>OLLL01000037.1_pt1 | contig 71036 bp, 66 predicted proteins | sample 1604541 | NCBI WGS metagenome assembly OLLL01 (sample SAMEA104055722, study PRJEB20765) | soil metagenome | isolation source: soil
ATAAAACTACTTCTATTGAACATCCTGGTGTACGTATGATCTCAGGTGAACGTGCAGCAAATTATATTGGTGGTAAAGTAACAGGGATTGTTTGGGTACCGCCAACGGCGCCGTTGGCATTGATGGAGATCCCTGAAATAGTGCCTACTGAATTAACAACAATGGTACCGCCTGCACCGCCACCACCGGCTCCATCATGGCCGGATGCAGCTCCTGCCGAGCCATTAGATACGATACTGCCTGTTCCTGAAACCGTTCCATAGCTCATCAAATAAATTAATCCTCCCCCATTTCCACCAATGCCACCTAGTCCATTATCCTGATCTCCAGCGCCACCGCCGCCGCCTACAAATAAGCGGCCGGTAGTATAATCCAACGGTCTACCGCCCCAGCCACCATTATTTTCACGCGAATCACCACCCCACGAATTAGGGGTACTTGTCTGAAAGGGCTGTGGCCCTACTACTGTAGCATCCAAATTTGTATTCGAAAAAGAATAACCTCCTCTTCCTCCACCCGGAGATGTATGTGTTGAAAAAACGCCTCCTTCGAGGTTCCAGGCATTTACCCAGCCAGCACCACCGCTAACATCGGGATTACCCAAACCGTCCCAACCGACAAGGCTACCACCATTGGCGCCACCGCCGCCACCAGAGTTGTGACAATCCGCGCCACCACCGGCATTACCGGCAACTCCGCGAGCATATTTTCCGCCAACAATAGCATAGTCCGCTTGATAACCGGCGACGCCTTCTCCTTTTTCCGCCCCTTGTAAATTACTCTGCATAGCAACCTGTCCACCACCAAGCCCCGAAACATTATCTCCAGTTAAAGAACCACCTCTAAAACCAAGTCCGGTTGCTACAATCCCAGCAGCGCTGTTAATGGTTGTATTCCCTAATACTTCCACAGAAACAATTCCACCGGTAAAACCTGTTCCGGCCCAGGGCTGGCAAGTGATCGAGCCGGTAATGGTAAGTGTATTGTAACGCGGCACGCGGATTACCTGTACGCGGCCTGCTGCAGTATAATTGTGTTTTAATCCACAATCCAGCGTGATGCTTGTCCCGTTGGGAACGCTGGTTACTTCGGCAAATTCATAGTTTCCACAATTATTGTAACTGGTAATTTCTCCCCATGTGTTATCATTCGGAAGCCCGTAATACGTTCCACTTCCTAAAGGAAATTCAACGGTATCGCCATTAATGCTCACACCTTGCATCTGGATGATCATGATGAGATCACCGGCGGCAAGTGTTCCTGTAAAGCGTGCATTGGCATTCAGGCCACTGGCTGCAACGGCAATGGTAGTTGCGCCGGTGGAAGCATCGGCAGTAAGGGTTGTATATTCGTTAACAATGCGATTGGCGGTAGTGATAGAAACGGCACCGTCTTTACCACGTTGGGCAAAAACAGTTGAAGTGATCAGGACGAAGCCTGCAAGAATGCTTTTTTTAACTAATTTCATGTGAGAGATGCTGTTAATCAGTTGTTTTAGTAAAAATAATTTTAGCCAATATAGGACATAATACCGATTTAAAAAAGAAGTATCGGGATTTTGTAGGTGAATGCTTTAAAATTATATGAGTTCATTGGTAAGATGCTATTTAGGGGGAGAAAGTTGCAGCGGCTTTGGGTGTTTTTTACCACAAAGAACACTAACTTGTAGTTTTCCCGGAAAGCCGCAAAGCTGTGTATTTTACCACAAAAGAAGGCAAAAGAAAACAAAAGACCGGAACTTGATGCTGAGTTGAGTTTACCGCAAAGAACGCAGTGAGGGGTCAGAAGACTCAGGGCCGTGTAATTTCACCACATAAACCACACCGATTGGTACATTAGTACAAATTGGTAATTTAGTAGTAGTCGATTACGCTTCTTTGAAAGGATTGCGGGGAATCCATTCGGAAGGTTTTAAATAATCGATAAAGGGTTTGATGATGCGGTTGGAAATGGGATTGCGATGGCGGATATAGCAGGTAAGCTCATGTGCTTTTGCCCCTACATTGCTTTTAATTTCGGAGGCGGTGCGCCCAAGCTGCAATTCTTGTACATGATGACTGATGGCTTCCCTGAGATAATCGTATAAAATATTCTGGTACAATTCGTATTCCTTGTTGATCGAATAATCGAGGCCGATAAAATGCGCTTCCACTTCTTTGTGCAAAATAAAGGAACTGCGAAAACCAACCATTTTATCGTCCAGGTAATAGGCCGTGAAAACAAAACGCTCCTTCATTTCCTTTTTCATTTCTGAAAAATAATTTGCTGAAAGTGTGGCGAGGCGAAAATGTGCTTTTAAATGCACATTGTTGTAGAGCTTCATGATCTGATCGGCATTTGCAGAAATATCGGCAGGAGAAAAATCTTTTGTAACAAGCGTTGCTCCTTTTTTGATAATAGATTTGGCACGTGTGCGGTATTTTTTGCTGATAGCATCCAGGTAATCATCAAATGTTTTCCAATCTTCGGAAATGTGGATGATCATGTTGGGTTCCACCTCAAAATCGTGGTATTTGAATTCTTTTAATTCGACCGCATTTTCAACGGAAGACTGATAAAAATCTTTCACCAGCACGGCGGCAATTTTTCCGCGTAATTTTTCTGCCCTGGCAATGCGGTAAATGATATCGGCAAGCGCATCGAATGCTTCTTTTTTATCAATACCGGATGTACAGGTGAAACCATGCTCGCCGCTAATGAATGCATTTCCGCACAGGAGCAACCGGATGTTGAGGCGATTGACACCACGTTTTAAATATTGTTTTAAAACCGCATGCAGGCATTTTTCCGTTTCATCTTCTTTATCCACCTGGCTTCCCCAGCCTTCGGCATTAAAATCGATCACCTGGAAATAAGCAATGGCAACTGGTATGGTTTCTTTGTAAATAATGGAATAATGAAACCGCATGTTAGGCGGATTGTTATTTTCGAGCACGCGTAAATAATCCAGCTCTAAAAATTCGGAACCGGATTTTACAATTCCATTCCAGTGTTCAGCATTGACCATGGCAACCGAATCGTACAATGCAAAAGCAAAGTCGGAGGCTTGCTTACGCAACGACGATTTTTTCTTATTCGGAATTTTATTACAGGGGATGATCATACCTTACGTACGGTTTATTTTGTGGTTAAGTTTAAATCCTGCAACATCAGCTCCCTGATGTATTTTACAGGCGCACTTCCATAACTCAAAAACTTTTCATGAAATTTTTTCAGGTTGAAATCGTCTCCCATTTTCTTTTTTAATTCTTCACGGAAATCGTAAATCTCGGTGTAACCGGTGAAGTAGCAGCACAACTGAACCTGTGTTACAGAAACGCGCTTCCACTTATTCTCTGCTTCTGTTTTTTGCTGGAATGCCTCGTTTACCAATAAGTTCATGGCTTGTTCTTTTGTCATGTCTTTTGTATGCACGCTGTAATCCAGGATAGTATTACAAGTGCTTCTCAAATTCCATTTGTAATACATCAGCCACATTTCATCAGCATTATCGCCATACCCGTTCTCAAGCATCATGCGCTCGCCATACACGGCCCAGCCCTCGATCATGGCATTGTTACCGAATATTGATTTGATCATGCTCGGTGACTGATTGCTGTAAACCAATTGTGTATAATGCCCGGGAATGGCTTCGTGAATGTTCAGGATCTGCATAATGTACTTGTTGTATTCGCGCAGATAACTTTCTGCTTTGTCTTTATCCCAACCCGAAAGGCTCCCCACGTTGTAATACGTATTTCCGTTTTTATCATACGGTCCGGCAGGAGAAATGGAAGCGCCGGCAACACCTGCCATGTAATCCGGTTCCTTACGCACTACCAGCGGTTTGGAAGGATCGATGTAAATCAGGTCTTTCTTTTTGATGAAATCGATGAGCACCGGAATTTGTTTGGTAATGGCGGATTGGAATGAATCAGCAGGAACATGGTCGAGTGAAATTTTATCGATCATCATTCGGATGGCAGTTAAGCTGTCAGCCGGAATGTGCGTTCCGGAAAGGTATTTATGCCAGAGTTTTTGTGTGAGATCGTACATTTTTGAATGCAGATATGCTTTGCGCTTAATGGCTTTTGCATAAATTTCATCCACGGTATAACCGGATTGAATATCGAATTCAAATTTTTTCTCGTACAATTCTTTCCCTAGACGAAAGCTGCGTGGTGTTTTGTTATCAAGCTTTTTGAGCCAATCAGCAAAATCCTTAATCGCCACTGCTGCATTTTTCGCCGTAGCTTCCATGGCTTGTTTTTCGTTCTCACCGAAATTTGTCAGGTTGAGCGAATCGTGAAAATCATTTTCAAAAACAGAGACCCCGCCCAGGTTTTGCTCAATGGCTAATTGTGTGTGTTCCAGTGTCGGATTTTTAATATTCTTTTTTGCGGCTTCGTAATACGCGGGAATGTTGGACATTTTTACATAAAAATTACGCAGGCGCACATCCAGTGGAGCATATTTTCCGTTTAGCAATTCGGCAAAAGCGCCGGCAACGTTGTACTCCGTAGGATTCCACTCGTATGATTTTTCTTCGTTGATGGACCAGATGATGGATTTCAGCTGATTTTCGATCATGTAATGATCCGTTTTATTATTGCTGGAAAGAGCATCCAGCTGGTAATTCTTTAATGTATCGAGGTTGGCTTGTGCAAAATCGAGCTGCTTTTTGCGGGATGCTTCATCCGGCACCACCAGCATGCTGTCGTATTTATGATAGCCCTGACTGGCCGCCCAGTCCGGATATACCTTCCAAAGCTCATCAATAAAATGATCTTTGTATTTATCAAATTGCGTGTTTAAATCAGCTGTAGGTTTGCCGCTGTTATTGGGTTGATGATTACCACATGAGAACAGGAACATGCAGATGGTTGCGAGAAGTATTGTTTTTTTCATTGTAAAGTTTTGGGATGCTAAAGGTAAAAACAAATGATTATAATTGACCAAATAAAAACAATTTAATGGCGCTAAAATAGTACATTTACAAGATACTTTCATCCTGTATTAACTGAATATTTATTACATGAATTTAAAATTTTCATTTCTCTTTTTAACGGCATTCTGCTTATTCCAGATCAATGCCAGCAGCCAGAATACGGGAGCCGGCTACCTGTATTTAAAAGTGTATGGCACAAAAGACCCGCACTGTAAAGTGGATGACATTTCATTTCACAGCGCTGACACTACGCTAAACTGCACACCGGGCGCTCACCGCATACAGGTATGGATCCCCACTGCCAGCCTGATTGACACAACGGTTACTATCCGTGCAAACGATACTACTAAATACAGCTGTTTACTTGAATATTCAAAAGCATACATCAGCTATTTAAATCAATACAGCGATTACAGGCGCTTACGTAACAAACGGTTTTATGTATCGCCGATCTGGGCCGGGGTTACTATTGGTGCAGGAGTATTTGTGGGCCAGGTATGGGCGCAAAAACAATACGACATGGCCATGGATGCAAAAGCGGAATATTCGCGGCGCGGCAACCAGCGAAGCATTGATGATCAGAAATCCCTTTTTGACGGCTACCGTAAAAAATATGACAATTATAAAAAGCTGGAATACGGCCTGTATGGCTTTTCGGGGCTGATTATGGCCAACTACGTGCGCATACTCATCAGGCAGCACAAGATCCTTGCGCCGCAATTCAAGGAAGAGAATTTACTGAGCAAAATAGATGTTAATGTTTATCCGTCGATTGCAACCAAAGGAATTGCATGCGGCTTATTATTCCATTTTTAATATGAAAAAAATCTTATATATACTTGTAGTTATTGTAGCATTTACTAGCTGCAAATCAAAGCTGGATAAGATCACGCTGGACGATAACCCATATGACCAGGCGTACAACGGGCCAAAAGTAATTTGGATCAATAGTATTTCGGGCGGCATCAATTCAACAACAAGTGCACATTTTAATACGCTGCACATTGGGATCAATACCGAATTATACGAGTATGTGATGGTGTACAGGAACGGCACGCTGATCCTTACATCAGGCAGAAGCTCTTATGCACCGGGCAGTGCGCAAACGGAGAATATTGAAGATCATACCGTTGCAGCCGGAGTGACTTACACTTATACTGTTGCGCTGAAATACGAGGAAGGCAGCACTCAAAAATCCGACGCAGTAATTTTTACTACACCATAACCAGGTATCCGCATCATGGGAAATGATATTGTAACACTCACTACTTACACTAACCTGAGCAGCGCCTACATGGCGAAAAATTTCCTGGAGATCAACAACATACAATCATTCATTGCGGACGAGAACGTTACCGTTGCGGATCCTTTGTACATGAATGCAGTGGGCGGCATACGGCTTACCGTGTTTGAACAGGATGTGCCAAAAGCGCTGGAGCTATTGAAACAACAGCAGGAAGAACCCGCAGAAGATACACAACCGGAAATACAAAAAGAGAAAGATCCCAATGCGGTGCTCTGCCCCAATTGCGGATCGGATGATACGCGCAGGGAAAATGTATCGCCGGTGGCATTTGGGCTTTCATTGCTGCTGTTCGGTTTCCCGATCCCGTTTATCAAACGGAAATACCATTGCTTTAACTGCCAGCATGAATGGAAATAAACACCATTCAACATTTTTTTCAGCCTTTGATCATTTTATCTGACCCGGCCCGTTAAAATGGCTATTTTTGATCAACAAAAAAAATCCAAACCCATGTTAAAAAAAATTTCACCGGTTATTTTATTAACTGTTTTTACAGCCTGCATCAACAATCAAAAACATCACGATGATGGCAACAGCGCTGGTTTAAAATATCCTGTTACTAAAAAAGTAGATACTGTTGATACCTACTTCGGAACAAAAATAGCTGATCCATACCGCTGGCTGGAAGATGATAAATCGGCTGAAACCGGCGAATGGGTAAAGGCAGAAAATAAAGTGACGTATGATTATTTGGCAACGATCCCTTTCCGCGATAAAATAAAACAACGCCTTACCAAGATCTGGAATTTTGAAAAAGTGAGCGCACCTTTTAAAAAAGGAAAACGTTATTTCTTTTACAAAAACGACGGCATTCAAAACCAAAGTGTATTATACGTTCAGGAAGGTTTGAACGGTACGCCGAAAATGCTGCTGGACCCAAATACGCTGGCGGCAGACGGAACGGCTTCTCTTGGCGGATTGGGCGTGAGCAAGGATGGAAAATATTTAGCGTATACGATCAACCGTGCGGGTAGCGACTGGAGCGAAATTTACGCAATGGAAATTGAAAGCGGTAAACAGCTGGCAGATGATATTAAATGGGTAAAATTTTCGGACATTGCCTGGAAGAACGATGGTTTTTATTATAGTGCCTATGATGCTCCGAAAGGCGGCAGCGAGCTTTCCAATAAAAATGAATTTCACAAAGTGTTCTATCACAAGATCGGCGATCCGCAAAGCAAAGATGCCCTGGTGTACGAAGACAAAGCACATGCGCTGCGTAATTTTTCGGCGGGAACTACAGAAGATGAAAAACTATTACTGATCTATGGATCAGAATCTACCAGCGGAACATCGCTCTCTGTAAAGGATTTAACGATACCGAATGCACCGTTCCACGATGTGGTGACTAATTTTGAGCACAACTACGGAGTGATCCACAACAATGGAAATAAATTACTGGTGATCACGGATGAAGGCGCACCGAAATATCAATTACTGGAAATTGATTTCACACAAAAACCTGATCCTGCAAGCTGGAAAAAAATAATCCCGGAAGCAAGCGACCTGTTGGAAAGCGTTTCGATTTGCAATGGAAAGCTGGTTGCGAAATATTTAAAAGATGTGACTTCGCGTTTGTATGTATATGATATGGACGGTAAAAAAGAAAATGAAATTCAGTTACCGGGACTTTGCAAAGTAGATGAATTTGACGCCGATAAAGATGATAGCCTTGCCTTTTTTAGTTACAAAACATTTACATCGCCGGATGTAATATACAAATACAACATCGTGACGAATAAGCTGGCTGTGTGGTTCAAGCCGCAGATTGATTTTAAATCGGACGACTACGAAACCAAACAAGTGTTTTATACGAGTAAAGACGGAGCAAGGATCCCCATGTTCATCACCTGCAAAAAAGGCCTGGTGCTGGATGGAAACAATCCGTGTTTCCTGTTCGGTTACGGCGGATTTAATTCGTACTACTCACCTGAATTCAGGATTGACCGTGCTGTATTTTTAGAGAATGGCGGCGTGTATGCGATCCCGGGATTACGCGGTGGCGGAGATTATGGCGAAGACTGGCACAAGGCAGGAACAAAATGCAACAAACAAAATGTGTTTGATGATTTTATTGCAGCAGCAGAATACCTGATTAACCAAAAATACACGTCGCATGAAAAACTGGCAATCCACGGCCGTTCCAACGGTGGTTTGCTGATCGGTGCAGTAATGACCCAACGCCCTGATTTAGCAAAAGTAGCCATCCCGACAGTTGGTGTAATGGACATGCTGCGCTATCATAAATTTACAATTGGCTGGGCCTGGGCAAGTGATTACGGTACCAGCGACAGCTTGAAATATTTTAATTGCCTGATCAAATACTCGCCTTTGCACAACATCAAAGAAGCGGAATATCCAGCTACTTTAGTAACTACCGGCGATCACGATGATCGTGTAGTACCGGCACATTCGTTTAAATTTATTGCAACGTTACAGGAAAAACAAAAAGGAAAAAATCCGGTATTGATACGGATCGACACCAATGCAGGGCATGGCTCAGGCAAACCTACTTCCAAACAAATTGATGAGTTTAGTGATATCTGGAGTTTTGTGTTCTATAATCTTGGAATGAAGTATTAAATTATTTAGGATTTTTTTATTAAGGATTTAGGAATATATCGGATCAAAAAAACTCCCGTTTGCAAATAGCAGACGGGAGTTTTTTATTTGAAACGTTTTAATACGTTGGTGCTTCGCCACAGATTCACAGATTAAAGAAATTGAAAAAGGAATTGCATGGATTACAAAAATCGCTAGGGGATTTTATCTGTGTAATAGAAATTGAATTAAAAAAATCTGTGAATCTGCGGCTTTTTAATTTAATTTTTAAAATCCTAAATCCATTAATCCTTATTTCTTAATTTTTTTGCTTCTCCAAATAATCAATAATCCCTTCGATTTGGCTTGGATCAATTTTACGGGCACGCACAATTTTATTTTCATCCAGTAAAACCAGGGTCGGCGTGGTTTCCACGAAATACAACTTTTTAGCAAGTGCGCGTTTGTAATCATCTTTTTCCCATACGTTGATCCAGTTGAGATCGTGTTCCTTTACAAATTTTTTCCATTCCGGCAATTTTTCTTCCGACTCGATCGCGTATACCTGTACTCCCTTTGCTTTTAATTTTGTTTTGTAGAGCTCCATCAATTCGGGAATTTCTTTTTTGCAATGCCCGCATGCCTGTTCCCAAAAAACCACCACCGTGTATTTTGATTTGATATCGTACAACGAAACCGGATTTCCGCTGGTATCATTCATTGTAAGCTGTGGCGCTTGGGCACCGATGATGGTATATTTGAGCCAGGTACCTTTATCAACGATTTTGTACATCTGCGCTGAATCCACCCAGTTTACCTGCTTGGTTGCATAATATTTTTCCACCAGGTGCACAAATACGCCATACATTCCCATGATTTTTGAATCTTCATATTTGAAAGTCAAAGCACTTACAATGTATTTGAACATTTCGGGATTGGCACGCGATTTTTCTATGATGTAATCAACGCTGATATCAATTGAATCCGGCGTTTGCGGTGTTAGCTTATCCATGTAATCGTTGATTTTTTTATGAAAAATGGGTGTGCGTAACAAGCGCTCATCGCTAAAATCCACATGGTCAAAAAAATGTGTTTTGTAATAATGGTAAGCAAAGGTGGTATCTTTCTTACCATTTGCAAGCATCGGTGCTTGTGGAATTTCCGGTTCCTCCATTGCTAAAAACAATTGCGAAACAAAAGTTTTGGGATTGTTTTTTATAAAATTAATTTTATAATCCTTCACTTCCTTATCGATCGCGGTAAGCTTATCCTGCACCATTTTAAGTGAATCCTTATTGCTATCTTTTACTCTTTTATAAGCCGACTGCAAAGGCTCTACCTGCTTTTGCTTACTACTCATAAAATTCTGATAATCGTAAAAGAATTTATTTTCAGCAGAATTTTTCACCACCATATCTTTTACAAAATCGGTAGTATCCGTTTCCATCGAAAAATTTTGCCCGGCATCCATGATAAAGTCAAAATACTTTTTACTCGGCAAAATGATCAGGTAAACACCCTGCGGATATTTTTCCGTTCCTTTAAAAACCAGCTCGCCTTTATCATTGGTCACCGCCGAATCCTGCTTATACTGGTTGCCGCCATAATAATTAGCAAGCAGGCAGCTGGCACCGGCTTTCATATTTTTAATTTTAAATTTCAGGAGATAACCGCCTGTATCGCCGGCAAAAACCCGGGATGAAAAAGCAATAAAAATGATTAAAAATGTATAAAAAGTGCGGTTCATATATATTTTAATTTAATGTTCTTAATTTCAGATGCAATATAACCGGTGTTAGTTGCAAACACGGGGTATTAAAAAATGTTAAAACCAGGATGCTGCTCTTGAACTAATAACCGGGCAACGCATAAACAAAGCGTATGCTGCACTTCATCTTATTTGTAGCTTAGTGCTTAACTAATTAACAATTTGCTAAATTTACAATTCATTCCTGAATATTTAAAACACAAAACATGGCAGAGTTAAAAACAAAAAAAACAAGCCTAAGCGTCGATGATTTTCTCAACAAAATTGAGGATGAGCAAAAACGGAAAGATTGTTTTGCTATCGTTAAAATGCTGAAGGACGTTACCAAAGATGAGCCGAAAATGTGGGGCCCGGCAATTATTGGTTTCGGTGATGTGCATTTAAAATATGAAAGCGGCAGGGAATTGGATTGGTTCAAAACCGGCTTTTCACCACGCAAAGCAAACATTACGCTGTATATATCCGGCAGCATTGAATCACATGTGGAGCTACTGAATAAATTAGGAAAACACAAAACCAGCAAAGGCTGTTTGTATATCAACAAGCTGGAAGATGTAGATACGAAAGTATTAAAGCAAATTATGAAAGAAGGCTTAGAAAAAAAATTCACTAAATGAGTAAAACCATAGCCGTTACCGGCGCAAGCGGACATTTAGGAAATACAGTTTGCAGGCTGTTGCTGGAAAAAGGATACCACGTGCATGCGTTTTATAATTCCGATAAGAAAGCGCTGAATGATTTGAATGTTGAGCTTTTCCAGGGAAGCGTGCTGAATAAAAATGATCTTTTTCATTTGCTTGAAAATTGTGATGCAGTGATTAACTGCGCCGGGATCATTAGCATACATGGCGATCCCGACGGGCGCGTCCACCAGACCAATACCGAAGGCCCTAAAAATGTGCTGAGCGTTTGTATGGAGCTTGGGATCAAAAAAATTATTCATGTAAGCAGCGTTCATGCTGTATTAGAACATCCACTGGAAGAGCCTTTTGATGAAACGCGCGATTATAAAAAACCGGGAGCGTATGCTTATGATTATTCAAAAGCAGTGGGCGAGCAGATTGTTTTAAATGCGCTGCATAAAAAAGAAATCGGCGGTTGCATTGTCCGCCCCAGTTTAATTATCGGCCCATACGACTTTAAGCCTTCGGAAATGGGAAAAGCGCTGATCGATTTTTATCACCAGAAAATTCCGGCATTGCCCAAAGGCGGTTATAATTTTATTGATGTGCGGGATGCTTCAGCATCCATTGTGGAAGCGCTTGACAAAGGACGGGACGGAGAAATTTATCATTTAACCGGCACCTATTATACACTAAAAGAATTGGCCGCGATCATCAAAAAAGTAACCGGCAAAAAAGTGCCAACGCTGGTATTGCCTTTCTGGATGATGAAAACAAGCCTTCCGTTTATAAAATTACACAGCAAGCTTACAGGCGCTGCACCTGTATTTACAAAAGAAGCAGTGGCCGCTTTAAAATACGGGCATCCCGATATGGTGAATGCAAAAGCTAAGAACGAGCTGGATCACACTGCACGAAGCCTGGAAGATTCGATACGTGATTTTTATTCCTGGCAAAAAGAAATGAAACACATTCACTGATATGACATTAGAGACTTTAAAAATTATCGCATACATCTGGCTTACAGTTGCAGTGATCGTACACATTGTAATGTTTTTTATTACAGCGCCTTTCGGACGGCATACTTCTGAAAAATGGGGGCCAATGATCAATAACAAGCTGGGCTGGCTGATCATGGAATTTCCTTCATTTGCGATCATGCTTTATTTTTTATTGCGCGGTACACATTCATTTGATTCGTATGTATGGATCCTGTTCTGTTGCTGGATTTTCCATTACATCAACCGTACTTTTATTTATCCGCTGCGTATCCGCTCCACACCTAAAAAAATGCCTTTGCTCATTGCATTAAGCGCCGTGTTTTTTAATTTGATGAATGCTGGCTTGAATGGTTATTATCTCGGAGAACTGGCTCCGGCAGGCGATTACACGAGCAGCTGGATCTGCAGCCCGCGTTTTATTGCAGGCGCCGTATTATTTGTTGGCGGGTTGCTCATCAACTGGAAAGCCGACTCAATTTTAATTCAGCTGCGCAAGCCCGGCGAAACGAGTTATAAGATCCCAAAAGGATTTTTATTCGAGTATGTTTCGTCTCCTAATCTTTTCGGAGAAGTGATCGAATGGTCGGGGTTTGCACTGATGGCATGGAACTTACCGGCGCTTACATTTTTAATATGGACTTTCGCCAACCTGGTCCCGCGCGCAAAAAATCACCACGACTGGTATGTAAAAACTTTTCCCGGTTATCCCCAAAAAAGGAAAATCATTTTCCCTTTTTTGTTTTAGGAATTATAATTTTTTCAATTCCGCTGGCTTTGTATTTCAGCTGATGTTTGAATGTTCCGTTTTTGTGGTACACATTCCAGGTATCTCTCCTACTGAGAAAAACAGTCCCCTTTTGCTCTGCTAATCCTTCACATTCCATGTTACCGTTCTTATAAAAAAAGGTGACGTTGGAAAAGCGGTCTACAAAGTTCAATCTTCTACCATTGGATGCTACGAAGCTGAATTCCGGCTTATAGATCTTATAATACCTGGTTACCCCGTTTTCCCTGTAGCTTGTATCGTTGATGATAAAACCATCCGAAGTATAATTCTGAACGTTTTTTATTTTTCCGTTTTCATAATAAGCCGCGTGCCTGCCAATTGGAATGTAATCTTCTGTGATCTTGCCATAAGAAAGCTTCATGTGCCTGAACGCACCGCTTTCTTTCACTTTTCCGTTGAGATAATTGAATTCAGGCTTTTGAATGTCAATGGTGCTTGTATCAGCCTTTTCGAGGCTGATCTTTTTAAATTTTTGTGCATTTACATTTAAGACGCAGATCATAAAAATGATGATGGAAATATATTTCATTGTGTGCTATTTTTTTAAGATAACCGGGAAAGCTTAAAAAAGTAACACAAAAATAAAAAAAAACCTGCAGGCTTTTGCCAGCAGGGATTATATATTTTCCGGTAATTATTTTTCCTTTTTTATTTTAGAGATCTGCATTATTTTCCCTTCGGTTTCGCCCAAATGCCTTCCCCATTTCGAGATGGCATTTAGGATAGGAATTAATGTCTTACCGAATTTGGTGAGCCGGTACTCCACTCTTAATGGTACTTCCGGAAACACTTCGCGCTTTATTAACCCGTCTTCTTCCAGTTTTTTCAACTGAATGCTCAGCATTTTTTCGGTGATGTCCGGAATTTGTTTTTTCAATTCGCCAAAACGCAGTGTTTTTTCTTTGAGGTACCACAACACCACGGTTTTCCATTTACCGCCAATGTAATCCATAGTAATGTCCATGGCACAATGGTAGGTTTTCTCTTCTATTTTCACAATGTATTCTTTTCCGTCGATCAGCATATTAAAAAAATTAAATTTCATACTGTCAATATTGACAGTTATTGCAAGGGTAAAATACTATACTTAGTTTTGAAACTGTAAAAAGTATAGTATCAAAAATAGTCGAAAATACATTATGAAAGATAAAATAGTAATCATCAGCGGAGCTAACACCGGAATGGGGAAAGTAACCGCGCTGGAACTGGCAAAAAAAGGCGCTCACGTGGTAATGGTTTGCAGGAACAAAACAAACGGACAAATTGCGCAGGATGAGATCATCCAGCTATCAGGAAACAAAAATGTAGATTTGTTGATCGCCGATCTTTCCATTCAGCAATCCGTAAAAGAGCTTGGAGAAACCATCAACCAGAATTACCCGCATGTGGATGTATTGGTAAACAATGCAGGGCTTGCGCTCACTAATTATTCAGAAACAAAAGATGGGATCGAAACCACTTTTGCAACCAATGTATTATCCATGTACATGCTCAGCATTTTGCTGGCTGGCAAATTAAAAGCTGCTCCAGCCGGACGTATTGTAAATGTTGCATCTTCTACACATACAGGCGCAAAGCTAAACCTGGAAGACATCGGTTATAAAAATAATTACAAATTATTTGATGCGTACAATCAATCGAAGCTTTGCAACATTATGTTGGGCTATGCACTCGCTGATAAATTAAAAAACACATATATTACTGTGAACAGCCTTAATCCCGGGCCTGTAAAAACGGAGCTGGCAAGAGACATGAGCCCCTTGTTTAAATTCATCGGCAAGCTTATGTTCCTGAGTCCCGAAAAAGCATCACAAACAGCTATTTATTTAGCTTCCTCCGATGAAATAAAAGAAGTGAGCGGAAAGTATTTTGCAAAATGCAAAGCCATCGCATCCAGCCAAACATCAATGGACAAAGCATTGCAGCAAAAGTTATGGGCGCTTTGCGCGAAGATGACAAATATAGATTTACAATAAATCATTTAGGCTTGCTTTCGTCGCTTCTTTCTTTTTTATGCTGACAGGAGCCCGCTGTATAGATTAACTGGCAAACGCAGAAACCCGGCATATTCGCAAGGGTGTTGCAAGGTAATCGTTGCAACTTTAGAAGTTGTTGTTTAGTAGTATGCAATCTTTCTTTCTGAATAGCTTTCCAGTTTTTGTGTCTGTTTATATTTATTTTTTTCGAATACTTTGGTGACTTCAGTTTCTTTTCTTATCGTCCAGTTGTTTCTTTCATCAAGTTGATAAGCATACATACTAACTGTTATTCTACTCTTATCATAATTAGTTCTAATTTCCGAAATGATATTATTGAAGTGATCGTATATATATTTAATATCGAAATTATATTGACTCAAATCATGTAGCTTTTCCTTAGGAGTTTTCATACTATAATACTTGTAATCATAGTCATTGCTATCAACAACTATGTTAGAAACGTATTGCTGGAGTCTGCCGTTTGGGTCATAAAAGTATTTAATGCACCTTTTTATATGGGAAATATTATCAGCACAAAAAGCCCCGCTAATTTTACCACTTGAATCACAAAAATAATTTGTGGGAGCAAAATAATCTAAAACAAAATTTCCCTTTTCCCAATTATCTGGTATTTTATAATTGTAACTCTCGAACCTGTCCAATTCCTCGGTCGATGCGTTAAAAAATTCAACGCGGGAAATTCGATTCAATTTATCATAACTGTAAATGTATTTAGAGTAGAGATGACTGCTGTCTGTCTTATAAATGTTGAGGGCTTTAACAAAGTTGCTATAATCATACTCGTACTTTGTAAAAGAAAACATACTATCTTCTATATTATAATAAGAGGTCTTTAGTAGTCTGTCATAATTATTAAATTGAAATTGTGAAGTGTCGACTACAACTTTTGTTTTTTTATTGAAATAATATGAGGAAAGGGACATTGTTTTTACGGTGCTGTTGAGGCCGTAAAATCCTGCACTGGGTTGCTTGTTTTGACAAATTGTCAATTTGGAACAAAATGCAGCAAGAATGAATAGAATTAATTTTCTCATGTCGTCTATGCAATGTTGCTTAGCTTTGCAGATTTGCAATGTGCCGGTTTTACCCGCACAAAATGTTGATGCGGAGCATTACACCTCCTACGGCAAAATTTCCAGCATCCAGTGTTATTCTTACAATGTATGTTGCCATCATTCTTAATAGGTATGATATTCAGTGATTGTCAAAAAGTATCCATCCGGGTCTTTGACTGAAAATTCTTTTTTCAGCGAGTTTGGGTTCAGGTGTATCTCTTCTTCAATAACACAACCGGCCTTCTCCACCTTTTTTCTTATTGCTTCAATGCTGTCGGTTCTGAAGTATAACAAAAGTCCATTTCCTGCAACAATGTTCTGGTCTGTTAATGAAGGGTGCTGGTGTTCTCCCCATTTGTGAAGGCAAAGTATAATTTCATTCTCTTTCGTAACCAAAACGGCAAAGTCTTCTCCACCGTGCGTTTTTTTTAAGTCAAATATTCTTTCATACCATCCGGCACTTGCTTCAACGTCTTTTACTGCAATTATGGGATCAAGTTTTATCATTTTTTTGTTCTAAAAAAATTCTGTTGTTGTTAAAATTGCGACCTGCCTTTTTCGGTTTTGCGGTGGCGATTTAGCACAAATATGTATTCGAAGCACTGCAATTCTTTAACCGGCAAAACTGTCTGCTGAATATGAAACTCCGCCTTTTGGGTAGGTACTGTTATATGCCGCTTTTCTGTCTGTCATTTGAGGTTAATAATTTTGTCTGCAACTTGTCTGCAATTGTCAACGTTACCTAATACTCCAATTGTTTCTGTTTCTATTTTGTGCAATGTCTTTGCAATGGTTTCGCAGTCTGCTCCGCTTGTTTTTAATTTAAAAATTGTCGGTGTGTAGCTTTGATATTCGTTTCTTGGTGCAACATCGTTAATACCAATTGGGTCCCAGTCATTCCATAAAATCAGGTCAATTGCTTCATAAAGATTAGTAGGTTCTTCGCTTTTAAGTAGTTTATAAAAGTCCGTCAACAGTGGCTCTATGCAAGTCTGGTCTGTTTCAAAACTGAATTTTAAATAATTGTCTTCGTGTGAACCACCGACTTGTCCAAATACAATTAATTGTCCGTGAGGTTTTATTTGGAAAGTTATACTTGCGTCACTGTCGTTGTCTTCAAGTGTCGTGTTACCTGACATTGCTTGCTTCATTGTTGTCAATTCAGAACACATTTTTTCTATTTGGTTACGTCTTACACAAAAATGTGAAGTCCCGCTGAAGCCATTTGAAACAACTGTCAAGTCGAAAGTAAAATTGATTTGAACTAAATATCTTGTTGCAAACGAAAGTCGTTCCGTTTTCCTGTTTGTTTTTAGTTCAATTATGTCGTCAATTACTATCATTCTTTTCTTGTTGTTGTGTCGTCCTAAAGTGGCATATAACGGTTTCAGGCTACACGCTTGCGGAATAAATAACCACAAAACTGTCTTGAGCGAAAACCCTTATTAAATGTACTGAGCTAAATGGCAAATGCAAAAAATATTCTACCGCTAAAAAAATGCATTTGCAACATGCACAAACTCCGCATTGCGTGTGGGCCTGTGTTACTGGCAATGCATCTTTCTGTCGAACTCACTAATGTCATCGATAGTTTAGCTTTACAATATTTTTAATTTCATTTCTACTTATTTTACAGTCGAGCATTGATGGGCCTTGTCCGATTGCATAATCACTAAAATTAAATGATATGGAGTCCTTCGTTATTGTAAAGTTGTCATCATTCAATTTGTAAAAACCCCAGAGATTTCCGTTCGCTAAATTTTCACTTAAAAGTCCAAATGCCTTTTCTAATGGTGTTAAAATTAGCAGAGTATCCTTGCTTGTTTTTACATTTAAATAATCTTTGGAAGAAAATATTTTTTTAGTTTTCTTGTCGTAGTTTATTGAAACATATTCTGCGAAAGGATGTACTCCACCAGAAAAGTAAACTGAAATGATATATCGAATACTTGCTATGTTATTGTCCTCATAATAGTTGTCGTAAAATGCTTCGAATGAACTTGGTAGATCTGCGTCTGCGTTTAAAGGATTTGCTTTGTCCTTTGCCGGTTTTGATAATTGTTTTTTGAATTCTTGAAGTTTTGAATTTATGATTTTATAAACTAATTGTTTGAGTTTAATCTGAGTTGTGTCTTTGAGGTATAAATAAACAATATCAGTATTAAAGTTTAATGAGGTGTCTTTACGATTAATCGTGTCTGCACTAAATTCCTTTGGAAGAGTAGCTGATGTCTGAGGAGCAATTTGACTATGCTCTGTCTTTGCCCGATTTGTAGTGTCTGTTATTTTAACTGTGTCTGCCTTATTAGATTTGTCTACAGTAGACTTAGTATTTGAATTGTTACAGCCAAATAAAATGATTGTCAAAATGAAGTGAAAGAAGTATTTCATATCTAATTGTCAAAATGTCTCGTCTTGCAAACGCGAGTCCTTGCATTACCACTAACATCTTTATACCCTTCATAAACCTTCGCTTATCCTGCTCGGTTTACAAGATTGGCGAAGTTTTATGAAGGATTATAACTATAAACTAATACATCAAAATCACTGTTTCACAATCTTCACCGTCGTTCTTCCCTGCTTGCCGCTGATCTGTGTAAAATAAATTCCGGTTGCGTAGCTGCTCAAATCTATCTGGTAATGATTGGTTCCAGGCGTTACCGGCCATTTTTGATCGATCACTTTTTTGCCCGTTGCATCCATTACCTGTACTATTAATTCTTCGTTTTGTTCGCCTACAAATTCAATGTTGTAATTTCCTGCATTCGGATTCGGATATAACAAACAATTCAAATTCGTTTCCTGGTGATAGATCCCGGTGGTTAATCCCAGTACTTCCATCATCGCGTGATACGCATTTACTTTTCCCCAACCCCAGGTATTGCTTCCTGTTGCAGGGATCACGCCGGTGTATACATCGCGGATCGCAGTGTTGTACAATACCGTCATTACATCCTGTGGTGTTAATGTAGGCGCTGCTTCTAATAATAATCCTACAATTCCGCTTACAGCTGGCCCCGACATGGACGTTCCGGCAGCCATTGCATACGAATACGTTTGCCCGTTTACCGGCGATACATACGATGAAACCACCGAGCTGTAATTTGCTCCTCCGGTAATATAGGTCGAATCTACTGAGCTTACCGACGATGCCAATGCCATTCCCGGGCCGGCAATATTTGGTTTGGTACGCCCGTCAACGGTTGGCCCTTTGCTGCTGAAAGAAGCAATTGCGCCTTTCGGGTAACCGGAATACGTTAACGCCGATCCTGAAATATTGATGAACGACGGCTTGCTGTTGTATGCCGCAACACCAATGGCAGATTGTGTTGTCACCATATCGCTCACGGTCATTAATGCATCGCCGTTGGTGGCAAATGTGTAGGTGTATTTATTGAATTGTCCGTAATATCCCGTTGTATTTAATACATAACCCTGCCACATGTTCACCGTTCCATCATTTCCATCTACTGTCAGGCATAATCGATCGTTTACGCGGCTGTAAGCCTGGATCAGCATGTGCGGCTTGCCGTTAAATTCTGCAGCAACACAGGTAACAGTAACAAAACACGTATCACCGCTGGTGCCGATCAGATTAAACTGGTGCGTTGTATTGTCCAGCATCACCTCCACGGTGCTGTCTCTTTTTGTAGTTCCGTAATACAAGCTAAAATTCATACTGAATGTTTTCCCGGTTTCACCCCACACATCCACCTGGTTTTTTTTATCGGTAAGCCCGGTAGCGAATGTTAGAATAGTACTCACAGTGGTATCTGCCGGTGCAAATATTTTTTGAAGGTGAATTTTGTCAGCGCCGTTATTTCCACCCGACAATACAAATATTTTTCCCGCGCCGGTAATGTTATCACATGCCTGGCTGAACAGTGATGTTCCGTCGTGTGGTCCCAGCGGACATCCCCAGCTTAAGTTGGCCACCGCCGGTTTGGAAACCGAAGTGGCATAATCAAATACATAATTGATCCCGTCGAGCATGTCTGTCATGCCCGTATTCAGCCAATAAGCAGCTGTAGGATACATGGCCACCATCACAATATCGCTATTATAGGCCATTCCCCTGAAACGTTTATCCCCGGTGCTTCCTACACCCGATCCTGCTGCAATTCCGGATACATGCGTGCCGTGAGTACCGCTGGTAATATCATGTCCTTTTGTAACGATCGATAAAGAATCCGTGTATTCTGTTCCGTAACCGTAGCCTGCAGGCGCTGTTCCTGTTGTGTTTTTTTCTTCCCACACCCGTTTAATGCGGTAAGCACTGTAGGCCGTATCGTAAAACGTAGGATGCGTATAATCAAAACCGGCATCTACAATCCCCACTACTACACCATGTCCGCTGTATGCCTGTGGCAAGCCATACCCGGCCTGAACGGAATCCACACGTGTTGTAACACGCGCTGTATCCAAAAACGGGAACGAAGGCTGATCCATATCAATGTATTGAATGCCATTTACAAGTGTAAAGCTTCTCATATTGACAAGCGGAACTTGCGCTGTCCATACATTTCCCGCCTTTGCGCCGATCTTCACGCCCAAAGGCGCAAGCACCGAGGCATTAAAGCCGGGCTGCACCTTTATCAGTGCACTGATGTAGGTATTGTTGGCAGCATCCTGCTTGTACACATATTCGGGCATCACAGCAGGCGTACCTGCGTGCTGGTGATCGATGCGCCATAAATACTGCATGGTGCCTGCCGAAAGCTGTGGCTTTTTTGTATTGTTGGTTTGCGCATTCAGTCCGAATGCTGCAAAACAAAGAATGGAAAGTGTAGTGTAAAAGTATTTCATGAATTTGTAAGTTAGGTATGTTACTCAAAAATAGGAAAAAATTTGATTGTTTGATGCGATTACGGATGTGCAATGATGCAAGGCATATTAACCGGGGAGAATCCAGGTCCGTGTATTTTTTTACCACATAACACGGAAGGCGAAGCACATGCTGTGTGCGTTTTGAACCACAATTTTGAACCACAAAAGAAAACAAAAGAATCAAAAGACGAAGCGTATGCTGTGTTTGCAAGGTCTGTGGATAAACCGCGGAGTTCCGTGGACGGTAAAAAATGTTCCGTGGATGATCTACGGAGGTTTGTGGATGACCCACGGAGTTCTGTGGATGATAAAAAATGTTTAGTGGATGAACTGCGGAGGTCCGTGAACGATAGAAAATGTTCCGTGGATGATATACGGATGTTTGTGGATGACCCGGGGAGTTCCGCGGATGGTAAAAAATGTTCCGTGGATGAGTTGCGGAGGTTCGTGGATCACTCACGGAGTTCTGTGGACGGTAAAAAATGTTCCGTGGATGAGCTGCGGAGGTTCGTGAATGACCCACGGAGTTCTGTGGATGATAAAAAGGCTCCATTTAACTCCCTTCAGTGACCCGGTTTTAATTGCAGCAACTCATTATAAATAGTAATGGCCAGCTTTTTCATGCCCTGGTTGCCGTCTGTAAGATCAACAGAAGCTGCTAGCTGGTCAAGATAATATTCGTCTTTTGATTCTTTTGCCTTCTTTTGTGGTTGTTTATTGATAAGCGCCTGCATGCACCCCGATTGATTGCTAAGAATAAACCCATCTTTTTTTGCAGAACCCCTACATTACACGTAAATTAGTACTCCATTATTTTAACCCCAATTTCTTTACAATGAAAAAAATTACACTCTTTCTTTTTGTATGCTTCTTTTTAACAACGATTAAAACTTTTGCAAATCCCGGTGATACTGTTACCGTGCAAACATTTACCTTTGGCGCACCGCAGGATGCATGGTTTGTTTTCCCATCCGATACCGTACGTTTTGAAAAAATACTGATGCAGTACACTTTAAAATGTAATCCGGCACAAAGCCCGGCTTGCGGCGAATGGGATTATTTAACCTATACCTATTTGTATAAAAACACAGGTTTACTCGACAGTACGCTTGTTCATCAGCCAACATATACCGTGAATGGCGGCACCCCTGCTACCTATTCCTACATGAATACACCTTCTTACTCTTATCACCCAACCTGGCAATACAACATTGTGCATTCCGATACTGCTTCGCTAAGTACGCATGTGATAGGAACCGGCACAACTGCCAACACAAAACCTTACGGCGCTGCAAACCCTGTTTCGCGCTGCCAGTATTTATGGAAAGCCAGTGAAATGACCAGCGCCGGGATGACAGCCGGTAACATTACCGGTTTGCGCTTTTTCCTGCAATCATTGGGCGGACAATTGGGCAATTTAACCATCCGGATCACAAGCTCTACGCTGGATTCATTAACACCGGCGACGCTTATCAATAGCGGCTTCAGCACAGTGTATGCACAAAACACACAATTTAATGCTACCGGCTGGAACAGTTTGCAGCTGAGCACACCATTCAACTGGGATGGCACATCTAATGTGGTGATCGACATTACCTACGATAACATGCTGAGCGCTGCCAACAATGTGGTAGCAGCCTCCACCACCACTAATTATTCGGGTTTAACAAATGCCGGAAACGACCGCTGTGCTTCGTTTCACAGTACAGGTTACATCAATGTACCTATGAACAACAAGTTGGTAACGCTCGATTCATTTGTAACCATCGCGTATTGGGCGTATGGGAACCCGCTGTATCAGCCGATGGACGGAACCGCTTTTGAAGCAGTGGATTCGGCAGGCAACCGCATTTTGAATTCGCACATGCCCTGGTCCGACAGCAAAGTTTATTTTGATGCAGGCTTTGGCGGCACTTCTTACGACCGCGTTTCAAAAACCGCTCTTACGGCAGAAATGGAAGGCCAATGGAATTACTGGGCTTTTACCAAAAATGTAGCAACAGGCTATATGAAAATATACCTGAATGGTGTATTATGGCTCAGCAATACCGGGAAAATAAAAACCATGAAAAACATCAGCGCATTCCGTATCGGGCAGGGAAACTGGGCAGGGTCGCTGACGTACGAAGGAAAAATTGATGAGTTTACTGTATTCAATAAAGAACTGCCGCTGGCTACCATTCAAAGCTATATGCGCACACCGATCACACCGGCAGATCCTAATTATGCAAACCTTGCATTGTACTACCATTTTGATGACGGCAATTACCTAACTGCTGTTGACGCAGCTTCCGGCGGACATGCGCCGGCAACTTTCAACAGCGTGGATAACCCGCTGATAGCAGCAGATGAGCTGGTGACCAATTTTACAAAAACAACACTGCGCCCCAACATTACCTTTGAACAGGGTGTATTTACATCACACCTCGATTCCACATTAGTTATTGATTCTACCATAAATGCACCCGTGCAGATCATCACCTATAACGATTCCATCAATCACCCGGGAGTAGCCATCGATACCATGAATGTATGGCCGGCATATTATCACAATTACGTGTACAATGCATCGGGTGTTGCTACGGATTCAACATTGGTTATGCCCGACGGAAATTTAAGCCTGGTGTATTACAACTGGTACCGCAAATTCCCGAAAGTAGACCGTTATGAGCTGGCGCGTTACATTACACCTTACGGGAATGGATTAAGCCTTGGTAGCGGCTGGACATGGACCTTTGATGTAAGCGATTACCGCACCTTACTGGCAGATAGCGTGCATTTATCGGCCGGAAACTGGCAGGAATTGCTGGATATGAAATTTGTAATGATCAAGGGAACGCCGCCGCGAGATGTGGTTGGCATTCAGAATTTATGGAACGGGGGATTCAATTACGGGCAGGCCAGCGACCCGATTGAAAATCACTTGCAACCGCTGAATATAAATATCCCGGCCAATGCAGCTACCACACGCTGGAAATCGCGCATCACCGGGCACGGAATGGATTTGCCTGAAAATTGCGCCGAGTTTTGTGCAAAACATCATTATTTTAAAGTGAACGGCACACAGGAATTTTCGCAATTGGTATGGAGGAATAATTGCGATGTCAACCCGCTTTATCCGCAAGGTGGAACATGGGTATACGACCGTTCCAACTGGTGCCCCGGCGCCGAAGTATGGACCTATGATTTTGAATTAACACCGTATGTAACTCCGGGTACCACCGCCCTGCTCGACCACGACGTGGAACCCTATACTAACAATGGCGACTGGGATTATTTCCAGATAGAGGATCAACTGGTGAGCTACAGCGCACCTAATTTTACACTGGATGCAGCCATAGAAGACATTTTATCGCCAAGCACCAACCAGATGTGGACGCGTTACAACCCGATCTGCACAAGCCCGGTGATCCGCATTAAAAATACCGGATCTACTACATTAACATCCCTTACGATCACTTACGGATTGAATGGCGGAACGCCTTCTACCTATAACTGGACAGGCAATTTACCATTCATGCAAACGGAAGAAGTAACATTGGGGAATTTTGCATGGGTGCCTTCCGCTACCGATTTTAATGTCAGCATCAGCAACCCAAACGGTGGCACCGATCAATATATGTATAACAACAGTAAAACATCACATTACACCTATCCACCGATCATGCCTTCACAATTTGTGATAGAGTTTAAAACCAATACGTACAATTCGGAAGACCAATACACATTGAAGGATGCAAGCGGCACCATAATCAAATCACGTAACGGCGCATTGCTGGCGGCAAATACCTTGTATAAAGATACACTGAACCTTGCTGATGGCTGTTATACATTTGAACTGACTGATTCCGGTGAAGACGGGCTTTCATTCTGGGCTAATCCTGACCAGGGAAGCGGATATGCGCGTTTCAGAAAATTGACGCCGCCGGTGATCCTGAAAAATTTCAATGCTGATTTTGGCGGGCAGATCTACCAGCAATTTACGGTAAACAGCACCACAGGAATTACGGAATTTGTATTTGCAAAAAACAATACGCTGAACGTATACCCGAACCCAACAGACGGCCATGTATACATCGACATTGACCTGACACAGAAGCAAAGCGGCAGGATAGAGATCACCGATATTTTCGGTAATAAAGTGTACGAGCATGAATTTAAGGAGCTCTCTGCCGAAAGCCTGGAAGCCGACCTCTCGGGGTTGAAAAAAGGGATGTATTTTGTGAACCTCCGGACAACCGACGCATTGCTTTCTAAAAAATTATTGATCCAGTAAGTAATTTAAACTTCTATGTTGAAAAAATAATTCTTTGAAACAGATATAAATAGATTTTTTAAAACTTTAAAATGCCTCTTAATTCAAAAGAGGCATTTTTTTTGTTTTAGAGTTGGTATCACAAACCAGATTAATCAAAAAAACAAAAAACTATGAAAAAATTAATTCTCTCACTTATTTTGGCCAATGCATTTATGGCCGGTGAAGCAAAAACCGACAGTATTCTACACGTAGACAATACGATCAATAGAATTGCGCAAAACAGCGGCTCAGCCGAAAAATGTTTTGATGAAAATACGCACATCATTAACCTGGGCGCAGGCTTTGGCAGCGTTGGCTATTACCGCGCATACCGCGGTGTAGGCTATGATTACGGCGCTACGCCTGCTATCAGCTTAACATATGAGCAGCCGCTGCGAAACAAGGTTGGCCCGGGATACATTGGCGTAGGTGCTTACTTTGGCTTCCAGCACATTCATTCCCGTTATGATTATTACGGTTACAATTATAACACATACGGTAATTACTACTACCAGGACACATGGAACAATTATATGATTGCTGCACGTGCTGCTTATCACTGGGATGTATTGAACAGTAAACGCGCAGAAGTATATGCCGGTGCGATCATTGGCGTTCGGATCCAAACGTACAGCTATACTTCCAATAATAATGATCCGCATTACAATCATGAAATCAACGACGGCAGTGTTTACCCTGCTTATTCATTATTTGCCGGTGCAAGATGGTATTTTGCTAAAAACGTAGCTGTATTCGGTGAGCTGGGCTATGGTATTTCTTACGCAACGGGCGGGTTGAGCTTTAAATTCTAGGGAAAAAATTCCCCATATAAAAAAGCGGGTGTATCCAAAAGATACACCCGCTTTCTATTTTAAATTATTTTTACCGGTTATGGCAATGTGATGTTATATACATTTCCATTGATGGTAACTGTAGCGCTGTTATCGCATGCGCCTGTTCCGTAATCCACATAACGTGTTGCTTTTCCGGATGGTGTAAGGGCAAAACTTCCGCTAACAAAGTGACGGCAACCGATCTCTCTGCGCAATGCAGAAGTGATAGTAATGGTGAAGGAGTTTCCTGCTGCGCTTGTTCCGCTTGCCGATCCCGTGATCAGGTACACATCATCACTCCAGGTTGGTGTACTTTCCCCTACGATCCACTCGCGCGTACGGTTGGAAGTCCAGGTAATTGTTCCGCCCGAAGCTTTTTGGATCTGTCCGTTTACCGTGATGGTGAATGTGGTGTGTCCCGAAGCATTAAGGCCATTGTTCAACACTGTTTTGGTTCCCATGATCTTGTTATCGTTCACATAATAATTGTTGAAGGTAATGGTATGCGTTGATCCTGCATCGCGGTAATGACCTGAGTAGGATACAATGATCTGTCCTCTGCGTTGTCTTGCATCGCTGCACATACAATTTGTAGCGCCAAAATCGATTGTTAAAATATGCGGCACCGAAACTGTATCATTGGTGATGGTAGCGCAGGCGCTCATAAAATCGCGCTGCTCCATACCGTTGCTGTTCTCTGTGGTCATGTAGGAAGATAAGCTGCCGGCAGACGCCTGGTCGCTGATGTTTACCACGTCATTGTATGTTCCTTCGGCCAACGCATTGTCGGCAGCTGCAGCCGTATCGGAATCTTTATCATCTTTATCCTTACGGCAGGCGGTAAATGTAATGCCGATAGTAGCTGCTATCATCAGGCATTTGAGAGTGTTGGTCATTTTCATATTATTTTTGTTTAGTAGGTTATTATTGTGATTTGCCTCTATGACGTAGCTTCGGTAAAGATGCTTAACCGGCGATCAAAATAAATTGCAAACAACTGAAAATCAATTAATTATTTTTACTTATTCGTACTTTTTAACCGCAGAGGGCGCTAAGCTGTGTGCGGTTTGAACCACAAAAGAAAACAAAAGAATCAAAAGAGTAGGATGTAATATGCTATGTACGGTTCATTATTTAAATCACTTCTGCATTCTTTGTGCCTTCTTAGCGCTCTTTGCCGTTAAATACACACAGCATTCGCTTCGTCTTTTGCATTTCTTTTGTTTTCTTTTGTGGTTCAATTTTTTGCGTGTTGGAGGCAAACAAAAAAGGCTCCCCGTTTTACCGGAAAGCCTTTTCACCACTACAAAACAAACAACATAATTAATCTATTCCAACTCCACGCATTCAACTCCTTTTTTTGTGATCACATCAATGATCTCGGCGGGTGTAAGCGTTTGCGTGATCACACGCAGCACTTTATCTATATCTTCAAAATCGATGTTCCATTTGATGATTGCTTTTTTATTAAGCACTTGTCGAAGTTTTTGGACTTCGGTTTTGGTTTTGATATTTGTTTTAAATACCAGTACCTGCTGTGGAGTTTGGAGCTGCATCATCGTTATTCGCCTTTAGGTTCAGTGGTTGTTTCTGTATTTCTGTGCATGCCTTCCATACCCCTGTTTTCCCAAAAATTGCAGCGTTTACGGAATTTTTCTTTTTCTTCTTCCGACATGTGGCTCATCCGTTCTTCAAAACGTTTGCGCATATATTCGCCGCGCATGCCGCCTCTTCCACCCCATGGCCCGCCACCGTGTCTACCGCCTTTTCCTTTAAATCCGCCTAACAGGATTTTCGACAGGATAAACAAACCGATTGCCTGCCAGAATGTGATCACCGGGCCGTGAAACAATACCGGCACCAGCCAGTTCCACAATCCCATGGTTACAAAACCAAGTGCAGTTCCGAAAATAAAGAACATGGCGGTGAACTTCAGCACCATTAATACTTTAAAATTTCTTTTCATTTTATTTATTTTTTTAAGTTTTTTAATTATTTAGTAATTCATCATACAATTCACGCAAGTGTTGTCGTAAAAACTGAACGGCATAATGCTTTCGCGAGATTACGGTTTTTACCGGTGTTTGCGTATGTTCTGCAATTTCTTTCAGGCTCCAGCCTTCCAGCTCATGCAGTACAAATACTTCTTTTTGTTTTTCAGGAAGTAATTCCAACGCATCCGTCAATTCTTCCGAAATTGCCTTGAGCAGCATCTGGTCATCCGCAGGCCGGTCGATGGACGATAAAATATCGGTGAGCAATAAAGACTCCTCCTCTTCTTCCTGCTGTACCACTTTGTTCTCAAAGCGTTCAGGTTTTCGTTTCCGGTACCAGTCGGTGATCTTATTACGCGCAACCTTGTACAACCATGCCACTGCTTTTTCAAGCGGTTCGGGTCCCCGGGTGGTTTCCACAAATTCATAAAAAACATCTTGCAATATGTCTTCGGCATCCTCTGCAGAAGGCATGCGCGTATTTATGAAATTGAGCAGCTTCCCCTGTTCCTTATGAATGGTTGTATCGAGTTCCTTATTTTTCGATTCCAGGATGGTATCCGTACTCATTTAAATTGTTGATTATACTTATAGGACGAATGAGAGAGGTGAATACTTTAAAAAAACTTAAATTAAATGCAAATAGTCAGGGTTGGCCTGTAAACAGGCAAAAATCTGAACCACAAAAGGAACAAAAGAAAACAAAAAATCTTAGCCAGTGCTGTGTGTACCTAACCGCAAAGAACACAAAGGAGCCGCAAAGGCCGCAGAGAAAGAACTTAAATAATCACAATTTACACAATACATTACATCCCGTATAGTACACCCTACTCTTTTGATTCTTTTGTTTTCTTTTGTTTTCTTTTGTGGTTCAAAAACACGCAGCTTCGCCTCCTATGCACGTTCTTTGCGGTTACTCATTCTTCCTTGGTAAACTTCGGTAAGCTCAGGTTTCTCCTTACGGCGATGATGCGGATAATAATGATCAGCAGTGCCGATAACAAAAAATTAGCGTTCCGTTCACAGCCTGCGTAATTGAGCACCAAATAAAGAATTGCCCCGGCAAGGCAGGCCGTAGCATAAATTTCCTTTTTAAAGATGATCGGGATCTCATTGGTCAGTACATCGCGGATCACGCCGCCCATTACTGCCGAAAACATGCCCATAATAGCTGCGATCATTGGATGCACGCCCAGGCTCAGGGCTTTTTCGGTTCCCACGATGGTAAACATTGCAATCCCGAATGTATCAAATAAAAAGAAGGTTTTCCGCAACCGGATCAACACCTTAAAAAATATACTTGCCAGGATCACACCGATAAAAATGGCATACATAAAATTAGTATCATGAATCCACACCAGCGGGTAACTGCCTAATAAAATATCACGTAAACTTCCTCCACCGATGGAAGTAATAAAGCCAATAAAGCTGGCTCCGAACCAATCCGGCTTTGCCTTGTCATTGGCTGCAAGCGCTCCTGAAATAGAGAAAAAACCGGTTCCCAGGATTTCTAAAACGTACTGAATTTGCATTGTTATATTATGTAAGGAAAAATTTTGTCGCTGATCTTAAAAATAAAGCCGGAATTTAATAACCAATCGGCTTCCTTGATCATGCCCTCATTCAATTCTTTATACTCAATCAAAGACATTACATTTTCGGCTTTGTCTATAAATACAGTCTCAAAATTTAATTCCCCTAAACCACCCGGGATGGTTTCGATGGCTTCGCTGATCGTAACCGCCTTTACCAGCACATTCGCCCATGCGCCTGTAAACACATTATTTAAATCTGCACCTTCCGCGTTAACCAGGTCATTAAATACAAAGCCCGGCTTTGCTTTAATGTTTACAAAAATCAGCCATATATTTTTATAGTTCCCGGCTTTCATAAGTCAAATCAGTTTAAAATCATTAAATAATTGCAAAGTTATATCAATAAATAGAATCAGCATACATAAATGCCGGCCTGAATTGTTCTAATGTTATTTTTCGTTAAAATTTAATTTATTATGCTTGCATAACAAATTATTTGTTTTTACATTTGTTACCGCCATGGCAAAAAAGCACACCGAAACAATTGATTCCAAAATTAAAACTGTATGGCAGATCATCAGCAGGATGTACAATGCGGAAGCTGCAAAATACGGCGGAAGCATTGCCATCGGTCATTTTTTGCTGAACATTGATAGTGAAGAAGGCGCGTATGCATCCGAGATTGCACCCATGCTGGGAATGGAAAGCACCTCGCTTTCGCGGATCATTAAAACACTTGAAAAAGAAAAAATGATCGTTCGCAAAAGCGATAAAACCGACAAGCGAAAAGTTAAGATTATCTTAACACCAAAAGGCATAGAAAATAAAGAACTTGCAAAAAATATTGTGCGGAATTTTAATTCAGAGATTGCAGAAAAGATTGGAAAAAGCAGGGTAGATGATTTTTTAAAAACCATCAATGACATCATCGCTTTAGTAGACGAACGAAAAAATAAATAATACGATTACAACTTATTTCAACATATAAATTCATTAACCATGAACAGAACAATAAAAAAAGTTGCCGTACTCGGCTCGGGTGTAATGGGAAGCCGCATTGCCTGCCATTTTGCAAACATTGGTGTGGAAGTGCTTTTGCTCGACATTGTACCGAAGGATGCTGCTACAGATAAAAAATCACGTAATAAAATTGTAGACGATGCGCTGGCATTTGCACTCAAATCCAACCCCTCGCCTATTTACCGGAAAGCATTTGCAAAACGCATCACCACTGGCAATTTTGATGATGATATGAAGTACATCGCTTCCTGCGACTGGATCATTGAAGTGGTTATCGAACGCCTTGATATTAAAAAACAGGTTTTTGAAAAAGTAGAATTGTACCGCAAACCGGGCACACTCATCACTTCCAACACTTCCGGGATCCCGATCCATTTAATGGATGAAGGACGCAGCGAAGATTTTCAAAAACATTTCTGCGGTTCTCACTTTTTTAACCCGCCGCGTTATTTACGCCTGCTGGAAATTATTCCTACTCCTAAAACAAACCCCGAAGTCATTGATTTTTTAATGCATTACGGCGAATTGTATTTGGGAAAAACCACTGTATTGTGTAAAGATACTCCTGCTTTCATCGCCAATAGAATTGGTGTGTATGGCATCATGAGCCTGTTCCATTTGGTTGAAAAAATGGATTTAACAGTAGATGAAGTCGATAAACTGACCGGCCCGGTTTTGGGCCGTCCGAAATCCGCTACATTTCGTACCTGTGATGTAGTTGGACTGGATACACTGGTACACGTTGCCAACGGTGTTGCCGAAAATTGTAAAAACGATGAAGCCATTGAAGTATTTAAAATCCCGGGCTTTATTGCACAAATGGTGAAAAACAATTGGCTGGGAAGCAAAACCGAACAGGGCTTTTTCAAGAAAGTAAAACTGGCGGGCGGTAAATCCGAAATTCAAGCGCTGGATTTAAAAACACTCGAATACAAACCGTCGCAAAAAGCAAAATTTGCAACACTGGAAGCTACCAAAACAATTGATAATTTACGTGAGCGCATGAAAGTGCTGCTGGCAGGAAAAGACAAAGCCGGCGAATTTTACCGCGCTTCGTTTTATGGATTGTTCGCGTATGTGAGTAACCGCATTCCGGAGATCACCGATGATCTGTATAAAATTGATTCGGGTATGAATGCCGGCTTTGCCTGGGAACTAGGCCCGTTTGAGGCATGGGATGCACTGGGCCTTGCTGAAACAGTAAAAGCCATGGAAGCCGCAGGCAACAAACCGGCGCAATGGATCTATGATATGCTGGCAAGCGGCGCCACTACTTTTTACAAAGTAGAGAACGGCAGCAAAAAATATTATGATATTCCTACAAAATCATACAAAGTAATTCCGGGCACCGAATCATTTATTTTACTGGACAACATCCGCGGGAATAAAACGGTTTGGAAAAACAGCGGTGCAGTTGTTACCGATATCGGTGACGGCATCATCAACCTGGAGTGGAATACTAAAATGAATTCGATTGGCGCAGAAGTGATCGAAGGAATCCATAAAGCAATTGATATTGCGGAAAAAGACTTTAGAGGATTAACCATTTCAAATGAAGGCGCTAATTTTTCGGCGGGCGCAAACGTTGGGATGATCTTTATGATGGCTGTGGAACAGGAATACGACGAACTGAATTTTGCGATCAAGGCATTTCAGAATGCCATGATGCGCGTGCGTTATTCATCCATACCGGTTGTAGTTGCGCCGCACAACATGGCGCTGGGTGGTGCCTGCGAGATGAGCATGCACTCCGATCGTGTAGTGGCACACGCCGAAACCTATATGGGATTGGTGGAATTTGGTGTTGGTTTGATCCCGGGCGGCGGCGGAACAAAAGAATTTGCAGTACGCTTATCAGATGAATTGCAGGAAGGTGATATTGAATTGAATAATTTCCGTGATCGCTTTTTAACGATCGGACAAGCGAAAGTTTCTACTTCTGCTTATGAAGCATTTGACCTCGGTTATTTGCGCAAAGGAAAAGATGTGGTAGTAATCTCCCGCAACCGTGTGTTGGCCGAAGCAAAAGCAAATTGTATTGAGCTGGCAAACGAAGGGTATTCACAACCGGTTCACCGCAAGGATATCCGCGTGCTTGGCAAACAAGCGCTGGGACTTGCGTATCTGGGTGCTAACTCAATGATGTCGGGGCACTATATCAGCGAGCACGATGTAAAAATTTCGCAAAAATTAGCATACGTTTTGTGCGGTGGTGATTTATCCGCTCCAACATTGGTAAGCGAACAATACTTATTGGATCTGGAAAGAGAAGCGTTTTTAAGTTTGTGCGGAGAGCGCAAAACACTGGAGCGTTTGCAAAGTATTATCACAGGTGGAAAAGTCCTGCGGAATTAGGTGTTAGATATCAGGCTGTGTGTAAAAAATGCAGCTTATAACATCTGATAACTCAAAATCTTAATAATTATAAAAGAATAATAAATAAAATATTTTACCGGATGCTAAATCAAAAAAGATCCAACATCCAATAATCCAACATCTAAAATCTAATACAATGAATGCATACATAGTAGCAGGGTTCCGTACCGCCGTTGGTAAAGCCACAAGAGGCGGATTTCGTTTTACACGCCCGGATGATTTAGCCTCCGATGTGATCAAACATTTAATGGCATCGGTGCCAACTGTAGCGCCCGAGCAAGTGGACGACCTGATCGTAGGAAACGCAATGCCGGAAGCCGAGCAAGGCCTTAACATGGCGCGTTTGATTTCCCTGATGGCATTTCCAACAACGGATAAAGTTGCCGGTGTTACCGTAAACCGTTACTGCGCTTCGGGTTTGGAAACGATCGCGATCGCATCAGCAAAAATACATTCCGGTATGGCCGATTGTATCATTGCAGGCGGTGCCGAAAGCATGAGCTTAATCCCGATGGGCGGATGGAGAATTGTTCCACACGCAGGCGTTGCACTCGCACATCCTGATCATTACTGGGGAATGGGCTTAACAGCCGAAGCGGTTGCAACCGAATACAATGTGAGCCGCGAGGACCAGGATGCATTTTCGTTGAAATCGCACCAGAAAGCACTTGTTGCTATCAAAGAAGGAAGATTTAAAAGCCAGATCGTTCCAATTAACGTTCAGGAAACGTATGTGGATGAAAATGAAAAGAAAAAAACACGCAGCTTTATTGTCGATACTGACGAAGGCCCGCGTGCAGATACAACCCTTGAAGCGCTTGCAAAATTAAAACCGGTGTTCGATGCCAAAGGAAGTGTAACGGCAGGTAACTCTTCACAAACAAGTGATGGTGCTGCATTCGTGATGATCGTAAGTGAAAAATTCATGAAAGAAAATAACTTAACGCCCATCGCACGCATGGTAAGTTATGCAGCAGCAGGCGTTCCACCACGCATTATGGGAATCGGCCCTATAGCAGCCATTCCAAAAGCATTAAAATTAGCCGGCATGAGCTTGAACCAAATCGACCTGATCGAATTGAATGAAGCATTTGCATCCCAGTCTTTGGCTGTGATCCGCGAATTGAATTTAAATCCGGAGATCGTAAATGTGAACGGTGGCGCTATTTCCCTGGGGCATCCATTGGGTTGTACCGGTGCAAAACTGTCCGTTCAATTGTTCAATGAATTAAAACGCCAGAATAAAAAATACGGAATTGTAAGTATGTGTGTGGGTACGGGGCAAGGCGCAGCGGGCGTTTTTGAAATGCTTTAGAAGATGTTGGATGTTAGATATTGGACTGTGTGTAAACTAAATAAAAAAATAAAACGATGCATAATTTCAGAGAGTTGAAGATTTGGCAGGAAGCAATGGAAATAGCAAAATCGACTTACAAGATCACAAAGTCTTTTCCAACATCAGAAACCTACGGATTAGTATCCCAGATGAACAGAGCCGCAGTTTCAATCCCATCTAACATTGCAGAAGGCGCCGGAAGAAATGGAAACAAAGAATTCACACAGTTTTTAAATACATCAATGGGGTCTTGCTTCGAACTGGAAACCCAATTATTACTGGCTTATGAGTTTTCATATATTAAAAAAGATGACCTCGAAATTCTCATTCTGAATATAAATAAATTAGAAAAAATGATCAATGCGTTGATCTCCACTTTAAGAAAACAATTAGTATAATATAAACATTTAAATACAGTATACACACAGTCCAATATCTAACATCCAATTAAACATAGCATACACACAGTCTAACATCCAATATCTAAAATCTAACATCCGATATGACAGCACTCAAAGGAGGAGAATTCCTCATCAAAGACACAGAAGCAAAAAATGTATTTATTCCTGAAGAATGGAATGAAGAACAATTAATGATCGCACAAACATGCCACGATTTTTTAGCGCAGAACGTATGGGATAAACTCGATCGCATCGATTCACAGGAAGAAGGCCTGATGGTAGACTTGTTGAACAAAGCAGGAGAACTGGGCTTATTAGGAATTTCTGTGCCGGAAGAATACGGCGGGTTTGGAAAAGATTTTACCACATCCATGCTGGCGACTGAAATTTTAGGCGCGGGCCATTCCTTCGCAGTAGCGATCTCTGCGCATACAGGCATTGGAACGTTGCCGATTTTATATTACGGTAACGCCGAACAAAAAGCGAAATACATCCCAAAACTGGCAAGTGCTGAATGGAAAGCAGCGTATTGCCTGACAGAGCCCAGCTCGGGATCGGATGCTAACTCCGGAAAAACAAAAGCAGTATTGTCCGAAGATGGAAAACATTACATCCTCAACGGACAAAAAATGTGGATCACCAATGGTGGTTTTGCTGACATCTACACAGTATTTGCAAAAATCGACAACGACGAAAATTTAAGTGCCTTTATCGTTGAAAAAACGTTCGGTGGAATTTCATTAAATCCGGAAGAGCACAAAATGGGGATCAAGGGAAGTTCCACGCGCCAGGTATTTTTTAATGATTGCAAAGTGCCGGTAGAAAACTTATTATCAGAGCGTCAGAATGGTTTCAAGATCGCAGTAAATATTTTGAACCTTGGCCGGATCAAGCTTGCAGGTGCTGCAGTTGGCGGCTGTAAAGAAACCATCAGCCAATCGGTGAAATATGCAAACGAGCGCATGCAATTCGGTCGCCCGATCTCTAAATACGGTGCTATCCGTTACAAAATTGCAGAACAGGCTATCCGCACATTTGCAGCCGAATCTGCTATATACCGCGCCAGCCAGAACATTGAAGATGCTATCAAATCATTGATCGGAGGCGGAATGGACGAAGCAAAGGCAAAATTAAAAGGCGTAGAACAATTTGCAGTGGAAGCTGCAATTGTAAAAGTACATGGATCGGAAGTGTTGGATTACGTAGTGGATGAAGGCGTTCAGATTTACGGCGGAATGGGTTACAGTGCGGAAGCGCCAATGGACAGGGCTTATCGCGATGCACGCATCAACCGGATCTTTGAAGGAACAAACGAGATCAACAGGATGTTAACGGTAGACATGATGCTGAAACGCGCCATGAAAGGCGAGTTGGACCTGATGGGGCCTGCACAGGAAGTCGCCAAAGAATTAATGGGAATTCCTGACTTTGCAAGTACCGAAGAAACATTGTTTTCAAGAGAGAAAAAATACGTGACCGGATTTAAAAAATCGGTGTTGATGGTTGCCGGTGGCGCTGTTCAAAAATTAATGCAGCAACTGGGAAAAGAGCAGGAAGTATTGATGAACCTTGCTGATATGATCATCGAAACCTATGTTTCGGAATCCTTGCAATTGCGTGTTGAAAAATTGGTTTCCATGAGAGGCGAAGATGCCTGTAAAGAACAACTGGATATCATGCGCGTATACATCAACGATGCAGCCGACAGGATTCACAAATCGGGAAAAGAAGCGATCAATAGCTTTTCCAACGGTGACGAGCAACGCGCCATGCTGATGGGATTAAAACGTTTTACTAAAACAGAACCGTTGAATACCACAGAAGCACGCAGGAATATTTCTGCAAAACTGATCGCGGAGAACAAATATAGTTTTTAGCAGGCATGATAAGCGCTGTCAGGGTTTGAAACCCTGACAGCGCTAAATAAATTATATTAAAATGGAAAATGTTTTTTATGAAAGTAAAGTGATGTGGTCGCAGATCGATGCAAACATGCATTTACGTCATTCTGCTTACGCTGATTTTGCAGCCCAGGCGCGATTGGAAATTTTAGGTTCGCTTGGGTTCAATGATAAAACATTGCTGGAATTAAAGATCGGGCCGATCCTTTTTCGTGAAGAATTAATATACATGCGCGAAATTCGCCCCAGCGATACCGTACAGATTACATGTGTATTGACCAAGTGCCGGAAAGACGGTTCACGCTGGTCCTTCCGCCAGGAAATTTACCGCGGTGATGGCGTACAGGCTGCATTGATTAATGTAGACGGTGCCTGGATCAATACAGAGCAACGCAAGCTTACCGGCTTACCGGAAGAATGGGCAGCTAAATTCATGAACATCCCGAAAAGCCCTGATTTTATTGAAGAAGCAATTCCGGTTAAAACCACTGTACCAAAAGATTCAACAAAACCAATGACCGAATTAGAAACAAAATTTGAAGACGCAAAAAAACGTGTGATGGAATTAACTAAAAAGCCATCGAATGAAGACATGCTGGAATTGTATGCATTAAACAAACAATCCACCATCGGCGAGATCAACATCGATAAGCCGGCCATGTTTGATTTTGTGGCCGCTGCAAAATACAATGCATGGAAAAACAAATCGGGGATCTCTTCTGCCGATGCCATGAACGCTTACATTGAATTTGTAAATAAACTGGCGTAAAATATTTGTCACACAAATAATTTTGTAACAAGGATACTCCCCTACTGTTACAGACATCTTTTTTTTTAGGATTGTTTATAATCAAAAGCAAAAATGTTTTTGTTAATTAGCTCTTATCATGTTCAACGCACTGATCAAAAATTTAAAACAACGGGGGAGTTTAGCCGATGCTGATGTCGACAAGATCATCTCCGTTTTAAAAGTGCGTCGTGTAAAAAAGAAAAAAAATGTGTTAAGTGAAGGTGAGCAATCCAATTTTATGTTTTTTTTAAACGAAGGATTGTGCCGTTATTACGTGATCGACGAAAAGGGAAACGAACAAACCATTGAGCTGGTTGCAGAACACAATTGGTTTGGCGATGCAAAAGCATTCCTTGCCGGCGAAACGGCCGGGCTTAATATTGAAGCGTTGGAAGACAGCCATATTTTTAGCATCACGCATGCCGACCTTAACCGTTTCTACGATGAGATCCCATTGTTTGAAAGGATGGTGCGTAAAATAATTGAACAATATTTTATAAAAGCCCTCGAAAGGATTAAGAAAGTAAGCCGTTCCAGCTACTCCGCACAGGAACGTTACAAAGAATTTTTAAAATCGCATCCCAAGCTGGTGAACCGCGTTCCGCTGGTATACCTCTCCTCCTATCTTGGGATTGCACCGGAAACATTGAGCCGTTTGCGGCAGCAGTTCACAAAAACAGCCTGATTTTTCCTTGACATTTATCAAGTGTATTTACTGACAATTGTCAATATTATTTTTGCATCAATACCTTAGATTTGTTACTTCGTGCAAAATAGCATCTGCACAAAGCATACTTTGAACTACTTGATTGTATAGCTTACACACAGATTCGTAGTTTCGTTCCTGTTCGTTATCTGTACAGCAAACTTTAAACTTTTGAACTTTAAACTTTGAACTTTGAACTAAAAATTATGAAAAAACTGATTACATTATTGATCGCATCAAGTCCTGTATTGCTTTTAGCACAAGGATTCCAGGTGAATCTGCAGGGGCAGAAACAACAAGCCATGGGAAGCGCAGGAACAGCATTGATACAGGATGGCGCTGCTTTATTTTTTAACCCGGGCGGCATGTCCTTCGTTCAGGGAAGCAGCATCAGCGTTGGTGCAAGCCCTACCATTGCACATTCTATATACCGCGATGCCGCAACAAGGATTCAATCAAAAACCGTATCGCCGGTAAGCTATCCATTTACAGGATATGCCGTATTCGGATGCGACAGCAGCAAACACAAAGCATTGAATAATTTAAAATTCGGATTGGGTGTGTATACCCCGTTCGGAAGCACTATCACCTGGGAAGATGGCTGGACAGGCCGGTTTGCGCTAACCTCCCTGAGTTTGACCTCCATTTTCATTCAACCTACACTTAGCTACAAGATCACGGATAAAATCGGTATTGGTGCCGGTTTTGTGTATGGGATCGGACATGTGAACCTGAAAAAAGATATTCCGGTAACAGATGCGAACGGAACATACGGAAACGCTGAACTGGATGGAAAAGCAAATGGATACGGATTTAACGCCGGCATCTATTTCAAGCCCATCGATAAATTCGCTATCGGGTTATCATACCGTTCACAGGTTAACATGAAAGTAAAAAGCGGCGACGCCACATTTAACGTGCCTGCATCGCTTGCCACGCAGTTCCCTGACGGAAAATTTTCCGCAGATCTTCCTTTGCCGCAGGTAGCCACATTGGGCCTTGCTTATATGCCAACAAAAAAATTAAGCATTGCACTGGATATTAATTTTGTAGGCTGGAAAGCATACGATACACTGGCATTTGATTATGAAACCAATACAACCTCTTTACAGGATACCAAAGAGCCGCGCCAGTATAAAAATTCATTCGCTTACCGCTTAGGTGCACAGTACATGATCACTGATAAATTTGCTGCACGTTTAGGTGTTGCGTACGGCATGACACCAATTCAAAAAGGTTATGTAACACCGGAAACACCAGATAATGACCGTTTAAATTTTTCAGGCGGATTGGGCTACCGGTTCAGCAAACATTTTGCTGCCGATGCCTCTTTTACATATGAACACATCCAGCGCACCGATCATAATATCCACAGCAATATGGACGGAACATACAAAACATACGTGTGCATCCCGGGATTATCAGTAGCCTATAACTTCTAACAAAAACGATCATGAAAAAAAATATATATCAATCACTTTTACTGGCAGCATCCATCAGCATGATTGTTGCCTGCAAGCCAAAGCTGGATACACCCGAAGCCACAAAAGGCAGCATGGATCCTACAAAATATGTTGCTATCGGTAACTCCATCACTTCCGGCTTTGCTGATGGCGCACTGTATTATACAGGCCAACAGGCTTCTTATGCAAATATTTTAGCCGGACAATTAAAAATTGTCGGCGGTGGCGATTTCAAACAACCGTATGTAGGCAGCATTGCTTCCGTAGGGATTGGTTCCACTTTAAATGCGAAATTAATACTGGGTTACGCTACAGATTGCAAAGGAGTAACATCCTTATCACCCATCCCGGCAGCCGCAACCGGTGATTACAGCATTTTTGCAGGAAACATCTATGGTTCCGACGGGCCGTTCAATAACATGGGCGTACCGGGTGCAAAAGCAACCACAACGGTATTTCCGGGTTATGGCAACCCTGCGAACGGTATTGGGAACTACAACCCGTTTTTTACACGCATGGCTTCCAACCCTTCTACAGCTTCTATCTTAGGCGATGCAGCAGCACAAAATGCAACTTTCTTTTCCATGTTCATCGGTAATAACGATGTGCTGGCATATGCACTGGCAGGAGGCGCTTCAGATGCCATCACACCATCTGCAGGATCACCCGGCGTAGGATTTGATGCGAGTATCGACCTGATCATTTCCACCATGAGCGCCAACGGTGCAAAAGGCGTCATCGGCAATATCCCTGACATTACATCACTTCCTTACTTTACTACAGTGCCTTACAACGGTTTAACCCTTGATGCTCCTACAGCAGCGTATTTAACAAGTGTATACGCTGCCAACGGATTGCCTTACACTTTTCATGAAGGTGCCAATGCATTTATCATTGCAGATGCAAGCGTACCGGGCGGTTTAAGGCCGATGAACGATGGTGAGCTGGTTTTATTAAGCACACCCCAGGATTCATTAAAATGCGCTATGTGGGGATCATCGCCATTAAAACCCATTCCGAATCAATACATTTTAACCGCTTCGGAGATCAATAACATTGAAACGGCAATAGGCAATTTCAACAGCAAATTAAGAGCGGCTGCAAGTGCAAAAGGATACGCTTTTGTGGATGTAAATGCGTTTATGAGAAATGCCAAAACCGGCATCACGTACAACGGCGTTGCAGCAAGCACCACATTTGTTACAGGTGGAGCGTTTTCACTGGATGGCATTCACCTGACACCATTTGGAAATGCTTTATTGGCAAATGAATTCATTAAATCGATCAATGCAACCTATGGTGCAACCATTCCACAGGTAGATGCTAACAAATATCATGGAATCATTTTTCCATAATCAGAACTGAAAATTTAGTTTAATTGGTCCCGGTGTTTTTTTACAAAACGCCGGGGTTTATTTTTTTGACGGAAACATAACAAGTTCTACCTTTGCAGAATGGAATTGCATACCGCCTATTACTCCTCACCCATCGGCCTGATTGAAATAACAGGTAATGAAGAGGGTATTGCAACGGTTTATTTTGTAGAGGAACGCAAGCTTAATTCCACCAAAGTGCATCCCTCACTCAAGGAATGCCTGTACCAGCTCGAAGAATATTTTAAAGGCCTGCGAAAAGATTTCGGAATAAAGCTGAATGCGAAAGGAAGCGATTTTCAGAAAAGAGTATGGGACAAGCTGGTAACGATCCCTTTCGGAAAAACCGTTTCCTACCTGGAGGTGTCCAAAATGCTGGGTGATGCCAATGCCACGCGCGCCGTAGGAAATGCCAACGGAAGTAACCCCGTCTCCATCATTGTACCCTGTCACCGTGTAATTGGCGTGAATGGCAAGCTGGTGGGTTACGGCGCCGGTGTGTGGCGTAAAGAATGGCTATTGAACCACGAACGTGGGATCGTGTTTGGTAAACAAACGCTTTTATTCCCGCTTTAAGCGCGTTTCTGTTCCTTGGCTTACCCGTCATTCTTTTTAATTATTTAGGCATTCCCACCGCTTAAAAATTGCTCCATAACATATTTATTGTTTTATTTGTATTAGATATAACCAGACGTGAGCAAAAAAGAATTTTTTTCGGCATTTTTAAAGAATAGTAAAAATACGGGAGCCGTTGCGCCCAGCTCGAAATACCTGGTAAAAAAAATGCTTGAGCCGATTGATTTTAAAAAGGTAAAATGCATTGTGGAATTTGGCCCCGGTACCGGCAGCATTACCAATGAATTGCTCAATCACATGCCTAAAGATGCGGTATTGCTGGCATTTGAGATCAATGACGATTTTTGCAAAATGCTGGAACAGATCAACGATCCACGCATCAAGATCATCAGCGACACAGCCGAAAACCTGGAAACCTACCTGCACGAAAACAATTTTGACAAAGTAGATTACATCATTTCTTCCCTTCCGCTGGCGATGATCCCGAACAGCGTTGTAAAAAACATCCTCACGGTTGTAAAAAAAGTATTGAGTCCGGCAGGCGCTTTTGTTCAATATCAATATTCCCTCAATGCCTATAAAAAGTTAAAAAACACATTCAAAAAAGTGGATGTGAATTTTACGCCTATCAATATTCCTCCTGCTTTCATTTTCGTTTGCAAAGACTAAACAAGGTTAAAGTTTTTGCCGGGTACATGCTTTGTGATTACCTTTTTTTAACACCACGCTTCTTTTGATTCTTTTGCTTTCTTTTGTGGTTGTTTTTACGCGCAGATTTGTACATTCGTATTCATTTGTAATTTGTAACCATGTACATTCCGTCATACTACCAGGAAAAAGACGAAACACAGCTGCTTGAATTTATGACAGCGTATAATTTCGCTAATCTCATCAGCAGTTCCAATAACCATCCCATTGCCACCCATTTGCCGTTTGTAATTGAAAAACGGGAAGAGAAGCTCTTTCTTGTTTCGCATATGGCGAGAGCCAATCCGCAATGGCAATTATTTCCCGAAGCGGAATTATTAATTATTTTCCAGGGACCGCACGCCTACATTTCGCCTGCACATTACGAAAAAAAACAAAATGTTCCTACCTGGAATTACATCGCGGTGCACGCTTATGGCAAAGCAAAAATTATTGACAAGCAGGAAGATGTGGTTAACCTGATGGAACGTACCATCCATCATTTCGAAAAAGAGTTTTATGAACAATGGAAACAGCTTTCGCCGGAATATGTAAACGGAATGCTGAAAGCCATCGTTGCATTTGAAATTGAAGTGACAAAGCTGGAAGGGAAATTTAAACTGAGCCAGAACAAAACCAAAAATGAACAACAAAACATTATCAATACATTTGAAAAAAGTGATGACAGCGCACAAAAAGAGATTGCGGAGGAAATGAAAAAGAAACTTAGATGACTGATTTCTAATGTGCAGATGACTGATGAAAAAAATTAAAAGCCAAAATCAATGAAAAAAATCATTTTCCTCCTGTTACTTTCTACTAAACTTTTTGCGCAGCTTCCCAACACCGACATCTGGCTGCTGGACATCAAAGCAGGAAAAGACACTATCATTTTATCCAACCCGGTAAACATTACCAACAGGGTTGGTTATGATAATCAACCCGCGTTTTCTCCGGATGGAAATTCAATTTTATATACGTCCATCCGCGATGAAAAACAATCGGATATTTACACGTATAATATCAAAACAAAAACAACCACGCAATTTACCAATACGCCCACAACCAGCGAGTACTCTCCCAACTTTACACCCGATGGCACCGCCATTTCAGTAGTAATGGTGGAACCCGACAGCACACAACGCCTGTGGGAATTTCCATTAAAAGGTGGCGCTCCAAAATTGGTAATGGATAAGGTGGATTCGATTGGGTATTATTGCTGGCTGGACAATACACATGCTGCTTTGTTTTTAATTACAATACCATTTAAATTTATCATCACTGACATTACAACTCAAGAATCAACGGCTCCTATCAGGGATACTGTTGGCAGATCATTCCGTCTCGTTAAAACAAAAGGTGAAAAAAAACTTTTTTATTCGTCCTACAGAGGTATTTATTCATTGAATTTAGCCGGTAAAAAAGAAACAAAATGTGAAACAATAAAAAAATTTGAAGGGGAAGATTTTTGTTTTATAGAGCCTCAAAAGATTATCATGGGAGATGGACCTAAATTATATTTAAACTGGTTTGGACTATCCGGTGATGATGGAAAATTTGACTGGAATGAACTGACCGATCTGTCAAAATACGGTATTAAAAAAATAACCCGCATCGCCATCAGTCCCGACGGAAGAAAAATGGCAATTGTAGCCGAATAAAACAGACAACAACTCAGCGATCGCTGCACCTTCTCTCCTACCTCTGCGGTAAAAACACGTTGCAATGAAAACAGAAACATACACACAAAACAATTACACCATCAGCACCGACAAATCCAGACTAGACGTCACGGCAGTACACGCATACCTAAGCCGCTCCTACTGGGCGGAAAACATCCCGGTGGAAATTGTAAAAAAATCGATCGAAAATTCCCTGTGTTTTGGTGTTTACAACGAAAATAAACTGGTTGGCTTTGCGCGTGTAATTTCCGATTATGCTACGTTTGGATATTTGGCCGATGTATTTATTTTAGAAGAAGAACGCGGCAAAGGTTTATCGAAATGGCTGATGGAATGTATCCTTAAACATGAACAATTAAAAGGCTTACGCAATTTTTGTTTGATGACGCGTGATGCGCATTCGCTATACGAACGCTACGGTTTTAAGAACATTCCAAAACCAGAGAATTTTATGGCTAAGAAAATTGAGGGGATTTATTTAAAGAAAAAAGATTAGCCACGAAGGCGCAAAGGCGCGGAGAATTTATGAAAGGATAATCAAAAAATTGCAGCAATTGGAATTGGGTCACACCCGGATGTAACATTACATGCCAACCTTTTGTTATCAGCCCTTCCAGAGTTTAAAACTCTGGAAGGGCTTGTCCTATAACCGGACACAGATTTGTAGATTGGGTATTTAGTAGATTTTTTTCATCTCCTCCACAATCCCATACACCGCCGGACAAACTGCCGTATTCTTAATTGTCAAATCTAAAATCTGGTGAAAGCGTTTCCTGTTTGTATGTGGGTATTCGCGGCAGGCAGTAGGGCGGTCTTCGTACACAAGGCAATAATTTTCGGAATCTAAAAATGGACAAGGCGCTACATTCAGCACATAATCTTTATCCTCATCAATGTGTAAATATTTTTCTATAAAATCGGATGGCCGCATGCGCAAACGCTTTGCGATTCTATCAATATCGCGCTCATAAAAAATAGGGCTGGTGGTTTTACAGCAATTGGCGCAGGTTAAACAATCGGTATGCTCAAATGCCTCATCGTGCAGGCGATGCACCACATCATCCAGGGTATGCGGCTTCTTGCGCTTGAGTTTCTCAAACATTTTCCTGGTGGAAGGCTCCGCTTTTTGCGCCAGGTATTTTAGATTCGTCAGATCCATTTTACATTGCAAAAATAAAAAAAATCAACACAAGACTAAAGTTGAATGACGAAAATTTTCTTGATGCAACTCTTTTTTCTCTGTGCCCGCTGTGTTAAAATTACTTTAGCAAATCGTAAACTACCGGATAGATCAGCGTTTTCCAGATCGCATATTCCTTTGCCGACGGATGCAAACCATCACCGGCAATCAGCGAATTATCTTTCCCCATTTCTTTGGATGTTGGATAAAGGTCTACCGTTTTCAGGTTTCTTTTTTTCGCCTCGTCTGTAATTATTTTGTTGAATTCTGCTATGCCTTTCGAAATATCACGCCCGTTGCTGTAACGCGATCCTGTTGGTGTTACACCAAAATCAGGAATCGTAATTAAAACAAGATTGGATTTATTTGGAAGCTTCGCCTGCATTTTATCAATGATAAACGCAAAGTTTTTCTGAAACGTTTTCGCATCCACGCCCTGCACCCAATCGTTTACACCGATGAGCAAAGTTGCAAATGTAGGGTTTGATTTTTCATAAATGGGCAGCTCTGCATCAATCAGGTCCTGCGTGGTCCAACCGTTGTGCGACGGATTCGCGATCAGCGTAGTTACGATTTTTGCTTCATTCAGCTTTTGCGTGAGCAATACCGGCCAGGAATCAGCAGCCGTTGTTCCGGTGCAAATGGTGTATGAATCGCCGAGCGCAACATATCTTACAGGTGTTTTTTCCATGGGCGCTATTTTTAAAGCAAACAATGCGCACAAACTTAAAACGACTATTTTCATGATCTTTATTTACATCCATTTACGAAAACAGCAATTGAAAAGATTTGTGGGAATTTATCTACTTTTGCTGCAATTATTTATCCAGATGCTTAAGTACATTGTCTTTGCAATCATCTGCGGGCCGCTTTTCAGCGATGCGCAAACCGAAATGAACAAAAAAACGGAAATACACGGTCACCGGGGTTTTCGCGGACATTTCCCCGAGAACACGCTCACCGCTTTCAAGGAAGCGGCAAAACTAGGCGTGAATGCCATTGAAATGGACATCGTGATTTCCAAAGATTCCCAGGTAGTGGTATCACACGAACCCTGGTTCAATTACAAAATCTGCTCCGAACCGGATGGCAGCCCTGTAAGATCACGAAAGCAACACAATTTGCACACACTTACCTATGCTCAAATCCGCCAGTACGACTGTGGCAAACGCGGCAATCCCAAATTTCCGGAACAGGTAAAAATGGCAGAATATAAGCCTTTGCTGAGCGAAGTGATCGAAGGTGTTGAGCAATATTGCAGGGACAATCATTTACCGCTTATCCGGTACAACATCGAAATCAAAAGCGGTAAGCTTGGTGATGGAAAATATCACCCCGCACCGGCAGAAATAGCGCTCCTGCTTAACAATGTATTGAAAAAGTACAATATCGGCGAACGTATCCTCATCCAAAGCTTTGATGTGCGCAGCTTACAGGCCATGCACAAGTTAGATCCATCACTGCGAATAGGCTTACTCGTAGCCAACCTTGGATCAGTAAATCACAATATCAAAAAACTGGGTTTTACGCCTTATATGTACAACCCGGCACTCAAGCTGGTGTCTGCAAAAACAGTGGAACAAATACATGAAAAAGGTATAAAAATTTATGTGTGGACCGTTAACTCGCCTGCCGACATGAAACGCCTGATCCAGCTGGGTGTCGACGGACTGATCACAGATTATCCGAACATTGCCCTTACGTTAAAATAGCTTTAATTTTAGCGGCATTTTTATCCATGAAAGCCCTTATAATGCTTGTTTATCAGCCCCTATGCGAATAAGCAATATCTCATGGGGATATTTTTGGTCAGTTGCCAATATTTTATTACTTTCGGGCTTCCAAAATTTTGTTCCAAAAAAACAAGTAAACTTAATATAGTTTAATTATGAAGGTAGGCATTCCATCGGAAATTTCCCCAAATGAGTTAAGAGTTGCTGCAACTCCAAAAACTGTCAAACGATTGCAAAAACAAGGATTTGAAGTTTATATTCAGCATAACGCAGGGGTAAAAGCAAATTTTTCTGATAAAGATTTTGAAGAAGCCGGAGCTAAAATAGTCGCCACAGCTGCTGATATATATGGTAAGTCGGATATTGTGCTAAAGGTGAAGGAGCCTTCAATGGAAGAGGTTGATCTAATGAAAGAAGGTTTGGTAATGCTTAGCTATTTATGGCCGGCACAAAATCAACCTTTGCTTCAAAAATTAGCCGGTAAAAAAGTGAATGCCATTGCAATGGATGCAATACCACGTATTTCCAGGGCACAAAAAATGGATGTATTGTCATCGATGGCAAACATTGCAGGATACAGAGCAGTTATAGAAGGTGCTTACAATTTTGGGCGGTTCCTTAACGGGCAAATTACCGCTGCAGGCAAAGTAGAACCGGCAAAAGTATTAGTAATTGGTGCGGGTGTTGCAGGTTTAGCTGCTATTGGTGCTGCCAATTCATTGGGTGCAATTGTGAGGGCTTTTGATACACGAAAAGAAGTTGCAGAACAAATTCAATCAATGGGTGCAGAATTTCTGACGGTTGAAATCAATGAAGACGGCGCAACTTCATCAGGCTATTCAAAAGAAATGAGCCCGGAATTTATTGCCGCTGAAATGGCTTTGTTTAAAGCACAGGCTGCCGAAGTTGACATTATCATTACTACTGCCCAGATACCCGGCAGGCCGGCTCCTAAATTAATCCTGGCGGATCATGTAGCCGTTATGAAGCCAGGCTCCGTAATTGTAGATCTAGCCGCATCATCAGGAGGAAATTGTGAATTAACGAAAAACGGAGAAGTTTATACAACGGATAATGGGGTAACTATCATTGGTAAATTAAACCAGCTTCCCAGCCAGGCTTCACAGCTATACGGAAATAACTTATGTCACTTGTTAGATGACATGGGTAAAGCTGAAAAATGGAAAATTGATATGGAAGATGCTGTTGTGTCAAGAGCAATGGTAACTTATAATGGTACAATTAACTGGCCGCCGGCGCCACTTCCTGTTAGCCCGGCAAAACCTAAGGCTGCGGAAGTTGCAGTAGAGGATCCGAAAATTGTAGCTGCACGGAAAAATAAAAAAGAAGCTACATCCATGGTTATTAAATTGATCGTAATTGGTGTACTTTTATTGGCAATGGGACAATTTGCCCCGGGCGAATTTATGCAGCACTTTACGGTATTTGTATTAGCTGTATTCATTGGCTGGCAGGTAATCTGGAATGTGTCACATTCGCTTCATACTCCATTAATGGCTGTTACTAACGCTATCAGTGGAATTATCATCGTTGGTGGTTTATTACAAACGAAGGATGATTTATCAAATTCCTTAGTCATGACTGTTTTAGCATCCCTTGCTATTTTGGTTGCCAGCATTAACATTGTTGGAGGATTTGTGGTGACTCACCGTATGTTGAAAATGTTTAAAAAATAAGAAAGCGTTCGCTTCAACGATATCAGATAATAAAAACAATAAAGGAGTTAAATTAGGAATTATGATTTTTATAGAAAAGGAAATTCAAACAGCAGCCTATTTATTTGCAAGCATCCTGTTTATTTTAAGTTTGGGAGGTTTATCCTCACAGGAATCGGCAAAGCGCGGTGTATTTTATGGTATTACAGGTATGGCTATTGCCATACTTGCAACTATTTTGGGTAAAGGTGTTGAAGGCCATATTTATATTATTGGTGCCATTGCGGTAGCCGCAATTATCGGAACACTGCTGGCACGTAAAGTGGAGATGACTTCCATGCCGCAGTTGGTAGCTATCCTTCATAGTTTTGTTGGATTAGCTGCAGTGCTGGTTGGCTATGGCTCCTACCTTGATCCTGCAACAAGTCAATTACCCCCTACTGAACATACCATTCATTTAGTTGAAGTATTTGTTGGTGTGTTCATTGGTGCAATTACATTTACAGGTTCCATTATTGCCTGGGGTAAATTAGAAGGTAAAATCATGAGCAAGCCTTTGTTGTACCCGGGACGGCATGCTGTTAATATTATACTGGTACTTGCGGTTATTGTATTGGGTGTGCTGTTTGCAAAGGCTGGAGGTACTGATGGAATGATGTACTTATACATCATGACCGCTATTGCCGCTTTTATTGGTGTAATGTTAGTAATGGCAATTGGTGGTGCCGATATGCCGGTTGTTGTTTCCATGTTAAACTCTTATTCGGGTTGGGCTGCATCCGCTGCAGGTTTTATGCTGGGTAACGATCTATTAATTGTAACAGGTGCATTGGTTGGCAGTTCCGGTGCGATCCTTTCTATCATCATGTGTGAAGCTATGAACAGGTCTTTCTTCTCCGTGATCCTTGGAGGTTTTGGCGCTGTTACAGCATCAGGTGAAGCAACTGCGATTGAAGGAGAAGTGACTGCATTAAATCATGAAGAGGTTGCTGATCTGTTAAAAGAAGCAAAATCGATTGTTATTGTGCCGGGTTATGGGATGGCTGTTGCAAAAGCACAATATCCTATTTACGACATGGTACAAACATTACAAAAAGCGGGTAAAAAAGTAAGATTCGCGATACACCCTGTTGCGGGCCGTTTACCCGGGCACATGAATGTATTGTTAGCGGAAGCAAATGTACCTTACGATATTGTATTGGAAATGGACGAGATCAACGAAGATCTGCCTGAAACAGATGTAGTAATGGTGATTGGCGCAAACGACGTTGTTAACCCTGGAGCGCAGGATGATCCATCAAGCCCGATATACGGGATGCCGGTTATCGAAGCCTGGAAAGCAGAAAAAGTTATTATCATGAAACGTTCCATGTCGGTTGGTTATGCAGGCGTGGAAAATCCTTTATTCTACAAACCAAATGCAGAAATGCTGTATGGTGATGCTAAAGATAGTGTTGAGAAGATCTTAGGATATTTAAAAGCATAATTAAAAAATAGATATATGAAACAAAAAACGCTTGTAGAAATACAGGCGTTTTTTGTTTCATAAAATATTCTTTTATCACAAAACGTTATCTCTGTTTGTATTCATTTTAAAATAAATAAGACAGCATGAAATTTACAATTGGGATCATTTTTATTTTAATCGTTGCAGCTGTAACCAGCAGCAACGCACAAACCTATTCCGACAAAGTAAATGATCAGGAAATTGCAGCATTTTTCACCTGGCGCATGAATCCTGCCACTCACCGGGTAAATGAAACAATTACCCAATGGGATTCGGCGAGTTTTTATATACGGGTTTTTGATACCGCGGATGCGGAAAAGAAAATTTTGTATAAAGAGCTACAATCAATCTTCACAAAGGAAAACAAACAATTTATTTTTCAGCAGATCCATCAGCTAAAAGCAAAAAAAATGTGGGATCCGGCTTTATTCAAAGATCAAAAGCTGATTGAACCGAAACCGTTAAATAAAATGAAAGAAGGCGATGATTATGCGGAATTCTCTGTCCCGGTTTACACGATAGACAAACAATATTGTTTTGTGATGGAAGCGTATGTATGTGGAATACTTTGTGAAAACTGGTACACCTATTTGTATAAAAAAATGCCGGATGGTACATGGATCCGGTACAAAACCATTTTTGCAATGGCATCCTGAAAAGCAGCTTAATTTTTCAAATAAATTATTTTTCAATTCATTCCAATATGAAAAACTCAGAACAGATCAATCCGGCCGGTCGCAATTACAATACCATCAGCCCATCTGCCTGGTCGTTACTGGTATTAAAAGGCTACACCAACATTCCTTTTGCCCGTAAGGCAGCTGATCTGCTTAATGAGCAAAGAGAAGAGAAACACATTTTTGATTTTAATAAAAAAGACACGATGTTCTGGGGGCGTGTCGTGCATTTCGAAAGCCGTTACTGGAGCATCGATCAACTGTTAGCAGACCTTGACATAAAAAACATTTTAGAATTATCTTCCGGTTTTTCTTTTCGCGGATTGGAAATGGCCAAACAAAAAGGCATTCATTACATCGATACGGATTTGCCGGAGCTGATCGAAACCAAGAAAAAATTTGTAAATGCGATCAGTGAAAAAGAAAACGTTCAGCAGGAAGGAACGCTGGAAACACTGCCACTGAATGCACTCGACAGAAATCAATTTATAGAAGTGGTCAACCGTTTTCCTCCCGGTAAATTAGCAATCATAAATGAGGGTTTGTTGATGTACCTCAATGAAAAAGAAAAGGAACAGGTATGCAGCATCATTCACGATGTGTTAAAAGAACGCGGCGGTTACTGGATCACAGCCGACATCTACATTATGGGGAAGCTGAAAAGCTACACCAGCAAAATGGAAGAAAAAACAAAAGCATTTTTCGAACAGCACCGCATTGAAGAAAATAAATTCAGGAGCAAAGAAGGAGCAAAAGATTTTTTCAAAAAAATGGGATTGGTGATTGATAAGGAAGCTCAGCGTGACCATTCCAAATTAAGCGCATTAAAATACCTGGTAAAAAACATTACATTCTGGCAAATGTTCCGGTACAGAAAAGCACCAAAAATCCAAAGTACCTGGCGGTTAAAAGTGGATGAATAATTTCGTATAAATTGACTCAAACTGTCAATTGTCCCCATCTGTTTTGTTCCTTAAATTCGTTCTGTCTTCCACTTTTCTGACAGCCTCTTTCTTATCTTTTATTTCTTTTATATTTTCCGATCCTTCCGCCCTTACTGCATCTTTTGCGGGCTCAATCTCTCTTCCGAAATGCACAGTGAATTGTTTGGTATATTCCGCTCCAAGGAATACGATCATGCTGGAATAGTTTACCCAGATCATTATCAGGATCACAGATCCGGCAGCGCCATACCCGGAAGCCGGGTGGGTTTTCCCGAAATATAAGCCCAGCCCGAATTTTCCGGCAATAAAAAGCAGAGCTGTGATCATAGCGCCCAGCCATACATCTTTCCAGCGGATCTTGGCATCCGGCAGGATCCGGAACATCATCCCGAATAAAACGGTGATCACCCCAAAATTGATCATAAAGCTGATGAAGCGCACTACAAACATCGTGAAATTCGGCATGCTCACCTTGATCCAACCGCTGAATGCAGAAAGTGCGGCCGAGAGCAATAAGGAAATGAGCAATAAAAATCCAATGGAAAGAATCAATCCGAATGAGAACAGGCGGTCTTTCAATGCTTTCAGCCAGGCTTTTTTAGCTTTTACTTCTACTTCCCAGATCAGGTTAAGTGATTTCTGAAACTGTACAAATACCGCGGTAGCGCCCGCGATAAGTGTAACGAATCCAATGATTGCTGCCATTACATTATTCTTACTTTCACTGGCATTACTCACAATTCCCCCGAGCTGTTTGGCAGTACCTTCTCCCATAGCAACGCTGATCTGCGCGTAGATTTCCCCGCTCACAGTTTCCCTGCCGAAGAAATAACCGGCCGCAGTAATTATGATCACAAGTAATGCGGGGATGGAGAATATAGCGTAATAAGAAATAATAGCACCTTGCCGGAATGGGTCGGCTTTGTTCCAGGCAGCAAATGTTTTTTTTGTCACTTCCCAGAAGCCGCTTAAATTTTTTTTCAATTGTAACATAGAAAATCGTTTTAATGCAATAAAACAATTTTTATGCTTGCAATAAAAAGGTGTTTTGTAGAGAATAGTACACGCTTTTTGATTCTTCTTTTTTATTTCTTAAATTGGATGAATGAAACACTAACCCGCCATGAAAAAAAAATACATTTTCCCGTTTTTTATTTTTACACTTTTTTCTCTTTCCGCTGTTTCCCAGGTGAATGCTTATTTATTGAATAATCCTGTCTGGCAGATAAAAACAACTACCTACCCTTCAGGTTCAGATCCGGAAAGGTATGATGATGTATTTAATTATTACACTGGCGGCGATACGGTGATTGGGTCGTACACTTACAAAAAAATCTATAAAAAAGGAACAAATTCACATTTCGCGTCTTCCGGAATGCCTTTGGGAAGCTACACATATATAAATAACACTCCTTCCTTTTGTTTACGCTCTGCGGCTAAGGAAATTTTTGTTTGCTACCCGGGCAATACATCTGATATACTGCTGTACGACTTTAACCTTGCTCCCGGTGACACATTAGCGGATACACCGGTCGTTAATTCGCAAATAATTACGGTAACGTCAATTGACAGCATCAATACGGCTTTCGGATCCAGGAAAAGATTCCATTTATCGAGCGGTGCGCCCGGAGCGCCTTATTTGTATGAAGGTGCCGGAAGTGCAGGCGGGCTCATCGAACCGGTCCAGGGCGCTTTTCTTTCGGGAACAACAGAACTGTTATGCTATAGTTTAAATGGCACCGGGTATATCCCATCTACTGGTCCGGACTGTGAACTGGCTTTGGGAATTGTATCTCCCGAAAACAAAAGCCAAAGCGCTGTTTTCCCAAACCCTTTTTCAACCACCGCTTTATTTGAATTTAATGAAGAGCTTAAAGATGCCTCACTTGATATTTTTAATATTAGCGGACAAAAGCTTAAAACCGTAGTGTTTTCAGGGAATAGATTTACCCTGAACAGGGATGGATTAGCGGCAGGATTTTATTACTACCGGGTTAGTACCAGGGATAAAAATATAGCTGCGGGAAAGCTGCTTATTACCGACTAACCGGTTAAGTCAAAATAGTTTCTTTGCTGAAATCATAATCCAGGTAATCCGTAACTGTATTGTAAACCGTGTCGCGCTCAATCGGGTGGCGGCCTACTTGTTTTACCATTTCCACCAACTGTTTCGTTGTAAGTTTCGGCGATTGTTCTTCCGAACCGGCCATGGTATAAATTTTTGTAGAATCATCAATTGTACCGTCAATATCATCCACACCAAATGAAAGCGACAACTGCGCTGTTGTGCGCCCGATCATTGGCCAGTAGGCTTTCACATGATTGAAATTATCCAGGAAGATGCGGGAAATCGCGTAATTCCTTAAATCTTCAATTACCGTGCTTTCCGCGATGTGGCTCATCTGGTTGCCTTTGTTACGGAATTTCAAAGGAATAAATGTGTTGAACCCATTGGTACGGTCCTGCAAGTCGCGCAAGCGGTTCATGTGATCGATGCGGTGCTCAAACTTTTCAATTTGTCCGTACAGCATCGTTGCATTGGATGGCATTCCCAATTTATGCGCTGTTTCGTGGATCTCCAGCCATTCTTCTGCCGTACATTTATCTTCACAAATTTGTTTGCGGATGTCTTCATGAAAGATCTCGGCACCACCACCCGGCAAAGAATCCTGGCCGTGTTCCTTTAAAATGCGCAGGCCTTCTTCAAAGCTTACTTTTGCCTTGCGGCACATGTATTCCAGCTCCACTGCCGTGAATGCCTTTACGTGAATATCCGGGCGGATCTCTTTTACTTTTTTGATGAGATTGGCAAAATACATCAGTCCCATTTTCGGATGTACACCGCCAACAATGTGCACTTCCGTTACCGGTTTTCCGTCGTAGCTTCTTACTTTATTTAAAATATCTTCTTCCGATAATTCCCAGCCTTCCTCCTTCTGTTTCACCAGGCGGGAATAGGAACAAAATTTACAATCGAACACACAGATATTGGTAGGCTCCACGTGAAAGTTGCGGTTAAAAAAAACATAATTGCCATTCTTTTTTTCGCGAACATAATTTGCAAGTGAACCCACAAATCCCAGTTCGCCTTTTTCATATAATAAAATGCCTTCGTCCACCGTAATGCGCTTACCTGCATATACCTTTTCGGCGATGGCTTTTAAATCTGCAGGAATGGTGGAGTCTAGTAATACGGAAGAAATATCTTGAGTTTGCATGGATTAAAATTTAGAGGTACAAAGTTACGCTTTGCGTGGATTATTAACAAGCAAAAAATGGAGCGTATATAACACAGATGTGGCGGATAAAAGTGGATGAAAAACAAAATAGATCTGCGAAAATCAGCTAAATCCGTTTTATCCGCGTTCCATTATTTATCTTTGCAGCAATCATGAACGAAAAAAACATTCTTTTGGTGGAAGATGAAGATCATCTTTTAAAGATCATCCAGCTGAACCTGGAGCTGGAAGGATATATTGTAACGACTGCTGTAACGGGAATCGAAGCATTGAAAGAATTCAGGAAAAACAATTTTGATCTTATTTTACTGGATGTGATGCTGCCGGAAATGAACGGTTTTGATGTGCTGGAAGAGATCCGGAAAGAGAATAAACAACTGCCTGTACTATTTTTAACGGCCAAAGGCTCCGGCGAAGACCGTATCCAGGGCTTAAAGCTGGGCGCTGATGATTACCTGACCAAACCTTTTAACCTCGAAGAGCTCTTACTCAGGGTCCAGATTTTACTCAAACGCAGCAGTAACGTAAAAAATCCTGCCGCCGCTCCCGATACTTTTACTTTCGGAAATAATTCGATCAATTTTATTACTTACGAGATCAAAGATATGAATGGCGATACCGTACAAATCAGCAAACGGGAAATTGCCTTGCTGAAATTACTGATCGAGCGCAAGGGAGAAGTGATCTCACGGGAAGATATCCTTGACCGGGTTTGGGGAACAGATGTTTATCCTTCCTCCCGCACGATCGACAATTACATTCTTGCTTTCCGGAAATATTTTGAACAGAACCAAAAGGAACCACAGCATTTTCATTCGATCCGCGGTGTGGGATACAAGTTTACGGAGTAAGGAAGCCTTGGTCTTGAGTAGCTAGTCGTTAGGCTGTGTCTGAGAAGTTCAAAATTTGCTGTATGGCTGCTTTACTGCATTTTTTACCACGAAGGCAAAAGGCGCAAAAAGAAGAAAAAGAGAAAGCATTTTTAACCGGCTTTGGTCACAAACCAATACACACAGATTCGTAGTTTCGCTCCTGTTCCTACCCGAATTGTTCAGGCGGGCGCTATCTGTACTAGATATTGAACAAATTATTCTTTACAAACCCTAAGCTCTTATCAATCTCTGTGTACATGATCTTGTCCACATCCACAAACGGGACTGCTTTCCGATAATCGGCAACCAGTTTTTCAATAACAATCGATGATTTTGCAGGGCGGCGAAATTCCAGCGCCTGTGATGCATTGAACAATTCAATGGCTAAAATACGCTGCACATTTTCCACTACTTTGTAACATTTGGTAGCGGCGTTAGAACCCATGGAAACATGATCTTCCTGCCCGTTAGAGCTCACGATCGAATCAATGGAAGCCGGTGTACACAATTGTTTGTTCTGGCTCACAATGCTGGCCGCCGTGTATTGCGGGATCATAAACCCGGAATTTAATCCTGGCTTTGCAACCAAAAATGGTGGCAATCCACGCAAGCCGCCAATTAATTGATAGGTGCGCCGTTCCGAAATATTTCCGAGCTCTGCTAATCCGATCGCTAAAAAATCGAGCGCTAATGCCAAAGGCTGGCCGTGAAAGTTACCTCCTGAAATGATCTCATCTTCATCCGGAAAAACGGTTGGGTTATCGGTCACGGAATTAATTTCGATTAAAAAAATGCTTTCCACATAACTGAATGTATCCTTGGAAGCACCATGCACCTGTGGCACACAACGGAATGAATACGGATCCTGCACATGTGCTTTTGTACGCACGATCAGTTCGCTGCCTTCCAGTAATTTGCGCATGTTGGCAGCGGTCTGGATTTGTCCTTTGTGCGGACGGATGCTGTGAATGTGAGGTTTGAACGGATCGATACGGCCATCAAATGCTTCGAGCGAAACAGCGGCGATACTATCCGCCGCATTGCTGATGTTTTTTGTCTGCAACAAACACCATACACCGTATGCGCTCATAAATTGTGTTCCGTTCAGCAATGCCAGCCCTTCTTTTGATTTCAGCTGGATCGGTTCTAAATTTAATTGTTTCAGCACATCAGCAGCAGCTTGTTTTTTGCCTTTGTAATGTACTTCCCCCATTCCCAGAAGCGGTAAACTCATGTGTGCCAATGGCGCCAAATCGCCGGAAGCGCCCAGTGAGCCCTGCTGATAAATAACAGGCAACACATCGTTGTTAAAAAAATCAACAAGGCGTTCCACTGTTTGTAATTGAACCGCGGATTTACCATACGCAACCGCCTGGATCTTCAGCAACAGCATCAATTTTACTATTTCCTGCGGAACTTCATCGCCGGTACCACAGGCATGCGACATTACAAGATTTGTTTGTAATTGTTCGAGGTCGTTATCCGGAATGGTGACATTGTACAAGGATCCAAAGCCGGTATTAATGCCGTAGATTGGTGTTTTTTGCGATGCCATTTTTTTATCTAAATATTCGCGGCAACGCACAATGTTATTTTTTGCTTCGGGAGATAATGCTAATTTTTTATTGGAAGAGATGATGTCTGCGATGATCTCAAAAGTTAATTGACCGGTTGTGATTTGATGCATATTGTTAATTTGAAAATGTGAATATTTTTTTACCACAAAGACGCAAAGGCGCTAAGCTTTGTTTTTAATTTGATTTCTTTTTATGCCTGGTCACAAGACATTTGACAATATCTTTCTTGTGAAACATTTTTTTATTATTATCTATACTGTTATCGTTTTGTAGTAATCATTTACAAACCGTTGAATTCCTTGTTTCATAAGAGGCACATTAAAATTCAAGAGAAAGCCTAATCGTTTATCTGTTAATTTTAAATACGAAATTGTTTGTGCTACAAAAACAGGTACAACTGTTTCTGCTGATTTTAATTCTAAAATAATTTCATCTTCTACTAAAATATCTATTTTAAATTCTTTTGATAAATTATGACCTTTATAAATAAGTGGAATTATCACCTGGTTTTGAGCTTTTATTCCTCTCAACTCTAATTCTTTCATCAAACACATTTCATAAACAGACTCAAGTAATCCAGGGCCCATTATTTTGTGAACAGCAATACATGAATCGATAATCTCCGTTGCAAGTCTTTCAAACTCTTCTCTCTCCATATTAATTCTTTGCGCCTTTGCGTCTTCGTGGTAAAAAAACTATTTCAATTTGCTGATTATTTCATCAATACTAACCTTCTCCTGCTCCCCACTCTGCATATTCTTTAAGCTCAGCATCCCGCTTTGCATTTCATCGCTGCCAACGATCACCACAAACGGAATTTTTTTATCATCGGCATAGCTCATTTGCTTTTTCATTTTTGCGGTTGCATCGGGGTATATTTCGGAATTAATACCGGCTTTACGAACTTGTGCCAGTAAAGGCAAACAATAATTCTGCTCTGCTTCGCCAAATGTGACAAACAATAATTTGGTAGATGCAGCAACCGACTCCGGGTATAAATTCAATTCATTTAATACATCGTAAATCCGGTCGGCGCCGAAAGAAATTCCCACACCGCTCATATTCGGCAGCCCGAAAATACCGGTAAGGTCATCGTAACGCCCGCCACCGCAAATGCTGCTGGTAAGCGTCCCAACTTTTGCTTTCACTTCGAAGATAGCGCCGGTGTAATAATTGAGTCCGCGCGCTAATGTAATATCCAGTTCAGTTACAGCGGTTTGTAATTTTAAATTTTCTATTGTTTTAAAAATATATTCCACTTCTTCAATTCCTTTCAAACCGATTTCGGAAGTAGCTAAAAGTGTTTTCAGGAAGTTTACTTTTTCCAATGTCGTTCCCTGGAATTCAATTAAAGGTTGTAATTTTTTAATGGAATCATTGCTGATGCCATTCTCCGCTAATTCCTTATTCACGCCATCTACACCAATTTTATCGAGCTTATCAATAGCAACAGTTATTGTTATTATTTTTTCTTTTTCGCCGATCACTTCCGCGATACCGCTCAATATTTTACGGTTGTTTATTTTAATGATTACCGGTACTTTCAACGTAGTAAAAACATCGTCGATCATTTGTGTTAATTCCACTTCGTTCACCAGTGAATTGCTTCCGATCACATCAGCATCGCATTGGTAAAATTCGCGGTAACGTCCCTTCTGCGGACGATCTGCACGCCATACCGGCTGGATTTGGTAACGCTTAAAAGGAAATGTAATTTCACTTTGGTGCTGCACTACGTAACGTGCAAACGGAACGGTAAGATCATATTTAAGCGCTTTTTCAGAAATATAGCCTGTCATCATCTTGCTATTAATTTCTAGCGACTTTGCCGTATTATCCAATAACGCTTTAAAAGATTCTATAACATAATTAATAAATGAATCAGTACTTTCATTCTGCTGTCCTTCTGTAACTACATTGAGGTTATTAGCAATGGCATTAAAGAGAGGTCGAATATGCTTTTCAGTATAGCTATCTAAATATTCTCCTGAATTCAAAATCTTAAAGATCAGCTTATCGCCTTCATCTCCATACTTTCCCATTAGCGTGGATAAATTCTCCATTGCCGGTGTTTCAATCGGCAAATAGCCATAGCGTTGAAATACGGATTTTATCGTATCAAAAATATAATTGCGCCTCACCATTTCAGCTGGTGAAAAATCGCGGGTGCCTTTGGGTATGCTTGGTTTCTGTGCCATGTGGGTAAATCCTAAATCTAATAATCCTTATTCCTAAATTTCAACCGCGAATATCGTGATTTTTTGCTTTACGGCATAGCCTTTTTATACCCCGATTACTGCCGCTCATCCATCCGAAAACCCATTTGCTATAAAAGCCTGTTTAAAATTGGGTTAGAATGTTATTTTTGTAATGCTAAAAATTAAAACGAAATAAATGAAAAAGATAATTATACTCATCGCTGCACTGTTTACAGTTGGAACGTCCATTGCCGACGAAGGAATGTGGCTTCCGGCATTATTAAAAAACAATTATGAGGACATGCAGCGCCTGGGCTTAAAGCTTACGGTTGATCAGCTTTACGATATTAACCACAGCAGCCTCAAAGATGCCGTGGTATGGTTCAACGGCGGATGTACTTCAGAGATCATTTCGGATGAAGGTTTGCTGCTCACCAATCACCATTGCGGTTATGATGCCATTGCCAACCACAGCACCACTGCTGATGATATTTTGGACAATGGATTTTGGGCAAAATCGTATGCCGAAGAAAAATCAAATCCCGGCATGTGGGTTTCCATTTTAGTGCGTATGGATGATGTATCCGACCGCGTGAACAAAGCGCTGGAAGGCGTTGATGCGAAAAGCATGGAAGCTAAAAAGATGGAAATCTTTAAACAAATTGAGAGTGAAGTAACAAAAGACAATGGTTACGAAGCGATGGTAAAATCGATGTTCAAGGACAATGCATTTTATGTATTTATATTTGAAAAATTTACCGACATCCGCCTGGTTGCCGCACCACCGCAATCGATTGGGAAATTTGGCGGCGATACCGACAACTGGATGTGGCCGCGTCATACAGCAGATTTTTCGATGTTCCGTATTTATGCAAATAAAGATAACAAACCGGCTCCTTACGCTGCCGATAATGTGCCCTACAAGCCAAAACGTTCATTAGCGATCAACATCAAAGGCCTGAACGAAGGCGATTTTACCATGATCTATGGCGTACCGGGGCGTACCAACCGTTATGAAACATCCTTCGGAATTCAATTGGCAATTGATAAGATCAACCCTGCCATTGTTGCTTTGCGCGATGTACGTTTAACTGCATGGAAAGAAGAAATGGACAAAGATGTAAGCGTTCGTTTATCTATGTCGTCACAATACGCAAAAATTGCGAACTACTGGAAATACTATATCGGGCAAACCGAACAACTGAAACACCTGAAAGTGCTGGAAGAAAAACAACAAACAGAAAAGCAGTTTTCTGAATGGACAAAAACGCATCCTGAATATGCATCTCTGATAAGCAATTTTGAAAATGCTTATAAAGATTATAATGATTATGCATTACACGCCACCTACTTCCGTGAAGGCGTTACCGGATCTTCCCTGATTGCTTTTGCAGCCAGCTTTACCGGGCTGGAGAAAGCGCTGAACGCAGACAAGCCAAATTCCGACGATGTAAAGAAAGCAGTGGATGCGATCAAAACGGCTGAAGGTAATTTTTATAAATCCTTCAATTCAAAATCGGAGCAAAAAATCCTGGCAAAGCTTACGCAGATGTTCTACGAAAATATTGTAGCCAGCCAGCATCCGGAGTATTTAACGCAGTTGGTGAAAAAGAATAAAGGCGATAACAATATCGAAACATTTCAAAATATTTCTAAAAAAATATTTGATAAAAGTTTTATTGTAACCCAGGCGGGCACCGATAAATTCCTGGAAAATCCAAGCCTGAAAAAATTACAGGCCGATCCTGCGTATGCTTATTTTAAAGCGTTTTACGATAATTACATTAAAAACATAAAGCCACACATCGACGCATTTAACGCAGTCAATAATGCAGAAGGAAAAAAATACATGAAGGCATTAATGGAAATGCAGCCGGCAAAAAACTTTTATCCGGATGCGAACGGCACATTCCGTTTAACCTACGGAACAGTGAAAGCGTATGATCCGAAGGATGGTGTGCATTACAATTATTACACAACCTTATCGGGTGTAATGGAAAAAGAAGATCCAAAAAGTTTTGAATTCCAGGTCCCCGAAAAATTAAAAGCATTGTACAAAGCAAAAGATTTTGGCCAGTACGCCAACGCTAACGGCGATATCACTACCGATTTTATCAGCAACAATGACATTACGGGTGGTAACTCCGGAAGCCCCGTTATGAATGGCAACGGCGAACTGGTTGGAATTGCATTCGATGGTAACTGGGAAGCAATGAGCGGCGATATTTATTTCGACCAGAAATACAAACGCACCATCAGCTGCGACATCCGTTACATTTTATTTTTGATCGATAAATTCGGCGGCGCAAGCAATTTGATCAATGAAATGAAAATTGTGAAATAAGTTATACAGATAACGCCCGCCTGAACAATTCGGGCAGGAACAGGAACGAAACTACGAATCTGTATAATTAATAAACGGGAGAACCAGCTCAATTATACTGTCATTCCGGACTTGATCCGGAATCTGCCAATAAAAAACTACTCATAAAAAAACTCCCGTTTCAAATTGAAACGGGAGTTTTTTTTAGTGTGGTACATCTTTATACCTGATACCAACGACTTGATACTATTACACTGTCAATTTTTTGTAACGCACCCGTTTCGGCTCCACATTGCCCAACCGTTTTTTGCGATTTTCTTCGTATTCGGAATACCCGCCTTCGAAATAATAAACGCTTGAATCGCCTTCAAATGCAAGAATGTGTGTACATACCCGATCCAGGAACCAACGGTCGTGGGAAATAATTACGGCACAACCCGCAAAATTGTCCAAACCTTCTTCCAGTGCACGCAAGGTATTTACATCCAAATCATTGGTCGGCTCATCCAGCAATAAAACGTTTCCTTCTTCTTTGAGCGCCATTGCCAGGTGCAAACGGTTGCGCTCACCACCGGAAAGGATACCGCATTTTTTTCCCTGGTCGGAACCCGCAAAGTTGAAACGCGAAATGTAAGCACGCGCATTCATGGATTTTCCGCCCAACATTATATTTTCGCTTCCTCCACTCAATACATCGTAAATGGATTTTTCAGGGTCAATACCACTGTGGGATTGATCCACGTATGCAATTTTTACGGTCGGGCCGACTTTAAACTCACCTGAATTCGGTTTTTCCTGTCCCATGATCATGCGGAACAAAGTAGTTTTACCCGCACCGTTTGGCCCTATGATTCCTACAATTCCTGCAGGCGGTAATTTAAAATTCAAATGTTCGTATAACAAACGGTCGCCGTAACCTTTGGAAACCTCCACTGCTTCGATCACTTCCGAGCCTAAGCGTGGTCCGTTCGGAATGTATAATTCCAGCTTGTCTTCCATTGCCCGTGCATCTTCGCCCAACAATTTTTCATAATTCTGCAAACGTGCTTTCGATTTTGTCTGGCGTCCTTTTGCACCCTGGCGCACCCAATCGAGCTCGCGCAATAATGTTTTCTGACGCTTGCTTTCTGTTTTTTCTTCCTGTGCAAGGCGTTTTTGTTTCTGGTCCAGCCATTCCGAATAATTTCCTTTCCATGGAATGCCTTCTCCGCGGTCAAGCTCAAGGATCCAACCGGCAACATTATCAAGGAAATAACGATCATGGGTTACAGCAATCACCGTTCCTTTGTATTGTTGCAAATGCTGCTCCAGCCAATCCACGGATTCCGCATCCAGGTGATTGGTAGGCTCATCCAGCAATAAAATTTCCGGTTCCTGGATCAGCAAGCGGCACAAAGCCACACGGCGGCGCTCACCACCCGAAAGATTCAGGATCGGTGTATCGCTTTCCGGGCAACGCAATGCTTCCATTGCTTGTTCCAAACGGTTATCTAAATTCCACAGATCCAATTGATCAATTTGCTCCTGCAAATATGCCTGCCGGTTGATCAGCTTGTCCATTTTATCAGGATCATCTAAATACTCTGCTTCCCCAAATTTGTTGTTTACTTCGTCGTATTCTTTCAGGATGTTCACATGTTCCTGCGCGCCTTCACGCACCACTTCCAATACGGTTTTGGTATCATCCAGCTGCGGTTCCTGCTCCAGCATCCCAATACGGTAACCCGGAGAAAAATGGATCTCGCCCTGGTAATTTTTTTCCTGTCCCGCAATGATCTTCAACAGCGTGGATTTTCCGGAGCCGTTCAAACCGAGGATCCCGATCTTTGCTCCGTAATAAAATGATAAATAAATATCCTTTAAAATGGTTTTACCTGTTGGCAACGTCCGACTAACGTTCACCATCGAAAAAATTATTTGTCTTCCTTCTGACATATCGAATTATAAATTATAAAATGTTGAATTATAAATGAAGTGCTAAAAATACTCTATTCTGTTTTTAGCGGTGTAAATATCGTAAATTATCGGGAAAAATAAGGTAGTATTTTCAGGAATATTGGCTTAAAGCAGTGTTCCGTCATCCAACCTCCATGTAAACGGACGGATAAATGTTTTGAAGGTTTTTAACTCTGTGATTTTAATGGATTTCCATTGGGTTTTCACTTCCGGTTTGTCGCGCTCGTTTGGCATGTTTAAATAGTAACGCTCGCTTGTTTGTTTCATTTTTTTTGTAGAAAAATTATAATCCGAAGATTCGCTGTCTCCGAGAGTCGCGTCATGAATTGAACTTGTTGCGCCGATTAAAAACCAGTCATTATTCTGAAACCTGAAAACATAATTTGTGCCCCACTGTTCACGCGATCCACCATAAAAAGAAATGGTTAACGCTCCATTATTTATTTTCAATTTATTGAGCGGATCAAATGTTCCGCCTTCATCGGGGCGTAAAATAAAATCGTTGTTCTGCATCGCCATGCGAAACCAGCCATCTTTATGCAGAAACAAAACAACCAGGATGCGTGGAGTTGATTCTTCGGCTATATCGTATTTGTTTGTTTCAAAATTATACAGCATTTCTTTGATCGTATCATTCGATTGGATCACAAATGCAGCATCTTCAAAACCGTCTTTATTGAGATCCCCATAAGCAACAGAATCAATGATCTGCCAGCCTGCAGGAACAAAATTGGAGATGCCTGGTCCATCAGGTGCAATCACCGGGTAATGATTTTGCTGGGCAACTAATAATCCCGAAAAAAGAAGCAGAATAAAAAGTAAAATCGTTTTCAAAATAATTTAGTTAGCAGATAAATAAAGCGGATGTTTTTCGTTGAGCTTGCGCAGGTAAATAAAAATGGAATCGTTTTTTTTGCTTTTTTTAAGCGCCATAAATTCAGTGTACAATTCCGGGTCATTTTCCTGCAGCAACAGCTCCATATTTTTCACATTAAAATCTTCAATTTTATTGGTATGCGTATCCAGCACAAACTGCCGCAATTCATCCACATAATTGATCCCGTAATTAACGTTCATGGGATCGCGGTAACCGATCGGCGTGTTTACCGTTGCTGAAAATAAGAACAAAGTACCGATCACATTCACACGGTTAAATTCTTTATTAAAATTGATGCAGATCGTTCGGTTCTGGCAATACCCCCACAGGCTCAGGGTTTCCACCTTTTGCTCCTTGCCATCTTTATTCTTGTAGGTAATGTATTTAGAGTTGATCACCTGCGAAATAAAATCCACTTCCGTTTGCGGATAACTGGAGATCACAGCTGATTTAAGGATCGGATCGTTGTTCTTAAATTGCTCCAGCGTTAAAAAAAAGCCTTCCTTAAATTCAAAATCGCGTGAATAAGCAACCGAATCCTGCGACATCGCACTAAGCGGAAGGATACAAATCAAATATAAAAACAGTTTTTTCATCATAAATGCGGATGGATAAATTCATCATTTTTAATCATTCCATTGATCCTTTTTCCCAATGAATCCGTAAAAATACGCGATCCTTCCAAATTGGTGTTCAATGTTGACATGTAATAGTTCCTGGACGCTGCAATTTTCATACCTTCAAACGACAAATACGAAATGCCGTATTTAGCAGCAATATCACTGATCCTGCTGCAAATTTCTTCCCTGTTAGGCTGATACCGCAACGCTTCTTTCAGCACAGGGGATTCATACAAACACACTTTTATGCCATGCTGCTGCGCCAATGCAATGGTTTTACAGAGGTATTTCTCGCGCAAAGCATCCCATTTAAAATTGTATCCTTTGGGATACAGCTGGATAAATTCCTCGAGGTGATTGTCCCAAACAACCTGTATGGGCGGCTCATAGCCATCCGCATGATACGGAATTGTGCGTTTTGTTGCATAGTGTTTAAGCCCCTGCAAAGCATCAAAATTAATATTGGTATTGTAATAAGCATATTTCATGAACGGAATATTTTCCCATTTGTAGTATGCCGGATCACATTCCTGCACCACGCTGTCCACCACCGGATCGCCCAGATACGAAGCAAAGCGGTAGGTGTTAAAAGTATTGTAATTCAAATCCATGGACTCAGGTGTCACATACAAAAACAAATACTGCGGAGCTTTATTGTTTTTTAAATAGAAATACAAATGCAGAAAATTATCTGCAAAATCAGAATGGCTTAATGCTAAATTGTAGGATTTTAAGCCGGTAATTTTATCAAGCTGCGCCGGCGAGATCATCCACAAAGGTTCGCAGGGGCCATGAATCAGGATATCAGCATTTACTTTTTCTTTTTGAATGTATGCTGCTTTTAAATTCACATTTTGATGCAAAGCAAAATCATATAACTTCGTCAGCCCGATCAAAAAGATCAGGATGCAAAAAATGGAAAGCAGTATTTTTTTTATGATCGACAAAATTAGTTCAAAGTTTAATTTCAAAGTTAGCTGTGCGCAGATGCTGTAGTTCCGTTCCTGTTCTTTATCCGTATTAAAATTGCATGTAAATAAACCGCTCCCCATTATTAAAAATTCCAAATACAAAAATAAGCAGCACGCAGGCCGTTACAAAAATAACATTCAGCTTTTCGCTCGTAGCGATGCTGTTCAAACGGCGTTCAAATCCTAAAAACAATGCCAGCATCACCATAGTGCTGTAAAAATTAAATTCATCCAGCTGATGCCCGCCCACAGCCAACGGCGCAAGCACACCTTTTAAATAGTTAACCGGTATAAAATCAGTAAACAAATTTTTGACAAGTTGTGTGGCTTTTGAAAATAATGCGGCACGAAAAAATATATTACTGAAAGAAACCGCATTAAACACAATAAAAACGCTCATTATTTTATAAAAATGTTTGTTCATTTTTTCGGATAAAGTGATCCGCATCCGTTTTGTTAGTAGCTCAAAACCGAGATACACTATATGACAAAGGGCCCATGCCATAAACGTAAGCCCGATCCCGTGCCAGATGCCGGAGATTAAAAACGTTAAAAAAACACCAGTCAATGCCGCCGCTTTTTTATATGAACGCAAACGATATACCACCGGGTAATAAATATACGCTGTAAACCAGCTGATGAGTGAAATGTGCCAGCGGCGCCAGAATTCGGACACAGAAGTGGAACGAAGCGGTAAATTAAAGTTTTCCTTCAGATCGTAACCCAGCATTTTTGCCACTCCCAATGCCATATCGGTATAACCGGAAAAATCAAAATACAGCTGAATGGTAAATAAATAAGCGCCCATAAGCGTTGTAAAACCGTGATAGGAATCGCCATAATCAAAAATGGAATGTACAGCGGGCGAAAGGCGGTCGGCAATCACCATTTTTTTAAACAAGCCAAATAAAAACCGGTTGAAGCCACTCTGCAATTTTTCTTTTGTGATACTATTGGTACTGATCTGCGGAAAAAATTCGCCTGGCAGCATCACCGGGCCGCTGATCGCTTTTGGAAAAAAGGATGCATACAATACGTAATGTTCAATATTCGATTGCGGCTGCAAACGCCTGTAATAGATTTCGGTGAGGTAAGCAATGTTCTGTAGTGAATAATACGACAAACCCAGCGCAATGATAAAGCTCTGGAGATTGAAGCTGATAGCAGTGTAAGAGAAATCAAAGCCGTTGCGCGTTGCATGAAAATAATTGAACATAATGATCGCGTAAGCATTGATAAGCACACCCGCGATGTACAACGCGCGGTTGCCGCTGATGCGCTTTGCGATGTAAAAATTAAATGCAGAAAAAACAAGGACAGCAATTAAGGACTCGATATTATAATAACCAATAAATGCAGCAGAAGCAAGCACCAGCAAGGTCACACGGAATTGTTTCGGTAAAAAATAATTTACCGGGATCACGATCAGTAAAAAAAGTAAAAATAAAACCGAGTTAAATACCATGAAGGAATTCCTGCTTAAATACTTATTTTTTTTCGATCAGCCGCAACATATCGCCAACACTGTTAAATCCCATCACTTCATTGAAGGAAAATTTTAAATTAAATTCGGCTTCCACCGCCGCTATCAATTCGAGATGTGTGAGTGAATCCCACATTTTAATATCCTTTGCAGATGTTTCCGGAGTGATCACCAATCGCTGATCTTCAAACACAGAACGAAAAACCTGTTGCATACGCTCCAGCATGATTTTCTATTTATGTAAATGTATGAGTTTATTTTTATCGATTTTCCCATTTAAATTCAGCGGAAATTCATCCAAACTAATAAATTCCTGCGGAACCATATAATCCGGTAACACAGCCGAAAGTGCGTTTATCAGCTGTATTTTATTTATTTCGTACAAAGCAATAAAAGCACACAATGTATTCCGCTGATTTTTATCCTTTACCGCAATTACTTTACATTTTGACGCGCTTATTTTTTCAATTGCCGCTTCCACTTCTTTCAGCTCTACGCGGTAACCGTTTATTTTCACCTGCTCGTCGGTGCGGCCATAAAACACCAGGTTTCCATTAGAATTTTCAGCCGCAACATCACCGGTTTTGTAATAACGTTTCCCCTTGTGATTAAAAAAACATTCCTCATGCGCACCGTTCAGATAGGCCTCAATCACTTGCGTTCCTGTAAAACACAATTCGCCTTTTTCAACCGGGATGTTATTTTCATCCACAATTAAAAATTCCATTCCATCAAATGCTTTTCCCAATGGAACAATACCGTTTACACTTTCCTCCGCCGATTGTTCTTCGTTAAAAATATAACGTGTACACACAATGGTTGTTTCCGTTGGCCCGTAAAAATTGTGGATTTCAGCATTTGTAACCGATCGGTTCCATTTAACAGCCAGTGAATGATACAGCGCATCTCCTGAAAAAAAGCTATAGCGCAATTCAGGTAAATTTATTTCCGGCAAATACTGTTCGAGATAACTCAATATTCCCGGAACCATGCTTACTATAGTAATTTTATGCTGCTGTAAATACCCGGCTGTTTTCATAAATTTAATCCCCGTGTCCGGAAGCACGTAACAGCAGGCGCCTACGAGCAGTGGCATAAAAAAAGAAAAGACGGAGACATCAAATGTTAATTCATATACCTGCAAAAACCGGTCGCGCTCATTAAAATCATAGTGCGATAAATAATAATTAAAAAAGCTGTTTACATTCCCGTTCGAAACCGGAATGCTTTTGGGAGCTGCAGTAGTACCGGATGTAAATAAAATGTAACAGGTTTGATTTACTTCATTTATTTTTTTCAGTTCAATTTCCGAAGGCGATCTTTCTTCAATTCCGGCAATAGTAACAATTTCAACATTCCCTGCAATCGTTTTCAGGCCGCTATTTTCAATCGAAGTCAAAAGCAATTCGATCCCGCTTTCCTGCACAATTATTTTATTACGTTCAACAGGATTTTTTTTGTTCAATGGAACATAAGCAGCGCCGTATGCATTCACCGCAACAATTGCGGCGTATGTGTACACATCATCGTTGCAATAAATCCCTATTCTTGAAAAAGTAGTTGATCGCGGGATTTGCAGGTATACATTTTGCACCATTTCCCAAAACCGGCTATATGTATAAAAGCGCTCATGAATGTACAAGGCATTTGCTTCCGGAAACTGCCGAACGGTTTGCTCCAGCTTTTGGCTAAGTGTGCCGCTTTTATCAATGAGAATGTGCTGTTGCATTAATTTCAGGATCTGCTTTATAATTCGTAAATTTCGTAAATAAATCGGAACACATGAAAAAAATACTACTCCTGCTTTTTGTCTTTTCAAGCGTCCTGGGATCCGCCCAACCCAAAATAAATTTTGATCTCGCCCGGAAAGTAAAATCCATGCCTGCTTCCACGCAATTGATTGATGTGTTTGTAAAAGGCAACATCGAAACTATCAAACAATTAACAGAAACAGCACAGGGAAAATTCGGTTATTCATCCGGAAATATTGCTGTTATACATGTTCCCGCAAATATGCTGTCGCTGTTTGTTGCCAGTAAATCCGTTGAGCGCATTGAAGCGTACCCGCAACGCAACAAGCCGATGAACGATACCATGCTGATCAATAACAATGTAATTCCGGTACATAATGGTATGGCACCGTTAACGCAAGCCTACGATGGCAGTGGCGTGGCGATCGGCTTTATCGATACCGGCATTGATTTTACACATCCCGATTTCCAGGACAGCACAGGCCACAGCCGTGTGAAGTTTTTGTGGGACCAAACGCAGCCCATTGCTGCAAATACGCCTGCAATATATGGTTACGGACAGGAATGGAATAATTTCCAGATCGATAGCGGGCTGGCAGCTGCGCATAATGATCTGGCTTATTCCGGCCACGGCACCCACGTTGCAGGTGTTGCTGCGGGTAACGGGCTTGCTACCGGAACGTACAAAGGCGTAGCGCCAAAAGCCGACCTGATCTTTGTAGCACTGGATTTTAGCAGTTCCTCGCCCACGCTGATCACAGATGCAGTGGATTATATTTATGCAAAAGCACAATTGTTGAGCGAACCTTGTGTGATCAATGCCAGCCTGGGCGATTATTACGGCTCACACGACGGGCTTGATCTACAGGCACAAATGATCAACAGCATGATAAATGCACAAACGGGACGTGCATTTGTTTCTGCAGCAGGAAATGGCGGCACCACGCCTTTTCATGTGGGGTATACTGTTACATCGGATACCAATTTTACCTTTTTTCAGAACAGCTCACAAGTCTACATCCCGCTATACGCCGATACTTCTGCGTTTAACAATGTTCAATTTGCAATTGGCGCCGACCAGCTTAGCCCTGCACACTCATTTCGCGGACGCACCGCTTTTTCAAGCATCACGCCTCATGTGGGCATTCTCGGAAATGATACGATCTACAATGGAACCAACCGCATCGCTACCATGGTCACTTATGGCGATCTTGTAAATGGCGTATACAGCATGGAATTCCTGATCACGCCGGATTCCACCAATTACGCATTCCGCCTCATCACCACGGGTTCCGGAAAATTCGATTGCTGGACCTTTGATGTCTACGGCAACCCGCTTCCTTCATCTGCAGAAATGCCCGACAGTGTGTATTACAAGCAATCCGACGTTAGCCAAACCATTGTAGGCAGCTATAATTGCCTGGATAACGTGATCAGCGTGGGAAATTACACCAACCAGCAGGCTTATCTTGATTACAATAACAACCTCTATGTAAATACCGCTACCACGGAAGGACAATTGCACCCAACCTCCAGTCGTGGCCCAACACGCGACGGCAGGATCAAGCCTGATATTTCCGCTCCCGGCGACATGACGGTGGCCGCTGTAGTGCTTTCGCTCGTTCCAGCTATTGTTTCCGGTTTCCC
>OLLL01000097.1_pt1 | contig 69016 bp, 57 predicted proteins | sample 1604541 | NCBI WGS metagenome assembly OLLL01 (sample SAMEA104055722, study PRJEB20765) | soil metagenome | isolation source: soil
AAGTGGAAAGCACCAATGCAAAATCATACATGTTCACTACTGCTTATCGCACCATGATCGACCGGATCAGGAAAGATAAAAAGCAGGGCGAAATGACTGATGCTAAAATGAACAGCTTAAGCCATAGCAGGCAATACAGCGATTTAAAGGAAATATTGAACGAAGCGCTCACCAAATTGCCGGAAATTCAGCGCTCCGTGATTTTACTCCGCGATTATGAAGGATACAATTATGCAGAGATCGGTGAAATTACCGGTTTGAACGAATCACAGGTAAAAGTATACATTTTCAGGGCACGCGGATTTTTGAAAAACTACATCGGTGCAATGGAAAATGTGATTTAAACAGAACAATAAGATTAAAATATAAATGAACATCAACAGGAACAATTACGAAGCTTTTTTCCTCGATTACCACGAAGGAAATCTGGCACCTCAACAGGTGGCGGAATTGTTGTTGTTTATAGAGCAGCATCCCGAGCTGAAAGAAGAATTTGAAAGTTTTGAAAATTTTTCCCTGGAAAATTTTTCTGACATTTCCTTCGGCGATACCTCCGGTCTGAAAAAACAAATTACGATCGAAAACAAAAACGAATATTTTATCCGTGCCATCGAAAATAATTTAAACCCCACCGAACAACAATTAGTTGATCTGTTTTTAATACAACATCCTCAATACAAAACCGATTTTGAACTTTTTCAGAAAACAAAATTAACCGCGGATTTGTCGGTTGTGTTTGAAGACAAAGACGTTTTAAAAGACATTGCCATTACTACCGATTACTTACTGATCGCTTCTGTTGAAGGCTTACTAACGAAGCAGGAATCATCCATGTTAAATCACCAGCTGGCGGTGGATGCGGAAATGAAACAAAACTATGCGGTTTACCAGCAAACAAAAGTAACCGCTGACCCTGCTATTGTTTTTGAAAATAAAGAAGAGCTGAAACGTAAAGAGAGAAAAGTAATTCCTTTATTTTATTATGTTGCCGCCGCTGCCGCGATTATTTTATTATTCGGGCTTTCCGTTTTATTTAACAATACAAACAACAACACTCCTGCAGTTGCGGATAAAACCGCAGATACTAAATTAAAAACAGGAGATTCTATTGTAAGCCCTGTAAACACAATAGAAAAAAGCCCATTCGCTTCAAATGCAACTACTGTGGCTACTGTTAAAACATCAGCTGTAAGCAAACAAAAAAACAACGCTTCACACAATTCAGCTTCTGTTGCATTAAACAAAAAAGAGAAAGCGGCTGTTGCGCCGGTTCAAAACGCCCGCCTGAATGACGAAGTCGGGCAGGAAACGCCTGCACCTATTATCGTACAGAACAAAGAAGAAAAACAAAATCCGGCAGTTGATCCTGAAAATAAAACAAATACTCCCGCTCCTGCAACTAACGAACAGCCTGCAATTGCGCAAGCAGCCACACAGGTAAAACCAAATAATGATAACACTTTTTTATCACTCGGTGAAATTGCTGCAGAAAAATTCAAACAAAAAACAATGGATGAAGATGCGCTGAAAAACGAAAAGAAATTTGGTAAATTAAATAAATTCAGCGGTTGGGATGCATTACAAGTGGTTGCAAAAGGAGTAAGTAAACTGACCGGTAAAAAGGTGGAAGTAAAACCCACTTACAATGATGAGGGCGAAGTAACAGCTTATGCCTTTAATGCAGGCAAATTAGGCTTTTCGAAGGAAAGATAGTTTAAGGGTTTAAGTTTTATTAAATGTATAAACAAATCCACTTCATCCGTCTCATTAGTGTTCTCTATCCACACAAATTCGTAGTTTTGTTTTATTCACTATCCGCACCTTTCGGATAATTTACAGTATAGTGTAATCCCCTGCTTTCTTTACGTTTTCGCGCATGTTTGATGATAATATACGCCACATTAATAAGGTTCCGCAGCTCGCATAATTTAGGCGATACAGTTGTGGTGAGATACAGTGCTTCATTTTCTTTGTAAAGGATTTCCAACCTGTCGAAGGCCCGCTGCAAGCGGATATCCGAACGTACAATCCCAACATAATTGGTCATGATCGCCTGTACTTCCCGCAAGCTCTGGATCAGTAACACCATCTCCTCCGGATGTGCAGTTCCTTCTGCATCCCAGTCAGGTATGGCTTCACAGAAATTTGTATCCTTAATTACTTCAATGGCATCTATTGCTGCACGATGACCATACACTACCGCTTCCAGCAATGAATTAGAGGCTAAGCGGTTGGCGCCATGTAATCCCGTAGAAGAACATTCGCCTACAGCGTATAAATTTTTGATGCTGCTGCAACCGTTCTTGTCCACATGAATGCCGCCACACATATAATGTGCAGCAGGCACAACGGGCACATAGTCTGTCATCATATCAATGCCAATACTTAAACATTTCTGATAAATATTCGGAAAATGTTTGATTAGCTCTTCTTTATCGAGATGCCTGCAATCGAGGTATACATAATCATCTCCGCGGGTTTTCATTTCATTGTCAATGGCACGGGCAACGATATCACGCGGAGCCAATGATTTGCGCTCATCGTATTTTTGCATGAATTCTTTTCCATCCACAGTTTTTAAAATTCCACCAAAGCCACGTACCGCTTCGGATACCAAAAACGAAGGACTTTCACCCGGGTTGTATAACGAGGTAGGATGAAACTGGTAAAACTCCATTCCTTCCACTCGTCCTTTTGCACGGTACATCATCGCCACGCCATCGCCGGTAGCGATCGTAGGATTAGTAGTGGTGCTATACACATGACCGGCACCACCCGTTGCCATTAAAATGGTTTTCGCTAAAATGGTTTCGATCTTATTGCTGCGTAAATTCAATACATACGCACCGTAACATTCAATGCCGGGAGTACGGCTGTTCACTTCAATTCCTAAATGATGCTGTGTGAGAATATCGATCGCGAAATGATGATCGAGGATCTTTATATTGGGATGCTTGTGTACCGCAGCTAACAAGGCGCGCTCAATTTCAAATCCTGTATTGTCTTTGTGATGCAGGATCCGGTGTTCCGAATGTCCGCCTTCCTTTGCCAGGTCGTATTCACCGCTCGACGTTTTATCGAATTTAGCGCCCCAGCTGATCAGCTCGTTCACGCGTTCGGTAGACTCCGTGATCACCATCCGCACCACTTCCTCATCGCAAATTCCGTCACCCGCAATCAGTGTATCACTGATGTGCTTTTCGTAACTATCGGGGCTGTACATCACCGCCGCAATGCCACCCTGTGCGTATTTTGTATTGCTCTCGTCCTCGTTGGCTTTGGTGATCATGCACACATTGCCGTGTTCGGCCACTTTCAGTGCATAGCTCAATCCCGCGATCCCCGAACCGATGATTAAAAAATCTGTTTTTGTTTTCATGACCTCTGTCTCCACCCCGCTTTTGAAAAAAAGAACAGGAGCTTTTTTTAGTTATCTTTGTAGCTCAAAATTACAAAAAGATGGACACATTAGTAAAAAAGCCAATTATCATATATGCGGAGAGCACTCCGAATCCTTCCTCGATGAAATTTGTTGCCAATCAATTGTTGGTGCAAGACGGTGCAACAGCGCAGTATCTTTCAAAAGCAGAAACAAAAGGATCTCCACTGGCGCAAAAATTATTTGAATTCCCTTTCGTTAAAGCAGTGTTTTTAGCATCCAATTTTGTGACAATTTCTAAAACAGATGCCATTCAATGGGAAGAAGTAACACAGGAATTGCGTGATTTTATCCGCGTTTACCTGAACGACGGAAAACCGGTGATCACTGAATTACCAAAACAGGAAGTAGCGGTTGATAATACATTCACTACAAAAAAAGAAGTGTTTACCGAGCATGCAGCACCCACTACAGAAATTGAAGTGAAGATCGTGGAGATTTTAGAGCAATATATCCGGCCGGCGGTAGAAAGCGATGGCGGCAGCATTACCTTTACGAGTTATACAGATGGTATAGTTACTGTTCAATTACGTGGCGCGTGCAGCGGCTGCCCATCTTCCACCATTACATTAAAAGCCGGCATAGAAGGCTTGTTAAAACGAATGATCCCGGAAGTGAAGGAAGTGGTTGCGGAAGCAGTTTAGGAAAATTCTCCTGCTCATTGAAAAATATATTTTTCATATTACTTACTTTTTTTCCGCTACTGGTATCGGCTCAGAAACCCGATTCACTTCACATCCGTAGGATAGGTATTATTGGCTCGCTGGATGTTGCATATAATTTCCAGGATAAAGTATTAGGCCCGGGCCTGGGCCGTAAATGGACAATTGGCATAGCTTACTGCAATAAAAAAAGAGAGTTCATTGCATTTGCCGCCGTAGGAGTAAAAGGTTTTAAAATAAATGCATTATCGCCTTCATTTCGCTCATCGTTTACAACCGACGTGCAAAAACATTACGTTCCTGTCAACCACAGAAGTGAAGACAGCCTTGTGGGTGCGAAAATGAATTCAGCCGACAATAGTTTGTGGGGAACGTATTCTCAATATGTACAGGCTGGTATAGTTTTAATCAAATATAAATGTAAACCAACCATTAGTTTTTACATGGGTTGGGAAGATTTTCTTTTACACGGATTTGCACAATATGAAGATCCCAAATACCAGGATATTGATTATGTAGAAATGACTACTACATTTTATGAATTGAAATTAGGATGTACCATTCCATTTAAAAAATTGAGCAACCTTCCCTATAATCCAATTATAAATATCGGGTATAAATGGGTGGATTACGGTACAATGGAATTTGGTAATACACCAATGAGCAAATACACTACCGGCTCGCTGGCCGATAAATACCGAAACCAGGGCAAGCTTACCGTTTCACTTTCGTTTTATATATGGTCGAACTGGGATTGGAGATATAAAAGATCTAAATAAAGAAAAGCTCAATCGTAATGATTGAGCTTTTCTTTTGTGATAAAACCACTGCATTTTTTCTCGCAAAGGTTATATTTTTACTGTGTGCATGAGAACAAAAGTTATATTTCGCTTACGCAAAATCTCAGGCAACTTACACACGGATTCGTAATTTCGTTTTTGTTCCAGCCCGAATCGTTCAGACGGGCGTTATCTGTACCTGTACTTAATTTTTAACAACCTTCTTATTCAGCACGCCATCATTGGTGATCACCTGCAAATAATAAATTCCTTTTGACTGTTCTTTTAAGTTCACCTGCTTTTTATATGTTCCGAGGAATTGACTCAGTTCATCGGTATAGATCAATTGTCCGGCAATGTTTACCAGGTTTATTTTTACATCGCTTGCCTTCTGAAGATTGATCTCCAGCGTTACATCATCTGTTGCCGGGTTTGGATATACGCTTATGGATGCGGATGCGCTGATCTCATCAATTCCAATATCAAAAATACCTAAAGATGTAGATACCGTAGAACAACCCTGCGCATTAAAAACTTCTACATAATAATTTCCATTGGCCGTATAAATATACGTATTGCCGGTTGCTCCGGTGATTGCTACACCATCCACATACCACTGATAAGCACTTGCAGGTGTACTGCATACCAATGTATCCATTTGTTTGATAAATGTAGGTACTCCGGGATTTCCCAATACCGTTATTTTAACGGAATCCACATTGAAACATCCACCCGAAGCAGTACCGATTACCGTATAAGTTGTTGTAGCTATTGGCCCGGCAACAGGATTTGCAATGGTAGAATCGCTCAGTGATGTTCCCGGATGCCAGATGTAGCTCATAGCACCACTTGCTGTTAAATTTACATTCGTACTCAAACAGGTACTGTCGTTCAATCCGGCATCAACCGGTGGAAGCGTAACTACTGTAACCGACTGTGTGCTCATAGCTGCACAACCATTTGCATTGGTAACTGTTACTGTATATGTACCGCTTGTGTTTACTGTAACAGAAGCCAGTGTATCATTTGCAGCTGTGCTCCATTGATAATGAGTGGAAGGATTAGAAGTTAATGTTACCGAGCCGCCGATACAAAAAGTAGTGGGCCCGCTTGCCGTAATGCCGGGCGATGGCAATGGAACAACATTTACAATAACTGTATCGAGGTCCACACAACCGGTAGTATTCGTAATGGCAACATAATAAGCTGTAGTTGTGGTTGGGTTTGCAACCGGTGTAGCAGAAGTAAGGCTGCTCAGTGTTCCGTCGTTTGGCAACCAGGCATAGCTTACCGCACCAATCGCCGTAGCGCTTAAAGTAGTATTGGCACCGTTACAGATGGTTACATCCGTTCCGGCATCAGCAGTCAGCTGACAATATTTTATGGTTTCGAAATCGTCGTTTGTTCCGGAGCCTTTACTCACTCCTGCCACAAACACATTCCCGATGTTATCCACACCTACTGCAAGCGATTGATCCGAATTGTTCCCTGTACCGTTATATTTGGTGATCCATTGCTGAGCGCCAGTTGAATCGTATTTAATAGTTGTAAAATCATTGTTCACACCGGTGGTATAGCTATAGCCGGTTACATACGTATTTCCAAGGGCATCAATAACCAGTGCTTTTCCTTCGTCGTAGCCACTGGTAGGGCCATTGTAGCGCGCCAGCCATTTTTGTGTCCCTGCATTATCATATTTAATAGTTACAATATCTTCTGCATCAGGAGAAACACCCACACTGCGCCCGGTCACGTATACATTGTTTGCGGCATCCAGCTTTATGGCATTGGCCCTGTCGTAATCGTTACCGGAACCGTTATAGGTTTTTGCCCATTGCTGTACGCCGGCCGAATTGTATTTTACGGTTGCATAATCGTAGTTGGTAAGAACAGCTGTTTGTGTGTAACCGGTAACATATACATTTCCGGCAGCATCTACTGCAATTGCACGCGCTTCGTCGTAATTATCAGCCGGACTATCATATTGGGTGGCCCAAACCTGGGTACCTGCCGTGTTGTATTTTACAGTTATAAAATCAAAATCGGCAGCAGTACTTTGATAGGTATACCCGGTTACGTAATTATCTCCCGAAACAGGATCTACATAAATGGCAAAAAAGGCATCGATACCACTACCGGCACCGTTAAAACGCTTTGCATATTGTTGTACGCCTGCAGAATTGTATTTAATGGCAACAGCAGCACTGTTGGAACCGGATCCGTCGCTGGTGCCTGCAATATATACATTGCCTGCATAATCCACGCTAATGTCCCATGCTTCGTCAGTTCCGTTGGTAGTATTGTTGTATCGCGATGCCCATTGCTGAACACCTGCAGAATTGTATTTTACAGTTGCAAAATCATAACCTGTTGTTGCACCACCATTGCTCCAACCGGTTACATACACATTACCTGATGTATCCACTGCAATGGCATGCGCTTCATCGAGCCCGTTACCCGGTCCGTTATACTGAGCGATCCACTGCTGCACGCCGGCCGAATTATACTTTATGGTTACATAATCGAAATTGGTGCTGGTACCGATCCCCAGGCCGGTTACATATACGTTGCCGGCAGCATCCATCACCATGTCTTCCGCTTTATCAACATTGCTCCCGGAACTGGTGTAACGCGTTTGCCATTGAACATTGATTTGGGCGAACGATCCGGTGATAAAAGAAATATAAAAAATAACTGCGAGTAGATGTTTTTTCATGCCTGGTGTTTATGTTTTTATCAAGTCAAAACTACTCTTTTTTATCACAAATCTCATCTTTTTCACGATAAAAATTTGCACTTTCAAAAAATTCTGTACATTTACCATTGCTAAACGTATTGAGTTAAACACATTTATTCTACCGGATGAAGAACAAACTTTTACTCCTTTTGATTATTGTTTTCTTTATTCCTTTTACATCTTCAGCAACCCACATTGTTGGCGGTTCACTTACGTATGAACAATTAGGAGGTTCCACTTACCGTATCACGTTAAAGCTTTACCGCGATTGTAAACCCGGCAGCGCTGCATTTCCCGGCACAGTGGATATTGATGTAAGAAAAAACGACGGAACAGCATTTACCACCGTAAGCATTCCTTACCCCGGCTCCGCGCTGGTTCCGCCAAACATTGATACCTGTGCTGTAAATCCGGGCATTTGTCTGGAAGAAGCCGTATATACAAAAGTAGTAAGCGGTTTGCCACCGAGCCCGGGTGGATACCATTTATCATTTCAGTACTGCTGCCGTAACTCTACTTTATTAAATATTGTCAATCCTTTAAATGCAGGTGAAACCTGGTACGCTCACATTCCGGATAACGGTGTGGTAATCTCTAACAGCAGTCCGAAATGGGTTAATCCTCCACCGGTATTTGTATGCCAGGGAAACAACATGTCGGTAAACCATAGTGCTACTGATGCTGACGGTGATTCACTCGTATATTCGTTATATACTCCGTACGACGGAGATACCGGTCCGGGTGCACTTGATCCCACTTACCCGGGAGGCGTGTTTACAGTGCCGCCTGTAACCTGGTCGAGTACCTACAGCGCCACCAATCCTCTGGACCCTTCCATACCCAACTCATTGACCATTTCACCTACAGGGATCATCAATGGAATTCCTCCAACCATCGGGCAGTTTGTAGCCGGTGTGCGTTGTGAAGAATGGAGAAGCGGTGTAAAGATCGGCGAGATCCTCCGCGATTTCCAGTTCAACGTGGTGAGCTGTCCGCCCTTAGCTGTTGCAAGCTTCAACTCCAGTGGCGCCTGTAACGGGCAATTGATCTCTTTTACAAATACTACTACACCATCTGCCAATTCATATATGTGGAATTTTGGCGACGGAAGCACATTATCAGATACATCACATGTAGTAAGCCCAACGTATATGTACCCAACACTGGGCGTGTACACGGCAACACTGATCATTAACTACGGAACACCTTGTGCGGATACTTCTTCGCAGATCGTACATTTATCTTACGTGGATGCTGATTTCACAAATGATGCACCGGCGTGTAAAGGTGTACCAATCAATTTCCATGATACTACAGATGTAGATCCGAGCAGTACCATTACCAACTGGGACTGGAATTTCGGCGACGGAATTGTTTCCACATCACAGGACCCAACTCACCCCTATAATGCAGGGGGCGCTTACAATGTTACCTTGATCACCACGAGCGCAGCGGGTTGTAAAGATACGATAGTACATACGGTAAATATCCAGGGCTTGCCAATTGCCAATGCGGGTAATGATACGGTGAGCTGTTCTAATAATCCAACCATCAGTTTAGGTGGAACGATCTTAAATGCCGGAGGCCCGCTCTGGATTGGAACAGGTGCATTCAATCCAAGCAATACTATTCGAAATCCAACATACACCCCAACAGCGACAGCCGTTGCAAACGGATCAGATACATTGTTGCTGATCACGACCAGTAATGCATTTTGCCCGGCCGATACCGACCAGGTGGTGATCAGCTTTTATACCGGCCCTACGGTAAATGCCGGCAGCAATCTTTCTGTTTGCAAGGATACGGTAAGCGTCCCGGTATGTGCTACCATTACGGTTGCATCGGGCGGAATATGGCAAACAACCGGAACAGGAACATTTGTAAACGATTCATTAGCTTGTACACACTACATTCCAAGCACAGCAGATACAACTGCCGGATCGGTGATCGTGTATATTACTTCTACCGGAAATGGAAATTGTCTGGCATCCCGTGATAGCGTTACCATTGCATTTACATCCACGCCTCATGCCACCATTACATCTAACGATACTTCCTGCGCCAGCAACCCGGTTGGAGTAGCTGTTAATATTTCCACCGGATCAGGATTCTGGAGCACCAACGGAACCGGAACATTCAGTCCAAGCGATACGACACTGAACGGTGGCGTTTATAATCCCAGTCCGGCAGATGACGCTGCGGGACACGTGGATATTTTATTTACATCCAGCAATAACGGAGGCTGCCGCGCTACATACGACAGTATTGACGTGACATTGATCCCATCACCAACAGCGGCATATACCAGCGTTTCTGCATGTCCAACATTCCCTGTGGTATTTACAGACGGCTCCACTTCTACCGGAACAGTGGTTGGTTGGAACTGGAATTTCGGTGATGGCAGCGGTAACAGTACATTGCCAAGCCCAACACACGTATATTCAACCGGCGGGCCCTACAATGTACAACTGATTGTAACTTCCAACAACGGCTGTGTGGATACACTTTCGCGAACGGTGAACGTTTATAACAAGCCAATTGCGGCTTTCGATGCCAACGGAATTTGTTTGAATGAAGGAACCCTATTTACAGACACTTCTTCGGTAGCAGGATCAACGATCAACCAGTGGCATTGGAATTTTGGTGATGCGACTACAAGCACTACGCAAAATCCGCCTGTACATTATTATCCATCAAGCGGAAGCTATAATGCAACATTGATCGTACAATCCGCACAAGGATGTATTGATACGGTAGTGCAGTCGGTAGCATTATTACCGGGGCCGGGAGCTAATTTCAGCTCGGATGATGTAACTGCCAATATCGGGCAAACCGTGCATTTTACTGATCAGTCGACCAACGGTGCTATTTCATGGACATGGGATTTCGGCGATTCTCAGGCCGATTCTTCTTCTACAAATCAGAATCCGTCACATGCTTACAATACCGGCGGTTATTACAATGTTTGTTTAGCAGTAACGGATGCGAACGGTTGTTCGGATACGATCTGCAAACAGGAAATTGTTTCTTTGCCTCCAAAAGTTCCATCCGCATTCAGCCCGAACGGCGATGGTGAAAACGATATTTTTTATGTGTATGGCGGCCCGTTCCATTCGCTGGATTTCAAAATCTATAACAACTGGGGCGAGCTGATCTTTGAATCTACTAACCAATCGCAAGGCTGGGATGGTAAACGCAAAGGCATTGATCAACCGATCGGCGTATATGTGTATGTAGTGGTGGGTGTAACGGAAGATGGCGAATCACACAAATTATCCGGTGATGTAACTTTATTAAGATAAGGTTTCAATTATAAGAAAGTATATGACACAGTTATACAAAAAGATTAAAAAGTCATTTGGCGCATTATTGATTGCGGTAGCATTGATGCTATTGGCAGGCAATACTGCTCATGCCCAGGATTTTCACCTTTCCCAGTACGATGCGCCTCCGATGTTCCTGAACCCTGCCATGACAGGCATGTTTGACGGAAAATTCCGCATTGAGGCACATTACCGCACACAATGGGCTGCCGTGGCAACAAAACCTTTTACAACTACAGGAATTTCTTTTGACATGCCCATAAAAAAATTCGGTGTAGGTGTACAGATCATGAATTACCGTGCAGGCGCCGGACAGTTCAATGTATTGAGCGCATTGGTTTCGGTAGCATACGATATTGTGATCGACAAAGCAAAGAACCACCATTTTGCATTGGGGATACAAGGCGGCATTGTTTACAAAAGCTTTGACATCAACAAGCTTACATTCGGGAACCAATACACACCACTGAACGGCGGCGATTTTGATATGAACCTTCCGACAAATGAAGTATTGCAGAATACGACCATTCTTACCCACGATATCAATGCGGGTGCACTTTATTATTTTGCAAAAGAGAATGTACGGGTGAATCCTTTTGTAGGATTTTCGGCATTCCATTTAACGCAACCGCAGGAATCTTTTTATGACAATGGAAATAAGTTACCGATCCGTTATTATGCACACGGCGGCTTAAAAATTAACGTGAATGAAAAAATTCAGCTATTACCAAAAGCAATTTACATGCACGAGGTAAATGACAATGAATGGACGGCGACGTTGTTATTGCATTATTATTTAAAAGATGCTGATACGTATTTGATCTTCGGGCCAACCTACCGGAGCAAAGATGCCGGCATCATTGAAGCCGGAATTAAAAAAGGACAATATACCTGCAGGGTCAGCTACGACATCAATACATCGTCGTTACAAACGGTATCCAATCACAGAGGTGGTTTTGAAATATCATTCACATACATTGCCCGCAGAAGCAAACCTAATCCATTAGCTAATTGTCCGAGGTTATAATTATGAAACGTAGTTTAGTAATCCTATTTTTATTTACAATTTCTGTTTTTTCTTTTGCTCAAACAAAAAGAGAATGGATGGCTTACGGCGATGCTTCTTTTAAGAACGAAGATTACAAATCGGCGATCAATTATTATTTAAAGGTACTGGATAAAAATACCAGCGTTGACCTGGTTTACCCCTACACTCCCAAACAGTATATTCCACCGGTTAAAAAAAACAAGGACAGTATTGCAATTGCCCAAAAAGATACATTGCGTAAAATTTCGCCGGTAAGCCCGATGGAACAATATGTAACGCACCAGGTGGCGGATGCTTACCGCCTGAACCACGATTATGCAAATGCCGAGATCTGGTTTAAAAAATCGGTAGAGAACAAACCGGAGAAATATCCTTACGAGCGTTTCTGGTATGGCGATGCGTTGATGAAGAATAAAAAATATCCTGCTGCCTCGATTGAATTTGATGCAGTGATGACCGAAGCGGAGAAAAAAGATTCGACGATGTTTCACCTGGCACAGGTAAAAACAGCAGGATGTTATTTGGCAACGGATACGAATTATGTAAAAAAAGAGATCAACATCAAAGAGCTTGATTCGATTTTTAATTCGGGAACCTCCAGCTTTGCAGTAAATTATTACGGCGATGCAAGTACGATCCAGTTTACTACTGCGCGTGAAGGAAACACCGTTGCTGATCCTAAAAAAGACAAGGACAATGCAAAATTCATTTGCGACATTTATACGTTAAAGAAAACGAATGATGGCTGGACCGATCTGAAAAAAGTAGAAGGCCCGGTAGATACGGATGTACATGAAGGTGCTGGTTTTTTAACACTGGATAAAAGCAATTATTATTTTACCCGCTGGTCGACCACCAATAAAAATGAATGCTCCATTTACCTTTCCAAATTATTTAATGACAAATGGGTAAATTCAGAGCGTTTAAATGACAATGTAAACCTGGCTGGTTACAAAAGCATGCAGCCTGCACTATCTCCGGATGGGAGCATTTTGTATTTTTCATCCAACCGCCCGGGCGGTTACGGCAAAATGGATATCTGGTATGTGAATGTGGATGATGAAGGCAAACCTACGGGCAAGCCGATCAACATGGGGCCGATGTTCAATACTGCAGAGGATGAGGTAACGCCATTCTTCCATTATTATACTTCTACCCTTTATTTCAGCTCAAATGGATTGGCTGGCTATGGCGGTTTGGATGTGTTTAAATCCACCTTTAACAGTGACTCATTATGGAGTGCGCCAAAAAATATGGGAGCTCCTGTAAACTCCAGCAAAGATGATGCATATTTTGTATTGGAACGCAGTCAGCAACATGGTTTTGTAACTTCGGATAGAAAAGATTGTTCGGATTGTGTGGGCGGAACATGCTATAAAATTTATGGGGTTGATAAAGAGCCAAACGTGTATGATCTGAGCGGAACGGTTTACAATTCGGAAAACAACCAGGTGATCCCTAATGCATTGCTTACGTTTAAAGATATCCGCGGTGATAAAGAAACGTTTTATTTAACAACTGATTCATTGGGTAATTATTCTACACCATTGGAAGAAGGCTGGGAGCTGTACATTAAAGCACAAAAGAATACTTATTTCGGGGATGCAGGAAATATTTCGACACTGGGCTTAACGGAATCACAGCATTTTGTAAAAGACTTTTTTTTATCGCCCATCCCGAAAGGAGATATCGTGATCCCGGGGATCGAATATGATTACGACAAAGCAACACTGCGTCCTGAATCAAAGAAAGTACTGGATGATTTGGTTGATTTCTTAAACATCAACAACAACTTAAGTGTGGAGATCAGCTCACATACGGATGCACGCGGTAGTGATGTTTACAATATGAAATTATCGCAGGAACGTGCAAAATCGGTTGTTGATTATCTCGTTGAAAAAGGAATTAAAGCGGAGCGGCTGGTGGCACAAGGTTACGGCGAAACAAAACTATTGGTTCCGAATGCACAAACCGAAGAAGAGCATCAGAAGAACCGTAGAACAGCTTTCCGCCCGATCAAAGAAGGTGTAATTCTGGAGAAATGGACGAAATAATTAATTTGAAAATTTCTGAATACAAAATAAAAAAGATCCGTGAGAAATTCCGGATCTTTTTGTTTATAAGCCTAGCCGGTTATGTTTACAGTGCTATTTACAACTTTTCATAAAATCAATGATCTGCCTGTATGCTTTTTTACCGGGATTTAAAAAGCTAAAGATCATTCCTACATGGCGTGTATGCGGCACGGTAATGAGCTGTAAACCGGGCTGGTATTTTTTCGCAGAAGTATAAAATTCGTTGTTACCTGAAATAATATCCGGATATGTTTTGCCGCCGAGGAACATCAGGAAGGGTGGCATATGATCATTTAAATGATAAACGGGAGAGCCCAGCTTCCATGTTGCATGGTCATTTGTAAAGATATTTAAATATAACGGATATGGATTCCTGCATAAATAATCATACATATCGAGTCCGAATGCATCTATTAAAATAACTCCTTTGAGCGCATCTTTAACATGGAGTGAATCAAAATAGCTGTTGTCAGTTGCTACAAGTGCAGCCATTTGTCCGCCTGCAGAATGCCCCGAAATAAAAATCCTGTCGGGGTCACCGCCATATTCCGCAATGTGCGTTTTAATCCATTGCACGGCTGTTGCTGCATCCATTGCCATCCCATCGTAACCGGCAAGCGGGCTAAGCCTGTAATCCATCACCACCGTAACTACTCCTTTGTGAGCCATTCCCCTTCCGAAAAAATTATATGTAGATTTTTTTCCATGTACCCAACTGCCACCATGAATGAAAAGCAATACTTCTTTAGGCTGTTTTTTGTTTTTGGGTGCAAATACATTCAGCGAAAGCTGGTTAGCCGGACTGTAAATAATGTTTTTGGTCCGCGTGATGGGTTGGCGCGCGCAGCCTGCAAAGATTGTAACACAGAAGAACAAAAGAATGAATGAGTGGTTATAAAAAGGTTTCATCATGGTTGAATATACGATCATTTGAAATGAAAAGATCTATTTGTAGGATTCAAAATTGACGCCAGCTTGCAGGCTACATTTTATTTGATATTTTATTTATCTCTTTACTTTTTGAAGGCAAAAAGTAACAAAAACCTTTTCCGCCCTGAAAGGTAATTTTTCCTTCTGCTGTCGCTGCAGGAAAACCGCGGTTAATTTCGCGGATGCGGTTGGCCGCTCCGTAATCTTAATTTTTCTACCGCTCATTCCCGCTATCACTGCCCAGGCCGAAAGAGTCTGCAGAATGAGTCTTCTTTTATTTTTTATTGATAGGATTTAAATAAGCCTATAGTTCCAGTTCAAAGCCTATTTTGGTATAAGTTTTCGGATATTCATTTAAATTATTTTAAAATAAATTTGGTTTATATTATAAACTAATTTACATTTGTGACATATTTACAATCATACATTAACATGATGAAACATATTACTACACTTTTAATATTGATTTTACTGGGAACACAGGGCATTGTGGCACAAACTAAAATTTCCGGTAAAATAACCGATCAGAAAAAACAAGGAATCCCGGGAGTAAATATTTTAATAAAAGATACGTACGATGGAGGAACCACAGATGTAAACGGAAATTATTCGTTTACGGCAAGCGACACTGGCATGGTAACCATTGTTGCAACAATGGTGGGCTTTGACCCGATCGAAAAGAAAATCCGGCTAACGGGAAAAGACATTGCTTACAGCCCGGTAATGAAGGAATCGGTCAATGAATTGAATGTGGTGACGATCTCGGCGGGAACAATTGAAGCAAGTGACGAAAAAAGAACTACTGTTTTAAAACCACTGGACATCGTGACAACGGCAAGCGCGCAGGGAGACATTGTAGGTGCATTAAAAACATTGCCCGGCGCACAACAGGTAGGGGAATCGGCAGGATTATTTGTACGTGGCGGAACAGGTACAGAAACAAAAACCCTGATCGATGGAATGGTGGTGAACAACCCGTTTTTTAGCGCGGTGCCTGATATTGCCAGTCGCGGGCGGTTTTCACCGTTTTTATTTAAAGGAACTGTATTCAGCACCGGCGGTTATTCGGCACAGTATGGACAAGGCTTATCGTCGGTGTTAGCACTGGAAACACAGGATCTTCCGGATCAGACCTCTTCTACTGTGGCTCTCTCAACTGTAGGTGTGGGCGTTGGACACAATCATTTGTGGAAAGACAAAGGCATGAGTGCAGGATTTGATCTGAGTTATACAAATCTCCAACCCTACTTCGGCATTGTGAAACAAGCTGCGGATTACACACGGGCACCGGTATTTACAGGCGGTTCGCTGAACTTCCGTAAAAAAACATCGGCCACCGGCATCCTTAAATTTTATGGATATTTTAATACCTCGGATCTTGGAATTAAAACCACCGACATTGATAGTACAGATGGCTTTAAAAAATTATTTGACCTGAATAACGTGAACATATACACGATCATGACTTATAAAGAACGGCTGGGTGAAAAATATGTGCTGAACATCGGCGCTTCGTACAGCACCAATATTGATAAGATAAAAACCGACCTTGATACGATCCGCTCCCAAAGCGACCTTTCGCAGGGAAGAGCTGTGTTGAGCCGTGGCGTTGGAAAATTATCGATTGTGCGGTTGGGCGTTGAATACCAATATGCGTTTGATGGTTTTAAAATTGATTCGCGCGTGAACCCGTATTATGTGTACCACAATACAACCAACATTTATGATAATTACGTGGCGGGATTTGTGGAATCGGACATTTACCTGACGCATAAATTGGTATTGCGTTTGGGTGTACGCGCGGAAAATTCGACTTTGCTGAAAAAAGCAGTGGTGGCCCCACGGACCTCGATCGCTTATAAATTGGGCCAATACAGCCAGGTATCCTTCGCTTATGGTGAATTTTATGAAAAGCCGGACCGTGATTATTTATTTTATCCAACCATTCCGGGCTACAGCAAAGCAACGCATTACATCTTAAATGTGCAGCGCACAGATGATTATCATACGTTACGTGCGGAGATCTACTTTAAAAAATATGATAATTTAACGAGCACACTTTCGGATACATCCAATAGTGGTAAAGGATATGCGCAGGGGCTGGACGTTTTCTGGAGAGATAAAAAATCGATCAAGGGAGTGGATTACTGGGTTTCATACACGTACCTGGATACGAAGCGCCAATGGTTAAATTATCCAAAAGAGGTAATGCCTCCATTTGCAGCGACACATACAGCAACGCTGGTGTTTAAAAAATTCTTTACGAAATTAAACCTGAGCACAGGATTAACATACAGCTATGCAACGGGCCGGCCATATTACAACCCCAATAATCCTGATTTTATGAGCGATAAAACCATTGCCTACAATACGCTTGGCATAAACGCAGCTTACCTGCGGCAGATCGGCAGATGCTTTGCGGTGCTGGCGGTTTCGGTGGGGAACGTGATCGGTAATCAACAGGTGTACAGCTACAATTATTCGTATGACGGCATGCGCAGGGATGCAGTAGGCCCGCCGGCAAAACGCTTTTTCTTTGTCGGGTTATTTTTATCCTTTGGCCAGGACCGCTCCAAAGAAGTGATTGACAATAATAACTAGAACCAATATATAACAAACCTTAATTTATAAAAACAAACAACATGAAAAAACTTATTTTGATTGCACTGATAGCCACGATCGGCGTAAGCGCAAAAGCACAGAATCAAAAATTTGTTGCTGCAATGGAAAAAAACACCCCGGCGGCTGATACTGCAAGAGATGGAGAGCATCTGCAAAGCCTTGCAAATAATTTTGAGCGCATTGCGGGCGCCGAAAAATCGGAATGGCTACCGCTTTATTACGCTGCGTATTGTTATGCAAAAATGACGTATACTACCAAAGGAAATACGATTGATACGTATTGCGATAAGGCAGATGCGTTCATTAAAAAAGCGGATTCATTGAACCCCAACAACTCTGAAGTTTATACTGTAAAAGCAATGATCGCTTCGGCGAGGATCAGCGTAAACCCGATGACACGCGGACAAAAATACGGAACGGAATCGGCGGAGCTTCGCGATAAAGCAAAGGAACTGGATCCTACTAATCCACGCCCGTATTACCTGGAAGGAACCGCTTATTTTTATACACCCCCGATGTTTGGCGGTGGAAAAGACAAAGCAAAACCTGCGTTTGAAAAAGCAATGAAATTCTATGAAACGTTTAAACCTGCAAGTACGATTGCGCCAAACTGGGGTAAAGATGCAACGGCGTATTTTTTGAAAAAATGTGATGAGAAGTAGTCGTTAGTAATTAGTCATCAGTAATTAGACTAACTGCAGAAAAGATTAAAAAATAAATGTTAAAAAAATAAGTAAACGTAGTACGTACTAACTACAAATGACTAAATAGTCATAACTAAATACTTCATACTAAAAAAATGGAACAGGACGAAAAACAGTTAACGCAGGAAGAAAGCCTGCGGATCATCCGGGAAATGATCTCGGCGGCAAAGAACGATGTAAAAAATGATGCATTTATTTTTTTATTGTGGGGCTGGCTGGTGTTTATTGCGAGCATGGCACAATTCATCATGATCAAGCTGAACTACATCGAACTGTCTTCGCTGGCATGGATGCTGATGCCGATTGGCGGGATCATCACGGTGGTCTATTCGATGCGCAAAGCAAAAAAAGACAGGACCCGCACCAATGTAACCGAATCCCTGAAGTATACCTGGATCGCGTTTACAGTATCGATGTGCATCATTATGTTTTGCAGCTCGATGGGCTGGTCGCAGATCCTGCCTTGCATTATGGTATTGTACGGACTTGGTTTGTTTTTATCGGGCGGTGCAATGCTGTTCAAACCTTTGATCTTCGGCGGGATCTTTTGCTGGGTGTGCGCTGTTACCGGATTCCTGATCCATAATGATGTGTATTTACTGCTGATCATAGCAGTTGCTGTATTGGGCGGATACATCGTTCCGGGGTATTTATTAAAGATGAATAATAAAAAATAAGCATGTTCAAAGATCTTGATCCGATATTACATTCACAGCTGCGCTTGTCTATCATGAGTTTATTGATAAGCGTGAAGGAAGCGGATTTTACTTTCTTAAAAGAAAAAACAAAAGCCACGGCGGGTAACCTGAGTGTGCAAATCAGCAAGCTGGCGGAAGCAGATTACATTACCGTGAGAAAAGAATTCAAGGATAATTATCCGCAAACGAGCTGTATCATTACTAAAAAAGGCATCAAAGCTTTTGAGGATTATGTAGCGGCCATACAAGCGTACATTAAGAAGAACTAATAGACATTTTTTATATCCGAATGTTTATTAGAATTATTTTTGAATGAAATTATAAATGCTGAATTATAAATTATAAATGAAAAAAATAAATGCTAAACCCGGAGTTTTAAATTCTAAGTGTTCAATATTTATAATTTAACATTTATAATTAAACAAAAAGAAGTACTGCAATCAATAATTTTATAAACCGATCATTAAAGAACATAAACATGGACGAAAGAGACGAACAATTATGGCGCATCGCAAAGAAGCGCGCCGGCTTTAAAAAGCAATTGGCTTCTTACATTATTATTAATGGTTTTTTATGGGCGTTGTGGTTTTTCACAGAAGGCCATCATGATTTTGGAAATGATAATATTCCATGGCCGATCTGGAGCACACTTGGCTGGGGAATCGGGCTGGCATTCAGTTATTACGGTGCGTACCACGATAACCGTGAAACGGATACGATGCGTGAATACCAGAAGATGAAGGATCGCGAAAAAAATAATTAAGGATTAGTTTATTAAGGATTTAGGAATTGTATCTACTAAATACGAATTATTACCAATGTACTAATCTGTGTGAATACCGTGCCAATGCAAATCTCAATAAAATAATATGAAAACAAAGAACCCAATTTTTATGTTGAGTATTTCACTAGTACTTTATATTATTATTGTGATTGTTTTCTTATTAAATAACCGGGGGTCGTCCTCGTTTGAGACGATTGTTAAAATCATTACTTATACTCCTTTATATTTTATTACTACCGGAGGTATTATAATGGCGCTATCTTTCAGAGAAATTAAAAAGTACAGATATTTGTGGATTATATATTTTGCAGTGTTAATTTGTTTGGAAATGAACTTCTATAAATAAATATTTTTTTAATATAAAAAGCCAGAAACATAGACTGTTTCCGGCTTTTTTGTGTTTATAAATCAGTTGTTAGAACGTGTAAACATACTGCAATGCAATGGTTCGCGGTGCTTCGATCTTGAGCGGACGCAGCGAATAATCCACATTGAAGACATTGTTGCAAACGATGGCGATCTTGGATTTTTTGTTGATGTTGTAACCGATGCGTGCATCCCAGATACTATACCCATTGTGTGTTTTCCAATAGTTTACGACTTTGATATCGTCGATAAAATCAAGCGCTGCGGTAAGCTGTTCCACATCCTCAAAGGCTTTATCAATGTTTTGCATCCTGCTATAATATTTATAGCTAACGCCAGCGGTAAAGCGGTAAATCTTAAATTCCACATCGGCTTTTACCATGTGTTTGAAACGGTATTTCATAATATTGCCCGTAGTATCCATGCTGCTGTTGGCATAGCTGAGATCGCGCCCAGCGCCCCCAAACGAATGATCATGGCCATACACCAAATCAGGTGTTAAGCTCACCGGCTCTACGTAAGTATAACCGATCAAAGCAGTGACCCCGAATTTTTTATTTGCTTCCGGTGTTGCAAGTACCAGCGACATGTCCACACCGCGCACCTGCGATTCTCCGGTATTCAGGAATTTAAAACCGACAACCAGTGACGATGAAGGGTCCCACACGCCGAATAAATATTCGATGGTGTTTTTATAATGTTGGTAAAAACCAGCGATATCAAAGTAACCGGCAAGCTTCCCTACTTTAAATCCTTGTTTTAAGCCCACTTCAAAGTTGTTGCTGGTTTCGGGCTTTAAGTCAGGATTTGGATATACGCCAAATAACCCGGCGCGCGTGGAAATGTAACGTTCGGTAATGGTTGGGTACCTGAAGCCCTGCCCGTAAGATGTGCGCACATATGTTGCTTTCATCAGCTGCAGGCTTGCACCGGCACGGAAAATAGGCGCAACGACGCTTTGCTGCGTATTCATTTTAAAATATTCGTAACGGAAACCACCGGAAATATTTAAAATTTTCCAGAATTTTTTATCGATCTGCGCATAACCCGATGCATTTACAATTTTATTATCGGGCGAACCGCTGGATTTATAAAGCTGTGCATGCGACTCCGACAAACTACCAACAACGCCACCGGTAAATGTAAAATCTAAATTTTTAAAAACGCGCTGCAGCTGATACTCCCCATAGTAGAGCGTTCCACGGTTCGATTGATTATTGGTGATCACGTTATCGGTGTGAAAAAGCCGCGTGACCAAACTGTGGCTCACACCGTTTTTACTGTATTTGATAAAAGGATCGAGATTAAAAATGGCTTGATTTTCCAAAAACACAGCACCGGGATATCCTTTGTATAAGCCTGTGGAATCGTTGTACCAGGCCAGCACCATGTTGGTTTTGTTGAGCATTCCGTTGGCATTGATCCCGTAATTTAATCCCACGTGTTTTTTGGACCGGTAGCGCAAATTAAAATTTAATCGTCCGCGCACTTTCAGCATATCCTGATTGGTGAATGTGTGGATGGTATCAAACTCGTCGCGTGCATATGCCGGTATTGGCGTTTGTGGCGGCGGTGGCCCGATATAGCCCTGGTCGATGTTAAAATTCCCGCCCACAACAAAATCAAGATTATTATTGATGATGCGTGAATGCAGGAAGTTAAGGTTTGTAAATCCCGGTAAAGAGCTGCCATACCAGTTTTCCGCGGGAGCATCAGGCAGGCTGTAACTTCCTACGGAATAATTGATCACAGTTTTAGGCGTGCTGCGCGGGTATGCCGAACGTACGTTAATAACGCCGCTTAATGCAGATGAGCCGTACAATACAGAAGATGCGCCTTTGATGATCTCGATCTGCTCTACATTTTCCACCGGGATATAACTCCATTCCGGGCGGCCTGCATCACCACTCAACAAAGGAATTCCGTCCACCACGATGGCAACGCGGCTACCAACACCGAAGGTAAATCCGCTTCCACCACGGATCTGCGGATCATTGTCAATAATGGTTACACCGGGAACCTGTTCCAGCGCGGTTTCGATACTGGTTGTATTTTTACTGATAATTAATTTCGGCTTGATCACTTCCATGGAAACGGTCATTTCCTCCAGCTTCTGATCAAATTTCCCGGAAGATACCACGATGGTTTCTAAAAATTTGGCAGCTGTAAGCAGATCAATATTTTTTTCGGTGATCGCATCTGTTTGAATGTGTACAGAAAATGTATCGTTCACATAACCAATGTATGCGCAAAACATTTGATAATTACCGGTATCGAGCACCAGCGAATAATTTCCGTCCATATCCGAAACGGTACCTTTTGTAAGATTATTAACCATCTGTACTGCGGCGCCGGGCAATAATTCTTTGGAACCCGCTTCCATGATCTTTCCTCTTAACACACCTGTTTGTGAAAAGGAAGATGCAACGGAAAGCACTGAGAACAGTGAAAGTATGAGTAGTTTGCGTGGAAACATTTTGACAAAAATAAAAACCCTGACGAGAAAGCCAGGGTTTTATTAAAAAACGGTTTGAATTATTGGATCTGAAGTTTGCCGGATTTTTGGAAACCGGTTCCCGATAATTGGTACAGGTAAACGCCCGAATTTACATTCGACATGTTCACCGTAGTTAATTTGTTATTTGTTATTTTTTGAGAAACCACCAGCTTGCCGGAAAGATCGTACACCGAAAGTGTGGATTCTGTTTCTGTTCTGATCAGGAAATCGATATAAATGGTTTTATCCGCCGAATATACTTTTACATTGTTCTCGGATTTTGCAGCTGGGTTATTAATCCCGGTTGTTGAGTTGTAAATTACTTCAACATCATCCAGCCACATTTTACTTCCTGCAACACTGGTGTTCTGGTTGTTGGACGATGTACAGTTGAGCATGATGTATTGCGGGGTTCTTCCATCTACATAATTGAACGGAACAGAAAAACGGGTCCATGCGCTTACATTTGCCATGGGTGTTAAAAAGGTAGCATCCCCGATTTTGTTTACAGTAGAATCAGGGTGGTTAGAAGATACCGGTGTTTCAGGATCGTAGTATTGGCCAACGTGCAGGATCGCGCGAACTTTTCCTTGTTCATTTGCTCCGCCTGTTCCGCTTGTAGAAGTAGATTGTACGTATTTGTACCAGCCAACCAGACTATCCGGACGGCCATCAAAGCTGATGCGGCGGATATCGGTGGTCGTTGTATTCTGGATGGTTCCGAGGTAACCCTGTAATTTGTTAGTTGATGGAGCGTTTACAATCCCGGAAGTTAAAGAACCATTTACGGTTGCGATGATGAATGAAACCGTTTCCATACGTGCACAATATGTACCCGAGTGCATGGTTGTATTATCCTGGAAAAGGGTTTGAGGACCTGATGTGGCGTAACCGGTACCAGTTTTATTCGAATTATAGCTTACAGGTTCCATGCTGGTGCCTGATCCTTCCCAAGCTTCAAATCCGCCGTTTGGAAGGGCTGGGGTTTGTGCAAAAACACTTAAAGTAGAAGAAGCACAAATAAAGAAAAGTGAGTACAGTTTTTTCATGTGTTTATTTTTAGTTTATAACCCACATGATTTACGTCAACAAAGAAGAAACGGTTTTTCCGTTCATCTGATTGGAGCATTGCACGGGGATGTTTTTTTAGTTTATGAGATCAAATGTACAAAAAAATTGAAAATCAGGCATCTTTTTCCACCCAGTCGCCATGCTTTTTGATCAGGTCGATCAAAGCATCCACTGCCTTTTCCGACTGAATATTGCGTTCCACCACATCGCGGCCTTTGTAAAGGGTAATTTTGCCGATCCCGGTCCCCACATAGCCGTAATCGGCATCCGCCATTTCGCCCGGCCCGTTTACGATACAGCCCATAATACCAATTTTTACACCTTTCAGGTGATCTGTCCGCTGGCGGATCTTTGCAGTGGTTTCCTGCAGATCAAAAAGCGTTCTGCCGCAGGATGGGCAGGAGATGTATTCTGTTTTGGAAATGCGGGTACGGGTTGCCTGCAAAATTCCGAATGCGGTTGAATTTACATTTTTAGGCGCTGTACAATCCACCTGGTTTATCCAGATTCCATCACCAAAGCCGTCCAGCAACAAGGCGCCAAAATCGGTGGAGGCATGCAGCTGAAAATCTTCTTCAGAAATGTTTTTATAATCGCGTTTCACGATCACCGGCACATCCACATTCTGATCCATCAATTCGATGAAAGCGCGGCGCTGCTCAGCCATACCGTGCCCATTCGAAGTTTCTAATACAAACACTACGCGATTTAAATCCGCAGCAGAAAAACCCTTCATCACATCATCGATGCTTATTTTCACAAAATTAAGCGCTGCTGATTTATTTTCTGCTTTTAAAAATCCGGAAAATGTAAACAAAGGGTATGATCTCACTTTATTTTCCAATTGTTGCCAGGTGTCTGCATTGTAGATCAAACCTAGCGTTCCGGGAATCTGGAATGCTACTTTATTATCGCCTACAAAAATATAATCGCAGGCCTGGTCGCTTAAATTCCATTTATCGGTGGGTACTGAATAATTATAACCAACAGCAAAAAACGAAGCGGGGTTTATGGTTTGCTTTCCACTGAAATCAGCAATTACACGTGGTACATTTGTTTTGCCGATGTTGTTTACTTCCGTGGATTTGCGGCGTTGGTAATCATAAGGCGAATAGGGCAATTCATACGTTGCCGGCACATTTACCGAGCGTTTTATTTCCGGGATCTCTTTGTGTCCATACCTTTTGGAATACCTGTCAACCAGTGCTTTTGCAACCGGGATTTCAAATTCAGGATCTTCCGTTAAGGAAACGCGTACGGTATCGCCGATGCCATCTTCCAGCAAAGTACCAATGCCGGCAGCGGATTTAATGCGGCCATCTTCGCCTTCACCGGCTTCGGTAACACCTAAATGCAAAGGATAATTCATGTTCAGCTCCTGCATTTTCAGGATCAGCAAGCGGTAAGCCTGTACCATTACCTGGGGGTTGCTGGCTTTCATGGAAAGCACAATGTTGTAATAATTATGGTCTTCGCAGATACGCAAAAATTCAAGCGCGCTTTCTACCATTCCCAATGGCGTATCGCCGTAGCGGCTAAGAATTCGGTCGCTCAGCGAACCGTGGTTGGTACCAATGCGCATGGCAGTGCCGTATTCTTTGCAGATCTTTACCAGCGGCGTAAAACGCCCGCGGATGCGGTCAAGCTCTGCAACATAAGCTGTATCGGTATATTCAATGGATTCAAATTTCTTTTTATCCGCGTAATTGCCGGGATTTACGCGTACTTTTTCAACAATGCGGGCCGCTAATTCCGCTGCATTGGGCGTAAAATGGATATCTGCGACAAGTGGTGCATTGTAACCACGCTTGCGCAATTCTTTTTTTATGTTTTCGAGGTTTTGTGCTTCTTTGAGGCTGGGTGCGGTAATGCGCACATATTCGCAGCCGGCATCGATCATACGGATGCTTTGCTCAACGGTAGCAATGGTGTCCATGGTATCGGTAGTGGTCATGGATTGCAAACGGATGGGATTATCGCCGCCCATAGGTACATCGCCGATGTTTACCACACGTGTTTTATACCTGGAATATTGTGTTAAGCTGTTGCAGTAAATGGAATAACTCATTGCATAAAAATTAGGCTGCAAAGTTACGAGAAACTGCGCAATTTCTTGCTGAATTTACTTTGGGCAGCAAAATTTTAAGGAAGTTTTCCATTAATTAAATTTGATTTTACTTTTTGAAGGCAAAAAGTAACAAAAACCTTTTCCGCCTGTAAGGTAATTTTTCCTTCGGCTAACGCTCCAGGAAAACCGCGGTTAATTTCGCGGATCCGGTTGGTCGCTTCGTAGTTTTAATTATTGGTCGCTCATTCCCGCTATTACTGAACAGGCCGAAAGAGTCTACCCGGATGAGTATTGTTTTTAATTGTGATTGATGCGCTGTGTTTTCCGTATTTGGAATTTGGTGGTATTATTTTCTACGCGTGCAGCTTCTTTTTAAGCCAGTTCCCGTAATTTACGATATCGGAATCGGAGGATTGTCCTTTTTCGGCCATCAGTCCGGAAGCAAGCTTTTGCAGCACTTTATCCTTTTTTAGATTGTCCGAAACAATCATTTTTTCGATGACAGTGATCAATTGCTGCTGCCGCCTGAATTCTGCTTTTTTCAGCAGGGTGTTATACTCTTTTTTCAAACGTACGGTTTTGTGCTCGAGGTAATCATAATCATTGAGCTCGAAGCGGATCATGAGCTCAAAAACGGCGAGCTTAAAGCGCAGGGATTCATCGAGGTTACTGAATGCATCTTCCAGCAGTGGCTTTACCAGGTTTTTTAATGCTTCTCTAAATTCGCTTTTACCGAAGTTGAGCACAGCCAGGTTGAGGTACACAAACACATTGTACATCGGCAGCTTTTTGATCACGTGATCGGTTTTAGCTTCCTGCAAAATTTCAATGGCCTTATCGATGTTTTTTACAGAATAATTGATCACCAGCGAATTATAATAATAGAACAAATATTTATCATGCAGCAGGCTGTTATATTCCTGCATGGCAGATTTCAGCTGCTGTGCATATTCCAGGGAGAGATCGTTTTTCTGGTTTTTAAACAGGGAATTGATCAGGTAGGTAAGCATTTGCAGCTTGGTATTGTGATTATCCTGATTGAATAATTTTTGCGTGGTAAATTCGGTGTATGTTTTTACGAGGTATTTTTCCAGCGCCGGAAAATTTTGTTGCTGTAATAAAATCCTGCTCACGGAATCGTAAATTTTAAAACGCAGCACAGGGCTGTTTTTCACTTCTTTGCTTTTGGAAAAATCGCTGACTGTTTTTTGCAGCAGCTGTAGGATCCCGATATTTTGTTTTGCAAAATTCTGTGTTGTTTTGATCCGGTAAATCAGGGCTGCAAGGATGTTATCGATCTCCTGGATCTTGTTCAGCTTGGAGCGGTTCTCTTTCCGTTTGCGAATGTAATCTTCCGGGTTTATTTCCAGCGTTTCATGCGAGATCTTGATGTAATCCCCGTAAATAATGTCGAGCCAATCGATGTATTCTTTTTCGATTGCTTTTTTTTCGGCTTTACCGAGGTAATAAAACGCAATTTTATATTGGGATTTTTGCTGGAACAAACGTGCTAACGCTAAATTGTTGGAGATAAAATTGAGCTCCGTTGCATCATAGTAATTGGTTGCGAGGCTTTTGCTGATATCCTCGAGCAGCCTGTTTTTTAAGCGATACAAAGCATTTTTATCGTCGGCGCTGTACAGCTTTTTATGAATTTTTTCTTCCTCATATTCCGGGAATTGTTTGCGGATATAATCAAACAAAATTTCATCTCTCCTGTTTTCTTTTTCCGTACGGTTGATAAAAAGTTTGTAGTGCCGGACCTCTTCCTTAGACATTACACCAATTATATTTTGTAAAATTTGCATAATTTTTATACTTTGAACGCGTAAGAAAGTTACAAATTTTTATTGAACGGCTAGCATTTATTAAATACTTTTGTTGTGTATGTTAAAAGGTGTACTATGAAAAAGATCTTATCGATTGCATTTATACTGTTTTCATTGGCAGATGCTGCACAGGTGAATATAGGAATGGGACACGTTTTTCCAACGGGTACGCTTGCTCATTACGATACGGTAGTGAACGGAACGCCCGATACGATTGGCGTATGGGTAAAAAATTACGGGCCTGACCCTTTTACCGGGGAGATCCAAATCGGAGTTGCTGTAACAGATACTACTTTTACCGGAAGCCTGGATTCGGTAATGACTGCCTCATCACCTGTATTTGTTACCGGATTTAACGCAGGCGATAGCACATTGATGTCGTACACCACCAATTATACTGTTTCTACCGGGGGGTACCGTTACGGAATAGATGTAATTGTTGTATGGCCGATAGCAACGACCGGTACATCCTTTTTCACGCCGCATGATTCGCTGCAATTCCCTGTGGTTATTGAATATCCCGAAAGTGTGAACGAGCTGGACATTAGCCGCATTATCAAGCTTTATCCAAATCCGGGCACGGACAGGGTTACAATTGAAAATGGTGCAAACATTCCGGTGGAAACGGTAACAATTTATGACCAGTCAGGCAAAGCGGTATTATCGGAAAAAAGAAAAAACACGATTGATATACAAAACCTGGTACCGGGAATTTACCATGCGGAAGTGTATTTATCCAACAAAAAACACTATTCCATCAAATTTATAAAACAAAAGAATTAAGTTGAACAAGTAAGAATATTAGATTTTGATTTTGGGTGCGCCCTTTTTATGGAACATCTTTGTATTGTATTAATAATTATAATAAACCAATTTACATGAAAACAGAAAACACAAACAAGACCAGCCGTTTGTTAAAGCTTTCAAAAGCTTTAACAGTTGTTATACTAATGACATTCGGCTTAAAGGCTAGTGCCCAGTGCACTGCAAATTTTACGTATGCGGTGGACCCGGCCAATAATGGCATGGTATCCTTCACCAATACATCAAGCGGCAGCGGCAGCTTTCATTACACGTGGTATTTCGGCGATGGCACTTTTAGTTATTCCACGTCGCCGGTACATTATTACGCTGTTACAGGTGTTGACACCATAAAGCTGGTGATATCGGATTCTCTGGCCTTAGGAGGTTGCAGCGATTCGACCATGCAGTATCTTTCCGTGATCAATAATACACCTCCTACCTGTACTGCCCATTTTACCACTATCGATTCTATCGGGAATTTGTTCTTCTATGATCAATCTTACGGAAGCACAACCGCAGGAACCTTATTGTATCATTGGGATTTTGGCAATGGAGATTCCAGCTCGGTTGCAGGATCTTTCAATTATAATTATGCAACATCGGGTGTTTATTATGCCTGCCTGACGGTCACCAATTCAGCCGGAACCTGTACTCCAAGTACGTATTGTGATTCGGTAGTTGTAAGCAGCTGTTTTGCAAGTTTTACTGCCAGCGGCGATGCGAGCGGCTTTGGTGAAAACTTCACTTCGTATCTTAGTGGAACTGCGGATACATATCACTGGGATTTTGGCGACGGAAATACTTCTACCGTTGCAAACCCTCACCACGTGTACGCTGCAGCGGGTTATTATTATGTACAGCTGAGCGTTACATCCAGTACGGATCCGGGTTGCGGGTATACCAGTTCCAGTTATGTGAATGTACAGAACAATTGCAGCGCTGCATTTGTTGTTGCGCGGGATTCTGTAAGCCTGTATGATTTTACGATCTATAATTATGCTACTGCCAGCGGCATCATTAACTACCTTTGGGATTTTGGCGATGGAACCACTTCTACTGCCGCATATCCAATTCATACCTATGCCGGAGCAGGGCCTTATTACCTTTGCCTGTCCATTACAAATGCAGACAGCTCTTGTATGGCTACACATTGTGATTCTGTAATTGCAGGACGCTCCACCACCGGCATAACCGTTACCGTGGTTTCGCCTCTAACAACAGGCATCAATAATGTGAGCGATGTGAACACTATACTTGAAAATTATCCAAATCCATTCAGCGGAAACACTACGATCAACTATTCCATTTCTAAAAATGCAGCTGTTGAATTAACAGTGATGGATCTTTTAGGAAATAAAGTAGCATTGCTGGAAAGCAGCCAAAAATCGGCAGGATCATACGCTACCGTATGGAATGCAGATGGCATTGCGCCGGGAATGTATTTACTGCAAATGAAAACGAATAACCGCGTGATCACCAAAAAAATTGTGATCAGCAAATAAAAATAAGGCATAAAAAATAAAACGTTACAGCTAAAAACTGTAACGTTTTATAATCTGCCTTAAATTCATTTAATCAATCCCCCTTTGTGTATCCGGCAAAATAGATTATTTTGTTACAATCCTTTATTGCCTTCCCCGGTGCATACTGCGAGCATTTATTCATTAAAAATATTTTAAATCGCAAGCATTATGAAAACATTTACGAATTACAAAAAAGCACTTCCTGCAATGAAACAATTATTACTTGCCGGTGCATTTTTAGCACTTTGGGGCGAAGGAAATGCACAAACAATTGTCTGCACCACGCTGCAACAGCCTTGTACTAATAACGGAATGCTGGTAGTTAGTACTACCGGGTTAACACCTCCCATTGATTTTACGTATTACGATGGAACAGGCCAATATTTTCAGCACATAGGCGTACTCACAGTAAATGACACGCTCAGGAACATTGGCAATGCTATTGTGTATGTGTATGCCGTCAATTCGTCGATCCCGGGCCCAATCGGTACTTCCAGCACCGGAATGGTTGCACCATTTACAGTGGATGCACCCATTACAACAGATGCAACTTGTCCTTCCTTAACAGGAACAGCGCAGGTCACGATTAATGGCGGAGCTGCTCCGGCATCCGTGCAATGGTACACACATACGTATGCCGGACTGGGTAGTTATGTTGGAACAGGCAATCCAATGACCTTACCGCCCGGTGAATATTCAACGGTGGTAACCGACGGCGCCGGATGTATTATTACAAGCAACACGGATTCCCTGGCGGCAGTTTACATTAATAATATTTCGGGCATCACGTTTAGCGCTTCTTCAACAGATGCAAGCTGCACCAATGGAACGGCTATGGTTACAGGCCTCTCCGGCGGAATGGCACCTTATACTTATTTATGGTCAAATGGCGCAACCACTTCGGCTCTTAGCGGATTATCCCGCGGCAGTTATAATGTGACTGTAACAGATGCACAGGGCTGTCATCAGCAAGAATACAGCTATGTAAATCAAACGATCTATATCGCAGCAAATGCGGTACCTACTGATGCTACATGTATACAAAACGATGGAAGCGTGATCTCTTTCGGGTCGGGCGGAACACCCCCTTATTCTTATTCATACAGCAATGGTATGACGGGCCAGTCGATCAGCGGCATTGCAGGAAATACCTACCTGAGCATCAATGTTACGGATGCAGTTGGATGCGTTGGCAATGATGGCGTGTATGTGGGTACAACAACCCCTGTGTATGTTAATTATTCAACCACGCCAAGTTCCTGTACAGCGCCAACCGGAAGTGCAACGTTATCGATCAGTGGCGGAACCCCGCCTTATACGATCAATTGGAGCGCAACTCCTGCAGCAAGTGGAATTTCTATCAGTGGCAGGGCTGCGGGCGCTTACGGTTTTACGGTAACGGATGCTGTTGGTTGCCTGCAAACGGGTACGGTGGTGATCCCCCCGGTAAGCACTATTACTGCTTTTGCAAGTGCTGCTAACCCGGTTTGCCCGGCCGTTACCGGTACTGTTAATACTTTTGTTTCAGGCACCAATCCTCCCTTTACTTATTTATGGAATACCGGCGCTACTACGCCTGTTATCACAAGTGCAGCAGTTGGCGGTTACTCCTGCGTGATCACGGATGCACTGGGCTGCTCTGTAACAAAATATACTGATGTGGAAGCAACAAGCCCGATCACTGTGGGTTTAAGCAGTACGCAGGCAAGCTGCATGTATGCAGCTGACGGAAGCATCCTTGCAAATGCTTTTGGCGGAACAGCGCCTTATACTTACAGCTGGAGCAACGGACAAACCGGCGCCAATGCTACGGGGTTAACTACGGGTAATTATTATGTGTATGTAACCGATGCAAACGGATGTACGCAGGATTATTATAACAACTTTACATTTGTTGGTTATGATCCTGCAAACAACAGCTGTTATTGCACCATCACTGGAAGGGTGTACAAAGACATGAACGGGAATTGCATTGATGATAGCAGTGAACCGGGAATTGAACACATCATGATCCATTGTGACCCTTTTGGTTACACGTTTACTGATGCACTGGGCTATTATTCATTTTTGGTGCCAAGCGGTACATACACTTTATCGGAATCCGTACAATACGCGTATCCACTGGCGAGCTGCCAGAGCAATGCCATCCCGGTAACTGTTACTGCTGCTTCGGGTTGTGTGAACACAGTTAGTTTTGCAAATAACATGAATACGATCCACGATATGCATATCCTGAGAACGTATGTAAACAATGCAATCCCGGGCAACACGTATACGCAGGGATTGATTATTTCCAACGATGGTACTGTATCAGAACCTACTATTCAATTGGGTTACAGGCATGATGGACAATTAACTTTTACAGGAACATCCCCATCGGTTTACTCACAGTTAAGCCCGGTTGCAGAACCAAACTGGTACAGTGTTACGAGCGGATTTCCAACGATGACAGCTGGTTCGTCCACGATGCTGTATTCGAACAATACGGTACCGACCAACATTCCACTGAATACGCTGGTGAATTTTTATGATACGGTTGCAGCTGCAGCGCCAATGAATAGCTGGCTGAGCGATTTTACTCCCTGGAATAATGTACAGCATTATCAAACAAGGGTGATCGGATCCTATGATCCTAATTTTAAAGAAGTTAGCCCGGCAGGATACGGTGCAACAGGCGATATCACTACAGCCGACAGTATGCTGGATTATGTGGTGCATTTCCAGAATACAGGATCATACTACGCACAAAAAGTAGTAGTGTTGGATACACTGGATACCGATTTAGACTGGACCTCTTTGAAACTGGGCTATTCGGATCATGCATACACGGCTACAATGACAGAGAACGGTGTAGTGAAATTTACATTTGACAATATCAATTTGGATTGGAAAGACCACAATGATATGTTAAGCCGTGGATTGATCTCTTATTCGATCAAACAAAAAGCAAACCTGTCGCCGGGTACACAAATTAAAAATTCGGCTGCTATTTATTTTGACTACAACGCACCGGTGATCACCAACCAAACACTCAATACCATCCGTGTAAATGCCGGTGTAGCTGAAATAAAAGCGGATAACAACATCAGCATTTATCCGAATCCGGCAACGGAAGAAATTACCATTGCCATGGAACATGCTGAGAATATTGTTGTGATCAACATCTATGATCTGCAAGGCCGTTTGGTACAAACGGAAGCTGTAAATAAAAACAATACGGTTCAGAAAATAATGATCGGAAATTTAATGAACGGGATTTATTTTATTGAATTGAAAAAAACCGACGGGCAGAAAATCACCGGACGTTTTATAAAAAATTGATTTATTTGATTGCTTGAATGGATCAATACCCTTATGGGGATAAGGGTAGAATAAAACGCCTTTGCTGAACCGCAAAGGCGTTTTTTTATGTGCTGTGTTTAGCGTTTATGTAAACCGGATTTTGTTTTGTACATTTATTACAATCTATAAAATAATGACAAAATTAAAAACCATTTGTTATACTGTTTTTATTTTTAGTGTGCTAATGCTTTTTTACGGCTGCAGCAGCTATACTTTTCTTGAGTATAAACCCGACAAAGCCGCTTCTGATATTTTTTTAATCAATGGAGTTAAAGAATACAGCGGAGGGTTTAATTTATATATTGATTTTAAAAATGTGGATTCGCTCTATACAATAACCAATATGGATGTGATGATCAGCTATGATTCCATTACATTACAACCGGCCAAAATAAATCCGCCTTATTACGATATAAGTGCTCCTTCGTTTGACAGTTTACCCGCGAAAGCAAAGTTCACACTGATAAATACTTATGATCAATATGAGCTTTTTTTTAATATGAAAAAGGAAGATTATCCAAAACAAATCTGGATAACGTTACACCTGGAAGGACAGAACCGGCAGGAGGTGAAAAAAGTGTATGATTTTAAAAAAGTATTATTAAAATTTAAAAAACGAAAACAATACGGTTACGTGTAGGCATTATTTTACAATTGTTTTTTATTCCAGGCTGTTTTTCGGCCTTTTCAGATAATTTTTCAGCAAGCCGTTTCCGAAAATCACCGAAAGGATGATGAACGTTCCGATGTAAAATCCGGGTGTCATGGCTTCGTCTTTTTTCCAGATGAAATAAGCAAAAATGATCCCATAAACAGTTTCGAGGTTCATGGTAAGCGTTACTGTGTATGGACTGATCTTTTTCATAAGATTAACGCTGGCAATGAATGGATATGCCGTACCAACAATGGAAAAGATGCACAACCAGCCTATGCCTTTTTGTGTGAGCTCAAAAAATGCAGGTTTAAATTGTCCGGCAAAAAACAGATAAACCGTAAGTGCTAAAAAACCGCCGCCTAATTCATAAAATGCAATAACCGAAGACGGAATGCGCCTTACCAGCAAACTGTTAAACACCGTAAAGAAGGACGAGGTAAGTGCAGCCAGCATTCCGAATACAATTCCCAAAAAATACCGCGCTTCTATTACATTAAATATCATGGCAATAGCAGCAATAATGATCATTCCGAAGGCGATCTCGTAGCGGATAATTTTTCGTTTGTAAAAAATGGGCTCGATGATGGATGTAAATAAAGTACCGGTTGCAAATGCCACCAGCGTTACCGATACATTGGAAATATTGATAGCATTGTAAAAACAAAACCAGTGAAAGGCAATGATGGTTCCAACACCGATGAGTGTTAATATATCTTTTCGCGGAAGGCGGATGCTTTGTTTTGTAATTAACAAAAATACAGCTACCGTGATCACAGTAATAAGCATACGGAACCACACCAGCTGGTAGGCAACGATTCCTTCAATATTAATGAGCTTGCCCAGGATCGGGGAAAATCCCCAGATCAGGACAATAAAATGCAGCAGTAAAAGGTTTTTATTTTTGAACATAAAAAAGCGCTTCACAAAAAATGTAAAGCGCTGCAAATATACCAATCCTTTTTTTGTACGGAAGCCTGAACTATTTCAGCTCACCGTTTTTATAGTTTTCGGTTTTGATCACTTTGCCGTCCTCGTTCATTTCTTTCCAGGCGCCTTCTTTTTTGCCGTGTACATATTTTCCGGTGATCTTTAATTTTCCGTTTTCAAAATATTCGTTGTAAACGCCCTCTTCCAGGTTGTTTACGGCATTTACTTCGGAGTTGATGTTGCCATTTTTGAAAAATGTTTTCATCGGGCCGTTAATATTGCCGTTCACATAGTTGTATTCCACACTTACTTTTCCTTCAGCATCAAACCATCTTGTTTTTCCGTCGCGCACATTTTTTTTGAAATACCCTTCTTCCTGCATTTTTCCATCCGAATAATACAGTCGTTTTAACCCGTTAAGCACGCCCATTTTGTATTCGATCTCGGAACGTAATTTAGCACCCGAAAAATAGGCTACAGCCATTCCATCCAGCGTGTCATTTATAAAATATTCTTTCTGGTAAAAAAATCCTGATTTATCGATTGCAATGCTGTAACCGTTTTTCTTTCCGTGTTTGTATTCATCAATGTTACTGATAATTCCATTCATGTAATACCCGATCCAAAGTCCTTCTTTCTGATCGTTCTCGTATGTTCCATACCAGTCGGATTGTGCCAGCTTTTCTTTCCACAAGCCGGTTTTTTTCCCGGATGCATCCGTTTTGTTAGTGTCGGAAGCCATTGTTCCCGAGGCAAAGGAAGCAACGCTTATTAAAATAACAATAGTAAATAATATTAATTTTTTCATGGTTTATTTTTTGATTTTTGATGCACAAATTTAATAGAGGTATTTATTCTTTTGCAAACAATTGTTTGGTGTTTTTTTGAAATTACAACCATTTTCTTCTTCTGAAATAATACACCAGCAGTATAATCATCAGTAACATCACACCACAGGTCACAAAATAGCCGTTTTTTGTATGCAGCTCCGGCATGTTATCAAAATTCATTCCGTACACGCCGGCAATAAAGGTTACCGGCACAAAAATAGTGGTAATGATCGTGAGCACTTTCATGATCTCGTTCATTTTATTGCTCACGCTGGATAAATAAATATCCATCATTCCTGAAAGCAAGTCACGAAACGTTTCCACAGTATCAATCACGCGGATGGTATGATCGTGCACATCCCGCAGATAAATATCAGTTGATGGCAATATTAAGCCTGTTTCGCTGCGTTCCATATTATTGATCAGTTCGCGCATCGGCCATACGGCTTTGCGTACAAAAATCATCTCGCGCTTCATGTAATGCAGTTGCTGCAGTGTTTCTTTGGAAGGCTCCGTGATCAATTCTTCTTCCAGCAATTCGATCTTATCACCGATGCGTTCCAGGATCGTAAAATAACAATCCACCACAGCATCGATCAATGCATACGCCAGGTAATCGGCACCCATTTTACGGATGCGTCCTTTCCCCTGCCGGATGCGATTACGGATCAGGTCAAAAGCATCGCCGCCCTGTGCTTCCTGGAAAGAAATGACCATTCCTTTCATCAGCACCACCGACAATTGCTCGGAACACATTTCCTTTTCGTAATAAATCATTTTCATGATCGATACCACGTAATTATCGTAATCCTCAAACTTTGCACGCTGGTTAGTATTTACAATATCTTCCAGTGTCAGCGGATGGATCCCGAAATGCTTGCCGATCCGTTCGATCAGCTCTGCATTGTGAATACCGTCCACATTGATCCATTTTACCATCGACGAATCCACATGGTCAATGCAATCCTGGAAGCTGTAAAATTCCTTTTCAATGAAACGCTCTTCATTGTATTCGATCAATGTGATCCTTACTTTTTCCGACCGGTCTTCGCCATAGTATATTACTGTTCCCGGAGGTGCGCCTACATTGTCAATGTTGGCTTGTAACTGTGCTTCTTCCATTTTTAATTGAATGGTTTTTTTTAATTTTTAATACAATTAATTATCGTCATTATCTTCTTCTTCCAGCTCTTCCCGTCCTGCTTTACTTTTTTTTGTTTTATTTCCTTCAACTACAATTACAATTTCTCCTTTCACCGTTTTGCTCTTAAAGTAATCGGACAGTTCCTGTAATGTTCCTCTCTTGTTTTCTTCAAATAATTTGGTGAGTTCCCTCGATACAGATGCCCTGCGGTCGGCGCCGAAATATTCAATAAATTGCCCCAGCGCTTTTACCAACCGGTGCGGCGATTCATAAAAAATCATGGTCCGTGGCTCCATGACCAACGATTTTATTTTTGTTTGTCTTCCTTTTTTCTGAGGTAAAAAACCTTCAAAACAAAAGGCATCACTGGATAATCCCGAATTCACCAATGCGGGTACAAAAGCGGTCGGGCCTGGCAAACATTCCACATCAATACCATTGGCAATACATTCGCGAACGAGTAAAAATCCCGGATCCGAAATAGCGGGTGTGCCGGCATCGGTGATCAACGCTATTTTTTCGCCGTTGGCAATACGTTCGGCGATCATTGCTACGGTCTTGTGTTCGTTGTGCTGATGGTGCGCATACACACGTTTTTCAATTCCCAAATGCCGTAATAAATTGCCGCTTGTGCGGGTATCTTCCGCCAGGATCACATCTACTTCTTTTAAAATGCGGATTGCGCGAAGGGTGATGTCTTCGAGATTTCCAATGGGTGTGGGAACTATATAGAGTTTCAAGATAAGTTCAAAGTTTAAAGTTCAAAAGTCAAAAGTTTGCTGTGCGCTGATGCTGTGTTTGTACTATGTATGTTTTATACATAGTTAAATTCCCTTATCAGTTCTGCAAATAATCACCAAATTTAGTGATCAGCTTAAACAGGTTTTCAAATTCATTTAATGGTAATGTTTGTGCACGGTCGTAAATATCGTGATAGGCTTTAATACCACCCATCGTGTAAATAAAACAAGCACGCACACCGTTTTCGGAAAAAAAGTAATGATCGCTATTGGCAGCTTTCCCACGGATCTTCACATCCTTTATAAAATTATTTTCCGTATTGATTTGTTTTAATTTATCAAATTCGGTTTTAAAGATCGTTCCATTTACCACCGTAATGCCATCTTCACCGGTTCCCATGATATCCATGTTCAATAAAAATTTGATATTCTTCAATGGGAACAATGGATGTCCAACGTAATATCTTGAACCCAGTAATCCTACCTCTTCACCGCAAAACGCCATGAAAGCAATGGAACATTTCGGCTTGTGCTCCGGCATGGAATAATAGCGCGCTAAATTCAGCAACATGGCGCAGCCGCTGGCATTATCGTTGGCACCCGGAAAAATTGCGCGTCCCATTTGCCCGATGTGATCGTAATGCGCAGTAAAAACAATGAATGAATCCGGGTGTTCCGAGCCTTCCACATACCCGATCACATTTTGCGAGGCATGATCCGGAATAAATTTATTATCGAACGACATGTCCGCAAAGCTATTCGCTTTCAGCTTTTCAACGGTGATCTCATCGTGGATCAATAACTCCACCGCCGGAATTTTATCATATCCCTGTTCAAAATCAGCCGTAAGCTTTTTGTGTTTTATAAAAATCAGCCCTCTTACTTTTGCATCAAGCAGGGTGATCAGTTCACGTTCAGGCCTGTCTTCAAAATCAACAGCAATGTAATTTTTTGAATAATCCTTTTTCAGGAATTTTTTCAGGCTTTTACTGTCGTGGTACGTAGCGCTATCCAGCCAGATCACTTCGCTCATCGGCGAATAAGAAACAGCGCTTCCGGAGGAAGGTGAAAAAATAAAATCTTTCCCTACTTCCAAATCACCGATTTTGGACCAGGTAAAAAAATTGACAAACGGAAATGTATTTACAGGAAATGCAAATGGTTGATAATAATCGGGGGTAAAGGATTTTAATTTGGATTTTTCAAATTCCGATTTGATGTAATTTGCCGCAATTTTATCGCCATCCTTCACATATCCCCTGCCATGCATGCTTTCAGAAGCCATCGTATCAACAATCTTCCTTGCATATGTATATGCATCTCCTTTTTTAATTTCCTGCGAATGGATGGAAAGTGAAAAAATAAAAAATAAAAATAAAGCAGGAAGAGCGCGCATGGTGTTAGTTAAAACAGTGTACAATTAAAAAATAAATTACGATCAATAGCTGGTGTAACGCCTGTCAACCAGGTCATACAAGCGTTTCACCGTTTCATTCTCCGGATCCCAATTATACAATTGTTCGAGGCTCCTGAAATATTCCGACGCCGATTCCATAGTTTCTGCACTGTTCAATTGCTGGATCGCGATGTCGTATTCCTTCATTTCACCGGCAAATAATTCGTTGGCAAACTGAAATTTATCATTGATCCCAATTGCTGCACGGAGATCGGAAACAGGTGGTTTCTGAATTTTATTCAGGACAGGTAACTTCTCTTCTTTTTTCTCCTGTTTCTTTTCAGCTTTCGGTTTTTCCACCACCGGAATTTCAGATCCGAACAAATCAACCGGTTTTTTATCTTCCGGTTTTAAGATTTCCTTTTTAGGTTCTTCCGGTTTCGTCACTTCGGATTTTACTTCTTCTTTCGGCGTTTCTTTTTCGGGTGTTTTTTCTACCGGTTTCTCTGTTACAGGTGTTTCTGTTTTTGGCTCTTCTTTCGGTTCTTCTGTTTTTACTTGTTTTTCTTCAACTATTTCGGCTTTTGGTTCCTCTTTTGGAGTTTCCGGCTCCGGCGTTTTTTCTATTGGCTTTTCAATTATTTTTTCTTCTTTCGGCGCTTCCGTTTTTGGCGTTTCCACAACAGGCGGTGTTACTGTTTTTTCGGGCTCTGCCGGTTTTACAACGGCTGTTTCTTCATCAACAGAATTCAGGTAGTTTAAAACGATCGATTTCTGATACAATTTTTCGACCTTGTGCAGGAGCAATTCCAGCTCCAGCTGAGGAATATTTTCTTTATCCCGAATACTGTCGGAATACTCTTTAATGCTGTTTATTAACGTGGTGATTTCTTTCCTGATCTGCTTTTTGTCCATACAAATTTTAATTTAATGGTGACAAATTTCACAACGCTTTTTTGATTAGATTTGTTGTGTATTTACGAACACTAAAAATACATTAATTTTTTCAGAATTTTAAAAAAATGTTTCTCGAAAACACCATCAATCCTCATAAGCGCAAAGGCTGTATCGAAGTCATCTGCGGATCTATGTTTTCGGGTAAAACGGAAGAGCTCATCCGGCGAATGAAACGTGCACAATTTGCAAAGCAAAAAGTGGAGATTTTTAAGCCGGCCATCGATACACGTTATGACGATGTAAAAGTAGTTTCACACGAAGGAAATTCCATCCATTCCACACCGGTTCCTTCCTCTTCCAATATTTTATTGCTGGCTACCGATTGTGATGTGGTGGGAATTGACGAGGCACAGTTTTTTGATGATGGGCTTATTCCGGTTTGCAACCAGCTCGCGGCAAGCGGCATTCGCGTAATTGTAGCGGGGCTGGATATGGATTATTTAGGCAATCCCTTCGGGCCAATTCCCGGTTTAATGGCTACTGCCGAATATGTTACAAAAGTACACGCGATTTGCATGCGCTGCGGAAACCTGGCCAATCACTCGCACCGGATTACCGACGAATCACAGTTGGTATTGCTTGGCGAAACCAATAATTATGAGCCTTTGTGCAGAGATTGTTTTGCTGAAGCAACAAAAAAATAAGCATGCTAAAAAGCCGCATAAAATTATTTAATGGCAATACAGCTATAGTTGTATACCTCAATCTTATACTGTTCATTGTTCCGACAACCATTCATTTCAGCAAATACCAGGGGCAGGATGTGAGCCCGGCTTCTATCATTATTTTCAGTATTGTTTTTCTGATCTTAAATGGAATTTTTTTCGGACTTTTTGTTGTTTTATACCCCAAATGGATTTTGGAAAATGATCGTTTTATTATTAAAACAATTGGTTTAAAACCGGTGATCATCCCTTTAGATACGATTACCAGTTCAAATCTGGTATGTTACAGGCACTTGCCAAAAGCACGTTTTTATTATTCTTTTGTCGACGCAGTTGAACTAAAAACAAGCCAGGAAAATTACATCATTGTCAGTAACAATTATTCTAATTCCAGACAGCTAAGAATTGCACTTTCACAATTACTTCTGCATAAAAAAGATGCTGATTTTATTATTGATCCCATAAATGATGATGAAACCGGGGAAATGACAGTGCTCAACAAATGGGGATTTTTCACATCCAACATTTTGGTTTTTTATGGTGTTTTTTGCCTGTTTATGTTTGTAGCTGTAACAGCTCATGTATATGTATTTTTTTTACCGGCATTGTTGTTTTTTATTTTTGGAAGCTCTGTTTCAACTTATCTTGTTTACAATGACCATTATTTACAAATAAAGAACAATGCGTATTTTTGGAGAAAAAAAACATTCCGGTATGAAGATATCGCTATGGTAAATTTTCCTTATTATAATAAAATCCGCAGCATTACCATTACTTTAAAAGACTTTACCCAAGTTAAATGTATAATAGATACCTTGGGAACAAAAAATGTAGCAGAGCTCAAAGTAGAGTTAGTAAACAAGAAGGTGCCGGTAAGCGGTAGTTATTAAAAACAGCCTTAAAACTTAAAAATGAATTATAGTATCTCAGCTATAGCTTCTATCATCAACGGAAACATCAGTGGAAACAATGATAACAACATCGTTATCAAAAATCTGCTGATCGATAGCCGTAAAATAAATACCGCGGAAAACTCGCTATTCTTTGCTATCAAAGGCGAGCGTAACGATGGCCATATTTTTATTGCCGATCTGTACGAAAAAGGAGTACGCTCTTTTGTTGTTTCCGACTTGCCTGCCGATCTTAGCGCTTACGCTGATGCTTCCTTCATTCTTGTAAAAGATACATTGCTTGCATTGCAAATGTTGTGCGCGCATCACCGCGCCCAGTTCCATATTCCGGTGATCGGTATTACGGGCAGCAACGGAAAAACAGTGGTGAAAGAATGGTTATTCCAATTGATGCGGGAAGACAAAAATATTGTACGCAGCCCGAAAAGCTTTAATTCACAGGTAGGCGTACCGCTTTCGGTTTGGCAGATGCATCGTGAAAACGACCTTGCCATTTTTGAAGCCGGTATTTCCAAACCGCATGAAATGGAATTGCTGGAACCGATCATTCGCCCTACTATTGGACTGATTACCAACATCGGACAGGCGCACGACGAAAATTTCGAGAATCAACATCAGAAAATAGCAGAGAAATTAAAGCTGTTTGCTTACTCCGAGATCCTCATTTATTGTAAAGATTACCTCCTGATCACGGAAGAGCTGGCTGAAAATAAAATACTGGAAGGATTATCTGTTTTTACCTGGTCGCGCAAATCACGCGCCGATTTGCTCATCGGGCGGATCACGAAAAATGCTACCGATACAGAGATCCAGGCGGTTTATAAAAATAATTTTATCCGCATCAACATTCCATTCCTGGACGAAGCAAGCATCGAAAACGCCATTCATTGCTGGGCTTTGCTGTTGTATTTGGGTTACGAAAATCCTGTGATCGCAGAGCGCATGAAGTTCCTGAGCCCCGTGGCAATGCGACTGGAGCTGAAAGAAGGAATTAATAATTGCTCCATCATCAACGATAGTTACAATTCCGATCTAAGCTCACTGGGAATCGCACTGGATTTTTTAAACCAGCAAAAACAACATCCGAAAAAAACACTCATTCTTTCTGATATCCTGCAAAGCGGACGCAACGAAGAAAATCTATACAAAGAAGTAGCAGAGCTGATCCACAAAAAAGGTATTTCGCGCCTGATCGGGATCGGTGAAGCCATTTCGCGGCAGGCAGATCTTTTCCAGGTTGAAAAAAGTTTTTATAATTCTACCTCCGATTTTTTACAGCATTACAACAATACGCTTTTCAGGGACGAAACCATTTTACTGAAAGGCGCACGTGCATTCGGTTTTGAAGCCATCAGCAAAGTCATCCAGCAAAAAGCGCACGAAACCGTGTTGGAAATAAACCTGAATGCCATCGTTCATAATCTTAATTATTTTCGCTCTAAAATAAAAGCGGATACAAAGATCATGGCCATGGTAAAAGCATTTTCCTACGGCAGCGGAAGCTTTGAAATTGCCAATATACTGCAGTTTCACCGGGTTGATTATTTGGCCGTGGCTTACGCCGATGAAGGAATTGAATTGCGCAAAGCAGGAATTACAGTGCCGATCATGGTGATGAACCCCGAAGAACAAAGCTATGATTCCATGCTGCAATACAACCTGGAACCGGAGATCTATAGCTTTCGTGTGTTGAGCTTGTTTGAAGAAACAATTAAACGCAGCGAGCGAAACCTGAACAAACAAATTTCCATTCACCTGAAATTAGATACAGGCATGCACCGCCTTGGCTTTGAAGAAAGTGAAATAAATGAATTGATCGTTCGTATAAAAAATAACAAACAGCTGAAAATAAAATCTATTTTTTCGCACCTTGTTGCCACGGATGAAGCTGAACACGATGAATTTACATGGCTGCAGATCCGGCGCTTCAATGAAATGAACGAACGCATCCAGTCGCACATTGGTTATCCCGTGCTTCGCCACATTTTAAATTCGGCAGGCATTTCACGGTTTCCCGATGCGCAATTTGATATGGTACGCTTAGGCATTGGTTTGTATGGCATCGGTGTAAACCCGGGCGAACAGGCACAACTGCAAAATGTAAGCACCTTAAAAACCAGCATTTCGCAGATCAAACACATTCCGGCTAACGAAACCATTGGCTACAGCCGCAAAGGCCTTGCGGTAAGAGATACGGTAATTGCTACCGTTCCGATCGGTTATGCCGACGGATTAAGCAGGAAGCTAAGCAACGGGCGCGGAAAAATGATGGTGAAAGGGAAACCGGCACCCATCATCGGTAATGTGTGTATGGATATGTGCATGATCGATATCACCGATATTCATGCAAATGAAAATGATGAAGTGATTGTTTTTGGTGAAGCATACCCGATTGCGGAAGTGGCGAAAGATGTGGGGACGATCCCATATGAAGTACTGACAGGTGTTTCGAGAAGGGTGAAGCGGGTTTATTTTCAGGAATAGATTGATAAGGATTTTGTTATTAAAGGTTTAGGATTAGGTACATGATCTCTCAATAAAGAATAAAAATACCGATTGGTATATTAATAAAAATTAGTTTTTAGCAGATTTAAATTATGCCGCAACTCTCAGTTGTAATCATTACCTATAACGAAGAAAAAAACATTGCCCGCTGCCTCGAATCCATTCAGGGCATTGCAGATGATATTATCGTGGTGGATTCTTTTTCTTCCGATCAAACGGAAAATATCTGCAAAAAATACAATGTTAATTTTATTCAATGTCAATGGCTGGGCTATTCAGCTACCAAAAATTTTGCAAATGAAGTGGCAAAATACAATTGGATTTTATCCCTGGATGCCGATGAAGCATTATCAGAAGAACTAAAAGCTTCCATTTTAAAAATAAAAAAAGGCGAACAATTATTAACCTGCGACTTCAACCGGCTTACCAATTATTGCGGCAGCTGGATCAAACACGGCGGCTGGTATCCGGATAAAAAGGTCAGGATCTTTGATCGTACCAACACCAAATGGGGCGGCATTATCCATGAAGAATTAATTTTTGAGAAACCGGTTTCGGTTTTACATCTGAATGGCGATTGCCTGCATTACAGCTACTACACGCTGGAGCAGCATTACAAACAGGCTGATAATTTTACCACCATTGCCGCAAAAGACCTGTACGAAAAAGGAAAAAAGGCTTCCGTCATAAAATTACTGATCAGCCCCATCATAAAATTCATCCGCGATTATTTTATAAAGCTCGGGATTTTGGATGGCACCGCGGGTTACACAGTGTCGCGCATTTCCGCTTACGCGACATATTTAAAATATAAAAAATTAAGAACCCTGTATTCTACCAACGGTGCAAATATCAATTAAACATACCGCTCAAACGATTATTGTTAGCCGCATTGATGCGATAGGCGATGTGATCCTCACATTGCCACTCTGCGGCCTGATCAAAGAACAGTACCCTAAATCAAAAATTATTTTTCTCGGGCGCACCTATACGCAAGCCGTTATTAATTGCTGTGAACATGTAGATGAATTTATAAATGCAGATGACTTGCTGAAGCTGAATGATAACGATGCTGCTGCTGCTTTACAAAAATTAAATGCTGATACGTTCATCCATGTTTTTCCGAATAAACGGCTTGCTGCATTAGCAAAAAAAGCCGGCATTCCTAACAGGATCGGTACAACCAACCGCTTGTTCCATTGGGGAAAAGTAAATAAAATGGTACGGCTAAGCAGAAAAAAATCAGAGCTGCACGAATCTCAATTGAATTGCAAATTGCTGGAACCAATTGGAATAACAGAAATTCCGGCCTTGAATGAAATTGGTGCTTATACCGGATTTACCAAAATCCCGGCGCTAACCAATGAAGCAAAAACAGTACTTGACCCGGCAAAAAAAAATGTGATCCTGCATCCCAAATCCAATGCCAGCGCCAGGGAATGGAGCCTGGAAAACTACAGCGCATTGATCAGGTTATTACCTGAAAACAAGTATAAAATATTTATCAGCGGAACTGAAAAAGAAAAAATATTGCTTGCCGGTTGGCTGCAAACAGTCCCGGCTCATGTAGTTGACATTACCGGAAAATTTTCACTACCGGAGTTTATTGCCTTTATCAGCAAAGCAGATTATTTAGTTGCTGCCAGCACCGGCCCGCTGCACATTGCATCAGCTTGTGGCATTGGCGCGATCGGGATTTACCCTCCAATTAAACCAATGCATCCCGGCAGATGGCAGCCAATTGGGAAAAATGCTGCGTTTCTTTGCATTACCAAAGCCTGCGATGATTGCCGGAAAAATCCAGCATCCTGCACCTGTATCAATGATGTCAATGCCATGCAAGTGGCTGCATTGATGAAATAAATTTTCAAAGTATATTGTAGATTAATGTTGCAATGGAAACAGAAATACTTTCTGATCTGTCATCCCGCACTTGTTGCGGGATCGGTTAATTAAATACTGCTAACATTTATGAGATCCCGCAACAAGTGCGGGATGACAGTATTATTTAGGAATATAGTAAAAACAGCATTATTAAACCATAACTGAATTACTCCTTCTTTGGATTATGTACAAACAGCAAAAACGCGTTGAAGAACGCATAAAAATTAACTCCCGCTTGCGTTTCTAACGTATCTTCTGTTAAAAAAGAAACTGTGGCTACGATAAAAAACGTAATGTATAAAAAATCAAACGTTTTATTTAATTTGATCATTGGATAGATCAGTGTGATCAAAAACCACAACAAACCAATGATCCCAAATGCTACTGTAATGGATAAATACTGATTGTGCGAACGGAACCTGAATTCTTTAATAAGGGTTGAATGTGTTTTTTCGTACTGCTCGTCAAATGCATTTTTAATATCGCCTGTTCCCACACCAATCAGGGGGTGTTCTGCAATAATTCCTTTTGCTGCTTTCCAGTATTCAAACCGCTGTGTAAGCGAGTGCCCGTTGGCATCCCCGGTTGCTTTGTACATCTGAATTTCCCAGGCAAGCTCGTGCAGGCGCCCTTTAATGCTGCTGATATTCTGATAATTTACATTGGTAACACCCCGCTCCACCGCTCTTATATCATCATCCGAAAGCTGCTTCATTCCTTCGGCATCTTTTCTTAAATTTTTGGAAGTCATGAAGCGCGCCAATGTAAAGCGCAATACATTTCCTTTCTTATCTTTCCAGTTAAAATCCATGCTGCTTCTTTTCTGCCATTCCTCCTTCAGTTCTTTTTCGCAATAGTAAAGCCAGATGTAATGCCCGTTTTCCGTGTATTCTGTTGCAGCAGTATCATGATAATATAAATTTCCCTGCTTTGTAAGCGGCTCCAGTTTTGTAAAATTAACCGCATCGGTTTTTGCATCTGTGTTAAGCACAGAATAAACCATACTCCCGGAATATATAGTTATTACAAGTAACACAAGCAGGATTGAATATTTTAACACCACATTTTGCAATGTGCATATTTTGTAAATAATTAAAACAGCAGCCACTACACACAATGCTGCCATCCCGGTAACGGATTCCATCAGCACTAAAAAAATCAGCAACCATGCGATAACGCAGCCATATACTATTTTTAATTTTTGTTGTGTTGCGCCGCGCATTAAATAAATGGAAATAAAAACAGCCACACAAATGAGCAATGCAAAACGGATGTGTGAAATAAAAATGGAGATATTGCGGATATCCACGATATGCCGGTGGATTACATTGAACAGGATAAGTGTGCTGATAGCGCTTGCTACAATAATGGCCCCGACGAATAAATGAAAGATAAGATCCGTTATTTTTTTAGAAAGTACAGGAGATGTGGATAAGATCAGCGGTAAAATAAACAATGGCACTTTGATGCGCAGATCGCCGTAAGCGTAACCATAATCAGTGGTATACAGCAAGCCGATAAAATGCAACAATAGCAGGGAGCTTAAAACAAGCGCTGCTTTGTTATTGAAAAAAGAACTGAATTTACTTTTTAAATGTCCTGATAAAATCCAATTGCAGATCAGGATGATCTGTGAAAGGCTCATTAAAAATTTCGACAGCGGCATCCCGATCACCAGCAGGATGATTGAAAAAATGTAAATGTAAAAATGTGCTTTTTGAGGTAAAAGTGATTTCATAGCCGATTAACAACAACGTTTAATGTTACAAATAAATTGTAGAAAAAGCAGCATTTATTTCAATAAAAAAGCATCCGTTTTCACGAATGCTTTTCTAAAAATATCAACCAGGATTAGTTATGGCCTTCGCCGCTTCTTTTCTTGTTCAGCTCATCCAGGCGCTGTTTGTTATCTTCGTAAAAAGGCTTATCCGCTTTTACAATTGTTGTCAGGATTTTGTTGTAACGTGCATTATCATTCAGTAATGCAATTGCTGCCATCAGTTCATCATCATCTTTCATGGATGCTTCCAAACGCCCGTTCTGGAAATAATAACGCGATGCAATCTCTTCCTCCAAAAATTCTTTGATTTCCGCTTTGTATTTGATCAGGTCATCTTTTTTATTATGTGTTATTTTTGTTTTTAATGCATCTATATCAGCACTGATCGCATCCAGCGAATTGTCCGCTTTTGCACTCGCTTTTAAGTCTTCCAGTGTTTTCTCGGTTTTAGTAGTGTAATCGTATTCCTTTCCGTTCAGGAACGCCACAAAATCATCATACTCCGCATCCGTTAATTTAAAATCGCGGGCCGGAGCAAGCGTAGCGTGCGTTACACGGTATTTTGTTGCATAATCAAAGATCAGGTTTTTGGTCACCAGGCTTGCCAGGATATTGCTGTATTTGCGCACATCAATCGGCAAATCCGGTGTAATGCCGCCACCATCATATACAATCCGGCCATTCTTTGTTTTAAATGCCGAGATCAGCGAATCCGCAACCCTGTCGACACTGCCATCTTCATTGCGGTGCGAGTAATCCAATGCCTGGATACAGCGGCCGCTGGGGATATAATATTTTGCAACCGTTACTTTCAATTGTGCGTTGTAGCTGAGCGGACGGGTTTGTTGCACCAGGCCTTTTCCATAAGAACGCTGCCCGATCACCACACCTCTGTCGAGATCCTGCAATGCACCCGAAACAATTTCGGAAGCCGAAGCCGAACCTCTGTCCACTAAAATGGTCATCGGAATGTTCAGGTCCACCGGCTCGTTCAATGCTTTGTGCACTTTGTCCCAATCTTTTACTTTACCGCGTGTACTCACGATCTCGGTTCCTTTGCTTTCAAAAATATTTACAATATCAATTGCTTCTTTCAGCAAACCGCCCGGATTGCCACGCAAATCAAATACAATCGATTTTAAATCAGGATTTTTTTTCAGGTCCAGCAATGCCTGCTTTACTTCTTCCGCAGCATTTTCGGTAAAACCGGTTAATTTGATGTAGCCGATATTCGGTGTGATCATTCCGGTGTACGATACGCTGTTGATCTTGATCTCTTCGCGGTTCACAATTTTTTCCAACGGTTTTTTCTCGCCTTCACGTTCTACCAGTAATTTAATTGTTGAGCTGGGCTGGCCTTTCAGGATCTTGCTGATGTCATCGGTTTTTTTCCCTTTCGCATCAATATCATTGATCTTTAAAATTTTATCGCCTGCACGCAAATCTGCTTTTTGAGCAGGAAAGCCTTCATACGGCTCCGAGATTACCACGTAATCCCCTTGCTGACGGATCAATGCCCCCACGCCACCGTATTGCCCGGTAGTCATGTAACGGTAATCTTCAATTTCCGATTCCGGGATGTAATTTGTGTACGGATCGAGAGATGCAAGCATATCGTCGATGCCTTTTTTCATCAGATCACCCGGGTTGGTCTCATCCACATAATAAATATTGAGCTCGCGAAAAAGTGTCGCGAAAATGTCCAGGTTTTTTGATACCTCGAAATAATTATCTACAAAGCTGTAGGATAAAATAGCGTAACCACCGATCAATGCAATGATGAAGGTGATCTTGAATTTTTTGATGAATGTTTTCATATATGTTTACGAATTACTAATCTTTACGAATATACAAATCTGTGTATCTGCTAAATGCCAATCTTTACGAATATACCAATCTGTGTAAGCGTCGCGTATAACCTGCATTAAAACTTTTCAACCTTACAACGTTCATCAAATACAGCATCTGCATACAACAAAACTTTGAACTTGCAACTTTGAACTTGCTTAAGGTACCGGATCATGCCCGTGTCCGCCCCAGGGATGGCACGATGCAATTCTTTTAATGGTCAGGTATCCGCCTTTAAAAATGCCGTATTTTTTTAAGGCTTCAATCCCGTATTCCGAGCAGGAAGGCTGATACCTGCAGGCAGGCCCTAACAGCGGCGAAATACTGTATTGATAAATTTTTATCAAGCCAATAAACACATAACCCAAAGGAACGGTGATGATCTTAAAATACTTCATTGCAATTTTTGTTCTGCTATAAAACGCTCCAACAGCTTTATTATTCTCTCCTCAATTTCGTTGTATCCTGCGATTGTTTTCCCCGTATAGATCAGCATAAAACTATATGCCTTCGGGCTTAATTGCGCATACACCGGCGCTTTATTTTTACGGTATGCTTCCCTGATCCTTCTTTTTAATTTGTTGCGGTCAACTGCTTTTTTAAAGCTGCGCTTAGGTACCGTTATTACGATTTGTACCGGGTATTCCTGTACCTGCGGGGCAGGGATCCAAAAAAGCTTAAACAAAGGAAGGGAGATAGTTTTCCCGGTTTTAAACACTTCATCTATAATTACTTTGCTACACAGACGTTCTGATTTTGTAAATGTTTGCATTGTATTATAAAGGTAAAGTTAAATAACGCATTTAACACATAAAATGTGATGGATGAAGGCAAAATTTACACAAGCGGCAAAAAACCAGAGAATTATTTAGCGGCTTTGTTGGCTGCTACAATATATTGCTCCAACGCCATGGTCATGGAAGGCGCTTTTGGGTTTGGCGCATGGATATCCAGGCGTAAACCGGCTTCTTTGATTGCTTCAGCAGTAGTTGGGCCAAAACAGCCGATCCGTGTTTTATTTTGCTTGAATTTAGGGAAGTTTTTAAATAAGGATTTGATACCTGCCGGGCTGAAAAACACCAGCACATCATAGTTTACATTTGCAAGATCGCTCAGGTCACTCGCTACAGTACGAAACATTACCGCTTTGGTATATTTTACTTTTTGCTCGTCCAGCTTATCTGCAATTTCTTCTTTTGCAATATCCGAACAAGGCAACAAAAAGTTTTCTGTTTTGTGCTTTTTGATCACCTCCATCAAATCCACAATGGTTTGTTTGCCATGGAAAATTTTGCGTTTGCGGTACAAAACATATTTTTGAAGGTAATATGCCGTGGATTCCGATACACAAAAATACTTCATTGTTTCGGGAACCGTGATCCGCATTTCCTGGCACATGCGGAAATAATGATCCACCGCATTGCGGCTGGTCATGATCACTGCTGTGTGATCGAGAATGTTGATCTTATCTTTTCTGAAATCCTGAGCGGGAACACCTTCCACCTTTATAAAAGGGCGAAAATCAATTTTTACATTGCATTTTTTAGCAAGGTCAAAATAAGGAGATTTATCTCCTTCAGGCTTTGGCTGACTGATTAATAAAGTTTTTACTTTCAAGTTTGCGCGTTATTATTTACGTGAAACAAATAAAACTTTTGTCCCTATTAAATTACTTTACTACTTAAATTCAGGCATAAAGAATAAACAACTTTACGATCAAAATAAAAGGTATTATTTCGAGGGTGCAAAGATACAAAAATAAATAGAATTTAGAAACTCTATTACTGTTAAAACCAATCACCATTCCACGTACCAGCCGGATGCATACAAAACCGAGAATAATGGCATAACCCGCATAGATAAAAATGGAAGGCGAAACCTGTTTCAAAAAAGCGAGGCACATCACTACCGGCAGCATAAAAAGCCCTAAAAGATTGATAAATACGAACAGGGTAGAAACATAATCTGCCGTTTCTTTTCCGGTTTTAAACACAAAACCAGATAGCTGAACAGTGATGATCTTTACAGCATACAGCACAATCAGCCCCAGCACAATAATACTATACCCGATCACTTTGCCACCCGGGAATACCAGTCCGTAATAATTGCTCACCTGGCCGGTAAATAACGTAATGGTGAGCAGGAACAGCAGCGACAGGATCAAACCCATGCGGTTGGAGGCCGTGTATTCGTCCCGCGAAAGCTGATTGCTGGATTTGCTGGTATAAAAACCTTTTACCAGTAAATTCAGGCGTTTGCGGTTAGATACATACAGCCAAACAAACACTACAAAGGAAATAAAAAGTACAAGGGAAACCGCGTAATCGTAATTGGTATAATGGATAGCCGGCTTTGGGCCTGCCGGTGCCAGCAAGCTGTTTTTAAAAAGGGAAGTGGTTACCGATGTATCCTTTGGAGGTACGGATGGATGAAACAAAATCCCGGTTGTTGTTTTTATTGGTGGCACAGTGCTGCAAAGTTACTTTTTTTGAACGTGTAAAATAAAAAAAGGTTGCTCCAAAGCGCTACGTTTTAAATGTAATGCAACTTCGATTTTTTTTAAGGATTTAATGTAGATTTGAAAACAGGTACGGAGACGGAGCACAAAAAACCGAAAGCAATACAATAATCTGAAAATCAATTATTTAAACCACCCATTTTGGTAAGCATTTCCCCAGGTAAAAAAATTTTCGGACTGGATGTTCTCAGGACCATGGCTATTGTGCTGGTGTTTTTCTGGCATTACAAGCGGTATAACATCCCCGGATGGCTTTCCGGAATTTCGGATTTTGGCTGGACCGGCGTAGATTTGTTTTTTGTCCTGAGCGGTTACCTGATAGGAACACAGCTGTTTAAACTAATTGAAGAAGATCAACCCATCTCCGTTTCCGCGTTTTACCTCAAACGCTTTTTCAGGATCATTCCGGTCTATGTGGTGGTGTTATTGCTTTATCTATTGATCCCGGCATTTTCCGAAAAAGAAGGCATGGCGCCACTCTGGAAATTCCTCACATTTAGCATGAACTTCGGATTGGATTTTCAGAATGCAGGGGCATTTTCCCATGCATGGTCGCTTTGCATTGAAGAACAATTTTATTTACTGTTTCCCATTATTGTGATTTTGTTATCAAAAATAAAAGCCGGCAATAAAGCGCTGCTGATAGTCGCCGCACTTTTTGTTTTCGGTTTTATAACCCGCATTTATAGCTGGAATACCTTTGTAGCAACGATTTACGCAGATCCCAATAAATCAGACATGGTTCCAAATATCTATTCGAAATACATTTATTATCCAACATACAATCGGCTGGATGGTTTGCTGATAGGGATTTTAATTGCATTGCTCGTTACCTTCAAACCGGCAATCAGGCAAAAGATACAGGCAAACGGAAACATCCTTTTTTTGACTGGAACAATTATTCTTATTTGTACTTATTTTTTCTGCAACACACCATTTACCTTTTCCAGTGCTGTTTTTAGCTTTCCTTTGGTTTCCATCGGTTACGGCTTTTTAGTAGCCGGTACTTTAAGCCCGGCATGTTTTATCAATCGTTTCAGCTTAAAATTTTTCAGCATTGTTGCTACATTATCTTACTCCATTTACCTGACACACAAACAGCTCAATCACATTGTTCAACACTTTTTAGAGGATTATCATTTGAACAGCACCCTTTGTTTTTTCATCTGTTTTGTTGTTGCGATCCTTGGCGGGACGTTATTGCATTACAGCATTGAAAAACCATTTTTAAAATTGCGGGATAAATTGCTGAAGCAAAAACAGTTTTAAAACTTTATCTTCGTTTTATAAAATTCAATGATGCAAAAAATAATTTTCGTCCCGGCGTTTTTATTTCTTTTTAGCTGCCAGCAGGCAACTGAAAAAACCGTTGAGCCAAAAATTGTTTCAACCGCTATTTCTTCGCAACCAACAGTTGGCGTAAAGAAGAATGGCTTGGATTCCCTCATTTTTGATTATATCAATCAATGCCACAATGAGCTGATCATGGCGAGCCGGAAAGATACAGTTCCCGAGCAATGGCTGATCGACAATGCTGATCCGGAAGATACCGCTTCCTGTTTTATGGTGCACATCGGGCACGATGTTTCTGATCCGGGAAATACCAACCCCCGGTTTGCTACAGACGGCTGGATCTATATTCAAAAAACCACAAAGAAAATTTTTGAATACGATGTCGCCAAAGATACGCTGACTGCATGGAAAAGATAAAATACATTTCCAAAATTAAAAACATGAAAAAATTATTCCTGCTTATTATTTCATCTCTTATTTTTTGTTCGATGATGGTTCCCACTCAAAATCCATGGAGCATCCGCATTGGAAAAAAGGAAATTCTTGGCTTTCAAAAAAATAAAATGGGCGATACCATCACGCTTCAAAAAAATAAATTAAAAGATACCGATACACTTTATGCGGAGCGCAATCTATTGGGTTTTACCGCAACGAATTCGGTTGTAGTGCTGAGTGTAAAAAACGACCAGGATGCGGTTATAAAAGATGCGCGTAATACCACCAATACGGTGGTTTTTGCAGCACAAATACCGGTGAAGGACCTACTGGCATCGCCGGAATTTGTAAAAGGAAAATTTGTAACTATTTACCTCACAATCATCAGCAAGCAGGAAAAATTAAGGGAAACTGTATTGATGGGAGTGATCAAATTGAAATAGAATCGAAAAACAGAAAACAGGCCCTGTTAATTCTACACATTTATTTGCAATATTTTGAAATAAAATTCGCTGCTTCAGGCACTCCCAGCTCCAATGCCTTATTTAAATCCTTACATGCCTGTTTCACATTTCCCTGTTTATATTCTGCCTCGCCTTTTAATAAATAAGAATTTGAACAGTTGGAATTCAAAGCAATGGCCTTTTCACAATCAAGGATACATCCTTTCCAATCATTCATTCCAAATTTTATTTCCTGCCTCGAATCGTATGCTACCCAATCTTTATCATCAAGCTCAATTGATTTATTGAGATCGGCTAATGCCGCCGGAAATTTTTTCATTTCAAATTTGGCCCATCCCCGGTTATTATAGGCCATAGCATAATCAGGTTGTAATTGTATTGCTTTTGTGTTGTCAGCAACCGCTCCTGCATAATCCATCATATCAAGCTCCATCTTGGCTTTGTCAAAATATCCTTCAGCTGTAGCGGGGAATAATTCCAAAGCTCTCTTTTCATCAGCTTTTGCACCTTCCGGATCTTTTTGATGTTCCCGGGCATGTGCTCTCTTTGCATAATAATGTGCCTCATCAGGGCTCAAAGTAATTGCCTTCGTATAATCGTCAATGGCGCTTTTATAATCATTTAAATTTTCATAGGCCTTTCCACGGTTCAAAAAACCAAGCGAATAATCCGGACTAAGCTTAATCAACATGGTAAAATCTTCTACCGCTCCTTTGTAATCGCTTAATTCTTCATTCCTGATAAAACCTCTGTTCAAATAAGCTTCCGCAAAAGCGGGATTATATTTAATTCCAAAATTAAAATCCGCAAGCGCTCCTTTAATATCGCCCATATCATACTTAAGAATTCCTCTGTTATAACGGCATTTTAAATCTGTTGAATCCAGCTGAACTGCTTTATTATAATCTGCAAGCGAGCCTTGTTTGTCATGTAAATCATGCCTTACAATTCCCCTTGTCGAATATGCTTTTTCTTGTGTAGAATCCAATTCAATTGCTTTACTGAGATTTATGACGGCGTCCTGGAGATTTTCCAGCATGTTTTCAGCCATTCCAATACCGCAATAAGCATCTGCGTTTTTAGGATTTAATTCAATTACTCTTTTATAATCCTGGATGGCGGCTTCGTAATCTTTTGATTCGGCTTTTGAATACGCCCTGTTTAAATAGGCTTCCACTGAATAAGGGCTTTGTTGGATTGCCTTATCAAATTCCAGGATAGCTTCTTTGTAGTCCCCCTCATCATTTTTGTTCATCCCATTTTGGAGATAAGATCCTGTTTGCTGAGCAAACGATGAACAAAAGAAAAAAGCAGAAACAAGTATTGACAGCCCGGGCTTTATATTTTTTTTATTATCCATAGCGAAACCATACAGTTGTGCTCTTTTATCTTTGTCGGTACAAAAGTAAATTGTCAATTATCGTTTGCCAAAACCTATCCTTTAGGTGGTTTGGGCCCATGGTGATGCGTCAGATTAAACACCCTCGAAATATTAAATCCGAATTTGAACCCACCTTTTAACCAGCTATCAGTGGTATTCGGAAGGAAATTATTTTCGATAATACCGGTTGCATTTGTAAAATTAAGATGGAATACGTGTCCGCCGGTTTCAATTTCCACACCTACTGCCAATGGATTGTAGAATGGATTAGCGCTGTTGTTGGTGCGGTATTGCGAGAATGTATAAAAATAATCTGCGATCAGTGAAAAACGTTTAGTGATCTTGAAACGAAAACCACCGCCAATGGAAAATAAATCATTCATTTCCGTAGCGCCATTATCCGGGTTGATCCTGCCGATCACAAAATTACGGTGGTTGTATGTTGGCGCTAATTCGATGGATAAGCGCGATCCGAATTTACGTGCCAGCAATAATTGGGCAGTATAAGAAATGCGGTGTAGGTCGGTTTGCTTGAATTCATAAGGTGTTGCTGCGCCGTTGTATAGCTGACTGGCTTTTTCTGGCGTAACGCCCATATCGCCGTAAAAAGCAACCGAAAATGGAATATGATTGTCTGTGGTTTGCGTCAGGAAACGGTATTTCACCAAAGCATCCAGCAATTCGTTTTGTTTGCTGCGCGCCACACCTACCGTTAGCTTATCGGTGATCCCAAAATCAAAAGAGATCCGGATATCCGAAGCATTGTCGGTTCCGTACCACTGATGCACACCGCCTCCGCTTTCTTCACCTATATTACCAAAACGGTGTGTTACGCCAAAATTCATTGTGCCTTTTTTTACCGTTTCGGTGGATTGCATGTTGATGATCTTAAAATCCTTGAACGTTGCAAATACTTTTTCATGCGTTTTTGGCGCACCTGCCGAATCTACCAGGTTCAGTAAATCTTCCTGTGCAAATGCACCAATTGCTGTTGCGGCAAATAGAAAAGTAACAACTCCTTTTTTATTGAATCTCATGCTTTTTAATTTTTTAGTTCTTTTTATACGGGTCTAAAACAGCATTCAGCTTAACTTCCACGTCTTCCGCTATGTTCTGGATATAGAGGCTTGGCACTTGTATACCGTGATCTGCAATGTGGATATTGAATTTGCTGGTGATGGTAATTTCTGATCCTTTTATTTTTACAACACCGTCAATCGTACGGTCTTTTTCAACTCCATGAATTTTTAATTTCCCGGTTACTGTTACTTTATATTCTCCGTCTTTGCTCCAATCAATGGTTTCATTTATTTTTCCCCTGAAAATAGCATCCGGAAATTTATCTGATTCCATGTAATTTTCATTGAAATGTTCCTGCATCAATGGTTTTTCAAACTGGAAAGCAGTAATGGTGATCTTCATCTGCACATCGTTGGTAGCAGTATTGATAATGGGCTTGCAGGCTTTGTTAACTGCTTCGATATTTTCGAGCGGCGAAGCCGAGAAAAAGCTGATCTCGCATGTTTTTGCAATGAAGATCTGGGCAACCGATAATTTAACCGATGCAATCAGGACAAGCAATAGGGTTATCTTTTTCATAAAATTAGTTTTAAGGGTTATTGACAACGCGCTTTTACAACTATGGTGCCTGACATTACAGCTCCGTGGATCGTGCAGATATAATTATAGGTTCCGGGAACATTAATGGCTGTTTTATAGGTTCCGCCTACTGATAATACGCCACTGTCCCAGGTAGTTCCGCCCGATGGAAGCGTAGTGCCGCCGGTGCCGTCGCAGGTGGATGTATGTGCTTCACTCCCGGTGGAATAATTCCATTTCACAGTATCACCGGCAACTATTTCGATGTGCTGCGGATTAAAAAAATCATCTCCTATTACCACAGGAACAAGATGTTTTACCGTATCGGTTACGCAGGTAAGATTAGGTACCGGAAGAGCCGCCTTTTCGTAGGTGCAGGCATTGAAAATAAGAATTACAGGGAGAAGCAGAAGTATTTTTTTCATCTGGAATTTTTCACGTTTATACAAATATAAACTATTAAAACAATTACGAAAATAAATTTAGCCCGGATTTTTGAACCTCCTTGCCGGTGTTATTTACCGCCGTTTTTATCATCCGTTTGATCGTAATTTTTTACGGTGATCACTTTTCCTTTTTCATCCCAGAACATCCAATTACCGCTTTCTACATCATTTTTGTAAAATCCGGTATAGCGTTTCTGTTCGTTTTCATACCAGGTAGTGGTTGGGCCTTGTTTTTTACCTGCTTTAAATGTGGTTTCGCTCCAGGGCGATCCGTTATCATAAAAGCTTTTCCACAATCCTTCACGCTGGCCATCTTTCATCATGCCACGGATCCTTACTACTCCCGTGGTATAGCGTTCAATGTATTCGCCGTTTTGTATGGTGGAATCTTTTGCAACATTTTTATTTGGCGAATGCAGCAGGATCGTATCGTGTAAAATAGGATTGTGTTTTGCTTCTGTATCCGGCGATTTAGCTGCATTGGTACAGCTCATAAAAAAAAGAAATGTACCTGTTATCAATAGTAGATGTTTCATACGCTGTTAATTTTTTCGTTCGGTGGTATATTTTACAAGTCCTTCCAGGGATGTTTTTGAAGGGCTGTCGGGGAACGATGAAAGGATCTGCAATGCTTTATCCTTGTACTCGTTCATTTTTTTCTCTGCATATTGAATACCGCCGCTTTTGATCACAAAATCGATCACGTTGGCCACTTTCTCAGGATCGTTATTATTGTTTTTTACAATGTTGATCACGCGGCGCTTTTCCATAAAGCTGGCATTGTTAAGTGCATAGATCAATGGCAATGTCATTTTTTTCTCTTTGATGTCAATACCTGTGGGTTTTCCTATGTTGCTGCCATCGCCGTAATCAAACAAATCATCTTTGATCTGGAATGCTATACCAACGGCTTCTCCAAAGAATTGCATTTTTTCGATCACAGTAGCATCTGATGTAACCGATGCAGCACCGCAGGCACAGCAGGAAGCAATGAGTGATGCTGTTTTTTTACGGATGATCTCGTAATAAACAGTTTCATCAATGTCGAGCTTGCGCGCTTTTTCGATTTGCAACAATTCACCTTCGCTCATCTCGCGTACAGCGTTGGAAACCAAGCCCAGCAATTGAAAATCCTGGTTATCTACGGAAAGCAGCAGGCCGCGCGACAATAAAAAATCACCCACCAATACTGCAATTTTATTTTTCCAGAGTGCATTTACGGAAAAAAATCCGCGGCGCTCGTTACTGTCATCCACCACATCATCATGCACCAGCGTTGCCGTGTGCAGCAGCTCTATCAGCGATGCAGCGCGGTAAGTCGATTCATTCATTTCGCCGCAAACTTTCGCTGCCAGGAACACAAACATCGGCCGCAATTGCTTGCCTTTGCGCTTTACGATGTAACGGGTAATTTTATCAAGCAGGGGAACGGTGCTTTTCATGGACGATTTGAATTTCAGCTCAAACTGCTCCATTTCATGTGCTACCGGCGCTTTTATTTCGTTTACTGTCATTGTGGTTATTTACCAGTAAATAATTCTCTAAACTTTTTTATTACTTTTTTAATTACTCCTTTTCATACTGATTACCATTCCCGTGCAAACTGCTTTACAAGTAATACCACACCGATCACCTCTACAATAAGTCCTGTAATAATCAGGTGCATGGAATATGGCCAATGCATCACTTTAAATGCATTACCAAAAAACATAAGCAGAAAACCCAGGGTCATAAAAATGATTGCTGCTATTTTCACTACTCCTGCCGATTTTTTTATTTTCTAAGAACTAATAACTATTTACTCACTTTCATTTTCCGTTTCACAAATCCTTCTTTATTTTTATTGGCAAGTTGTCCGCAAGCCGCGTCAATGTCCTTACCGCGGCTTCTTCTCACATTCACAATAATATTCCGGTCTTCCAGGTATTTTGCAAACGCGCTCAGTCGTTCCGGTGTTGTTTGTTGAAACTCGCCATCATCGATCGGGTTGTATTCAATGATGTTTACTTTGCAGGGAATGTGTTTGCAAAATTTTGCAAGATCGCGCGCATCGTCAATCCCGTCATTAAAATCCTTGAAAGCAATGTATTCGTAAGTAACGCGTGTTTGTGTTTTCTCGTAAAAATATTTTAATGCTTCCGCCAATGCTTCCAGCGTGTTACTTTCATTGATCGGCATAATGCGGTCGCGCTTTTCATCACTGGCAGCGTGTAACGACAATGCTAAATTAAATTTCACGCCATCATCTGCCAGCTTTATGATCATTTTTGAAACGCCCGCAGTACTCACGGTAATGCGTTGCGGCGACATGTTTAATCCTTCCGGCGAAGTTATTTTCTGGATGGATTCCATCACATTTTTATAATTCAGCAAAGGCTCGCCCATACCCATATACACAATGTTGGTAAGCGGTGTGTTGTATTTTTGCTCCGCCTGGTTTTTGATCAGTACCACCTGGTCGTAAATTTCATCTGCATTTAAATTGCGTAAGCGCTCCAGCTTTCCGGTAGCGCAAAATTTACAGGTAAGGCTGCAACCCACTTGTGATGAAATACAGGCTGTCATCCGCGTATTGCTGGGAATCAGCACTCCTTCCACAATGTTGCTATCGTATAATTTAAAAGCGTTTTTGATGGTACGGTCGCTGCTGATCTGCATATCGTCCACTTTCACGGCATTGATCACAAAATGCGTGTTCAGCAATTCGCGCGTGGCTTTCGAAAGATTGGTCATTTCCTCGAACGTTATCGCCGATTTTTTCCAGAGCCATTCGTACACTTGTTTGGCACGAAAAGCCTGGTCACCGTTTTCAGTGAAAACAGTTTTCAGCTCTTCAAGCGTCAGGGCGCGGATATCTTTTTTGGTACTCATTTTATAAGCTTACAAATTTACGAAATTATCCGCCATTATACGCACGTTTCATCTGGTTTAAAAACATTCATAAATCGGGTAACACACCGTCCGGGAACACAGGCCTGCCGGATTATTTTGTATTTTCGTGCAAACAAAATAATCACATGCGTAAAATCTCCGCCAGCTATATTTTCCCGGTTGCTTCCGAACCTGTCCAAAATGGTGTTATTTCCATCGATGATGATGGAACAATTGTCAGCGTTTCCGCTCCGGATGGGGAAAAGGATGCTTCCATCGAATTTTACGAAGGCATCATCTGCCCGGGATTTATCAATACACATTGTCATTTGGAGCTTTCTCATTTTCGCGGGCAGCTTACCGAAAAATCAGGAATGACGCAGTTTATACGTGAATTACTTTCGAAGCGCCCGCATTTTTCGCCCGAAGAAATCCAAAAAGGAATTGCTGAAGGCGAAGCTGAAATGATCAGGAACGGGATTGTAGCTGTTGGCGATATTTCCAATGATAACAGCACGTTTACACAAAAAGCAAAAGGGAATTTATTATATCATACATTTATTGAAGCATTTGATTTGAATCCAAATCGTGCAAACGAAGTGTTTGAAACTGCTCTTGATTTGAAAGCACAATTATCTCAAATTCCGCATCTGAAATCTCATGTCTCTATTGTTCCGCATGCACCTTATACGGTTTCCGATCCATTGTTTGCGCTGATCGCAGAAGAAGCCGTAACAGACAATTCCATCATCAGCATTCACAACCAGGAAAGCTTAACGGAAAGCGAATTGTTTATTTCAAAATCGGGCTTGATGTACGATGCATTCACGAAGATCGGCATCGACATGGGTTTTATTGCCACCACCGGCAAAAACTCGCTACACAGCATTTTTAATAAATTGCCGCTGACACAAAAAATACTGCTGGTGCACAATACATTTACATCCGCGGAGGACATACAATGGGCAAATGAGCAGGTGAAAATCCTAAATCCTGAATCCAAAATCCTAAATCCTTATTGGTGCACTTGCCCCAACGCCAATCTTTACATCGAAAATGCATTGCCTAACTACGATTATTTTATCAACGCGAATGTTCCTGTAACTATTGGTACGGATAGCTTAGCGTCGAACTGGAGCTTGTCGGTGCTGGATGAATTAAAAACAATTGTAAAACACAAGCCGCATATTTCTTCTGAAATTTTGCTTACCTGGGCCACAAAAAATGGTGCTGGTTTTTTGGGATTGGATCACCTGGGAACAATTGAAAAAGGTAAAAAACCAGGATTGAATTTATTGAAGAATGTGGACGGATTAAAAATTACGGAAGATACAACGGTGCAGAAGCTGGTGTAGAATTTCTTCTTTATTGATTTATTTTATAACTATCGTTCAGCCCGGTGTGTAAATTTGTATTCCCTTGCAATTTGTAACTACACCAATTTTAATACTGCTTCCGCGATCATCAAATCCATCATCGTAGTAATTTTAATATTCTCACGGTTGCCTTCCACGAGGTTTATTTTTTCCCCAAATGCTTCCAGCACACTTGCATCGTCTGTAAATTCGGGCTTATACGCTTTTAAAAATGCTTTTTTGATCAGGTCGGAATGAAAACATTGCGGCGTTTGAACAATGTGATAATGATTGCGGTCCACTGCCGTATTTTCCACTCCTTTTACATAACGCAGGGAATCACTTATGGGAACCGTAGGGGTAGCATTTCCTCTTTCTTCGGCTGCTGCAAACGTATTTTTAATTGTTGCATCGCTTACCAATGGCCTTGCTGCATCGTGAATACCAACAACGGCTGCATCCGGAACCAGCTCCAGACCGTTTTTAACAGAGTGATAGCGGGTTTCTCCGCCATCTGCCAGCTGGTGCGGAATTTCAAAATGATGTTTTTTACACAACGTTGTCCATTCCTCATTTAATTGCTTTGCCAGCACCACAATTACCGAGATCCCGGAAAATGCATCTGTAAATTTCTGAATGGTATGCATCAATACCGGCTTCCCCTCAATCAGCATGAATTGTTTCGGAACATCGCTGTTCATACGGCTTCCACTACCGCCAGCGACTATGATCACATATTTTTTCACGTTTGTTGTTTTAAGATTTTAAAAATAAAAATGGCTGAGTGTCATTAATAACAACAAACTCAGCCATCTTATATTATTATATTCAGCATTTTTATCAGCACAGTCTAATGACTAATTACCAACATCTAACGACTACAGAATAAGCATTGCATCCCCATAGGAATAGAAATTGTATTTTTCTTTGATCGCTTCTTTGTATGCTTTCATGATCAGCTCATATCCGCCAAACGCGCAAACCATCATCAATAAAGTAGATTCAGGTGTATGGAAGTTGGTGATCATACAATTTGCAACGCTGAAATCGTATGGAGGAAAAATAAATTTATTGGTCCAGCCGTTGAATGGTTTCACATAACCTTCCGTAGATACGGATGATTCGATGGCACGCATGGTAGTTGTTCCTACGGCACATACTTTCTTTTTATTTTCGCGTGCTTTGTTTACGATCGCACATTCTTTCTCCGTAATTTCTACCTGCTCCGAATCCATTTTGTGTTTCGTCAAATCTTCTACCTCCACTGTACGGAAAGTTCCCAAACCAATGTGCAATGTTACGTTTGCGAAGTTTACTCCTTTTAACTCAAGGCGTTTCAATAATTCGCGGCTAAAGTGCAAACCTGCAGTTGGTGCTGCAACAGCTCCTTCTTTGGTTGCATAAACAGTCTGGTAACGGTCTTTGTCATCTTCAGTTGGCTTACGCTTGATGTATTTTGGCAACGGTGTTTCTCCCATTGCTTCCAGTGTCTGGCGGAATTCTTCATACGATCCGTCGAATAAGAAACGCAGTGTACGTCCACGGGAAGTGGTGTTATCAATTACTTCAGCTACCAATGTATCGTCGTCGCCAAAATATAATTTATTTCCGATGCGGATCTTACGTGCCGGATCAACCAACACATCCCACAAACGGCTTTCTGCATTTAATTCGCGTAATAAAAACACTTCGATCTTGGCGCCTGTTTTTTCTTTGTTACCGTACATACGTGCAGGAAAAACTTTGGTATCATTCAGGATCATACAATCGCCATCACCAAAATAGCTAAGTACATCTTTAAATTTTTTGTGCTCGATCTTTCCGGTTTTACGGTGAACCACCATTAATTTTGCGTCTTCACGATTTTTCGAAGGTGTTTCCGCCATTAACTCTTTCGGAAGGTTAAATTTGAATTGTGATAATTTCATTGAGGTATTTGTTTTTTTGTATAAGAGGATACAAAATTCATTCCCGGCAGGAACCGGGGCTGATTTCATAAATCTTACGGGATTAATGATTCATTAAATAAGGGCGCAAATGTACTATCTTAAACAGGCGTTGTCAATAAAAATCGTAATTATTTTAATTACAGATAACGAATAAAAACGAAACTGCGTCCAGATAGCTATCAGGGCTGTGTATCCGCCAAATACTTATTTGTTCCAATATATTAATCTGTGTAGATACACCCGGTTAAACCCACACGCAGTCTAACATCAAATATTCAACATCCGCTTGCTACTACTTCAACGATTGCTCAAACTCTTCTATCGTAAGCGCATCACTTAATTTGTAGTCGCCAATGCGGGTACGGCACAACGCGGTTAAGTGCGCACCGCTGCCAAGCGCCTCGCCAAAATCGCGGGCCAGCGAACGGATATAGGTTCCTTTGCTGCACACCACTCTAAAATCCACTTCCGGCATGGCAATGCGCGTGATCTCAAATTCGCTGATGGTAATTTCCTTAGAGGGAATTTCGGCGGTTGCGCCGGAACGGGCAATTTTATATGCACGCCTGCCATCGATGCGAATGGCCGAGTATAGCGGTGGTGTTTGCTGGATGGTGCCGATGAACTCCACTACCGTTTCGTAAATTAAATTATCGGTGATGTGTTCCGTCGGATAATGCTGGTCGATCTCTTTTTCCAGGTCAAAACATGGCGTGGTGGCCCCGATATAAAAAGTACCGGTATATTCTTTTTCCTGTGCCTGGTAGAGCTCAATATTTTTTGTTTGTTTTCCGGTGCATACGATCAGTAAGCCTGTTGCCAATGGATCCAGCGTGCCGGCATGCCCGATCTTATTTTTTTTGCTTGGCGTGGGAGGTTTAATGTTAGCAGGCTTTACGCTTGCAGATATGGCTTCGGGATTATTCCGCATGTAACTTTTGATCACATACTTTAATTTGTTTACCGCCTGGAAGGAGCTCCAGGTAAGCGGCTTGTTGATCAGCAGCACTTCTCCGGCTTTAAAATCTCTCATTATTAATTCTTCTGTCAATTAAGCCCCCTTTGTGAAGAAAATAACGGCAAGGCAAACCAATCCCAATATAATGCGGTACCAGCCGAATAAGCGGAAGCCGTATTTTTGAATGTAACCAATAAAAAACTTGATGGCCAGCAAGGCTACGATAAAGGAAACAACTGCTCCCAGCATCAGCATCATCATATTATCTTTCACTAATACTTCAGGATTTTCTTTGTACACATCGTAAAAGCTTTTTACAGATGCGGCAACCATGGTAGGAACTGCCAGGAAAAACGAAAATTCGGCAGCCAGGCGGCGTGTTAATTTCTGGCTCATCCCGCCGATGATCGTGGCAGCGCTGCGGCTTAAGCCCGGCAATAAAATAGATAAAGTCTGAAAACAACCGATCATAAAGGATTTCGGATAAGAGATTTCCTTTTCCTCGTCGATGTTATTATTGGTAAATAATTTATCAATAAATAAAAGCAAAATACCGCCGCCGATCATTACCAGCGCAATAAACGTAAGATTACTCAGCGCCGCATCAATGTGTTTTTTTAACAAGGCGCCTACAATCAGCGCCGGGATCACAGCAATTACCAGCTTAATGTATAAATTGAGGTTTTTAAAATCGAAGAATTTTTTCCAGTAGATCACTACCACTGAAAGGATCGCAGCAAGCTGGATCACGATCTCAAATAAATTGGAGAACGGTGTTTCAGCTACATGCAGCAATGGATTTGCCAGCTTCATGTGAGCGGTGCTGGAGATCGGTAAAAATTCGGTAATTCCTTCTATGATGGCAATGATGATGGCCTGGATGTACGTCATTGTTATGAATGTGCAGATTATTGATGTGCAAATGTGTAGATTGAGCTAGCTGAAAGGATACGAAAATGGTATTAATATACAGAATGATAAAGTATACGGGGCATCTGCATTAAAACCATTAAAACTCAGAAATTATTCGTCTTTCGATTTTTTCATGATCCCCAGCAATACCACTACAAACCCGGTAAGGATCACGATCGGGGCAAGTGTAATCCGACGGAAACTAAAGATCTCATCTGCATGGAACTGGGTAGGATCATCAGAACCGCCACCGATCATCAGGCAATAGCCAATTACAACGATCAGCACACCGATGATCAACATTCTATAATTTTCTTTTCCGAAGGCAAAGCCGGGTTTTCTGGTTTCTTTACTCATTGCTGCATTAATTTTTGATAAGGCAAATGTAGTATAATTTAGGGAAAAAGTATGTTAAAAAAAGTGAAGCGGCAAAAACCTTGCAAATGGCTGCTGTCACTACTTAAATTCTTATCTTAAAAATGAAGGTCGTCGGATTTCAGGCGCAGATATTTGCGCACCGCCATGGACGTGCTGATCCACGAAATAACAATCCCGAGCACGATCACGATCGCAAACAGTGTGGCCAGCATGTTTTGGTCCTGCAGTTCCTGCAATTCAGGCAATTGTTTCTGGGCAAAATACAGCACGCCGATCAGCATCACAATTGCGATCACAGCGCCATAAATGCCATGCTTGATACCATTGAGCACAAAGGGCCGCCGGATGAAGCCCTGCGTAGCGCCTACCAGTTGCATGGTTTTGATAATAAAACGTTTGCTGTAAATGGATAAACGGATGGTATTGTTGATAAGCGCCAGCGCGATCACCATCAGCAGCGAGCTGAAACCGAGGATCACCAAACTGATCTTCTGCACATTTTCATTGATCATGGTTACCAGCGATTTCTGGTAGATCACTTCTTTTACCAGCTTGGTATCCAGCATGTCCTTCTCGATCCAGGCCAGGCTGTCGGCATTGGCATATTCTGCCTTTAAATGTACATTGATGGACGAAAGCAGGGGATTGAAACCAAGAAAATCAATAAAATCTTCTCCCAAATCTTTTTGCAAGCGTGCCGCCGCTTCCTCTTTCGTAATAAATTCGGTGGATTTTACATAATCCGAAGCATCCAGTGTTTTAGTCAAACGGGCCACATCCACATCTTTCACATTATCATTCAGGATCACCTGGAAACCGATGTTTTCCTTTACATTGTCGGCTAATTTATGTGCATTCAGAATGATAATCCCCAGTAAACCCAGCATGAACAGTACTAATGAAAGGCTGACAATAGTAGTAATGGAGGAACTTGTTAATCTGCGTTTTGAATATTTATCCGACACGTTGAGAATGATAAATTATAAATGGTGAATGATGAATGTGCTATACTCGTGGCTAAATTAAAGTTTAAGAAACAACTATTTCCCGTTTTAAAATTTTGAAATAAACAATGTAAGGTTAATAACTCCTCCGAATAACAAATAGGAACGAAACTACGAATCTGTGGGTTACAAATCACGAATCGTACAAATTTACAAATCTGTGTGGTTGCTGTATGTTAAAAAGAACTAACCCTGCCAGAGTTTAAAACTCTGGCAGGGTTGATCACAACACTTGCATGTTAATGCTACAAGCAGCAAAAATCAGGATCAGGAATTTAGGAACCAAGGTTTTCCATCCCATTTTTTACATCTAAAATCCCGCTCCAATTTTGTATATTCGTAGCCTAAAATTCAATAACAGAAGATCAACCCATGGAATATAATTTCAGAGAAGTAGAAAAAAACTGGCAGGAATACTGGGCGAAAAACAAAACATTCGCAGCAAAAAACGATTCGGAAAAACCAAAATACTATGTGCTCGATATGTTCCCGTATCCGAGTGGTGCTGGCTTGCACGTAGGGCATCCCCTGGGTTACATTGCTTCTGATATTTTTGCGCGCTACAAACGCCTGAAAGGCTTTAACGTGCTGCATCCGATGGGTTACGATTCCTTTGGCCTGCCGGCCGAGCAATACGCGATCCAGACCGGACAGCATCCCGAAATTACAACAAAGACCAACATCGCGCGTTACCGCGAACAGCTTGATAAAATTGGGTTTTCCTTCGATTGGGACCGCGAAGTACGCACGTCCAATCCCGGTTATTACAAATGGACACAGTGGATCTTTATCCGGCTTTTTAATTCGTGGTACAACCCGGAAACAAATAAAGCAGAGAACATTTCCACGCTGATAGAAAAGTTCAAAGTTCAAGGTTCAAAGTTTGGTGTTACCCAAAAAAACTTTGAAGAATTAAATGAAAAAGAACAATCCCACCTGTTGCTGGAATATCGCCTTGCTTACCTGAGCGACACAATGGTGAACTGGTGCCCGCAGCTGGGAACCGTACTGGCAAATGAAGAAGTAAAAGACGGCAAATCAGAACGTGGTAATTATGATGTAGAGCGCAAATTAATGAGGCAATGGAGCCTGCGCATTACTGCTTATGCAGACCGTTTGTTGAATGATCTGGAGGGAATCGACTGGACGGAATCCATCAAGGAAGCGCAACGCAACTGGATCGGAAAATCGGAAGGAACGAGCTTAACTTTCAACGTAGAAAATTCAGCGGATGTGATCGAAGTGTTCACTACCCGTCCGGATACGATCTTCGGAGTTTCTTTTGTAACACTGGCTCCGGAGCATGAGCTGGTTGCAAAATTAACAACACCGGAACAAAAAAATGCGGTGGACGAATACATCACATTTGCTAAAAACCGCAGTGAGCGCGAGCGCATGGCGGATGTAAAAAAGATCACCGGCGTGTTTACCGGTGCGTATGTGATCCACCCGTTTACCGGGAAACAAATTCCGATCTGGCTGGGCGATTACGTTTTAGCCGGTTACGGAACTGGCGCTGTAATGGCTGTTCCCGGGCACGATTCCCGCGATTACGCTTTCGCGAAACATTTTCAATTGCCAATTATTGAAGTGGTTGCCGGCGGCGATCTTTCCAAAGAATCCTATGATGCAAAAGAAGGAAAACTGATCAACTCCGATTTCCTGGACGGACTGGAAGTAAAAGCGGCTGTGAAGAAAGCCATTGCAATGATCGAAGAAAAAGGATTGGGAAAAGGCAAAACCAATTTCCGCTTGCGCGATGCTATTTTCGGCCGCCAGCGGTATTGGGGTGAACCGATCCCGGTGTATTATGAGAACGGAATTCCGAAAGTACTGGCTGAAAATGAATTGCCATTGATATTGCCGGAAGTGGATAAATATTTACCGACCGAAACCGGCGAGCCGCCATT
>OLLL01000013.1_pt1 | contig 65026 bp, 66 predicted proteins | sample 1604541 | NCBI WGS metagenome assembly OLLL01 (sample SAMEA104055722, study PRJEB20765) | soil metagenome | isolation source: soil
CTTTAAACGTTGAACTTATTTGTATTCCTCCACCATTTCTGCTAATGCGTTTTGAGTTGCCTTGTTAATTTTCACTAATGGCAATCGTACATTTGCCGGACAGATCTTCATCATTTCCAACACCGCTTTAATTCCGGCCGGATTTCCATCTGCAAATAACTGTTCGGTAATATCCGTTAATTTATAATGCAGGCGTTGCGCTTCTTTTACATTTCCGGCAAGGATCTGGCGGGTCATTTCTGAAAAATCTTTTGGAAATGCATTTGCCACCACCGAGATCACTCCATCTCCACCGCTGGCAAGGATCGGCAATGTCAGCAAGTCATCACCCGAGATCACCAAAAAATCTTTCGGTTTGTATTTAATGATCTTCATGCATTGCTCCAGATTGCCCGATGCTTCTTTGATCCCGATAATATTTTTAAAATCAGCAGCCAGTTTTAAAGTTGTATCAGCTGTAATGTTGGAAGCCGTACGTCCCGGCACATTGTACAAAATAACAGGTACAGGTGATACTTCCGCGATTGCTTTATAATGCTGGTAAATCCCGCGCTGATTCGGTTTGTTATAATAAGGAGAAACAGACAGGATCGCATCGATGTGATTAAACGTATTTTTCTTTAAGGAAGTTATAATTTCCTGCGTGTTGTTTCCACCCAATCCCAAAACGATTGGCACGCGCTTATCCACCATTTCGATCACATGCTCCACCACCGATTGTTTTTCTTCTTTCGACAATGTAACCGATTCGCCGGTAGTACCCAATGCCACAATATATTCCACTCCACCCTTTATTATATGGTTCACTACTTTTTCAAGCGATTTAAAATCTACATTTCCATCTTTTGTGAAAGGGGTAACAATGGCTACACCGGTACCTTTAAATTTACTGTTTTTGCTCATGGCGGATTTTCATTTTGAAGCGTAAAGATATATACTAAATACTAATTAATACAAATATACTAATCTGCATGTATGCCAAATGCGGGCTGAATATATACACAAATGTCATTTCGGGTAGTTCAGAAATAGACATTACTTTATAATTCAAATTTACAACTTATGCGCCCCTTTATGTCTTAGGCTGTAATTTTTTCTTCGGGATAAATTGTTACTTTTACAATCGTAATTAATGAGCCGCGGCGAAATGATAAAAGCAAGCAACATCCAAAAATCTTACGGTACTTTAAACGTTTTAAAAGGCGTGAGCATCAATATCCAAAAAGGAGAAGTGATTTCTATTGTGGGGGCATCGGGTGCCGGAAAAACAACGCTACTGCATATCCTGGGCACGCTCGACAAAGCCAATAACGGTACGCTGGAGATCAACGGCATCAAGATCCATGAATTAAACGACAAAAAATTAGCGGAATTCCGGAATAAAAATATTGGCTTCGTATTTCAATTTCATCATTTATTACCCGAGTTTACTGCGCTCGAAAATGTATGTATTCCGGCATTTATAGCCGGCATTTCCAAATCAGCTGCTGAAGAAAAAGCCATTGAATTATTAACCTTCCTCGGATTGCAAAACCGGCTGGATCATAAGCCTGCTGCACTTTCGGGTGGCGAACAGCAGCGCGTTGCGGTAGCACGTGCACTCATCAACAATCCGGCAGTGGTGCTTGCAGATGAGCCTTCCGGGAACCTGGATTCTGCTACAGCAAAAGAATTACATAGCCTGTTTTTTACACTGCGTCAAAAATTCAACCAAACGTTCGTGATCGTAACACACAATGAAGAATTGGCCAATATGGCCGATCGGAAATTAGTAATGCGCGACGGTAACCTCTAACACAGAGTTACACAGCACAAGTATCGTGTCCTCGTACTTATATCTTACTACTTTTACTTAGAAAAACTTTCCGATTTTTTCCAAAAAGGATTCCGGCGCTTTGCAGGGGCGGTTTGTTGCCATGTTAATAAATACCAGCGTGGTATTACCTGTATTCAGCAATTCTTCTTTCTGATTGTAGATCTCGTAATCGAATGTGATCTTTAAGGCAGGCAGTTCTTTAATCGTTGTTTTGATCACCAGTAAATCATCATACAGCGCAGGTTTCAGGTATTTGATGTTACAGGTATATACGGGCAGCATCACACCGCTATCTTCCATCTCTTTATAGCTGGTACCCAGTTGGCGCAGTGCTTCCACCCTGCCCACTTCATAATAATGGGTGTAATTTCCATAGTACACATATCCCATTTTATCTGTTTCGGCATAACGCACACGCACCGTTGTTTCAGAAATATACATAAGCTATTGATAAATTTAACAAAATTTAACTGCTCTTAAAATACACTTTTAAAGTATTCGAAAAACAGAAAAAAATAAAATTTTCTGACAATTTTATTTTTTAATTCCCGTTATATTGACTACAATTGTAACGGCTCTAGGAAAGTTTCAATCATCACATTTTAATGAATAAAAGTCTACTCCAACATATAGTTGTACTATATGCTATTGCTTTACTTTCCGGATGCTCCCCCGCTACCAAAATAAAATCGGTGGAAACTTCCAGCATTGAATTCAATACGCAAAATACAGCCGTTGATTCGACGACTTACAAACTGATCGCTCCATACAAAAAAGAAATGGACAAGATCATGAATGAAGTATTGGTGGTTGCCGATACCGCATTAACAAAAGATCTTCCGGAAGGATCATTAGGCGATTTTGTTGCGGATGCTGTTTTGAAAAAAGCAAACGATGTGTACAAACCTGCGGACCAGGTTTCTGCTTCCATTTGCTTATTGAATAATGGCGGCTTGCGAGCACAATTACCAAAAGGAAACATTACACGTGGCAATGCATTTGAATTAATGCCATTTGAAAATGCAATCGTGATCCTGACATTGTCGGGCGAAAAAACAAAACAAATGTTTCAGTCGCTTGTTGAAATTAATGGCGCCCCCTTTGCCGGCGCTACAGTATCATCCAAAGCAAAAAAAATTACGGAATTAAAAATCGGCGGACAACCGTTTGATGTGAATAAAAATTACAAAGTAGTAACTTCCGATTACCTGGCAGGCGGTGGCGACAAATATGATTTTTTTAAAGATCCGGTTAAGATCGACACGCTGAACTATAAATTGCGCGATGCGATCATTGATTACATGATCGAACAAAATAAAAAAGGCATCACTTTAAAAAGTAAAAAAGATGGACGCATTAAATATCAATAGCCGGCGCTCGTTCCTCAAAAAAACAGCGCTTGCCGGTGCAGGCATTTTTGCGATCAATGCAATACCAACCGAAGTTTTTGCTAAAACGGAACTGGTTAAACTCACGATCTTACATACCAATGACGTGCACAGCCACATTGATCCTTTTCCTTCCAACGATCCCAAATATCCGGAGTTGGGAGGCGCAGTGAACCGTGCGGCATTGATAAAAAAAATAAGATCGGAGGAAAAAAATGTATTACTGCTCGATGTCGGCGATATTTTTCAGGGCACACCGTATTTTAATTTATACGGTGGTGAGCTCGAATTTAAACTGATGAGCATGATGGGATATGATGCGTCCACTATTGGCAATCATGATTTTGATAATGGATTGGATGGATTAGTAAAACAGCTGCCACACGCCAGTTTCCCGTTCATCAATTGCAATTACGATTTTTCAGATACACCCATGGCTGGCAAAACGATCCCGCATAAAATATTTATAAAAGATGATATTAAAATTGGCGTGTTCGGCCTGGGTATTGAGTTAGACGGACTTGTAGAAAAACAGATGTATGGCAATACAAAATATTTAAACCCGGTTGTAAAAGCAGCCGAAGCGGCACATTATTTAAAGCTCGATCAAAAGTGTGATTTGGTAATTTGTCTTTCACATTTGGGATACAGCTCCAGGGCAAAACAAATAAATGATGTGGATCTTGCCAAACAATCTAAAAATATAGATTTGATTTTAGGAGCGCATACCCATACATTCCTTGATAAGCCTGTGCCTTACACCAATAGTGACGGGAAAGATATACTGGTGGCGCAAGTTGGTTGGGCGGGAATCAGGCTGGGAAGAATTGACTATATTTTTGAAAAAAAATCAGGAAAAAAGGCCTCGGAAGGGTACAGTATAAAAATTTCCAAAAAGTCAATAGCAATTTGATTTTTTTTTAAACTTTTTTTCTTTAATATTTGTTGCCGCTAAAATAAAGTTGTATATATTTACAGCAAAATAAGCGAAAACACTAGACATACAAGAAGTTAAGCATATTTTAATCACACATAAAAATTTCTGAAAGCGAATGGAGAAAGCGTACGTAAAAGTTTGGGAGAGTTGCCTGGAGATAATCAAGGACAATGTAAGTTCACAGAGTTTCAAAACATGGTTTGAACCGATCAAACCGGTTAAGTTAAGCAGCAATGTTTTAACCATACAAGTTCCAAGTCAGTTTTTCTACGAATGGTTAGAAGAACATTACATCACCTTATTGAAGAAAACAATTAAGAAAGAACTAGGTACCGAAGGACGTTTAGAGTACAGCATCATAATGGAAAATTCCCATAATGCTTCTAAGCCATACACTGTTAAAATTCCGACTACCAGCAAAAAAGAATTAAAAAATCCATCGGTTTCCATGCCGATCGATTTAAACCAAAATACAATTCGTAACCCCTTCATTATCCCGGGTTTAAAAAAGGTAAATGTTGAATCACAGCTGAATCAAAACTACTCTTTCGAGAATTTGGTGGAAGGCGATTGCAACCGTTTGGCCCGCTCTGCAGGCTTTGCAGTTGCTAACAAACCGGGCGGAACCGCATTTAACCCTTTGCTGATTTACGGTGGTGTTGGATTAGGAAAAACCCACCTTGCACACGCGATCGGAATTCAGATCAAAAATGAATTTCCTAACAAAACCGTGCTGTATGTTTCTTCTGAAAAATTCACACAACAATACATTGATTCGGTAAGAAATAACAACCAAAACGATTTCATTCATTTCTACCAGATGATCGATGTGCTGATCATTGATGATGTACAGTATTTTGCAGGAAAAGAAAAAACACAGGATGTATTCTTCCACATTTTCAATCACTTACATCAAACAGGTAAACAATTGGTTTTAACAGCCGATAAACCGCCTGTTGAATTACAGGGATTTGAACAACGTTTGTTATCACGTTTTAAATGGGGCCTGGCTGCCGATCTTCAAACTCCCGGTTTGGAAACACGCATCGCTATCCTGGAGAAAAAAGTATATGCCGATGGAATTGATCTTCCGAAAGAAGTGATCGAATACCTTGCATACAGTATTACAACCAACGTTCGTGAACTTGAAGGCGCGCTTATTTCCCTGCTGGCACAATCCTCAATGAACAAAAAAGCGATCACGCTGGAATTAGCGAAACAAATGATCGATAAATTCGTAAAAAACACAGCACGCGAAGTTTCAATTGATTACATACAAAAAGTAGTTTGCGATTATTTTGATCTTCCGATCGAATTATTAAAATCAAAAACACGTAAACGTGAAGTGGTACAGGCTCGTCAAATTGCCATGTACTTTGCAAAAAGTATGACAAAATCATCGTTGGCAACCATTGGCCTGCACTGTGGCGGAAAAGATCACGCTACTGTTTTGCACGCTTGCCGTACAGTTAACAACCTGATGGACACCGACAAACGTTTTAAAAACTATATTGATGAGCTTAACAAAAAAATCAGCATCCAATAAAAAGTTAAAAACTCACTACGTAAAAAATAGGAATCAGCCATGCTGATTCCTATTTTTGTTATATATAATTAGAACTTGAGAAGAAAGCCGCTACTTTATTCCATCACCCTGTTGATTGTATCTTTTTTCACGATCAATTGTTCCCTCCCTGCCCAGAATTTTAATTTTAAGAATTATTCACTCGATGACGGACTTTCACAATCCGAGATCAATTGCATTTATGAAGATAGTCGCGGTTATTTATGGATGGGAACTTCCGGCGGAGGATTAAACCGCTTTGATGGAAATACATTTAAAGTGTATGAGCAAAAAGATGGATTGTGCAGCCAGATCATTTCTGCTGTTGCGGAAGATGTAAACGGCGATCTCTGGATTGGTAGCGAACAGGGAACTCTTTGCCGGTTTAACGGAAAAGAATTTTCGAAAATTGAAGAAGAAGATAAAGACTATATTTCAAAAGGAAGAATTACATTCATTTCTGTTGATGACAATAAAAATTTAGTGATCGGCAAAGGTAAAGGACTATTTTTGTACAATGGAAAACATCTGGAACAATTACCCGTTACCGGCGACACTACCACTAATTACAAAATCAATTGTTTTAAAAAAGATAGCCGCAACATCATCTGGATTGGTACCACAAAAGGAGTGTTGGTATTAAAAAATAAATCACTTTTACGCATTTCCGACCCTGCATTACAAGGCAGCACCAATATTACTTCCATAACAGAAGATGTGAATGGTAATCTGTGGGTGATCAAAGACAAAAAAGAATTTTACAAGATCAGGATCATCGGCCCATCCCATTACCAGGTAAAGGCAACAAAAATTGATTCCATAGCATTACCGGCGAACACTGAAATTTCGGCCATCCATTTTGATAAAATAAATCAGTTGTGGGTAGCCAGCTCGAATAAAGGAATTATTAAGCCTTCAGGAAAAACATTCACACAATTTGATCAGCAAAGCGGCTTATCGGTAGAAAACATTAAAAATATTTTTGAAGATTCGTCTGGTAACCTCTGGTTTGGTACAAGTGGCGGCGGACTGATCCGTTTCAGTAACCAGGCATTCGCCTACTTCGATAATCTGCAGGGATTTAATGCACCGGATATTTTCAGCATCAATGCCGATAAGGAGAACAACATCTGGATAGGGACACAGCTGCACGGCATTTATAAATACGATGGCAAAACCGCTGTAAAAGTGAATAATCCTTCCGGTGATAATGAAGTGCGCTGCATTTATACTGATACAAAAGGAACGACCTGGTTTGGAAGCACCAGCGGCATTCAATTGTATGATGGCAAATCTTTCAAGCCATTTGGCGATGGGACAATAAAAAACGTACGTGCCATTTTTGAAGACAGCGAAGGTAATATGTGGATCGGCACGTTGGGTGACCGCGCATACATTTATACACCCGATCATAAGATCATAAAACTTTATGAAACAGACAATGCATATTCATTTGTGGAAGACAAACAAGGCAATGTTTTAGTGGGAACCGGTTCAGGAGTATTTGTTTATAAAAACGGAAAAAATATAAAACATTACGGTACTGCAGATGGCATGTGCAATTCATACGCAGGCAGCATGGTAAAAGATAAATACGGCAACGTGTGGGTAGGCACCGATAATTGCGTTGCTAAATTCGACGGTACTAAATTTATCAGCTATGGCATTGCGGAGGGATTAACATCGGGCACGGTATACCTCATCAATTCGGATACACTGGGACATGTATGGGTAGGCACCAACAAAGGGCTGGACCGCATTACACTGAATACAAACGGCGATATCGAAAGCTTTCACAACTACGGAAAAGCAGAAGGTTTTAAAGGCATCGAATGTAATTCGCGTGCTACCTGCATTGATCGAACGGGTTGCCTGTGGTTTGGAACGATCAAAGGCGCAATCAAATTTAATCCGCATGAAGATGTGAATACGATCCGCGAGATACCGATCACGCACATCAACAGTATTAAATTATTTTACGAAAACATCGACTGGAAAAAATATTCCGATTCGGTTTCCAGCTGGTTTAATGTGCCGGAATCAGCGGTGATCCCGTATGATAAGAACCAGATTACAATTGAATTTTCTGCTATCAGTAAAACATTTCCTGAAAATATAAAATACAGCTTTATGCTGGAAGGTTTTGATAAAGACTGGAGCCCTGCCGATGATAATCATACGGCCTCCTACTCCAACCTTCCTCCGGGCACTTATACATTCAAAGTAAAATCGATGAACAAAAGCGGCATTTACAGCTCATCCAATGCCGAATTTGCATTTGTGATCAAAGCGCCTTTCTGGAAATCGTGGTGGTTTACGCTGCTGATCCTGGGGGGATTGATAGCGATGATCTATGCATACAACTGGTACCGCAAACGCAAGCATGAATTGTACACCGAACGTTTGGAAAAAATAATCCGCGGCCGTACTTCCGAGATCATCAAACAGCGGGATGAAAAAGAAGTGCTGCTGAAAGAAGTGCACCACCGTGTAAAAAATAATTTGCAGATCATCAACAGCCTCATCAATATCCAGTCGGATTATGTGAGTGACGAAAAATCACTGGAATTATTCAAAGAGATCAGGAACCGCATACGCACGATTTCATTAGTACATGAGAAACTTTACAAATCCGAAGATTACGTAAATATCAATGTAAAAGAATACATCAACATGCTGGTGGAAAATTTAATTGATACATACAGCTTTGAGAAAAATATTAATCTGAACATTGATCTGCAGGTAGAACATTTTAATCTTAATACCATCATTCCATTAGGGTTATTGATGAATGAGCTTATTTCCAACTCATTTAAATATGCATTCAACGACCGCAATGAAGGCACTATTGAAATTAAATTACAGCATTCCGGCTCCAGTGATTATATCCTGATCATCGGCGATGACGGAAAAGGTTTTGCCAACGATCCGTTTGTAGGCGAAAGCAGCACGCTTGGTTTGGAGCTGGTAAAAATACTGGCAGAACAACTGAACGGCACGATCAAAAAATTAGAAGGAAACGGTACGTATTACCGTTTGGAATTTAAGCCTCTCAAAGATTAAACGATACTGAACAACCGACTTATTTTTTATTTTATTTATGACAAAAATTTTAATAGTCTGCCTCGGCAACATTTGCCGCTCTCCGCTTGCAGAAGGCATTTTAAGATTAAAAGCAGAGAAATTAAACCTACCGGTTGAGATCGATTCGGCCGGTACTTCCAATTATCACACAGGACAGCATCCGGATAACCGCACCATTCAAAATGCATTGCAACACCATGTGGATCTATCCAACTTAAAAGCGCGCCAGTTTACGGCAAACGATTTTGATGCCTTCGATCATATTTTTGTGATGGACAGTTCCAATTACAACGATGTAATGGCATTGGCACGAAATGAAAAAGACAAACAAAAAGTGGAAATGATCCTCAACCGCGTTTATCCCGATTCAAACATGTCGGTTCCCGATCCTTATTTTGGCGGCGAACAGGGTTTTGAAAATGTATTTATCCTGTTGGATAAAGCATGTGAAGTAATTGCCGGATCGATAGGAAATGCTACTAATCAATAAGCGGGGAATCCAACATGACGATTGAAAAAGGAAAGCTGTATTTAATACCAACCACGCTTGGCGATACAGCTGAAACAACAGATGTGATTCCTGTAAAAGTCAATCACGTGATTAACACAATCGATGAATACATTGTGGAAAATGAAAAATCGGCAAGGCATTATTTAAAAAAAATAGGGATTCAAAAACCTTTACCTGAAATTATTTTACATCCGCTTAACCAACACACACAACCGCAGGAAATATCAACCTATTTAAATAATATTGCAGCCGGAAAAAACATTGGGATTATTTCGGAAGCCGGTTGCCCGGGTGTTGCAGATCCCGGCGCCGAAGTAGTAAAACTGGCACACGAAAAAAACATTACAGTAATTCCATTGGTTGGCCCCTCCTCTATTTTATTATCATTAATGGCATCCGGATTTAACGGACAAAACTTTGCGTTCAACGGTTATCTTCCGAAAGAGCGTGGCGAACGCATAAAAAAAATAAAAGAGCTGGAACGTTTGGCGATACAAAAAAATCAAACACAGTTATTTATTGAAACGCCCTACCGCAACATGCATTTACTGGAAGACCTGATCGCTAATTGCGACAAGCAAACAAAACTGTGCATTGCCTGCGATATTTCCTTACCAACGGAGTTCATCAAAACAAAATCGATGGCATACTGGAAAGATAAAGCACCGGACATTGCAAAACGTCCGACGATATTTTTACTCAATAAATAAATCTAAACAACCCACAACATAAATAAAACCATGAAACACTTCAAGCTTATCATCGTTGCATTATTAATAAGTACAAGCCTTTTAAAGGCGCAGAATAATACACGTATGACTTCGTACTACGACCTGAACGACAAAAAAAGTTATTACCTCGTATGGGATATTAAAACCGGAAAATCCATTCAGTATTACTGGAACGGATCCGAAACAAAATGGGATGCATTTGAGATCAATCTGCCTCCGCAGCCTGTACCGGGTGCTTTGGGAAATATTATGTTTGATGTATATTATGATTATACTGATGGAAAAGCATATTACATTGCATGGGATACAAAAACCGGGAAATCCATTCAATATTTTTGGGACGGATCTGCCACCAAATGGAGCCCCTTCGAAATTAATCTGCCTGCGAACCCCGTACCGGGCGCTACCGGCGATGTGATGATCAAAAGTTATTACGATTCAACCGACGATAAAGCGTATTACATTGCTTACGATACCAATGGTGGAAAATCCATACAGTACTACTGGGACGGAACTAATACCAAATGGAATGCATTTGAGATCAATCTGCCGGAAAAGCCATTGGCGGGAAAATAGTATTTAGTTATTAGTAAAAATAAAAAAACACCAATCTTAAATTTAAGATTGGTGTTTTTTATTGTATCGCTCTTACATACAGATTTGTAGTTTCGTTCCTGTTCCTGCCCGAATCGTTCAGGCGGGCGTTACCTGTATAGTAAACTTTGAACTTAAAAATTTTAAACTTCCTTACAATTGTTTTTCGATCAGGTATTTATTTCTGTCCGAAGAATTACGTGAAACCAATTCGCCGATAAAGCCGGCAAGGAATAATTGCACACCGATGATCATGGCAACTAATGCAATATAAAAATAAGGTTTATCGGTAACATCACGCGTAGGGATGTGGTACGCCGATTTCAGGAACTTTTCGCCAACCAGCCATAACGTAAGTAAACCACCGGCTATAAAACAAAGCATTCCATAAAATCCAAAAAAATGCATCGGGCGTTTTCCGAATTTCGACATGAACGTGATCGACATCAAGTCCAGGAAACCGTTCACAAATCGCTCCAGGCCAAATTTAGTAGTACCGTATTTGCGTTCGCGGTGCGCCACTTCTTTTTCCTCAATCTTGCTGAAACCGGCCCATTTAGCGATCACCGGAATATAACGATGCATTTCGCCGTACACTTCAATACTTTTCACCACGTCTTTTTTATACGCCTTTAATCCGCAGTTAAAATCATGCAAATTGTTGATCCCGCTCATTTTACGCGTGGCCCAGTTGAATAATTTAGTAGGTATAGTTTTGGAAAGCGGATCGTAGCGTTTCTTTTTCCAACCGGAAACCAGGTCAAAACCATCTGTTACGATCATTTTATACAATTCCGGGATCTCATCCGGCGAATCCTGCAGATCGGCATCCATGGTAATGATCACATCGCCCTGAGCCGCCTCAAAACCAACATTCAGCGCGGCAGATTTACCATAATTCCGGCGAAATTTAATACCATGAACATTGCTGTCTTTCACTGATAATGACTCGATCACAGCCCAGGATTTATCCTTGCTGCCATCGTCCACAAAAATCACTTCATAGCTAAAATTGTTTGCTGCCATTACCTTTGCGATCCATTCGTAAAGTTCGGGCAACGATTCATCCTCGTTCAAAAGGGGTATTACTACTGAAATATTCATATCAATACAAATATAGATACAAATTACGAATGTTTGTAAATTTCGGGAATTATCAGCCCCGGCAATTAATGATTTTTAACACGATTTGCAGCTTAAGCAGACAATCAGAATAGGTGTATTTTATGTTTGGTACTTAAGAAAATATTCCTACTTTTGTGCCGGGGTAAGTCCTATACAAGCAGCTCCCTTTAACCCTCCAGGTGCGGAAGCAAGCAAAGGTACTTGGTTGAGCGCTGTGATATAGTCAGCTTACCCCTTCTTTTTTCCCTTCAGAAGGAGTTTTCCATACTTTTCCACATTCATTTTTTCACACCCGCTTTAATCCTATTTTTGCGGTAATTAACCGAATCAACCTATAATCCATATTCCATTATGAAATTTTTTATCGATACTGCAAACCTTGAACAAATTAAAGAAGCACAAGACCTGGGCGTTTTGGACGGCGTAACTACTAACCCATCGTTGATGGCCAAGGAAGGCATCAAAGGACAGGAAAACATTTTGAAACATTATGTGGATATCTGCAATATTGTAACCGGTGATGTAAGTGCGGAAGTGATCGCAACTGATTTCGACGGAATGGTGAAAGAAGGTGAAGCATTGGCAAAACTGCACAAACAAATTGTTGTGAAGATCCCAATGATCAAAGACGGCATCAAAGCCATTAAATATTTTTCAAACAAAGGCATCCGCACCAATTGCACACTGGTATTTTCAGCAGGACAAGCATTATTGGCGGCAAAAGCAGGAGCTACGTATGTTTCTCCTTTCATTGGCCGTTTGGACGATGTATCCACAGATGGCTTGCGCCTGATCGAGGATATCCGCCTGATCTATGATAATTACGCGTATGAAACAGAAATTTTAGCTGCATCTGTTCGTCACCCGATGCACATTATCAACTGCGCCCAAATTGGTGCAGATGTGGTAACTTGTCCGCTGAGCGCGATCACCGCATTATTAAAACATCCGTTGACGGATAGCGGACTGGCACAGTTTTTAGCAGACGCGAAGAAATAATTGAAAGACAAATTCTAAACACTAATTCTAAATCCTAAATTCCGGCACTAAGTTTTAGTGTTTGAATTTAGGATTTAACTTTTTTAGGATTTAGAACTTAGGAATTAGAGTTTATAATTTAGAATTTTTTTATGCTATTACGAATCAACCCAACCAAGCCTAACTACGATGAAATTGCACAGGTAGTAACCTGTCTGCGCGATGGCGGCGTGGTGATATACCCTACCGATACGGTATATGGGATTGGCTGTGATATTAACAGGCAGCGTGCGGTAGAACGCGTTTGTAAACTAAAAAACATTCAGCCCGAAAAAGCTAATTTCTCATTCATCTGCTCCGACCTGAGCCATCTTTCGGATTTTACAAAACCGATTGATACCGCTACCTATAAGCTGATGAAAAAAGCATTTCCCGGTCCGTTTACCTTTATCCTCGAAGCCAATAACAGCGTTCCTAAATTATTCAGGAGCAATAAAAAAACAGTCGGGATCCGCATCCCTGATAACCAGATCTGCCTTGAAATTGTAAAGCAGCTGGGAAGCCCTATCATGAGTACTTCCGTGCATGATGAAGATGAAGTAATTGAATACACCACCGATCCGCAGCTGATCTACGAAAAGTACAAAGACCTGGTGGATATTGTGATCGCCGGCGGTTACGGCAATAATGAAGCTTCTACTGTGGTGGATTGTACATCCGGTGCACCGGAGATTTTAAGGCAGGGATTGGGCGTGCTGGAAGATTTTATGTGATTGATTAAGGATAAATCCTTGTGGAAAATCCTCTTCCAGGCGTTGTAATTTCCGTTGTTCGACCACCCGGCTTCAGCGATTTGATCAATTCAGTTGATGTAATTGCAGCCCTGTTAATACCACCATACTTGCTAAAAAAAAGATTGAACATGGAAATGATCAGCGCGAAAAAACCAAGTAATGTAAGTGCTAACAAATAAGGAAAAATCAGGCTTACATCTACTATGATAATATATGTAAACGGAAATCCCGTAGCGTATTTGTCCTGGTGATAAACTACAAAAACAAGAAGGCTTGCGTAGAAAAAACCATAAGCCAACAACGCAATAAAAATAATTTTCATCGGCAATTCCGCACGTTTAAATGCCGACCATCTTTCCTTAAAATTATTAAAGTACATGTTGGTGATCATCTCTTCCATCCTGTCGGATTCTGATTCTGTGATGATGCCATCGCTGTAAAATTTTTCTATTTCTTTAATATACCCTTTGTAGTCTTTGTTGTTGATCTGCTCAAGGAGTTTGATCCGGGCGATCATCACATCTTTCCCGGTTTTATTGGAGAGATGAAAAAATTCATCATCCATGTTCTTTGGGCGGATCAGCAAATAAAAAGAATAGAGAAAAACCAGGATCAGCGGAGCAAAACAAATGACATTAAACATATCCTGAGTTATTTACCGGTAAGTTTAAACTCCGTTCTGCGGTTGGTCGCACGGTGTTCATCCGAATCATTTTTCTCTATCGGCCGTGTATCACCATATCCTTTGTATGTTAACCGTTTTGCATCAATGCCTGCAGTCACCAAATAGTCATACACCGCTTTTGCACGGTTTTGTGATAACAGCTGGTTCATTTTTTTGTCACCCACATTATCCGTATGTCCGCTCAACTCGCCACGAATGGTTTTATTGGCATTTAAAAAAGCAACGAGTTTATCCAATTCCGTTTTCGATTCGGGTTTCAGGTCAAATTTTGCCGTTTCAAAAAACACATTCCTCAATGGGATCACATTTCCCGTATCAATGGATTGCATGGGTACATCCATTGCAAAAGGTTTTGTTTTATCCGTTAATTCTTTCAATGAGAAATTGGCGGAATAAAATAAATAACCGGGCTGCGTTACATTCAATGCGTAATTTTTGTCTACAGGAAGCGTCACTAAAAACTCACCATTACCGGCATTTGCATCCGATCCCATCACGGTTTTATTCGTTGCAAGGTCAATCAATTCAAAATGCGCTCCCAAAGGCGTTTTTGTTTTTGCATCATACACTTTTCCTTTTACATAAGTGATCTGGCCCGGCCGTACCGCTTCATACAGTGGAAATTCATACAGGTCTAAACCACCCATTCCGCCCGCCCTGCTGGATGCAAAATAGGCCAGGTCGCCGCTGGGATTTACCATAATACTGTTTTCATCACCATAAGTATTGATCGGGTACCCCAGGTTTACCGGTTCTCCCCAGTTTCCATTGTCATCCATACGGGAAACGTATAAATCCAGGCCACCCATCCCCACGTGGCCATTGGAGCCAAAATAAAGCGTTTTACCATCGGGGTGGATAAACACCGACTCTTCCTTGCCCGGTGTATTGATCTTCGGCCCAAGATTATGCGGAGGCCCCCAGCTGCCATCGGCCCTCAATGTGCTTACATAAATATCCGTTTCTCCTAATCCACCCGGACGATCACTCACAAAGTATAATGTTTTACCATCAGCAGAAAAAGAAGGTTGGGTTTCCCCCTGGTTTGTATTGATCATAGGCCCCAGGTTGTATGTTTTGCCCCAGCCGTTCCCTACCCGTTCGCAATAAAAAATATCGCAGCTTCCATATCCCTTTCTACCACCGGCATACATGCCTGCTGCATTTTCCTGGCAGGCAACAAAAAATAAAATCTCCCCGTCAGCAGAAATAGATGGCGCACCTTCATTTCCTTCTGTATTAATTCCGTTCCCCAGCAAAGTGGATTTTTGCCATACATTATTTACTTTTTTACTCACCAGGAAATCTTCCTGGAGCGCTATCTGCTGAGTTCTGTTATTTCTTGTATATAAAAACGTTTGATTATCAACAGTAACTGCCGGAAAATATTCATCTAGCGGCGAATTGATGGCATCTCCCATATTTTTTAGTGCAAAGGGAACAGGGGTTTTCATTGCTTCAATGGCAAAATTGCAATTCAATAAACTGCGCTCTGCTATTTCTTTTGCATCAGGATTTATGTATTGTTTTTTCAAAAACCGCTCAAAATCCTGTTTGGCATCAGCATACCTTCCTATGCTCACTTCCAGCCGGCCAATGTTATAAAAACTGGATAAATTAAAGCCGGGATTAATCGTAATCGCTTTGGAATACTCATCGATCGCTTTTTCGATTTGCCGTTCCGTTTCATAAATTTCGGCAACTAACAAATGCGGCTCAATAAAATTGGGATCTTTTTCAATTGCTTTTAAAGCACCTTCCAGTGCATCTGCATCTTTTCCGGATTGAAAATCTTTTATAGCATTTTCAAATAAAGAAATTGCTTTTTTATTGGTGCTGGAATATTCACCCGGAGGCAATTGTGCTTTGCAGCAAAACACAATCAGCAAAGAGAAAGAAAGGATCAATAGTTTTTTCATAATGATGGTATTATCCAATTATTATTCCATTATGGAATGTTCATGTATTTATGGGTTTGCAGCGATACATTCCACTGCGGGTGCAGCATCACGTAATCCACGATCAGCGGCATCATTTCCTTTGCCTTGCTCCATTCGGGTTGCAAAAATAATTTACAATCACTCCCTACCAATGCCGCATGTTTTTCTGCCCATTCAAAATCATTTTTGTTATGCACAATTATTTTCAGCTCGCTTGCCTGTGCATAATTTTCGGGCATGGGCGGACTTGTTTTTTTAGGCGACAAGCATACCCAGTCCCAATCGCCGGTAAGTAAATACGCGCCCGACGTTTCAATAAATGTTTGAATGCCTTTGCTTTTTAACTGCTGCGTGATGTAGGCCATGTTATACATGCTTGGCTCACCACCAGTTACCACCACCGCTTTTCCAGGAAATTTTTCTGCGTTTTCAATAATCTTATCGGTACTCGTCAGCGGATGCAATGATGCATCCCAGCTTTCTTTCACATCACACCAGTGGCAGCCTACATCGCAACCGCCAACGCGGATAAAGTATGCCGCTTTTCCCGAATGGAACCCTTCGCCCTGGATCGTGTAAAACTCTTCCATTAAAGGTAATTCCTTCCCTTCTTCCAGTAATGTCATTTTTTTTTTGTGTGTTTCCAATTTTATCCTGCTCCTTATTTTAATTCATCGTCGCGATCATCATCCTGAAATCAAAAGGATCGAATGTTTCTTTTAATTCCGGGATCAGCTGTTTGCCGCTTTTTAAATAATACGGCCCCACATTATCATACCGCTCCTGCAATGTTCCTTCCGGAAAAAATTTATCTTTTAATTTTTTCACCTGGTTAATGCTTGTTTCCTGCTTTTGTTTTTCAGAACGCACCAGTTTTCCTTCTATGTTTTTTAAGGCATTCACTGCTTTTTGCAATTCAGATTCCACGCTGCCTTTTAATGTTACATCCACTGCTGCTGCTTTCGCAGAGATCTCGGCATATACAGCCGTTAATTTATCTTCCTGCTCTTTCAGCGATAATTCTGCGCTTGCATTTTTATTCACAAATTCTTTGATCAATGTATCTGCATCTTTGAAAATGGCTTCTGTTTCAAATCCCAATTTTTGAATTTGCTGATTTGTTTTTTCATCTGTAAGCAATGCAAAATTACGCGGCATCAATACAGGAAATGCAACGCCGTAATAATCAAACATGGTTTTGTATTCCAGCCAGTACGCCAGCTCACCCGGCCCGCCGATGTATGCAAGATTAGGCAAAATCATTTGCTGGTACAGTGGGCGCAATACTACATTCGGGCTGTATTCTTCCGGTTTTAAATTCAACGAAGCATCATCTGCTTTTTCTATGCGTGTACGTTCCGTGTTTGTTAATTTAAAAACGTTGATCTCGCGTGGGTTTACCTGTGCATCATAACCCAATGCATTCAGTTGTTTGATGCTTTCCGAAACCAGCTTGTAATTGGTATTGTTCCGGATATCATCTTTCATCACCTCCATAAATTCCATTTTCAAACGCGCATCGTCGGCATCCAGTACAATTAACCCATATGCACCAAACAGCTGGTGTACCAAATAACGCGTAGCATCTGCCAGGCTGGAATGTTTTAAATATGCTGTTTCAAATAAAACAATCAGCTCCGTTGCATTGGCCGATTCGCCCAGGATTTGTTTTAATTCCGCGATCACATCCTTCAACGAATCCGTATTTAACCGCCCTACCGCTGCTTTTGCTCCGGGATTATTCCAGCTTACTTTTTTTCCGAATAAATTAACGGTGCTGATCTCTGCAAAATCGTGATCCTCACTTGCCATCCAGTAAACCGGAACCACATTTATATTTGGGTATTGCTTTTTTAATGCTTCCGCGAGATTGATCGTGGAAACGATCTTGTAAATAAAATACAAAGGGCCCGTAAACAGGCATAACTGGTGGCCGGTACAAACGGTATAGGTGTTTTTATCCAGTAATTTTTCAACATCAGGATTCGCGATCTCCGATTTTTGCATTCGGGTGTATTGCTGTTTGAGCACATCTACTAATACTTCGCGATTGATGTGTTCCCTGCTTTTATCTTCGATTGCCTGGCCGAATGATTCAATAGCAGGCTTGTATGTATAAAAGGAATCCAGTTTTTTTTCGCCGTTTATGTAATCCATAAACAAAGTAGAAAATTGCCCGGTTTCCGATAACGGAATTTTGTGTGTTTTTAATGCCATAAAGTTCTGCAAAGTTAATAATTTTGCAGCGTATCCACTTACATTTACAACCCCAATATCCGGCACACATATGAGCACCGAACCACATAAAAATCCATGGATAACGCTTACATCAGAAAAAGTATACGATTCGCCCTGGATTGGCGTAACCAAACACGATGTATTAAATCCCAACGGAAATCCCGGCACTTACTCAGTAGTACATTTTAAAAACCTGGCAATTGGCGTATTACCTCTTGATGCCGATTATAATACCTGGATCGTGGGACAGTATCGCTACCCGATCAACCAGTATTCCTGGGAAATCCCGGAAGGTGGTGGCCAGCATGGTGTTGACCCGCTTGTGTCGGCGCAACGCGAATTACATGAAGAAACCGGAATTACTGCCAATAAATGGAGAAAGATCCAGGAAATGCATCTGAGCAATTCGGCAAGTGATGAATTTGCGTATTTATACATTGCACAGGAGTTGAGTTTTGGCGTAGCCGAGCCGGAAGATAACGAGCAGCTGGAGTTGCGAAAACTGCACTTTGATGAATTGTATGCAATGGTGGAAAGCGGCGAAATTACCGATAGTTTAACAGTAGCAATTGTTTTGAAAACAAAATTAATGATGCTGGAAGGAAAACTTTAATCGACAAAAGCATCGTCGAATATTTCCTTAAACTGGAATGGCACTTTTACCATTTGTTCAAAATCTTTTCCTGCTTCTAAAATATCTTCATCGTCGTAACACCAGGTAACCAATACCTTGCGTTCGGGCGTCTGAATTTCCTGCAGCTTGTATAAAATAAACAGCAGCATTTTTGAAGAGGAAATATTGAAATAACGGAGGTTGAACAAAAAATGTGTCACATCATTCGGAGCTTCTGCATATTCTGCTAAAAAATCAAGCACGGGTTGGTAAAAATCTTTCCCGTTTTCAGGTAAGGAGATACCTTTGATCTCAAAAATACCATTCTCCTTATCCATGATGATATCCGGATAACTGTCTGAACGATTGATTTTTATCCTGTTTGACATATTTTTATTTCTTCTAAAGTAGGCCTTTATTTTAAATAAAGAAAAAAATATTCCAATAGATGTGCACTATACTACTTCCCCATACAAATCGTAGTCTTCGGCAGAAGTAATTTTCACATTGGCAAAATCGCCCACACGCACAAAATCCTTGTCCGCTTTTACCAACACTTCATTGTCTACTTCCGGTGAATCAAATTCGGTGCGACCCACAAAATAATCACCTTCTTTTTTATCGAACAACACTTTGTACGTGTTGCCCACTTTTTTTTGATTGAGTTCAAAGGAAATGCCCTGCTGCAATGCCATTACAGCTTCGGTCCGATTTTGTTTCACTTTTGCGGAAACATCGTCTTTCAATAAATAGGCATGTGTATTTTCTTCATGCGAATATCCGAAAATACCCAACCGTTCAAAGCGTGATTGTTCAATCCATTCCAGCATTTCCTCATGGTCCTGCTTGGTTTCGCCCGGGTAACCCGCAATCAGCGTAGTGCGGATAGCAATTCCCGGAACTTTATCCCGGATCTGGTTCACCAGGTCAATTGTTTTTTGTTTGGTAGTACCCCTGCGCATACTTTTCAGCATATTATCAGTAATGTGCTGCAAGGGCATATCCAGGTAATTACAAATATTTTTACGCTCGTTCATCACATCCAGTACATCCATCGGGAAACCGGCCGGAAAAGCATAATGCAGGCGGATCCACTCAATGCCATCCACATCCGATAAGTGACGCAATAAATCGGCCAACTGGCGTTTTTTATTCAAATCAATCCCGTAATATGTCAAATCCTGAGCAATCAGCATCAACTCTTTTGTACCGTTCTTTGCCAGGTGTTTGGCTTCTTTCACCAGCTCGTCGATGGGTTTGGAAACATGTCCGCCACGCATCAGCGGGATGGCGCAAAAGGAACACGGGCGGTCGCAGCCTTCTGCGATCTTAAAATAGGAATAATGATGCGGCGTGGTCAATAAACGTTCACCCACCAATTCGTGTTTGTAATCTGCTTTTAATGTTTTTAATAATCGGGGCAATTCACGTGTCCCGAAATAACCATCCACATCCGGGATTTCTTTTTGCAATTCGGGTTTGTAACGCTCGCTTAAACAACCCGTTACATATACTTTATCTACCAAACCGGCTTTTTTTGCATCGGCATAACGGATGATCGTATCAATGCTTTCCTGTTTGGCATTGTCAATAAACCCACAGGTATTGATGATCACAATGCTGGAATCATCGTCGGTACTTTCATGCTGTACGTTGAAATTGTTGGCTTTCAACTGTCCCATCAGCACTTCGCTATCCACAATATTTTTTGAGCAACCCAGCGTTACAACGTTTACTTTATTTTTTTTTAATGTTTTTGTTTTCATTGGTAATTTCGTTTATCCCGGTATTAAAATGGAAGCGGCACAGCCATTATTATTTCCATGGATATGCTGCAAAGATAACGATTCCGTCTTATATCTTTTTATATTTTGACAGAATAAGCGCATTCTCTTCGGCGCCAAAAATCGATGATTGAAAGAGAACAGCCGGAAGAGAGCTATTAATTGCCTGGAATTTTAAAGAAAAATATTGGGAGTCTATGCCGTTATTGTTTGAACAGGCTGTCTACAAACTCGTGCTTGTTGAATACCTGCAGATCTTCCATTTTTTCGCCAACACCAATATATTTTACTGGAATTTTAAATGAATCGGAAATCCCGATCGCTACACCACCTTTGGCTGTACCGTCGAGCTTGGTAAGCGCCAGCGCATTTACATCGGTTGCTGCCGTAAATTGTTTGCATTGCTCAATTGCATTTTGACCGGTAGACGCATCCAGCACTAATAATATTTCGTGTGGCGCATCCGGAATAATTTTGCGCATTACATTTTTAATTTTGGTAAGCTCGTTCATCAGGTTCACTTTGTTGTGCAAGCGGCCTGCCGTATCAATTATTACAATATCGGCATCTTTTGCCACGGCCGAGCTCAGTGTATCAAAAGCTACAGAAGCCGGATCGGCATTCATCCCCTGTGAAACTACCGGAACACCGGTACGTTCGCCCCAAATCTTGATCTGATCGACTGCTGCAGCACGGAATGTATCGGCTGCGCCAATGATCACACTTTTTCCTGATTTTTTAAACTGGTGCGCCAGCTTCCCGATCGTGGTTGTTTTTCCAACACCGTTTACCCCCACCACCATAATCACATATGGCTTTTTATCGGTTGGCAGCCAAAAATCGTCGCGATCCTCCATCCCGTTAGAAACCAGTAATTCAGCAATTTCTTCCCGTAAAATGTTATTCAGCTGCGATGTCTCGATCTTTCGTTCTTTCGCCACACGTTTTTTGATCCGGTCGATAATGCGCAAAGACGTATCAACACCCACATCAGAAGTCAGTAAAATTTCTTCGAGGTTTTCCAGTACTTCATCATCAATGGTGGCTTTTCCCATTATAGCATTGGCCAGCTTGCTAAAAAAACTTTGTTTCGTAACAAAAAGCCCTTTGTTTAAACTTTCTTTTTTTTCTTTACTGAAAAAGTTGAATATGCCCATAATCCTTGCGGGATGAATGATTTGATGAAACTGAATGGTGTTGTGTCCTAATAGAAATAATAAAAGCTCCCTTGCACAGGAAGCTTTTACAAAATATAGTTTATCGCTTTAAATTACTTTGAAGCGGATGATAAAAAATCTTTGATGTGATCGTTGTGAACGATTTCTTCTTTAAATGTATAAGCGCCTGTTTTAGGAGATTTTACCATTTTAATCACTTTTGTAAAGTCTTTTCCTTTACCCGATTTAAGTGTTGCAACTACTTTCTTTGCCATTGTTTTATAAGTTTAAAGTTTTAATTTCAAAGTTCAAAGTTCCGGAGAGCTTTTACTAATCTGCTTAAAACAAATTATTTAATTTCTTTGTGAACAGTTACTTTTTTCAGGATCGGGTTGTATTTTTTCAACTCCAAACGCTCAGTAGTATTTTTTTTGTTTTTAGTAGTGATGTAACGGGATGTTCCCGGTTTACCGCTGTCTTTGTGCTCGGTGCACTCCATGATCACTTGAATTCTGTTGCCTTTTGTTGCCATTTTTGTGTTTCTTTTTACTAAATTGGGATGCAAATATAGTAATTTATATTATAAATGCATTATTAATTGAACATTTTTTCATGTAAATAATCTACTTAATTTTATTAAAAACGCTTTCCTCCTTCATCAGTGCTTCGATCTCATCAATCTTCTTGGGCAGCTTTCCCGATAATACTTCCGGATCGCCGGTAGTGACCAGTACATCATCTTCAATGCGGATGCCGATGTTCCACCATTTGGGATCACAATTAGAGCCGGCAGGAATGTAAATTCCAGGCTCGACAGTAATAATATTTCCCGGGGCTAGTTTTCCGTAATTCCCTGCATCATGCACATTCAGGCCAAGGTAATGCGAAGTGCCGTGAAAAAAGTAGGTCATAAAATCATTCGGATCTTTAATAATTCCCAGTTCCAGCAAGCGTTTTTGAACTACAGCCACGGCTGCTTTGTGCGTTGCCCTAAACTCCGCTCCTGCTCTGCAAGCTTTAATTCCAGCTTCCTGCGCTTCCAGTACGATCTCGTAAATAGCTTTTTCTTCCGGCGAAAAAAAACCGTTCACCGGCAAAGTGCGGGTGATGTCGGCTGTATAACCGTGGTATTCGGCGCCGGCATCGATCACCATCAGGTCGCCTCCATCCATTTTTTTCCGGTTGGTTTCGTAATGCAAAATACAGGAGTTTTCGCCAGCGCCCACAATCGAGGGGTATGCAACATATTCGGACCCCTCTTTTTTAAATATGTATTCGGCAATTGCCTGCGCCTGGTATTCGGCCATACCCGGAACCAGGGCGCGCATCACCTCTTCATGTCCCAGGCAGCTCATATCAATGGCTTTACGCATTAACACAAGCTCCTCCGGCTGCTTTACTTCACGCAACGAAGCCATTAAGCCCTGCAGATTAAAACCATCCACATTTTTTCGCTTATAATCTGTTTTTGATTTAAAATGCCGGATCAGGCTGGCCAGGTCGCCGCGATCATTCAGATCATCATGTGCCGCATCAAAATAATCAAGGTGATATACTCTGTAGAATTTTTCAAAATCGATCTTAAAATCCGCAAACTGGTTGTTCAGTAAAACATATTTGAAACCCAATTGCTGTTTTACGCCATCCTTTCCCAGCAATTTTCCGGTCCATGATTCCTGCGAAGGATTCCGGTCCTGCACAAAAATAAGCTCGTTGGTAGTGATGGTGTCGTAAAAAGTTTGGGGTTCCTTAAAAATAATCAGGAGTGAATTTGGTTCATTTAAACCGCTGAGATAATAAAAATCGGGATCCTGGTGATACAGAAATTTAGTATCGCCGGCACGCTGCTGCTCGGGATTGGAAAAAAAAACAGCACAGGAACTATCGGGCAAACCATTACGAATAGCTTCTCTTCTGCCTTTGTGAAACTGACTGCTCAGCAGATCGGTGTCGTAATTTTGAGCAAATCCGCAGGCTGAGATAACCAGGAAAAAGAATACTATTTTGCTGCGGATCATTTTTAGTTCAAAATTTAAAGTTGCTTTAGAGACAATAAACAGAAACGAAATTACGAATCTGCAGGCAGACGCTGTGTTTTAAAAAACAAAAAACGTCACTACGAAAGTAGCAACGTTTTTTAATTATATGAGTAAATGAAAAATTACTTTTTCAGGTGACCTTGCTCTCTTGCTTCTTTAAGCACAGCAGTAATACCGTTTTTGTTGATCGTTTTCAACGCAGAAGTAGAAAGTTTTAGGGTAATCCATTTATCTTCTTCAGGTAAAAAGAATTTTTTAACCTGGAGGTTCACGTTAAATTTTCTTTTAGTTTTTGTATTCGAGTGAGATACTTTGTTACCTACAATCGCTTTTTTTCCTGTGATTTCGCAAACTCTTGACATCGTATTTTGTATTAAATGTTGTTCTTTTTTATTTTTCGGACTGCAAATAACGTAAAATTTATTCAATCCACCAAAATAGTATGATAATTTATTTGTAAAATCCCGATTTTTCTCCTAAAACTGCAAGTAAATCGGCATTACCTGGTCGGCTTGTTTTACCTGGATGATCACCCAGATAAATACAACGATCACCGCGATCCTGCCCACCATGGTAATCTTTGAAAGCACTTTTTCGGAAAAATACTGGTAGGATTTCGGGATAAAATGAATAACGTAGCCCAGCAACATTACGGCAAATACTATTTTATATGTGTCCAGCATTGGTCTCCAGGCTGATGCATTAAAGTTGGTAAAGATCTGGGTGATGATCACGCCGGCATCATGAAAAGAAGCGGCTTTGAAAAAGATCCAGCAAAAACATACAAAATGAAAAGTAATGATCACACCCAGCACTTTTATCAGCCCGGGAGCAGGGAATTTGAAATTTAATTTTTTCGCCACCGACATCCGCATTTTATCAAATGCCAGCGCAACACCATGCATTCCGCCCCAGACAATAAAATTAAAGGAAGCCCCGTGCCACAAACCACCGATGAGCATCGTTAGCATCAGGTTGACATATTGCCGCACTTTCCCAACCCGGTTGCCACCCAGCGAAATGTACAAATAATCTTTCAGCCAGGAGGAAAGCGACATGTGCCATCTTCTCCAAAATTCCGTAATGCTGCTGGACTGGTAAGGCGAATCAAAATTTTCGTTAATAGTAAAGCCCATCCATTTTGCCATCCCGATGGCCATATCGGAATAACCGGAAAAATCGCAATAAATCACCATTGCGTAACCGTACACACCCAGCAAACATTCAATTCCCGAATGACGCGAAGGATCATCGAAAATGTATTGAACAAAATTCACGTAAATAAAATCGGAGATCACCACTTTTTTAAAAAGGCCACCCAGGATCAAATAAAGGCCACGCGCCACATCCGAATCGGTCACCAGAATATCTTTCCGGATCTGCGGAATAAAATCCGAAGCCCTTACAATTGGCCCCATCACAAGCTTTGGAAAAAAGGAAAGGAAAAAGCAATAATCCAAAAAGCTGGTCACCGGCTTAAATTTCCCACGGTACACATCAATGGTATAGCTCAGGTTCTCAAATGTATAGAACGAAATTCCTATTGGCAGGATCAGCTTCAATGGCTTGATCTGGCCATTGGCAACATCGTTATAGATGTCGATAAAGAAATTGGTGTACTTAAAATAAAACAGCAACCCCAGGTTGATCACTATGCTGAACAGCAGGATCAGTTTTTTCCTGCGCTGCGTGGGCGCACGGTACAGCCAGTTGGAAAGATTAAAATCAATGACTGCCGAAAGTATAATAAAGAGAAAATAAAATCCGCAGGCTTTGTAAAAAAAATAAAGCGAAAAAATGGTAAAATAAATGACCCGCGAAATTTTCTTTTTATATAAAAACTGGTAACCCAATAAAAACACGAGGAAGAAAAAAAGGAAAAAACCGCTGTTGAACAACAATGGATCTTTCGCATTGTAGGTCAGCTGGCCCAGTATTTTTTCCGTATCGAAATGCAGATTGAACATTTTTTATTATGCTGCTTTTTACTTCTTTGTTTTTGCACTTACATATTTTTCATACCCGCTTATAAAAGCGCGGTAAAACAGGTCGCCCTGGATCTGGTAGCCTTTTCCGCTAAAATGCACTTTATCTTTTGCCGATAATTTAGCTGTGTACCATTTGGCCATGGAGCCATAACCGCCCATAATATTGTATAAATCCCAATAAGCCAGGTTATGATCCAGGCAATACCTGATCATTGTTTGTTCTGCAACCTGCATGTCGGGGTTTTTTACCCGGCCTTTACGGCTTTTCCTGAAAGAATCACCCGGAGTGGTCAGTAAAATAGCCACATTAGGATTTGTATTCCGGATATTGGTAATCAGTGTATCAATATTTTTGTAAAACAGGTCTTTGTCAAAACCACCGTAAAACCCCTCATTGGTACCCATCGAAATAATGATCAGATCAGAATTCAAATATGTGAATTGCTGTAAAAAGTACTTCGACATGTTATAATGCCGGTATTCAGCACCGTTTACACCAATCATGTTGTAGAGCACACCCGCCGAATCGTTTTCCAGGAGCATCCCGTATATGCGCGTTGATTTTTGCAAAGCTGTATCTGCCACGCTATTGCGGATATAGATCTGGCGTACAGGTTTGTCGAATTTCAATTCTGATACAAAAGGATTATTGGATTTATCGATCGAACGGAATTTTCCGCGCTCGCAATTCAGATCGTCGCAAATGGTAATATCATAATTGTTTTGTCCGCGATCGTGAAACAGCGTAAATTTTGTAAAGCTGTAGCCAAGTCCTGGCTGGTCTTTCACCAGTAAATTAATTTCGGCAGACGAATCTTTTGTATCTACTGTAAAACCACTTACACCAATTGGCAAAGGCTTATCATAAAAAACATTGCGCTTGGAATCCCAGTTTGCATTGGTGATTGTTTTATAGGTTGTAGGCTCGTTGCTTTTTGCAACGCGGTAAGGAAAAATCAGGCCGCGACCGGCATTCCCGAAACGCAGCTGCAATTTCTGACGGATGCTTCCCGATAAAATATCGGCCTGTATATGCGAATCACCGATGTGCGCAATATTTACACGGCCTTGTTTTGTTTTTTCGAGTTGATATAGTTTTTCATATAAAAAAGAAAGCGAGGCGCTGTCGTTGCTGATCTTATTGAGATCGGTCCGGATGAACGAGTATGATTTATAAGCAGTGGAATCGATCGTTTGCGCCGAAAGCGAACCTACCATCATTACTATAAGGATCAGCGCACTCAGTCGCATTGCATTTTTTCTTTTAAAGAAAAAAGATCTTCCGGAAAATAGCGTCGTTCGTTTCATCTCAATCATTTTTCTTATTATAATCGGTGTATTCACTCATTAATTTGCTGTACAGCAATTTACCAACCTTGTGCGCGCCTCTAAAATTAAAATGCGTGTAATCCTTGTTCGCCATCACAGTATCGCCTTCCACCCAGGTTACCATTGAGCCGTTTCCGCCCATGGCATCGTATAAGCTCCAAAAAGCGCAACCGGTTTGTTCCGCCATTTTTTTCTGCAGCTTTACCAGGATCGGCACACTCGGATCTGTTTGATAAACGCCATCCTTGCGATATGCTTTATCACCTACGCTGATCAGCAAAATGCTTGCATTCGGGAAGCTTGCTTTGATGTGATTGATCACGCTTAACATGCCGCGCTCGTACCACGAAAAATCAGTTACCTGAGGACTTACAGCATTGAGGCCATATTCCAGCACAATTAGGTCATAGCCCAAACAATCATTGGTACCGGAGTACACATTTTGCGGAACTTTTACCAGTGGAAAACCCGAATTACCCCGGAAAGAAAAGTTATCTACAAAGGCCCCGCTATCGCTTTCCATGCTAAAACCAAAAATATCAAGCGGTGTGGTGCACTGAAATTTAGCGCTGATGGATTGCACTCCGGCTCCGCAATTTACAGAAACCTGGTTTACCGGGTTAGTCCCATCCAGCTTATAATGCACGTTGTTGATCACCACGTAATTTTCGCCGTTGCTTTTTCCGTACAATAATTTTGTTTTGTAAAATTTATCCAGGTGCTTTTGTTTCACCGCTACGTATTTAACCCAGCTGCCTTCACTAACATTGGTTGTATCCACATGCCCGGTAAGTCCCGGTACAAAGCTATAACCCGATATCCCCAACACGTGATTGGCCGGCATTACATCCAGCAGGGTGTGCGTGGTCCAGCCGCCAAACTGGTGTATAATGCTGGTGCGGAAGCCTGCAACAATGGATGTGATGGGCATGTATCCCACGCCTGCTCCACCAAATGCATCCTGCATTTCGCTTCTTAAATCCTGCGTGATCAGGTCGCCCTCGATCATAGAATCACCAAAATAAGCAATGCGTACTTTTCCTTTTTGTTTTTTGATTTTGTTGAGTGCGCCGAAAAAATGCGCTAATGCAGAGCTGCTATCGGTTGCAAAATTGATGATGTTGCTCGAATCGGCATCACGCTTTGCATACGCCACGCTGTCTTTCGAGATAATGGAATCGGTTACAACGTGCTGCGGCAGGGGTACATTTTTTAATTTCCCTTTTTGCAGTATATCTGCCAGCGGAGCCACTTTTTTTGCCTGGTAACCCAGTACATTAAATTCGGTTTTGAACTGCGAAAGTACAAACAGAATCACGGCAGTTGCCAGTACCATAATAAAGGGTTGTGAATGCCTGTTTTTTTCGCTCATAGGAAAATGAAAAATCGGTGGCAAAGATAGTATTTAGATGTGAGAAATAAGAAGGATATATCAAACGGAGGCAGCTGTTTATTATATGCGGTGATCCGGGTATTATTTGCTGCATGTCAAAATGAGATGTTGAATATTGGACTAAGTGCTGAAAAAGTATTAGGTAGCAAGTATTAGGTACTCATCTCAGATATACTCTCATACACAGTCTAACATCTGATATCCAACATCTAACATCATAATGATACCTGCTAAAACAAAAAAAGGAAGCCTTTCGACTTCCTCTTCCTATTATTTAACACAGATTAGTGTTGCATCTGCATTGGCTGTGCTCCGCCATCTTTTACATCTATCAGCTCTACATCAAATGTAAGATCTGCTTTTGCCGGGATTTGTGGCGGACGGCCTTGTTCTCCATATGCTAAAAAGTAAGGGATCACCAAACGTAGTTTATCTCCGACGTTCATCAATGCAATTCCTTCTTCCCAGCCCGGGATCACACGTCCGGCACCTAAAGGGAACTCAATCGGTTCACCGCGCTCTACCGAAGAATCAAACATGGTTCCATCGGCAAGGTAACCTGTATAGTGAACTTTCACGATTTTGCCGGCAGCAGCCTTAACGGTACTGCCGCTTCTTTTCACTTCATAATATGTAATACCGGATGCTGTTTTTTGAGCTTCTAATCCTTTGATATCGTATTGTACCGGAGGAACGATCTTTTGTACATCGGTAATTTCAATGTCAAATACAAGATCTGTATTCGGCGGGATCGGGCCTGCGCCTTTTTCACCGAATGCCAGTTTGGAAGGAATGATCAGGCGTGCTTTTTCTCCCATTTTTAATAAAGCGATCCCTTCTTCCAATCCGGGAAACAATTGATTTTTTCCAATGGTTGATTTCAAAGGCTGGCCCCTATCGATAGATGAATCAAACATTTTACCATCTAAAAAATAAGCGCTGTAATTGGCAACTATTTTTGTTCCGGCAGTTGCGGGTGCTCCCGATTTATTTGCCTGAACGATGATGCATTGCACCCCGCTTGCAGTTTTGATCGTGTCTTTCCCTTTTACATCGTATGGTCTTACGCCTTCGATCACATCCAGTAATTCCACATCAAAGATCAATGTGGAGTTTGCAGGGATCTTACCGTTTGCCTGTGCACCATAACCCAGCTCGGGGCCAAATTTAATAGTTGCTTTATCGCCCACCTGTAATAAAAGGAATGCTTCGTCCCAGCCTTTGATCACCTGGCTGGCACCCAGCTTAAAAGTAAAAGGCTGCCCTCTTGAAACGGAACTGTCAAATACTGTATCGTTGGTTAATTTTCCGGTATAATGAACCACAACTTTATCGCCATTTTGAGGCTTTTTTCCATCTCCTTTTTCAGTGATGGTGTATTCTAATCCTGATGCTGTTTTCACGGTTTTAGGCTTTTTTACTTTTACACTTTTGGCTTTGGCTTCTTCTTTTGTTTTGCTTTTGTCCTGTGCATTTACATTCAGAGCAGTAAGGGCCAAAAATAAGATTAATACTTTTTTCATAGGTGATTATTGGTTTAGTGAACGTAATTCCGGCCGGAGAAACTTGTTTCTTCCGGCCGGAACCTGGTAAATTTACCTATTTAGTTATGAGGTACAATTTGTTGTTGCTGTTTTGGGTCCGGTGCATGAAAATCGATCAGCTCCACTTCAAACACAAGTGTTGTATATGGAGGAATCCCCTGGTTTCCTTCTCCGTAACCGATAGAAGAAGGAATGATCAATTTTACTTTTGATCCTTTGCTCATCATCAGCAAACCTTCGTCCATTCCCGGGATCAATTGTCCGATAGCAAATTCAGCAGGAGCGTATGGGCGTTTTTCGTCAAAAATACCGGCTGCTTTTGCAGCTTCAGGCAATGTTGTTTCCAACACTTTACCATCCACCATGCTCAGCGTATAATTTACTTTTACCATATCACCTTTGTTTGGATGCGGACCTTTACCTTTTACTTTTTCAATGTAATACAAACCATCATCCGCTGGTTTTGTAGTGATCTTGTTATCTTCTAAATATTTAGCAAGCGTTTTAGATTCTTCGCCTTTTCTTGCTTCCATCATTACTTTTTGCTCTTCGATTTGTTTTTGGCGTTCTTTTTCCACCTCATCTTTTGCTGTGATCTTTAAAAGCGTTGCTTCAAACGTCAGCAATGTTCCTTTTTGAATGTACGGAGGCAATTCTTTTGCTTTGAAAGTTGCTAAATAAACAGAATCTGCATTGATCAAAAAGCTTGCGCTGTCGCCAACAGACATCATCATCAACGCATCTTCAAACGATCCTTTGAATGTTGATTTTTGTAATGGAAATTCGATGAATGTTTTTCCGCTTGGGTTGTATTTTGGATTTTTAGAATCGAACAAAGTAGAATCTTTACCGTTTTTCCACTGCAATGTTAATTTTACCACATCACCTTCTTTCGGTTTCACACCTTTTTCATCTTGTTTATAAAACTTGTAGTATAACCCGTTATCGGCTTTTTCGTAACCGGGATGATCAGATTTTTTGCAGGCTGTAAACGCAACAACAGCAGCTAAAGCAGCGACTGCAAGTTTTTTAGAAAATGAATTTTTCATGTGATTTTTAATTATTGTTTTTGTTGATATTTAATAGTTCTATTTCGTAAATAAGCGTGCTATACGGAGGAACAATTCCTGTAGAAGAACCTGTTTCTCCAAAAGCGAGCTGCGAAGGTATAATAAATTTTGCTTTGCCGCCTTCGTTCAATAAACTTATTGCTAATTCGATCCCTTTTATGACCTGTCCCTGCTCCCCGATTTTGAATTCCAACGGCTGCCCGCGCATGTAAGTGGATTCAAAAACGCGCCCATCGAGGAAGGAGCCTGTATAACTCACCTTTACCAGATCTCCGTATTCGGCAGCATTGCCGGTGCCCTGACTGATGGGCAGGCAATAGATCCCATTGCTGAAAAAAGCATAATGTTCCCCACAGGTATCCAAAAAAGTTTGAAGCTTGCGCTGTTCTTCTATATCGCGATCCTCCACCATATTTTTATATTCAGTGATGGTCTGTTCATACTCTGCTTTATTAAGAATACGGTTCAGTTTCACATCCATCTTTACGGCATCCCCGGGCTGCAGGAACAACGGCAGTTTTGCTTTAAAAAAATCCCGGAAAAGGGAGTGTCCGTCCACGATAAACGAAACACTATCGCCTTCATTCATGCTTGTCAAGCCTTCTTCAAAACTTCCCTTAAAGGAGGAATGGTTAAAAGGCAGGATCACCATGCCGGTTTCATTGCTGGAATAGGAATCCAGGAAAATTGAATCTTTTTCGGTTTTATAAGTAATCCGCAGCTGGAGATAATCGCCGATAGCAGGCTTGCGTTTTCCATCCCCTATAACCTGCAGTTTGTAATACAAGCCGGAGTCGGTTTGGGTGTATCCTTTATGAACAGAATCCTGCCAGCAGGAACACAAAAGTGTTACCAGAAATAAAACACATAAATTATTGATTTTTAACATGTTATTTTATCGACAGTAATTTTATTTCGTAAATAACAGATGCTTTGGCAGGGATTTTATCGCCATCGCCGGCAAGGCCATGCGCAAGATGTGACGGCAGAATAAAAAGAGCTTCATCTCCAACGTGCATGTATTGCATGCCTTCGTGCAAACCTGTTTCGGTATAATCTTTCCCGATCACAATGTCTTCGGGGCCGTTTTTATCGGAGGAATAACAGAGTGTTCCATCCAGCAGGCTCACCTTATAATTCACTTTTGCAGTTTGCCCCACCTGCGCCAGCTCTTTTCCATCGCCTTTTTTGGTGATCATATAGCGCAGGCCGGTTCCGGTGGTGATCATGTTCAGGTTATGGCGCGCCACATACTGGTCAATCTCATCACTTTCGCGTTTCACATACATTTTATTGGCCTCCACCAGCTTATCCTGAAATTCTTTGCTTTGGATATTGGTATTTTTGGCTGTTTTCTTTTGGGTATCCCCGCAGGAAAAAAGCAAAAAAGCCGCCAGGCAAAAAGAAATACAATGCTTCATTTTATTACTTTTTTGAAAGAAGTTGTTTTTTGTATTCCGGAAGCAGGGCAACAAACTTTTCGAGTGTTTTTTTCAGGGACAATTCGCTCATTCCACCGGCAGCATTGGCATGCCCTCCTCCGTTAAAATTAGCGCGTGAAAATTTATTGACATCAAAGCTGCCTTTAGAGCGGAAAGAAACTTTTATGATCCCGTCGCGCTCAGCGAAAAACGCAGCAAAACGGATTCCTTCAATTCCCAATGCAAAATTCACAACTCCTTCGGTATCGCCTTTCTGGTAATTGTAACGCTTTAATTCGGCATCGCTGATATTAAAAAACGCTGTACGGTATTCAGGTAAAACAGTGAGTTTTTCATCCAGGCAAAAGCCCAGCAGCTTTAATCTTTTTTCGGTACTGGTATCGTAAATGCGGTTGTGGATCTCACCGTTTTCGGCGCCGGCATCAATCAGCTCTGCAGTGATGCGGTGTGTTTTGGCGGTGGTGGATGGATAACGGAAAGAGCCGGTATCGGTCATAATACCTGTGTACAAACAATTGGCAATATCTTTATCCATCATTTTTTTATCGCCCATAAGCTGGATAAAATCAAATACCAGCTCGCAGGTGGAGCAAGCCAATGTGCTGTGGAGCATATAATCTGCAAAATCATCGGGCTGCAAATGGTGATCGATAATGAATTTGATGGCAGTGGATTTCGACACCTCATCACCTAATTTATCGATGCGTTTAAGGGAATTAAAATCGAGGCAGAAAATAATATCGGCTTTGGCGACAGCATTTTTAGCGGAGTTTATTTTTTTCTGAAAGTCAAGCACTTTGCTGTTTCCTTTCATCCAGTATAAAAACGATGGATAATCGTTGGGAGTAATTACCGTCACCTTATGATCTTTTTTGATGAGGTAATTGTACAGGCCTAAAGAGGAACCGATCGCATCGCCATCGGGCGACCAATGGGTTACAATAACTATATTCTTAGGTTTGCCGAGAAGTGATTTCACTTCCTTGATCTGTTTTGCGTTCAATGTGCTTTTTTGATTTTTGAACCGCAAATTTACAATAAATACCGAGGTTTTCTACTTCTTATTTCGTGTTAAATAATGTTATCCACGAAATTTTTTCTACTTTCGCAGCCGGTTTAAATCCGGCAATTGAATTTGTCGTTTAAGAAGCATTCAAACTATAATTTTAATATCTAATTTTCAGTAAAAAAATGGCAACAAACAGAACATTTACAATGATTAAGCCCGATGCAGTGGAAAACGGTTCTATTGGCGGAATTTTAAAAATGATCAATGAAGCGGGATTCCGCATCGTGGCAATGAAATACACCAAACTTTCGGCGGAAGCAGCAGGTAAATTTTATGAAGTGCATAAAGAGCGTCCGTTTTATGGCGAGCTGGTGGATTATATGTCGGCTGGCCCTATTGTAGCTGCTATTCTTGAAAAAGAAAATGCAGTGGCTGATTTCAGAACACTTATCGGCGCTACAGATCCTACAAAAGCAGACGAAGGAACTATCCGTAAAATTTATGCAAAATCCATTGCTGCAAATGCTGTACATGGTTCGGACAGTGATGAAAACGCGCAAATTGAAGGTGATTTCTACTTTTCGAAATTAGAGCGCTTTTAATTTACGAAATACGAATAGATACAGCTATACCAACCTGTGTATTTTCTGTGTTTGATCCGGAGTACCATAACTTTAATAAAAGCTCCTGCATATTTATTTATGCGGGAGTTTTTCTTTTGAAGAATTAGCTGTCAATAAGAAGACTGCTTGAAGAAAAGGATCGGGATTAACCTTTAAATTTTTTTTGAATTAACGGATCCGGCAACAGGTGCGGGATGACGCCCACTGACTGAGGTTAGTTTCCGATATTAACAAAACACAGCATCTGCGGTTAGCAAACTTTTGAATTTTTTCATTGGCATGAGTTTTTAAACGGGAGGGTAAAAACTAAACATTATGAAAAAGCAAATCCTAACACTCAGCGCGCTATTACTATTGGTAACTTCTTTTGCAGGATGCCAGGTGGTTGGCGGAATTTTTAAAGCCGGTATGGCATGGGGAATTATTCTTGTGGTATTGGTAATCGGTGGCATCATCTGGCTGATTAGCCGCGGCGGTAAAAAGTAAACCGCAATCCTCTAATTAACCGGCAGCCTTTTCGAGTACTTCAAACAGCTTAACCATAGCGAGTGTATCCATTTTGCAGTATTCCAGCAATTGTTCGCGAACTTCCAGAAGCCTGAACATATCAGTTTCTTTCTGCAATTTTTCGTATGCGATCATGGCCATGCTGCCGCTTGATATTTTAAGATTGCTGTAGCTCAGATCGGGCACCAGCGCCGGTAATACATTTTTAATAGATACCGAATTTTTCATAGCGGGATGATAATAGCTGCGTTCCTGGAAAGGGATGATCAGGTCAAGGAAGCGTTCCAGCCGCGCATCGATCTGCTCCTTAAATTCCAGGAAATCTTTTTTTAAACCATTGAGTACATTGCGCTCCATAAGTGCATCGTATACGAGTATGGTACCTTCGGTGTTTGTATGTTCCAGTATGCTTAATAAAAAGGCTTTGCGCGGATCGATACCCTGCTCAGCCAAAAATTCAAAATGTTCCAGCGGTGCTTCTTTACTTTTTTTATAATGGATGGAATATTGAAAGGGGATATGCTGATATGGCTTTGTATCATTATAAAGCGGAACAGCGGGCATGAACGTTTCAAAATCCATAAAAAATAAAGGATACACTGCTTTTTCCAGAAATTTTTTCAAGGCCGGCTGATCGGTGGTCACGCTTTTATTTTTTACTGCGCGGATGTGGATGTTGGCAAATTTATCCAGCGTATTTTCTTCAGGAATCTCGGTAATGAGCCTGTGCCCGGCATTGTATAATAAAAACTGCTCGGGTTTGGAAATACCGGTGATCTCAAAAACGGAATCTTTCGGTACGTTTTTCCAACAATTGCCCATAAAATCGCAGGTGTAGGGACTAAAACATTGTTCTGCTATTTTCACATCCGGCATTTGTGCGCTTAATGCCACTTGTTTGGATGCCACAATTTTTTCGGCGATCATTTCCTGGTTGGCCAGCGCTTCTTTTTTTACAGAACGGATGCTGAACAGCTCCGGGATATTGATCTCGCCTTTTTTTATGTATTGATTATTGATGATGACAAGTGAAATATCTTCCAGTGGTAACCCGGAATTACTGATCACCCAATATTGCAGGGAAGCATCAAGCAAATATACCGGCGATATTTTAGTAGAGCTTTTTACTTCGTAAGCGTACCATAATCCCTCTTTTTTCACTAAAATATCAAGGATCGCGAGTACCTGCCCATACTGAAATGCGGCTTCATAGATAACCTCAGCCCCATTTGAGATCAACTGCTGCGTACGCTCTACCGCCGAAATATTATCGGAACGCTTTACAGGTGTGGCATCAATTCCGTTTGGAAAAAGCTGTTGTGCCAGTATACCCACATTATTGCCACGGTTAAAGATCGATTGCTGCTCGGCCGAAACACTATCGCGCAGCTGTATAAAATTTTTATACAGGTATAAGGACTTTGCGCATTGCAGTCCGCGTAAAAAGGTGGATTTGCTTAAAATGTGTTTTTCCAAAACAGAGAAAATTAAGCAGCAAAGATAAAGTTTATTCCGGCTGTAAAACTGTCAATAATTCTCATCTACAAAATAAGCAATCCCGTCTAAGAAAAATAGCCGCAAAGCGATTAATACATCCATTTTGCAGAATACTGCGTACAATCCACTTAAAAGATACAACCATTTAAGGGCTTTTAACGTCTTTTTTTTATACTATTGTATATTGCAATAAAATTAAAACTACTCATTCTCTCCATATATGAAAAAAGTTTTACTATTATCAGGTTGGCTAATCCTATTTAACTGCCTTGGCATCAATTCATTCGGCCAAATAACACCTTCTCCTTCAACAACTCACGAGTTGGTGCTGGCCATTCCCCTGCTTACCGATAAAAACGTTGACGAATTCAAAAACACACTGACACATACCAGCGGGCTTACTGTTTATGGTTATTGTGATGCTTACAAATGTTTCCTTATGACTTATGATCCGGCAGTATTCGAATCCGGCGAAGCGGTTGCTGCAATGCTGGGAACTACTTATCCCAACTTCAAAACAGAGATAAAGATTGGTGTAACCATTGCCCAGCTTTTTAATAATTGTACACATTATCCGCTACCGGTAACTGGCACAGCACGATAAACACTGCAACAAACAAAATTATTTCTACTCTACTCCACTTAGCATAAACGAATTATGATAAAAACAAACCGGATGATCAAAGCAGTACTTGCCGGACTTTCATTGCTGGTCTCCACTCAATTTACATTTGCACAGGGAAATAACTGTGCAGGTGCAACCACATTAACCGTAAACGGCGCCTGCGACCTGGCTGCATCCTTTACAGATGCAACAGTTAACGATCCTACCGTAACTACTTGCGGTTCTGCGGCAACACGCGATGGCTGGTATAAATTTACAGCCACAGCCACTTCTACCACGGTTACCTTTACCAATTCATCCAATAAAGACGGCGCAATTTATATTTATTCCGGGGTTTCATGTGCGCTAATGACGTACAGCACCTGTGCAAATACAAACGGAGCAAGCGGAGACGAAACGGTAACATTTACAACCATCCCTGCAACAACATACTATGTCAGGATAGTGCGCACCAGTGGTACTACCGGAAGCTTATCGGGAGATGTATGCATCACTTCACCTGCATTACCGGGCTGTGCCGTGATCGGGTCACCAACAAGCGGCACAACGGGGCTTTGCAATAGCGCAGTTACATTAAACTGGACGGCACCCACATCGGGCGGTGCACCTACAGGATATAAACTGTATTTTGGTACGGACATCCTTGCAACTAATATTGTGAACGGGACCAACCTTGGTAATGTGCTTACCTATACCCCCAGTTTACTGTTGGCAGGAACCACCTATTACTGGAAAATTGTTGCCACCAATGCTCTGGGCGATGCCATCGGGTGTTCTATCTGGTCGTTCACAACCAGCTCACCGGGTTGCTATTACCAACAAAACGGCAATATAACGGCCTGTGGCGGCAGTTATTACGATTCGGGCGGGCCAAGCGCACAATATGCCAACAGCGAAAGCAGCGTGATGACTTTTTGCCCGCCAAGTGCAGGCAATTATGAACAAGTGACTTTCAGTGCTTTTTCCACTGAGCTTACCAATGATGTATTAACGATCTTCGACGGTGCCAATACAAGCGCTCCGGTACTGGCTACACTATCAGGAACCATTGTGCCGTGTACAATTACAGCAACCAATGCAAGCGGGTGCCTTACCTTCCGGTTTGTATCTAATGCTTCTACCCGCTCCAGCGGATGGACAGCTGCGCTCAGCTGCGTAACAACTGTTCCAACCCCACTCACGGGAACAGTATGCTCCAATGCACCTTTTATGACACTTCCATACACAGCTACAGGACAAACGACACAGTGCTACGGTGATGATTATAACAATTCCAGTGTTGGCTCCTGCGGAACATTTTATGAATCCGGCGAAGACCGTGTGTATGCCTACACGGCAGCGTCAGCGGAATGTATCGGGATCTCAATCACCAATGCAAGCACCATCTATATCGGTTATGAGTTATATAGTGGCTGTCCGGGTTCTGCAGGCACTACCTGTGTTGCCAGCAACGGCGGATCCACTTCTTTATCCAGTAATGCCACATTAACTGCCGGAACAACTTATTACCTGGTGATTGACACCTGGGCTAGCCCGAATTATGCAACATACGACCTTGCGGTAACTTCCTTTGGATCAGGGCCCGTAAACGATCTTCCGTGTAATGCCACTCTTTTAACACTTGGGGTAACACAAACCGGCGATAATACCTGTAGCGGAGGAACCGGGGAACCGGCCGCACCAACATGCTGGACAACAGGTAATAATAATTCGGTATGGTATAAAGTAGTACCAACAGGCACAACCTTAAATATAAAAACAGTTGTAGGTACACTTACCAATACTCAAATGGCGCTTTACAGCGGAACCTGCGGCGCGTCACTTACAATGGTAACATCGGGCTGTAATGATGATGCGCCTTTGTGCGGCGCAACATCCGATTATTCATCGTATTTATCAATGACCGGATTAACGGCAGGCACCACCTATTATTTACGTGTAGACGGTTATAGTAACCTGGTTGGCTCATTTGGGGTTATAGCCGTTGACGGCTCCGCATCATTCCCCTCTATCCCGGGCCAGGATTGCGGATTCAGCAATCCTGTTTGTAATTCAACTATGTCGATTAGTAATCCCGGGTACCAGGGAATTGGGACTAGCTGCGATTTGCCAACCAGCTATTGTTTAACTTCCGGCGAAAGAGGGTCTGTATGGTACGGCTTTACCACCAATGCCGCAGGAAATGTTAATTTTGATATTGTACCCAACGACTGGCCGGGCGCACCCAGCACCACGAGTACGGATTATGACTTTGCTTTATTTAAAATGACGAGTTCCAGCTGTGCCGCCATCCTGGCAGGTACAAACACTCCAGTAGCTTGTAATTACAGCTCATTGGGAGTAACAGGTGTAAGCCCTACGGGAAATGCCCCGGCTGCTTATCCGGGTTATAACGCTTCCTATGAGCCACAGGTAGCCTGTGCTGCAGGCGACAGCTGGATTATCGTGATCCAGAATTATTCGAACAGCACCCAGGGCTTTACTATCAACTTCCCGACTGGGGCAGGTGCACCACCGATCAATTATACACCTTCTCCAACATCTGTAAGCTGGTCGGGTGGAAGCAGCACGGCCTGGAATGTTGCCAGTAACTGGGGAGGCTGTGCAATACCGGTTTGCGGCATTGATGCTAATGTGAGTGTATTTGCAACACAACCAGCCCTTACCTCGGCTATGGGGGCACAATATGTAAGAGATCTTACGATCAACGTTGGAGCTACATTAACTTTACAGGCAGGCAGCATACTGCACATCTGCGGTAATTTTGTAAACAACGGAACCATTATCGCCTCTTCCACTTCCAGCATTATATTTGACAATGCAACAGCAGCGCAATCCATGACCGGTAACTTTACCGGCAGCAGCAAACTGGGTAATCTTACGATTACTAAAACAGGCGGATCTGTGATGGCAAACAGTGATATTGATATTGGAGGAACATTTACCACTTCCAACGCCACCAGTATTTTTAATTCAAATGGCAAATCGATCAAAGTTGCCGGAAATTTTGCAAATGCCACAGGAAATACTACTTATACGAATACAGGAACAGCAGGAACATTAACATTTAACGGAACCGCGGCACAAACCTATACACAAGGCACCAGCCAGCTTGACCTGAACAATGTGGTGATGTTGCATACAGGAACAGGTGTTACTATCAGTACCAACATGTACATCAAAGCAAGTACAGGAGCGCTTACACTTACACAAGGAAAGATCATTACGGGAACAAACGAGGTAAACGTTGCGAATACTGCCAGCGCCGCTGTAAATGCAGGCAATACAACCAGCTTTGTACAAGGTAATTTAAGAAGATATGTGGCTTCCACAGGATCGTATGATTTTCCGGTAGGCCATGCTACTAAAGGTTACCAACTGGCAAATATTAATTTTACATCGGCAACCAGCATTGGCAATTTATTGGCAAAATTTACTCCATGGGGCGTTACACCTGTAACACAGGGAGGGAGCGAATGCACCACTACGTATAACTTACCTGGCGAAGACAGCGGCTGGTGGACAATCACTGCGGATGCAAATCCAACAACGGGATTATACACGGCAACACTGCATCCAAATGGCGCTACCAATACTGCACCAGCATCGGGCTGGACGGTTATGAAAACACCTACAGTAGAAACAGGTACCTGGTCGCTGGTAGGAATATGCGGCGCTACCTCTACCGCTACCAATGTATTGCGTACAGGCATGAGCGGGTTTTCTCTCTTCGCGGCAGCACAGGCAACCAGTCCTTTACCAATCGAATTACTATCGTTCACAGGAAAAAGCGAAGGCGCTAAAAACAAATTAATGTGGGTAACGGCATCGGAAACCAACAATGATTATTTTACCCTGGAGCGCTCGGAAACAGGCCTCACATTTGAAGCATTTACACAGGTGGACGGAGCAGGAAACAGCTCGGTAATGATTGATTACAGCACATACGATCCATCTCCATACAACGGAATTACCTACTACCGCCTGAAACAAACGGATTTTAACGGGCACTACATGTACTCACCGATCATTGAAGTAGCAAACAAACTGGATCAGATTGCAGTAAGCAATGTGCATCCGAACCCAACTACGGACGATTTGAATTTTGATTTTTATTCACCTGTAAAAGGAACGATCAGGATCCTGATCCTTGATTATACAGGGCGTATTGTTTCAGATAAAACGGAAAGTGTGGATGAAGGTAAAATAAGCCTGCAGACGCAGATGAGCGAGCTTGCAAAAGGCATTTATTCATTAAAAGTGGAATTCAGCGAAGGGAATTTCCGTTCGGTGACGAAGATTGTGAAATACTAGGTTTTATAGTTTCGACACTTAGAGGCCACCAAGATTATATTATAGAAAAACTCCGGCTCATCTCCGGAGTTTTTTGTTTATCTGGACATCCATTTTCAAGCTGATGCACTAACCGCTTATCTACCCCCTGTCAGGGACAAAAAAGCCCTGACAGGGGCGTTCTTTTAAACACAGCACACACACAGATTCGTAAAATTCGTTCCTGTTCGTTATTCGTAACTGTGAACGGTACCGAAAACTTAGTTTACACCTCTTTTTCAATAAAAAATTTCAAAATAATATTTACATTCGTACGTTATAAAATACGGATACGGTCAAATGCGAATAAAAAAATACATTTTCTTTCTTCTTTTTGCAAGTGTTACAATGCATGGATATGCCCAGCTTTCGGCAAGTGCGGGAAATGATAAAAACATTTGCCCGGGTGCAAATACCATCATTGGCGGCTCTCCAACGGCAGCAGGCGGATTGCCTCCTTACACTTATACCTGGGCGCCAACTACAGGACTTAGCGCCAGTAATATTGCCAATCCAACCGCTTCACCAAGCGTGAATACAACTTATACTGTTACTGTAAAAGATGATACCGGCTCTGTTCGCACAGATGCCATGGTACTTACGATCAACGTTATTGCCAACATTAACGCAGGCAGGGATACCAGCATTTGTGAACATGTGACCGCTTCCATAGGCTCGCCCGCAAATCCTTCCGGTGTTACCTATTCATGGTCGCCGGGAAGTACACTCGATGATTCTACAAGCATTACTCCCATTTCGTCACCGGCCACCACCACCACTTATACATTAACAGCAACTGTTGCAGGCTGTCCGCCACGCACCGACAATGTGAAGATCACAGTGATCCCGACTCCACCAATCAATGCAGGAATGGATACAACCATTACGGAAGGCGCTGTAGCACATCTGCACGCCAGCGGAGGCGCATTTTATGCATGGGGCGACGGGCCAACGCTGACCTACATCTACAATGAAAGTGCAGATGCAGAACCAACGGTAACAACCACTTATCATTTATACGGAACAGATCCTACGAACACTTGTCCGGGCTACGACGATATTACCGTATTTGTAACGCCAAGCGACCAGGTGGTGATCTACAACACGTTTACACCCAATTTTGATGGAAATAATGATACCTGGTACATCGGGAATATTTATAAATACCCTGATAATACAGTGGAAATTTACAACCGTTATGGAAAACAGGTATATAAAACCAGAAGCTACCTGAATAACTGGGATGGAAAAGCGTATGGCGAAGAATTGCCATCCGGGACTTATTTTTACATACTGGACCTTGGCCATGGCTTAGGTACTTTTCACGGTACGGTTACCATTATAAAATAGTTGAATGAAAAAGACAGCACTTTACCTATCCCTCTTTTTATTATTTTCTGTTACCGCTTTTGCACAGCAACTTCCTTTTTATACCCAGTATAAAAGCAACATGTACATGCTTAATCCTGCTATCAGCGGTACCAAACGGCTGATTGACGCACGTATTAATTACCGCGCACAATGGGTGGGTTATGATGATGCGCCGCGCACAGGGGATTTCAGCCTCAACAGCCGCTTTATGAAAGGTAAAATGGGTGCGGGAGTTTATGTAATGCAAGACAACATCGGGCCGAGCAAGCAAACCAATTTAGGAGCCAGCTATGCCTATCATATCCGTTTTCCGGATGTAGAGCTTTCTGCCGGCATTGCCGGAAATTTCACAAAATACACGCTGGTGGGCGATAAAATATTTTTACACAATTCGCAGGATCCGGCCATCGACCAAAACATTAGCAACAGCACCTGGGTACCGGATGCAACAGCAGGGCTTTATTTATACAATGACCGTTTTCACGTGGGATTAAGCGCCATGCACATTTTTGAATCCACTGCCGAATTTTATAAAAAGGACACGACAAAAAAAGGATTGATCAAGTATGCAGACCACATTAATTTTACGCTTGGGTATAATTATTCACAAAATCCCGACTGGGTCTTCGAAAGTACCTTGTACGGAATTTATGTAGCGGGAACACCGTTCAACCTCGATTATACCTTAAGGGTACATTACAAGCAGCAAATTTTCGGAGGTGTTTCACTGCGCCTCCGCGATGCAGTTGCATTGCATGTGGGAGTTACTTTTATGGAAGATTTCCAGATCAGTTATTCCTATGATTTCCTGATCAGTAAAATAGGAAATTACAGCAGCGGTACTCACGAAGTGATGATCGTTTACAGCAGCAATGTGTTTAAAACCAAACACGGCAGGGTGAGCGATAAATTCCTGCACCAGCGGTACGGGTATATGTTTTAATACGGATAGCGAACAGGAACGAAACTACGAATTCTGTGTGTCTGCTAAATACTATCTGTCTGGTGCTTTGTTAATATGGAAATGGATTGTCTCCTTCTACTGTCATCCTGCAATGTTGCGGATAACAACTTCCAAAAAGTGAGTGCGACCAATAAATATTTTTCACACAGCACACAAGATTCGCTTTTATTCCTGCCCGAGTCATTCAGGCGGGCGCTACACTCTACTCCACTATCTTATATTTAATCACTGCTTCATTCCTGGAGCAGGAATTAAAATGCCACCATTCGGTAGTGATGGCGGCAAAACCGGCCTGCAGCATAGCGTCCCTTAAAATTTCGCGGTTAAAAAGCTGTTTATAGGATAATTTCCCTTCACGGATCATGCGTTGCTCTTCACGCGGATAGGCCAGTTCGCCAAAAAAATCGTAAGGCGTTCCCATGTCCAGCACTACTCCATTTTCATCGATGATGCTGAGGTCCACGGCGGCGCCAAAATTATGCAGGGAGCCGTTTTGCGGATTGGACACGTATTTTGAACGCTCGTAATACGGCACCGCAATGGTATCCCACATGGTGTGCTGGATGCTGCGCGGACGCACTGCATCGTACACGATCAATGAATAATAGGGAAATTTTGAACGCAGCAGTGCTTGTGCATTTTTTAATTTTCCGGCTACATCCGGCTGAAGATAAGCTTTGCTGAGACTTCCATACAAGTCCATAAATAAAAAATTATCACAGGTGGAATATTTTAATTCTACAACAATACCCGAATCAATTGTTTGTATATCGACCAGTCCGGCTGAAATTATTTTTTGTTCGATCGCGGAAATGCTTGCTGTGTCCCGGGTATTGAAAGTGGAATCAACATGTTCAGGCTTTTCTATTTTTGCTTTTTCCGGAAGTGTTGTAAGCGGTTTTGTGCCGGATGATTCTTCTCCCGAAAAATAATTGCAGGAAAAAAAGCCCGTGAGCAAGCAGGAAAAAAAGAGTATGTAAAATGGTTTCTTCATATAGGGCCGGCTGTAAAGTTAAGGATAATTAATACTTTTGCATCATGCAACACAAGACATCCCGGATCCTGATGATCCGCCCTGTATCGTTTGGATTTAACGAACAAACAGCCGCCAGCAATTCGTTTCAGCAAACGGCGGAAGAGCTGGCATCTGAATTTGTGCAGCAAAAGGCGCGGAAAGAATTTGACACATTTGCAGCACTGTTAACGGCAAACGGTATGGATGTGGTGATCTTTGACGATACACTTTTTCCGGAAACGCCCGATGCGATTTTTCCGAATAACTGGATTTCTTTTCATAATAATATCATCGTTCTTTACCCCATGCTTGCCGAAAACCGGCGTATGGAAAGGCGAATGGATGTGGTTGATCGCTTTAAAACAATACATACCACTATTATTGATCTGACGCCTAACGAGCAGAAAGGAATATTTTTAGAAGGCACCGGAAGCATTGTCTTTGATCATGAAAATAAGATCGCGTATGCAAATAGTTCTCCGCGCACGGATAAAAAATTACTGGAAGAGCTTTGTAAACAGTTAAGTTACCGCAGCATTGTCTTTAAAGGAGTAGATACAAACGGAGCCGATATTTATCATACCAATGTGTTGATGTGCATCGGCAAGGGATTTGCGGTGATCTGCCGGGAATGCATTGCTAATGAAGCCGAAACGGTAATTGAATCATTGACAGCAACAGGACACGAACTGATTGAGATCAGCTACGCACAAATGAATTCCTTTGCAGGAAATATGTATCAGCTGTTTAATGACGAAGGTAAATCGTTTATTGTGATGAGCGGGCAGGCGTATCAATCGCTGAATAAAGCACAGATTGCCCAACTTGAAAAGCAAGGAACCCTGTTACACTCGCCGTTGGACACCATTGAAAAATATGGCGGCGGAAGCGCCAGGTGCATGATGGCGGATGTGATGTTAGATGTTAGATGTTAGATGTTAGATGTTAGAAAGTATCATTTTCCAGTGCGGATAAAGCAGGTACCAAATTTGTATATTTGTAAAAATTAGTAATCCATGGCTTCATTCGACATTGTAAACAAGGTAGATGCTCAATTGCTTGATAATGCAATCAACGTAGCACGTAAAGAAATATTGAACCGCTTTGATTTTCACGGATCGAAAAGCGAGATCAATTATGATAAAAAAACACTGACGCTGCAGATCATGACGGAAAACGAAATGCGTTTGGAAGCGATCACCGATGCCATCCGTTCCAGGATGATCAAACAACATTTGAACCCTTTGTGCCTGGATATGAATAAAGAGCACAGTGCTGCATCCGGAATGATGATCCGCAAGGATATTAAAGTACGGGAAGGGATTGACAAGGAAGTGGGCAAAAAGATCGTAAAGGACATCAAGGATTCGAAACTGAAAGTACAGGCTTCCATCATGGACGACCAGGTGCGCGTGACCGCAAAAAAAATCGACGATCTGCAAGCCGTAATTGCCCTGATGCGACAAGGAAATTACGAATTGCCGCTACAGTTCGTGAATATGAAATCTTAGTTAATTTAAACGGAAGAAGAAAAAGAATACCGCCGCTGCCGCTTCTTTTTGGTCAATGTCTTTTGCATAACCAATCGTGGAATATGAACCGTTCTGGATCGTTCCGTCGTTTTTAATATAACCGATTGTTGAATAGGAGCCGTCCTGAACAGAGCCGTCACTTTTGATATAACCAATGGTAGAATACGAACCGTTTTGTACCGACCCATCACTTTTTATGTAGCCAATCGTTGAATACGAACTGTTTTGAACAGTACCGTCGCTTTTGATATACCCTAATGTGGAATAGGATCCGTCCTGAACGGTGCCGTCATTTTTAATATATCCTACGGTAGAATACGAACTGTTTTGAATGGATTGCGCCAGCAATGCCGAGTTGAAGAATATACCGAAAATGGCTGCAAGTGCAATTTGTTTTAATGTTTTCATGTTGGTTGGTTTAGCAGATCAAATTTAACATATCCTCGGCAAAAAAACAATTATTCCGATAGCAATGGCTGCAATGGCCGCAATCAGCACCGCCGCCGCAGATACATCCTTTACTTTTTTTATGCCCGGATGAATTTGAGGTGAAACCACATCGCATAAAAATTCGATAGCGGTATTGAACATTTCTGTAACAAATACAAGCGTTATCGCAATGATGATCATCCCCCAGTCGGTTTTACCGAGATGAAAATAAAACCCTGCTGCAATGGTAATTGCCGCCCCAACAAGATGAATCCAGGCATTGTGCTGTGTTTTAAAAAAAACGACTAAACCTTCCAATGCATAACCAACACTTTTTATGCGGCCTGTGATACTGAATTTTTTATTCATAAAATGAGATCAAAGTTTAAAGTTCAACGTTTTCTGTGTACCAATTATCGAATAACGAGTTTTAACGAACAACGAATCAATACAAGAGTTAAATACGGCTAATAATTAGAGTTCCAGCAACATTGGGGATGACAGTGTTTAAAGCAGATCTCCCATTCCTTAATCCTTATTCCCTATTTCCTAAATCTTCATTTTTAAAATTCCGGATCAATGCGTCCAGGGTTTGGTAACCGGCGATCAAAAATAAGGAAAAGAAAAATGTAACGCCTACCATTCTTGTATTATGAAAAGGATGGATGAGCATGTGAAAGATATCCGAGAACAGCGCGAACGGATCGCTGATGATGTCCCAGCTGTTCCAACGGGGATAACGGCCCAGGTAAATACCAAAACTGCAGAGGATCATTAAACCCATAATGAACAGGTGAACGGCATTTGTGCTTAAGTACATTTTTAAGATGCGCTGCACTTGCAGCAGCGAGGAAAATCCCAGCAGCAAGCCATTCCAGGCAAATGACAGGATCAATACAAGATCAAACCACAACGGAATGCCTTTGTTTTGTTTTAAATGAAAAAGATCCGTGATGATGTAAGGCGAGTTGGGAAAAAACAAAAGCCATGCGCCAAACAATAGCAGCAGCAGATATTTTGAACGATTGTTTTTCTTGGCTTCCGATAAAAAGTATGCGCATAAAAACGGGATCCAGGCAAGAAATAAATTCCAGACCAGGAAAACATAATGCAGATTTCCGCTCCATTGAATCCGTGCATACAGCAGCAATACGCAGAGCGCGGAAGAAATGGCCATTGTTTTTATTAATTTCATTTTTTTAGTTTAAAGTTCAAAAGTTTAATCCGATTGCTGTGTATATGCAGGCGCCAGGCTCTGTTTAATGGCATTATAGTTTATCACCAGCCAGAGCCTGGCGCTTACGGGTACTTAGCAATTCCTTCATCTTTCTTCCCCTTCTCCATACCAATCCAATTGCGAGCAGAATGATGCCCTGCCCTACCCAAAACAATCCCCAGTTAAAATGCGCGGGAACATACTGTTTTACTTCATCAAACATATCCTGGTTGCTGGATAAGGTCCACACGCCTTTATCCGCGCCATAACTGGAAACATACATGATGTAATCCCACATAAAGGAAATAATCGCGGTAACGCTGCCGCCAATAAACAGCAGCCATTCTACAAAATTTACTTTTAGTTTTATTCCTTTTTCCTGCTGGATTACAACTACGAGCATGAACAGGATCATGGACAGGGAAACCATGCAGGGCGCCAGTACCGGGCCCACCCATGGAACGGGAATTAAAAATAAAATATCCCATGTGAATACTGATTGAGGCCAGTTGAGCAGCATTTTTAAAAACACATAATAAAAAATATCCCAGATGGCGAATGTGTACAGAAAAAAAACAAAACGCTGCAGCGGATTTTTACCCGACATTACTCCTGCCCCGATAAGCATGATAATAGTGGCTGCTTCGCGCCAGAATTCGGTGATGGCAATATCCCGGGTAACGGGAACCAATGGAAAATCAAAACCGCCGGGGTAATACAGCTTGCGCAGATAGACGACTACGGATGTTTCTAAAAAGCCCATGGCAATGGCAAATACAGTGAGCCATGTGATTGTTTTTACGATTGGTTTCATTCTGCTTCGGAATTTGGGTTAATTTCATTAACAATGATCTGCGTATTCGGGAATGTATGTTTCAATGAATCCAAACCACTTTCTGTAATGTACCCGATGGTGAGTTTTTTCAAATGTTTTAATTCCAGCAAAGGTGCGAAACTTACAATGTGATTTCCGCCGGAAACATTCAGCACTTCAAGATTTTTTAATGCGGATAATCCATGCAGATCCGAGATCGTATTTCCGGAAAGATCTAATTCCAGAAGAGAAGATGGCAGATCATCAACGTAAGTCAGCTGATTCCGTTTTAAGCTTAATTTTTTTAAATATGGAAATTGTTTAAATTCGTTGTAATCCTCGATTAAATTTCCGGAAAGGTCCAGTTCACTGATGTTATCAAACATTTTTAAATGCGACAGTGTTTCCATGTGATTATTTTTAAAGGAAAGCGAATGCACCTGCTCTTTCATTTCAACAAGATCATGAAACACCCTGTTCTTTTCAGAACAGGCAGATGGCCATTCCATAGTTCCGTATTCTTCTAAAAAATTATTTAATTTTTTGCCAAGGCCCGATTTAAAATCATAAAAATAAACACCTCTTAAATTATAATAATAATCACGTGCTTTGTAATCGTTAGCATTGGCAACCGAATCGGGCAATGCTAAAAGCTGCGGCAAATTTTTATAGCTCAGGTCCAGTAATAAATATTTTTCAAGCGCTTTTCCCTCCTGCGTATATTTTTTGATGTTATAATCTGTGATGATCACATCCCAGTTAAACACACATGCAAGTACCAGTAAATAATAATAAACAGCTGCATTTGTGCGAAACAAATACCAGTTTGTTTTTACTTTCCAGACTTTGATAAACGTTGTAACCAAGCCTACCAGCACAAAAACCAGGTATACATACACGCCTATTTTTTTATAGGACAAACCCGATTCCTGGATGTATAAGTTATTTCTGTAGGCAGTAGACAGGATCATAAATATATTTTGAACGATCCAGCTGTACGCCATGATTTTGATCCATTTGCTTTGTTTATAAAAATTGAGTGTCCCTCTGAAATAGTACATAATAATAATGATCGCAACAATAATGGAGGTAATCAGAGTACCTACACCATCATGTACAAATTCCTTCGGGTTTATTCCCTGCGGAAGCTTTCCATCAAACCATAAATAATGCAGATCTAAAAAATTTAACAACAACAATAATAAGTTGAGCATGCAAAACAATACCACTCCCGAAATTGCTTCCGTATCGATGCGCATAAATCCGTTAATAAAACCTTTCCGGGCTGCTCTTTCCGGAGTTAGCTCCATGGATGCATTTGCATCCGTATCTGAAATGCCTTTGATCCGGAGGTTGTAAAAAAATCCATACATCAGCAGCAACCCGCTGTATGTAAAAAAAAGCCACAAAACAGAGATAAAGTCAAGGTTGATATTTTTTGTAAATTCATAAAACAATGGGTTGGACGTTTGGTAAAAAAAGAAGAACAATAAAGCAATTAACAACGGTACCACGATCAGGAAAAGCTTGACATAAAACGGACGCTTATACTCCCCGCTTGCTTCTGCTTTTTTACGCCGAACCCAATCAATAAACATAAAAGTGCAGGAAGAACCGGTGGAGCAAATGGTCAGAAAAATCCCTGTAAGAAAAGAAGTGCGTGGATCAATGCTCACCGCAGATAAAATGAATAAGGAAAATAAATCTGCCCAGATAGCCAATGCGCTTCCATACATAAAAATACAAAAAGAAGAAAGCAGTGTTCCAAAAGCAACAGATAACCACACCTTATTTTTGACCAGTGATTTATTCCTGTAAAGCAGTAAACCGACAATTGAAAGATTAAAAATTAAAAAATTAATTCCGGCTGTTTGCCTGTAAAACAGGATACTGTAAAGCAATACCGAAAGAAGGATGGACCAGTCGTTTTTTTTCATGTTATTCATTGTTATTATTAAAATTAAATCGGAGTTAAGCTGTTTTTTTTGCGTATTATTTCCCGTTCAACTTTGTTCCAGTTGTTTAATATTTTTATAGCACAAGTAAAGCGGAATAATCCCTAAAACGCCAAATGAACAATCAACCAACTGCCAGTAAAATGGGATGTGACGAATAGGCCCTGCAATGAATGCCAGCGGAAAAATCATCACACAGGCGATCATCCCGAACTGGATCACCCAGATATTTCTTACGGGATCTTTCAGTGGCCCGATAAAAGCAGTAGCAATCACCAGGTGCGCAAAAGCAAGCCAGTCCGTGCCGTAAGATAGCTGCGGGTAATTTTGGTTGGTATTTTTTACCGCCTCGTAAATTTTACCGATCCAGTTTTGCAATTCCAACGGAAACGCGGAGGTATGCGCCGATAAAAACGAAAGCTCTGCTTCTATCGGAAATGCGGTAACACCGCTAAGCACAAGAAAAATAATAAATAACCAAAGCCAGGTATTGATCCGTTTTTTCAGTTGTTGTACTGTGCGTGTTTTCATAAGGTGGAGTTTAGGTATTGTTTTCTTAAATCATTTGTATTCATTATAATCAGCTGATTGTAATCGAGGTCTTCAAACCGTTTTCCCTTTTTTCCAAGCTGGTAATCGCAGGAAAATTGTTTCCAGTGTTCCGGCATCAGCACAGCACAAATCAATACAGTGCTGACAACTGTAATGGAATAATGCCCATTGCCCAGAAAATAAAATTGCATGCGTGCCTCCCCTGCTTCATCCATCTCATAGCCGAGGATGATGTGTTTGCAATCGTGCCGCTCATAATTACGCAGCAGATTAAAACCCTTTTTTTGCAGATAGAGCGCTAAATCTTTTCCCAATGTTCCATCCGGCAATTCCAGTAATTGCAGCATGGAATAATGAAATTTCCGGTTGTTCCTGAATTTGGTGATCAGCGGTAATGCCACATCGTGAGTGAGCAATTCGAGGATACGTGATCTTATTTTTTTGATTCTTTTCAGCATGGGGTCTTATTTTTAGCGGGAGAATGTAAAACCAACTGATTGAGTGAATGCTCTGATGATACTGTCGGGTTGAAGCCCTACTGCGTAACCAAGCAGCACTTGTGCAATCACCAGTACAACTACAATGGCCCCATAAACAAACAAGCGGGCCGTCAGCGGCTGTTGGAACAATTTGTACTGAACAGGCTCAAAGCCCAGCTCGCGGCGATACGGAAGCAATTCCTCCATATCAAGCTTCACCTGGTTGTAAAAATAAAGCTCGCGGATCAGCATAAAAAAAGCAATGAGCGGACATAACAATTCAAATCCTGCCCATGGAAATATAATGCCCATGAGCATGAATCCCGCAAAGTGTATGGTAACGATGGCGCATAAAACAATTCCCTGCAGCATACCCGCAGATAAAAAAATGCGGACGAAAAGATTATGGGTATCTTTTGTAGCACGCGCCAGCCAAAAGGAAACGGAACCTACTGCCGATAATAAAATGATGATGAGCACATGCTGTTTGGCAAAGGGAATTTCGGGGCCGAACTGATCGAAACGACAAAAACCAATGATAGGGCCAATAACGGTAAACACGATTTCTGAAAAAAGAAGTATTGCCTCCGCGGCATTGCTCCGGCATTTTTTTTCACTCCGTTTTAACGTAAGAATGATCTGAACGATCAGGTAAATCAAATAAGCCGCGTAAGGTATTGCCAGTGCAAGAAAAGGTCCCATTTTTTTTAATTGTTAGAGGTTTATATTTATTTTAAAAGTACTTTGCAGTTCAAAGTTAAAAGACAAAAAAATAGAATTTAGGTTTAATCCCTTTGTTTCAGGAGCTTTTCCAGCGCATCCAAATGTTCGTTAAATGCTTTTTTTCCGGCACGTGTTACCAAATAAGTAGTGTTCGGTTTTTTTCCGATAAATTGTTTTTGTACTTCAATGTATTCAAGCTTTTCGAGCGCCGAAATGTGCGAAGCCAGGTTTCCGTCGGTAATGTCAAGCATTTCTTTTAAAGCGCTGAACTCTACCCTGTCGTTGACCATGAGAATGCTCATGATGCCCAACCGGATACGGTTTTCAAATGCCTTGTTTAAATCCTGGATGTAATTTTTCACAACTAATAACCAATTTTACGAATAATGAATCTGTGTAAATCTACTAAATACTAATGTTTGCGAATATAACAATGTTACCGATTTTTAAGATCTTCAAAACATTGCGGCCCAACTGCGCCACCGCCATATTCCAACACAATGTTTTCTTTATAAAAAATGTACTGACAACTGTCATTGTATTTACTTTTTAAGCTATCATTCAGCGGCTTGTCAAATATCTTATAAGAATACATCCCCATCCCACTTCGCTTATAACCTATCGTGCAGGGCTCGCCGCTTTCTATCGAGATACAATCTGCATCGTCCAGCTTCTCTTTTAAAGCTGAAAGCGTTTCTTGAGTCCAGCCAAGTTTTTTAAGTAATATTTCCGCTTGCGGCGAACTGGCGCTTACATCCCAGTGACTATCATAATTACCCTGCTCAATAACATGAAAGATCGATAATGTTCTGCTCCCGTCAAATTCAATCTCAACTCCTTTACCCGCCGGGACAATGCTGTTAATATATTTTTTTAATGCAGTGATCTCTTTTGTTTTTGCATTACAATTATCAACTAAATCATGCTCTGTATAATGTGAATCAAATGCTCCGGAAAAAACCACTATTGCATAAATAAAAAAACCTACATATAACAGTACCCCTATTCCTATTGTTATTAAGAGCCATTTTAAAAATTTATTCATTTCATTCCTGACTTAAGCTCAATTCCGTTCGTACTTAAAATACATCACCGCTCCATACATAATGTGCAAAACACCAAATCCTAATGCCCAGAAATACAAGCCATAACCTGTATAAAATGTGGATATAAGCCCAAGTATAATCTCACAAATCCCTAAATAACGAATGTCGTTCAGGGTATATTTACTGGCATTGAAAAGCGCCAGTCCGTAAAAAATAAGTGTTGCAGGCGCTACAAGTCCTATATCGCCCCGATAAAGAAGAATAAGGCAAAACAGGCCACCGGTCACAAGCGGAATAATTAAATTGATGAGAAGTCGTTTTGCCGTACTGTCCCATGTTTTGATCCCGCGTTTTTTAGAGTTGCGCATGGTCAATACCACACCTACGATCAGCGATGCGGCCAGTACTGCAGCAGCAACTGTAAATAAATAAATGAGGAGCCCCACCGGGCTTGCATCATATTCGGTATTGCGGTCGCCGATATAAGAATATGCTTTTCTATAATCAACCAGGTAAGCACAAAGTTTCAGATGCGCCAGGTATGCCCCTATCAGTGCGAAGATCCCGGCAAATACACCCGATAATCCGCTGAGAGAAATAAAACGTGAGGAACGTTCCATCATGGAACGGATGTCCGACAAGGCCTGCAAATGTTCTTTTTGTTCTTCCATGGGTAGTGTTATTAAAAGTACTTTGTAACGCAAAGTAAATATAAAATATTGTGCTGTGCAAATTTATTTTTTGAAAATCATACTTTTTTTTGAACAGTCCCGAAATAAAAAATGAAGGAAGAAGCACTCCCTCTCGAATGGCTTCTTACCTTCATTACATATTGTACAACAGGAACTAAATCACATTTATAGAACTTACATCTCTCTCTCTAAACATGTAAGACAACTAACAAAAAACTCCCGCTATACAATATTTTACTGATCTGCACATTGCAGTTCAAATTCCTTTTTATCGCTTATTTTTAACTTTCATTTTTTTCTGCTCTGCCTGTTCATTCAATCCGGATACAAGTGGTTCCAGCTTGCTGTTTTTGCTTTTGCATTCCTCCAGGGCTGCTTTAGCCTTATCCAGCGCTTTATCGTCAGTTAGTTTTACCGACAGGATGGAATCCCTGCTCAGCCATGCTTCATCCCGTTCTCTTTTCAGATGCTTCTGCCTGTTCATAAAAATGGCATTCCCGATCAGCGACAGTACCAACAGTCCCGAAACAATACCCAGCGTTGCATTTCTCTTTTTCAATTCTTCCATCGGTTTGCCGGGTGTTGGACCTGTTTTATCATTCATAAAAGTTTTGATGATTGTGGCTTTTCTCCAGTACACGTAATTATTTGTAAGCAACCAGTTTACCAGGATACAAAACAGATCAATCCTTATTAAAGAGGAATTAAAATCAAATTAAAATGTAATTAAAATGTACCGGAAAATTTTAAATGCACTCAAGATCAGGTAGTGGTGGGGAACGTGATGGTTACGGTGGTGGACTGACTGATCACGGATTCTATTCGCATTTCGCCTTTGTGCAGGGCAATTATTTTTTGTGTCAGCGACAAGCCCAAACCATGACCGGGGTACATTTTTGCATTATCGCCACGAAAAAAAGGTTGAAATATATTTTTGAGGTTTTCAGGAGAAATACCAATTCCATGATCTTTAAAAACCAGTTGAATGCTGTCGTTTTTTACATTAAAGGAAATAAAGACTTCCCTGTCGGGCGAAAATTTACAGGCATTGACCATAAGGTTCAGGATCGCACTTTTCAACAACTGTTCGCTTCCGTTCACAGTCAGCATATTTTCATCTTCCGGAAAATCGAGAATCTCAATGTTTATCTTATACAGGGGCGTACTTTTCAACAGCTCATTGCGTGTTTGCCACAACAGTTCATCCATTCTCACATCCTTTAGCCGCAGCGCGGATGCATCCATGTTTGCCTGCGCCAGTATCAGCAAACCATTAGTTAGTTTGCTCAGGCTATTGATGTCTTCCAGCGCCGACCGGATAATGGCAACGTACTCTCCGGGATCCCTTTGTTTAATAAGCGCTACTTCTAACTGCCCGGTAATTGATGTTAAAGGCGTACGCAATTCATGCGAAGCATTAGAAACAAAACTTTTTTGCAGTTTAAAGGCTTCTTCGATCCGGTTCAGCATCTGGTTAAATGTTACAGCAAGCTGCGCGATCTCATCCCGGCCGTTTCCTTCGTTCACACGCTGACTTAAATTGGATGCTGTTATTTCGTCAACTTCGCCTACCACCTTCGAAATTGGGCTGAGCGCCTGCCCCGCATACGACCAGCCAGCGATCATAGTTACCAGCACACATGCAAAAAGTCCAAGGATCAGGATCAGCTGAAGGTTCCTGATCTTGCCCACACCGTATTTATCATAGGCCGACGCAATGACCACAAAACGATCGTATTTGCCGGTAAACAATATCCCTAATACTTCCTTCCCATTTGCATTTTGCTGCAGCTCACCTTTTAGCCGGATTTCGTTCAAAAGCCCTTTGTCCACTTTTGAATCAATACTATCACCGCTGCTGTATATCTCCTTGTTGTTATAATCATATACTCCAATTTGTTCTTCGGGAAGCGAGGCTGTATTTTTATCGATGATCTTCAACAGGTCCTTGCTTACCTCATCCACATCAATCAGCAGCTTTGCTGTATTGTTGGCTTTTTCCCTTAACCGGGAATAAAATTCCTGCTCGCGGTAGGAGGATGAAAAATAATAAATGGCAAATGCAAAAAACAAGAGGATAGATGCCACAATAATGGTAAACCGCAATGCCAGCTTTGTTCTTATCTTCATCTTTTTAGTCCGATTCTTTTAAAACATATCCCATGCCCACCAGTGTATGGATCAGCTTGTTGTCATAATCCCGGTCGATTTTTTTGCGCAGGAAATTAATATATACATCAATTACATTTGTACCTGTATCAAAAGTAATGTCCCATATTTTTTCAGCAATTTCGCTTCGTGAAATAACCCGGCCACGGTTCCGCAGCAAATATTCCAGTAATGAAAATTCTTTCGCGGTAAGATCAATTTTACGGCCGCTCCGCTTTACCGTTTTCGAATCTGCATTCAGCTCCAGGTCGGCAATACAGTGCACATTACCGGTAGTATTACCTGCAACGCTCCTCTTTAAAAGCACTTTTATTATGGCCAGCAGCTCCCTGAACTCAAACGGTTTTACCAGGTAATAATCAGCCCCACTGTCAAACCCTGTAAGTTTATCCTCGGTTGTATCCAGCGCTGTGAGCATCAGAATGGGCACATGTTGCCTGCGGAGCCTTATTTCCCGGGATACTTCATATCCGTTAAGCAGCGGTAAATTAATATCAAGGATAATGGCATCATAATGTTCATTCAGCGCCTTTTTTTTACCAATCATCCCGTCATAGGCAATTTCGGCTTCGTAATAATTATCTTCCAGTCCCTTTTTTATAAACGATGCTACTTTGGGCTCATCTTCTATGATTAATATTTTAGCCTGATTCATGTCACAAATTACTCCCTTTTAAGCGATAAAAGAAATAAACCTCTAAATTTTAATTACATTTTAATGCAATTTTTTTAAGCCTGCTTCCCTGTGATGGCAAGTTATTTTTATCTGCTCCGGGATGCGTTTGCAGGCATTTTACAAAAAGGTACTTCTTTTTTTTCAAGCACAAAACCGCTAAACAATTCACGTAAAAACCTTATACTTGTAGTATGCTTACATTATTCATAAATGCGTTTATAGTAGTACACTGGATCGATGTGGTGGACGTATTGCTGGTGGCATTGCTCATATATCAGCTGTATTACCTGATCAAAGGAACGGTGGCCATCAACATCTTCATCGGCATTCTGCTGTTTTATATGCTCTGGATCGTGGTAAAAGCGCTGAATATGCAATTGTTCGGCAGCATCCTCGGCAAGTTCATTGATGTTGGTTTTATAGCGTTGCTGATCGTATTCCAGCAGGAGCTGCGCCGTTTTTTATTATTCATCGGCACCTCCGATTTGTTTACAAAAGGAAAAATAGGCCGCGGATTTTTTGATTTCAAATGGCAGGTAAGCAGCGGGCGCGAGCTGGATATCAACGCTATTGTAAAAGCCTGTAAGAATATGAGCGAAAGCAAAACCGGCGCGATCATCATCATCACTAAAAGCAATGAATTAAAGTTTTATGCAAATACCGGCGACCTGATCGACGCAAAAGTATCCATGCGCATGATCGAAAGTATCTTTTATAAAAATTCACCATTGCATGACGGTGCCATCATAATCTCGGCAAACCAGATTGTTGCTGCGCGCTGTGTATTGCCTGTAACGGAAAACGCCAATTTTCCAGCACATTTGGGGATGCGCCACCGTGCTGCAGTCGGCATCACCGAAAATACCGATTCCATCGCAATTGTGGTTTCAGAACAAACAGGGGAAATTTCTTTTTCAAAAGAAGGAGAGCTCAAACATACATTAACGCCGGAGCGCCTGAGAGAATTGCTGGAGAAGGAACTTAACTGAGTACTGAACTGCAAATTCCTGATCTGCAGATGGACGTACTACGTGATGAATAATTTTGAAATTTCTCTATTTGAAAATGCCCTTATAACGCGCGCGCAGCTAATCAATAATCTGCGTATTATTTCCCTTTATTCTTCGCCTCAAATTCTTTAATCAGCTGCTCATCGGATTTACCAAGATTAGCAATCGCCGCTTTCGCATCATTTGCATAAGGCAGGGTTGGATATTTTGCGATCACCTGCTCATAAACCGGTTTTGCTTTGTCATCCTCGTTCAAAAAATTATCCATCAAAAAAGCTTGCATGTAAAGGCTTTCCGGTGCCAGTTTAAAAGTTGGGTATTTGCTGGTAATGGTTTGGTAATACGTCAGCGCCTGCGGATATTGTTTGATGGCCGTGGAGATCTCTGCTGCTTTAAATAAAAAATCGGGAGCTAATGAATCACCCGGAAAATGACTTACAAAATCATCGTATGCTTTTATTCCCAGTACCGCCAGGTCCGGGTCCAGCGTCATGGATTTGTGCATGTCTGCTTCATACTTTTTTACCACATCCACAAAATGCTGTCGCGGAATTTCTTTTGATACCTGGCTGGATGGCTGTTCTGTATTAGTTCCACACGATACAATTGTAAGTGTTATTACTCCTAATAAAATACGTTTTACTGTTTTCATTATTCTACTTTTAAATGTATGGGGGATGATTTTATTCGTTGGTTATTTATTCGGAAAACGCATCTTGTAATCCACTTTTACATTTCCCTTCGAAATATCCGTAAGCTTGCCTTTCAGCAAACGACGGCGCAAAGGATTGATATGGTCTACAAATAATTTCCCTTCAATGTGATCGTATTCATGCTGGATTACACGTGCCACAATACCTTCGTAGGTTTCGTCGTGGAATTTAAAATCCTCATCATAATACTGGATATGGATTTTTGGTTTGCGGATAACGTCTTCACGGATCTTTGGAATACTCAGGCAACCTTCGTTGAATGACCAGTCCTCCCCTTCTTCCTCCACGATCTGCGCATTGATGAACGTCCGCTTAAAGTGTTTCATCATCGCCATCTCCTCCTTTGTATATTCACTATCCTCATCTTCCGGCACATCCGAAAAAGGCTTTGCATCCACTATAAATAAACGGATGGCTTTGCCCACCTGCGGAGCTGCAATTCCAACACCCGACGAATTGTACATTGTTTCGTACATATCATCAATCAATTTTTGAAGTCCCGGATAATCTTTATTAACCTCTGCTCCTATCTTCCGCAATACAGGATCGCCATAAGCTACAATTGGTAATACCATTTTTAGTCTTTAATAGTTAGTATTTAGATGTTGGTTTATTTGTTGCGTTAAAAGTTGGTAGTTGACGGTTATTTAAAAACCAATTAACTTATATACTTTTAATATTTATTCTTTTTGTCAGCATTTTTAAATAAGTGCAAGTAACATTCGCTATATCGTCTAAAGGCTATCTGCTCCTATTCATAAAGCTTTGCAAAATAATCGTTGCGCTGATCTCATCCACCAGTTCCTTGTTCTGCCGTGCTTTCTTTTTCAATCCACTGTCGATCATCGTCTGAAATGCCATTTTGGAAGTAAAACGCTCATCCATCCTTTCTATTTTAATGGATGGAAATGTACGCCTTAAATGCACCACAAAGGGTTCTATGAACCGTGCCGAATCTGAAGGCTCATTGTTCAGCCGTTTCGGCTCCCCTACCACAATGCATTCCACTGCTTCCTTTGCTATATAGCTTTTCAAAAATTCGATCAGGTCCTTCGAATGAACCGTGGTTAATCCCGTTGCAATGATCTGCAAAGCATCCGTAACCGCTATTCCTACCCGCTTGCTCCCGTAATCTATTGCCATGATCCTAGCCATAGCGCAAAAGTAATAAAAAAGAGCACTCCAAAGTCACGAAAAGCAACCGCCTTTTTAATTATATTTGCCGGGATTTAAACGCGGAAAAATTCTTAAAACAATCGAAATCAACCAATTGTAAAAACAGCAACAATTTCCGCATTTGTAAATAACATCATTTATGCAGCAAATTATTGAAGCCGCCTGGGCAAACCGGGAATTGTTGAAAGACGAAAAAACCATTACCACCATCCGGGAAGTAATTGAGCAGCTCGACAAAGGAAAATTGCGGGTGGCTGAGCCAAATGGCACCGAATGGCAGATCAACGAATGGGTAAAAAAGGCGGTGATCATGTATTTTCCGATCCAGAAAATGGAAACCATCGAATCGGGTATATTTGAATATTACGATAAAATGAAATTGAAAACCGGCTACGAGCAGTTGGGTGTACGTGTGGTTCCCAATGCTGTAGCGCGATACGGCGCCTACCTGGCCAAAGGCGTGATCATGATGCCCAGCTACGTAAACATTGGCGCATATGTGGATAGCGGCACGATGGTGGATACCTGGGCTACCGTAGGTTCCTGTGCCCAGATCGGGAAAGACGTACATTTGAGCGGCGGCGTGGGTATTGGCGGCGTGCTGGAACCGGTACAGGCTGCTCCGGTAATTATTGAGGACGGCTGTTTTATCGGCTCCCGCTGCATTGTAGTAGAAGGTGTACGCGTACAAAAAGAAGCGGTGCTGGGCGCCAATGTTGTGCTCACCAAATCCACAAAAATAATTGATGTAACCGGTGCTGAGCCGAAAGAATACAAAGGAATTGTGCCTCCGCGCTCGGTTGTGATCCCCGGATCGTACACCAAAAAATTTGCTGCCGGCGAGTTCCAGGTACCCTGCGCGCTCATCATCGGGCAGCGCAAAGAAAGCACCGACCTGAAAACCTCCCTGAACAATGCACTGAGGGAATATGATGTTGCCGTTTAAACTATTTGAAACTATGAAAAAACAAGTCCTTTTTAGTACTGCGCTCCTTTTGCTGAGCCACATCTCCTTTTCACAGGCGGATGCCGAAAAAACGCTTCTTGATAAAATGAGCAAAGAAGCATGTGATAAAATTGAAAAAGCCGGGATCAAAGACAAAGATGATGCGGATGAAATAAAAATGAAGCTGGGCATGGCGCTTTTGCCGGTGATCCAGAACAATCAAAAAGAGATCAAAGAAGTGCTTGGCCTCGACATTGCCATACCGGAACAGGCGCAAAAAGTGGGAGAAAAGTTAGGTGCAAATGCCGTTTTCAGCTGCCCTAAATTTCAGGAAGTAACCATGCTGATGCTAAAAAAGGATGCAAACCTGGCGGGAGTTGTAAATGATAAAATAAGTGCAATGGAGAACGATACACCGCCACCGCCGCCACCAGTAATAGTACCGGATGAAAGCGCTGCCGGAAAGATCAGTAAAATAGAAGGAACCGAAGTTGCCTGGATTTATGTAAATACTGATGATGGCGAAACCATCAAACTCCTTTGGCTGGAAGATTTTAAAGGAAGCGCCTTGCTTACGGGTGGGAATTATACGAATATAAAATTCGACCTGACATATATTAAAAAATCGATTTACCAACCCCAGACAAAATCCTACAAGGATGTGAAAGTGATTACCGGGCTTGCAAAATCAAAAGGCTAATTTAATAATCAGAGTAAGGGAACATACAGATGAATATCGGATTCGACGCAAAGCGTGCCTTTTTAAATAACAGCGGACTGGGGAATTATGCCCGTACGCTGATCAAATCATTGAATGAATATTTTCCGGAAAATACCTATTCGTTGTTTACTACCCGCCAGGCAGAAAACGATTTTCAAAAACACATTGCCCCTTTTTCCAACATTCAGCTGCACGAACCGCAGCATTTTATTGATAAAAAACTGCGTTCCCGCTGGCGCTCCTACGGAATGACCAATACCCTGAAAGAACAGCACCTGGATGTGTATCATGGATTGAGCAACGAATTGCCTTTTAACATCAGTGAGTTCAAAGGAAAAAAAATAGTGACCATTCACGATCTTATTTTTTTACGGTATCCGAAATTGTATCCATACCTGGATCGTAAAATTTATAATAAAAAATTCCGCCATGCCTGCGATGTAGCAGATACCATCATCGCGATCAGCGAAGAAACCAAACGCGACATAGAAAAATATTATTTTATTCCCGAGAGCAAAATAAAAGTGATCTATCAAAGCTGCGATCCTGCATTTTACAAAACACAAACGGATGCACACATCAGCGAAGTGATGGCGGAATACAAGCTGCCGCCGGAATATCTTTTATATGTGGGCACTATCGAGGAACGCAAGAATTTACTGACCATCGTAAAAGCCTTAAAGGAAATAAAAGACATTCCGCTTGTAGTGATCGGAAAGAGAAAAAGCTATTTCAATAAAGTAATGGAATATGCAGTTGCCAATAAATTACAGGACAGGATCATAGTACTGGAAAATGTTGACAATTGTGATATGCCGGTGATTTACAAACAAGCAAAGGTGTTTATTTTCCCATCCATGTTTGAAGGCTTCGGCATCCCGATCATAGAAGCATTAACGAGTAAAACACCGGTGATCACTACAAAAGGCGGTTGTTTTCCGGAAGCCGGCGGCCCTGATTCTATTTACATTGACCCGACCGATGAAAAAGAACTGGCGGAAAAAATAAGGCTGTTACTGCAATCGGAGCAGCTGCGGAATGATATAGCAGCAAAAGGATTTGAATACGTGCAGCGGTTTCACCCGAAGGTGATCTCAGCGCAGATGATGGAGATTTACAGATAGTTGGGAGTTTTGAGTTTAGTGTTTTGAGTTTGCTGTGTAAAAAAATTAAAAGAAAAAAATAAAAAGTCAAAAAATTGTTGTTTTTGAAATTTAGCATTAAAGAAACATAACATTCAGTATACAGCATAACACAGATTCGTACATTCGTATTTATTCGTAATTCGCACCGCACCATGGATGAAGAAATAAAAAATGCACTGGAAGTACTTCGCAAAGGAGGAACCATCCTGTATCCTACGGATACAGTTTGGGGAATTGGCTGTGATGCCCGTAACAAGGATGCTGTGGCAAAAGTATTTAAAATCAAGCAGCGCGCCGAATACAAAAGCATGGTTACGCTGGTGTGCGATCATACCATGCTGAACCGATATGTCAAGGAAGTTCCTGAAGTTGCCTGGGATTTGCTGGAAGCTGCGGACACACCGCTCACCATCATTTATCCCGATGCACGCATGCTGGCGGATAATGTAATTGCTGCAGACGGAAGCGTAGGTATCCGCCTGGTGAAAGATGAATTTTGTAAAAACCTGATCCATAAATTCGGAAAGCCCATCGTGTCTACCTCCGCCAACATCAGCGGCGAGGCATCACCGGCTGCATTTAACGAAATCAAACTCGATATTTTAAACAAGGTAGATTACATTGTGAACTGGCGACAAAAGGAAAACAACAGCGTACAGCCATCTACCATTATTAAAGTAGCGATGAACGGGGAATTTAAAATTATAAGAAAGTAGTTATTTAGTATCTGGATTAGTCTTTAGATATCGATTGCTAAAACATTATTTTAAAAAATTTAATTTGCTTTGCATATTTATAATTTAATTTATTTTCACACACAGTCTAATTACTAACTACTAAAGACTAATTACTCTATACTAAAAAAATGGAAAGCCTTTTCAACCCTGCCGACAATCAAAAAATAATCAACCGGATCAATTCCGTTACACCGCAATCAAAAGCGCAATGGGGTAAAATGGATGCAGCGCAAATGCTTGCACATTGCCAGCCCCCGCTGAAAGTAGCTTTTGGCGAACTAAAATTAAAACGCGGGCTGCCCGCTATTTTATTTGGAAGTTATGTCAGAAAAAAATTAACGAAAGACGAAACGCCTTTCAGTCAAAATTTGCCAACCGACAATAATTTTAAAATTGCCAACCCGGAAGAAGTAGAAAAAGAAAAAACAAAACTGGCAGCACTTGTTCAGCGTTTTTTAGAGCTGGGCGCAAATGGAATGACAAAAGACGCACATCCTTTTTTTGGTAAAATGGCCGGTAAGGAATGGGACATGATCCAATGGAAACACCTGGATCATCATTTGAGACAGTTTGGAGCTTAATTTATTTATAATCATTAGTAGCTAGTTGTTAGTATAGATGCTAATACCGGATATTTTTTAAACGCATTTAAATTTATTATTGAACATTACAATTTATTTTACACACGGTCTGATCACAAAAGACTAACGACTCAATACTATTTTACGTGAATTTTCAATCAAAATTAAGCCACCCGGTTTTCAAGATCGTATCTGATGCCGCCGATGAGATGCAGGTGCCTGCGTATGTGATAGGCGGCTGGGTGCGCGACCTTATTTTAAACCGCCCCTGCAAAGACATTGATATTGTTGCCATTGGCAGCGGCATTGAGCTTGCCGAACGCGTTTCTAAAAAATTAGGAAATCAATACCATGTAAATATTTACAAAAATTTTGGCACCGCCCAGATCGCTTATGACGATTACGATGTGGAATTTGTGGGAGCTAGAAAAGAATCATACCGCTCCGACAGCCGCAAGCCTGCTGTAGAAAACGGAACGCTGGAAGACGATCAAAACCGCCGCGATTTTACGATCAACGCACTTGCTATTTCACTAAATGCCGCCAATTATGGCGATTTGCTTGATCCCTTCAACGGCTTAAAAGACATGGAAGATCAGATCATCCGCACACCGCTGGATCCTGATGTTACCTATTCCGATGATCCGCTGCGCATGATGCGTGCCATTCGCTTTGCAACACAGCTGGATTATGTGATCGAAGAAAATTCGCTTGCCAGCATCACAAAAAATAAGGAACGCATTAAGATCATTTCGAAAGAACGCATTTCGGATGAAATAAATAAAATTATTTTAGCGAAAAAGCCTTCGATCGGTTTCAAACTTTTATTTGATACCGGGATCCTGCATTACATTTTTCCTGAAATGGTGGCATTGCATGGTGTAGAAGTACGCAACGGAAAATCACACAAAGATAATTTTTACCATACGCTGGAAGTCTTAGACAATATCTGCAAAAGCACTGACGACCTGTGGTTGCGCTGGGCCGCTATTTTGCACGATATTGCTAAACCACCCACTAAAAAATT
>OLLL01000214.1_pt1 | contig 64203 bp, 58 predicted proteins | sample 1604541 | NCBI WGS metagenome assembly OLLL01 (sample SAMEA104055722, study PRJEB20765) | soil metagenome | isolation source: soil
TTTAACGGAAGCGGTAGTAAAAGAAATTGCAGCATCAAAAATTTTACCGGAAGGTGCCTTGCAGCTGATCTGCGGAAGCGCCAACGGGATTTTAGATCATGTGGAATCGCAGGATATTGTTACGTTTACCGGTTCGGCAAGCACTGGCATGATGTTGAAAGCACATCCGCGATTGATCCAGGAAGCGGTCCCGTTTAACATGGAAGCCGATTCACTGAACTGCTGTGTGCTGGGCGCAGATGCTGTTCCGGGTACAGCCGAGTTTGATATTTTTATTAAGGAAGTGCAGCGCGAAATGACCACCAAAGCCGGACAAAAATGTACGGCTATCAGAAGGATCATTGTCCCTGAAAATTTAGTGGAAGATGTGCAGATCGCATTGGGCAAACGCCTTGCATCTACTATCATAGGTGATCCCAACGCAGAAGGTGTGCGCATGGGCGCGCTGGCAGGAAAAACACAGTTAAAGGAAGTAGCCGACAAAGTAATGCAGCTGGCCAAATCACAAAAAATTGTGTTTGGCGATCTCGAAAAATTTGAAGTGACTGGTGCAGATAAAAACAAAGGCTCATTTATGTCACCCATTTTATTTTTAAATTCCGATCCGTTTAAAAACCTGGATTGTCACAACCTGGAGGCATTTGGCCCGGTGAGCACCATCATGCCGTATAAAACTATTGGCGATGCTATTGAACTTGCTAAAATGGGAAAAGGATCGCTGGTATGCTCCATTATTACCGGTGACGATAAAATCGCAAAAGAATTTGTGATCGGTGCAGCATGTATGCATGGACGGATCTTAGTACTGAATGCAGATTGTGCCAAAGAAAGCACCGGCCACGGATCGCCAATGCCATTGCTTACACACGGCGGGCCGGGACGTGCCGGCGGCGGAGAAGAAATGGGTGGAAAACGTGGTGTGTTCCATTATTTACAGCGTACCGCGATCCAGGGTTCGCCTACCACTATTACCAATATTACTAACAACTACCAGTACGGTGGTAAATATATTTTGCATGACATACATCCGTTCAAACGTTATTTTGAAGAGTTGGAAATTGGTGAAACTCTAATTACCGAAAAACACAAAGTAACACTCGAAAATATTGAAGCATTTGCAGAGCTGAGCGGCGATAAATTTTATGCGCACATGGATGCAAATTCATTGGACGGAACTATTTTTACCGGCCGTGTAGCGCATGGATATTACATCCTGTCGCGTGCTGCCGGATTATTTGTGGATGCGCCCAAAGGCCCTGTATTGCTGAATTACGGAATTGATGAATGCCGCTTTACAAAACCTGTTTATCCGGGTGCAGAAATTGGCGTGCGTTTTACCTGTAAAGAAAAAGTAGCGCAGGAGAAAAAAGATGAGAATGATATTGCAAAAGGAATTGTAAAATGGCTGGTGGATGTGTATGATGAAACCGGTGATACTGTTGCCATTGCAACCATCCTTACCATGGTGAAAAAGAAAAACCAGGATTAAAACAACTAATCATTTCGAGAAATTGAAATTATAAAAAAGCTCCTGAGAGATCAGGAGCTTTTTGTTTTTAATTGGGAATACAATTAATATTTATAACGTCATCCCGCACTTATTGCGGGATCGGTTAATTAGATACTGCTAACATTTATGAGATCCCGCAACAAGCGCGGGATGACAGCTTCGGAAGAAAAATTGAAGAAAAATAAACATCCTAAATATTACGGATCTGTGAGACTTTTGAATTTTAACTTTCCACTTTTCACATCCAGCAAACTTTGAATATTGAACTTTTGAATTTTGAACTTCTTTATTCAAACTTCACTTTCACCGGCGTGATCGCATCCAAAAAACCCTGCACCAAACTTACCACCCAAAAATTCAGAAAGGGCTTGTATGTTTTTCTGTCAAATGCAATAATTCCTTTTCGCAACGGATCTTTGCTTGCAATATTCTTTGTGTACACCACCGAATTGGCAAGTGCATTGGTAAGCTGCTGCAAAAAAGCAGATTGTGAATTTTTATTTGTCCTCAGCATTTTTTTCAAAAATTTCATTCCTTTTTTCTGACCGTCTTTTTCCTTATCCGGAAGTTCCACATTACTAATGTCCATTTTCAAATTTTCATATTCCGGCTGCACCCAACCTGTTGATTTTTTATTAAAAAACGTTGCTGCAAATGTGCAGGAACGTAATTGTCCCGAAATAATTTTTGCACCGTATATCTGTTCGAGATACGCATTAAATACAGTAAGATCACCGCTTCCAAGCTTGCCGGTAATCACATGTGTTCCATCACCGTTGAGCGGATAATCAATGTTGGCCGTTAACTCAATGGCCCCGTACAATTTAGCCGCAAATGCAATTTTTAAATTCCTATTGGGTTTAATTTTGATCGTGCTGAAATTAGTAGCGGTCACATATACATTTTGCAGCGTTACCTCGCCATTCCCTTTTGGGTTCAGCTCACGGTAAACAATGTTTCCATTCCTTACCTGTATCGTATCCGATTTTACATTGATCGGAATTTTCCGGATCAGCTCGTGTAATAATAACTGGTTCGCTTTGGTATCCCATTCGTACGCTTTATTTTTTAACACATTTATTTCCGGGTGGTATACAACAATGGAACGGCAGCCTGCAAATGTGGAATCGATGGTACTGAAAATAAATCCTTTCAGGTCAATGTCCGTTTTATCCAGTGTAAAATAAGCGACCTGGTATTTTGCAAGCTCAAAAAACACATCCGGTGTTTGCACCGGCTTTACCGACAGGCCTTTCAGGCTTAGCGTTTCTGAATGCCGGTCGAGCAACAACTGTTTTAATTTTACTTTATACTTAGCTCCACCCATTTCTATATCCGATGCGGTACAGCTCACATTCGTAAAATCAAAAGGGATCACTTTATAGTTTTCATTCAAACACAATTCATCGATCGAGCAGTCGATTTTTTTGATCGTGAAAGATGCTTGTCCGTTGCTGTTTTTATAGGTCAGCTTTCCATTTTCCACAATGATCTTGTGAAAAAGAAATGGAGAAATAAATGCTTTTGCCTGTTCTTTGTTCTCCATCGATTCTTTTGTCACCACGCGGTTAGGCCTATCACTAATGGTGATCACCGGATCGTACAAATGGATTTTTTCCACATAAAACCTTGCGCCTTCATAATTTTGCAATGCATTGATACTTCCAAAGAGATCGTTCACTTCAATGTCCAGCTTTTTTAATTCGAAATTATAATCCAGCCCGATATTCGATTCCATGCGGTGCCCGATTGTATTGATCACATTTTTGCTCTCCACCGAATCCAGCGTAAGCCGGAACACACGGTCTTCCAGCTTCACGGATAATTGTTTTACAAAACGGTCCTGCTTATCGCTCAGCAAATGATTTCCTTCCATGTTCATCTCCAGCTTTCCAAAAGCGCTTCGTCCGGCCAGGTCCACCGACAGGTCATTTCCTGAAAAAGAAACATTGTGCGTGGTGAGAATCAACTTTCCGTTTTTCAGATCGAAGAGCTTAAACCGGATGCCCGGCACATCGATCCGGTTGACCGAAAAAAGCGAAATCGACATTTCCTTTTTTGAAGTGGTGGTATCGGTTTGTTTGTTGATGTAAAAATCGGCATCCATCGTATCTGTCGCGATCAGCTTATCAATGTTAAAGCTGTTGCTTAAAAAGGTGCGCACAAGCGACATACCTTCAAATTTTAATACCGGGCATTTGATATTGACCAATAAAGGAAGAGTGGATTTTTTAGCTGCAACGCTGTCAAATAGCAATTCAAAACCATGAAGTTCGTATGTAAATGAGAACGGATCGAAGGAGATATGATCGATTTTGGCTTCGTAAACCCCTTTCGAAGAGTTGTGCACCGAATGAATAATCTTACTTTTGATGACCGGACCTGCAAAAAAGCCGAAAAGCCCGATCAGGATAAACAGGATCAGTAAAACGGACAAAAAACGACGGAGTTTTTTATTTTTTTGCATTGTTAATTTTATCGTGACAGGGCAAATGTAAAAAATTCGAGCCAGCTCCAAGTCAAATTAATAATATGCTGAATTTCAATTAATTATGAAATATCCCATTATAAATCCCCATTTTCATCCGTCGGGCTTTTTGTCCATTCGTCTACACTTTTTCAACAATGATACTTGACTGTAAATCAATAGTCTAAATAATTCATTGTTAATAACTGAATTAGGTATTTGTTGCGTACCTTTGATGTCCACCTAATATAAAAGCAAATGTTTGAGATATTAAAGAGTTTCGAGTCAAAATATGGTCATCTGAAGAAAAAAGGATTGACGATAGAGGGATTGGCGATGGTCGACCCAAAGAAAAAGAAACATGTTATTAAGATCAGCCGACCGTTGGTTTTTGATAACCGTCTCTTACCGAAGAAGTTCGAAGGGCTTGATATCAAAACAAACATTAAAATGACGGACGATATGCCTACTGAATTTATGGTAGACCGTTCAAAACCGGAATGGTTCAAATTACAATACATTTGGGCACCTGAGCGCTTTCAAAAATACGTTGATCGTTGCGAGAAAGAAATCAAAGCGCAGTTAAATGCTCCTCAGCTTACAAAAGAAGAAGTACTGGATGCTTTATGCTTCGGAAACTTTGAGGAACACAAACAAAAAAGCATGCAATTGATCAAAGAAGGAAAATTGCCTGCCTACCACGAAAACTAAAGTATAAAATAAGGGTTAGACATTAGTTTAATTAAGCATCTTAAGCAATTAAGATGCTTTTTTTATATTTACACTTTCAGTACAGAGTAGATAATGATTAGTCGTTAGTGTTTTAATACACAACTTATACTGAGCACACTAAATAAACCATTGAACAAATTAACTATTTATGGAAGGACACATCAAATCAAAAACAACAAACGGGATCACCAGCATTTCTTTTTTTCATCCGCAGAGTAATTCCATGCCGGGTGCTTTATTACGCCAGTTGGCAGAAGAAATTACCACAGCAGGTAAAGATGAACAAACAAAAGTGATAGTATTACAAAGCGAAGGCGACAAAGCATTTTGTGCCGGCGCATCGTTCGATGAATTAATTTCAATCAAAGATTTAGAAACAGGTAAAAAGTTCTTTTCTGGTTTTGCTATGGTAATCAATGCCATCCGTACAGCGCCCAAATTTGTAATTGCACGCGTACAGGGAAAAGCCGTGGGCGGCGGTGTAGGTATTGCCAGCGCTGCGGATTATACACTCGCGGTGGATACTGCTGCTGTTAAATTAAGCGAGCTTGCAGTCGGCATTGGGCCGTTTGTTGTTGGCCCTGCTGTAGAGCGCAAAATAGGTACATCTGCATTTACGTCTTTATCCATCAACGCCAGCGAATGGCAAACGGCACAATGGGCAAAAGAAAAAGGACTATACGCAGATATTTTTAAAACTGTTGAAGAGTTAGATGCTGCAGTTGCAAAACTAGCAGATACACTTTCCAAATCAAATCCGGAGGCTATGGCTATGCTCAAAAAAGCGTTCTGGAGCGGAACTGAAAATTGGGATACATTATTAATAGAGCGCGCTGAAATGAGTGGAAAATTAGTGCTTTCCGACTTTACGGTAAATGCAATCAATAAATTTAAAGCAAAATAATTTTCTATAACAAAGTAAATTTGAACCTCAAATTATAAATAAAAAATCCTGCCTCATAATGAAGCAGGATTTTTTTATAACACACAGATTCGTAGTTTCGAGCCTGTTCGTTATCTGTAACCTACAAACCCTGAATCCAACTGATCACCTGGTCTTTTGTTTTACCTGTTTTTTTCTGAAGGCGTCCAACCAATTCATCGTCCTGTCCTTCTTTATATAACAAATCATCGTCTGTAAGATCTGCGTATTGTTTTTTAATTTTTCCTTTCACTTCGTTCCAGGATCCTTTTAATTTTAATGATGTACTGTTCATGATAGTTGTTTTTTTGTTTATAAATATGTACTCAATTCTCCTGCTAATACCGATTAAAAAATAGTACCATTCCGGTTAATTATCTTTCAAATACCTTTAAAAATGAGCATTTGCCAATAATCCCGGTAAAAATAAACGATTAGCAAAGAGGGAAATAGATTCCACACAAAGCGGCTATTTTGGGGTAAATATTTACAGAACAATTTTTGCACATAAAAAGCATCACGTTAAAAAACACCATTATGGCCTTCTTTCAGAAAATCAAAAATGCCTATCACTTGTTCAAATCAATTGATGTGGAGCAGCTCAATCATTTATCGCAAAAAATAGATTTGGCAGAAGTCATGAAAACCGTCGGAAACCTGAATGATGAACAACTTTCAGGTTTGATAAAAATGCTAAGCAGCGGTAAAAAATCGAAAATTGTTCCGTTTACCGATGGCGATTTTTACGACATCGGACACACGCTTAACGCAGAAGAACGGGCGATCCAGCTGAAAGTACGTACATTCATGGAAACAGAAATAAAACCGATCGTGAATGAATACTGGATGAAAGCGGAATTTCCATTTGAGGTGATTGAAAAATTTGCAGCGCTCAATATTTGTGGCGTTACTTACAAAGGCTACGGCTGCCCGGCTCAATCCTTTTTAATGGAAGGCATCCTGGCCATGGAAATGGCGCGTGTAGATGTTTCCATGTCTACTTTTTTTGGCGTACAAAGCGGACTGGCCATGGGTTCTATTTATTTACTTGGTTCCGAAGCACAAAAGCAGGAGTGGCTTCCGCAGATGCAGCAACTGAAAAAAATTGGCGCATTTGGGCTTACAGAGCCGGAAGTAGGATCGGCAGTAGCGGGTGGATTAACCATGAAAGCAAAACGCGTTGGAAATAAATGGATACTAAACGGACAAAAAAAATGGATCGGCAATGCCACTTTTGCCGATGTGATCATCATCTGGGCACAGGATGTAGACGACCACCACGTAAAAGGATTTTTAGTGCGCAAAGGAAATCCGGGATTGCATGTGGAAAAGATCCAGGATAAAATGGCCTTACGAATTATACAAAACGGGCTCATCACACTCAGTGATTGTGAAGTAATGGAAAGCGACCGCCTGGAGCATGCCAATTCATTCAAGGATACAGCACGTGTATTACAAATGACCCGCGCCGGTGTGGCGTGGCAGGCTGTTGGTTGCGCGCGCGGCGCCTATGAAAGCGCCATTAAATATACTATTGAGCGTAAACAATTCGGACGCCCGATCGCTTCTTTTCAGCTCATACAAAACCATTTAGTGGAAATGCTGGCAAACCTCACCGCCATGCAAACCATGGTACACAGGCTTTCGCAGCTGCAGGACAATGGACAATTAACCGACGAGCATGCATCGCTTGCCAAAGTTTTCTGCAGTTCCCGTACCCGCGATGTGGTAAGCCACGCACGCGAAGTTATGGGCGGAAACGGGATTTTAATGGAACACGATGTGGCGCGTTTTGTTGCCGATGCCGAAGCGATCTATTCCTACGAAGGAACAAAAGAGATCAATACGCTGATCGTTGGCAGGGCAATTACAGGTATGAGTGCATTTGTATAAATTTTATCAGGCTGGTAATTATCGCTTTCGCGAAGGAGGATTTCACAAAAAAAATGTACTTTAGTTACCGGTATTTTAGCTGCTCCGGATATGAAACTAAGCACATTTTTAAAGGAATTACTCTACGGCTTTGTAGATGACTATCAGAAACTATTTCGTAAAACATACAGCATTGCGCTCATCTGGACGATCTGCACGGCAGCTGTAATTTTAGTGCTGTGCAAATACAGCACTTTTGATAATTCGCTGCGGCAATTGGAAAATGGCCTGGTTGGCCTTTTATATTACCACTACAGCGATCCAGTAACCTACCGGGTTGTTGATCTTTCAAAAATTGTCTTCCTGTTTTTTGTCAGCATCTACTCCATTTCTGCTTCCAGATCTGCATCAGCAGAAAAACCTTCACGTGCTTTCCCTGATGTCATGCGGTTTATCACGTTAACGGATTTTTTAGCACTTGTGTTAACATTTCTTGTTGCAGCATTACTTGATTTCGGAATGAATTCTATTTCCGGCAGCTTTCTCTTAAACAGCTTTAGCAGCTGGTTTTATTCCCTTTTTTATTATTTACGTATCTACGTTCCGCTTTTATTATTTTCGATTGTACTTGGTTTATTATTTACCAACGGAAAGATAAATTTCAGCTTTCGTAAATTGTGTTTTTTACTGATCTCACTTTGGCTCTTCAACATGTTTTCGTATGAATTGTATGCCATCATCTCCAGCCTCATCTTCAAGCTGATATTTACTTCGTTGCCAACACCCGACCAGCGGTTTATCCTGGAATCTATCCCGGGATTTTTCATCATTGCTTTTTATTTTATTGGCTATCATTCCGCAATGAGCAAACCATTTCAGATCTTTTCATCTCATCATAACATTCCAAACCCTGAGGAACAAACGGATGTAACAGAATAGCTTTTATGAACAAATTAACCACACTTTATAGTACGCTCAAAAAACACCTCACGCCTTACTTCCCGGTTTTCAGGATCATCCTGCTGGCAATAGCTGCATTTACCATTTACAGGTTGTGCTTTATGTTCTTCAACAGGGCCGGTATTCCTGCGGATACGCACAACACTGCGTTCCTGTATTTCCGCGCCATGACACTGGGATTGAATTTCGACCTCGTGATCATTCTTTACCTGGTCAGCCCGTTTTTTATTTTTTTATTTATTAAAGAACAATTTAATAATTCTTCAAAAAAAGGATTTGTCTTTTTCAGGTGGTTCATGATCATTGCGTTTACCCTTTGCTTTTTAATTTGTGCGGCCGATATTCCTTTTTTCAAACAGTTTGGGAATCACCTGACCAAAATGTTTTTCGTCTGGACCGAATCTCCCGGTTTTGTGCTGCACCTGATCTTTTCCAACATTGAATACTGGGGTTATCTTTTACTTTTTATTTTATTGACGGTATTTTTTTATACAGGTTCAAAAAAAATATTCAATCTGCCATACCGCCTCACCGAAAACCGCACACAAAAGGGCCGCATCCTTACTTTTGTTGTGCTTGCGGGATTAACGTTTGTAGGTATCCGCGGGCGCACTGCTTTTAAATCACCGATCCGTGTGGGAACCGCCTTTTTTTGCGAATATGCTTTTTTTAACCAGCTCGGATTAAATCCCTGCTTTGTTTTTTTTGATAGCCTGAAAGAACACTCCAAAGAGCGTAAATTTTTAACGGAAAATTATTCGGATGCCGATTTAAAAGCAGCAGTACAAAATATTTCCCCCAATTATCCGCATCCCCTTTCCGGAAATTTTGAACGTGAATACACGTTTGATTCCGTTCCAAAAAATTACAACGTCATGATCGTCCTCATGGAAAGTATGTCCATTAGTAAAATGGGATATTACGGCAACACACATTTAACCAGCCGCTTCGATTCGCTGGTGGCGCAAGGCGTATTTTTTAATCATTTTTATTCTGCCGGCATTCACACCTTCAACGGATTATTCAGCACCGAAACAGGTTTTCCGGCCATCATGGATACACACCCGCTGAATACATACATGGAAAAACCATTCAAAGGAATTTCCTATTGGCTGAAAAAAAACGGTTACTCCCGTTATTTTTTCACCTCGCATGATCCGCAATTTGATAACATGGAACCGTTCTTTCTTTCCAATGATTTCGAACAAATTTATTCGCAGTATGATTTCCCTATGGATAAAGCCAGCGGGCCGCTCGGGCTTCCCGATCATTTCCTGCTCGAATCGGTATTGCAAAAAATGGATGAGCGCTTGAAAGAAAACCACAAACCTTTTTTCTCATACATTATGACTTCCAGCGATCATGGACCATGGGAAATCCCGACTGATATTCCGTTCAAACCCAGCGCCGGCAATATCCAGGACAGGGCCACGCAGTATGCCGATTGGGCTATCGGAAATTTCATCCAAAAAGCAAAGCAATACAGCTGGTTCAGCAATACATTATTTATTTTTGCCGCCGATCACGGAGGGAATATCGGCAATACCTATTCCATGCCGCTGGCTTACAACCATATTCCCTGCTTGTTTTACATGCCTTCGCAGCTAAAACCGGGTACGATCTCATCCTCCGGCGGACAAATTGATATGCTGCCAACCGTGCTGAGCTTTTTAAAAATTCCTTTTAAAACAAATTCGATGGGAATTGACCTTATGCACGAAAAACGGCCTTATATGTACTTTACAGCCGATTCAAAGATTGGTTGCATCGACGACAAGTATTATTACATGCATTTGCTGGACGATCAGCAGGAGCTGTTATACCAGTACAAGGATCTGAATATGCACAGCTTTTACGAAGAGCAAAAACCAAAAGCCGATTCAATGAAAAATTATGCGTACCAGATGATCAAAGCAGCGCATTATATTTTGAAGAATAAGTTGTATTAAGGAATAGAATGCGGATAACAGCAAGATTTAAGTCCGGCCTTATTTAGCATTTTTTTTAATGAATGTATATCCAAACGCCAGCCCTGCCATTGGCACAATAGCCAGCCCATTTATCTCGGGAGCATTTTCAGCAATTGTCAATGTTCCATATTCCTTGATTGGAATAAATGGTGTAAATCCGATTTTCCAGAAAAATCCTCCCGCTTCCTGCTGGTATCTGTATCCTAATCGGAAAACGCCAAATAAAGTTTTGGAGAACCTGGGTCCTTCGCCATACATCCCCTGCTGAAATGTTATCCCAGTACCTATTTCAATATGATTGTTGTTTTTTCCGAATAATAAATTAGCAGAAACAGGGATCCCAAAAATTAAATAATTAATCCGGGATACATGGCTGAACTTAATAATATTTGTCGGGATTATTCCTGCTCCAATGCTGATAGATAAAGCAACTTTTTCTTTCTTTAAAACTATCCTGTCATAATTTAATGAAATGCCGCTGGCTGCATTACCCAGAAGTTCACTGTAAATTGTATTTTCTGCTACCTGTTCATTCTGCGAATAGATCTTATACGAACATAAAAAAAATAAAATTAAAACAACACCCTTAAAACGCATATGACGATTAAATTGAAGCGCTGAAACTATCACTCCGAAACAGCAATTTTCACTTTTTTTCCTTTGATTTTTTCTTCCCTTACCAGTGAAACTACTTTATTGATCTTATCGCGTTTTACCGCTGCATATGCTGATTTGTCAAGTACTTCGATCAAGCCCAATTCATCTTTTTCCAATTTCCCTTTTTGCAGCAGCATACCCACAATGTCCATTTTATTGATCTTATCTTTTTTACCCGCAGCAATGTAAAGCGTATTCCATGGCGTATTTTCCGGCAATGGATAACTGGATTTTAATTCTTCTTTTTCGGGAACTTCCTTAATAAATGGCGGTACATGATCGGTTTCCGATAAAATTAAATAGGCAGTACCTTTCGCATTCATCCTTGCTGTACGCCCGTTCCTGTGAATATAAGAATCCTCCGTTAACGGTAACTGGTAATGGATTACCGTTTGAATTTCCGGGATATCCAATCCACGCGAAGCAAGATCGGTGGTAATTAAAATGCGGTGACTTCCATTCCTGAACTTGATCAGCGCTCGTTCGCGGTCATCTTGCTCCATCCCGCCATGAAAAATATCATGTGGTAATCCTTTGTCGCGCAGCAATTCGCTGATGCGCTCCACCGCATCACGGTGGTTGCAAAATACCAATGTAGGATGCGTTCCGTATTTGCAGATCAGTAAAAACAATAGCTCCAGTTTATCTTTCCCAACCACTGATTTTAATTTTAAGCCAACGGATTGTGTGGGTGTATTGGTTAAAAAATTAATGATCACCGGTTTTTTCACGCCTGTAAACGGTGGGATCTCTTCCATTTTTGTAGCGGAAGTAAGCATGCGTTTGGCCAGGTTTTTCAATTCATAAATGATAAACGACATATCTTCTTTAAAGCCAAATTCCAGCGATTTATCAAACTCATCCAGCACCAGCATGTTTACTTTGCTGACGTCAAAATTGGTATTGCGCACATGGTAAGCAATCCGGCCCGGTGTCCCCACCAGCACTGCCGGTGCCTGTTCCAGGTTGTTTTTTTCGATGCGTGTGGAATGCCCGCCGTAGCAGCAATTGATCTTAAAACCGGTCGACATTTGTTTAAAAACCGTTTCGATCTGGATCGCCAGTTCCCTGGAAGGCACTAAAATCAATGCTTGTACGCCTGCTTTATCTTTATCCAATTGCTGTAAAATCGGCAATAAAAAACCAACTGTTTTTCCCGAACCGGTGGGCGAAAGTAAAACAATATCACTTGCCTTTTCCGCAGCTGCAATTGCTGCATTCTGCATCTCGTTAAGGGAAGTGATCTTTAAATTCGCCAGCGCTTTTTGTATCATTTTTGTTATTTTTAGGCTGCAAAGGTAGCTGAATTATCCGGGAAACGGGAATAAGCCCGAAATCAAAAATTTAATGTACATTCAGAGTATGAATAAAAAAATCGGAAATATCATTTTTATTTTTCTGCTTTTCTGTAACAACGTTTCCACGAATGCCCAACAAAACAGTATCCGCGAAAGCCTTTCCAAAATTCCCGGTATAAAAACAGAACAACTGTACAATGTTCATTTCAAAGAATATTTCGAGATTCATGTAACGCAACCGGTCGATCACTTTAATCCATTTTCAAAAACATTCAGCCAACGCGTTTACTTTGGATTCAATTCACCTGATTCAGCAACTGTAATGGATACCGACGGTTATGAAAATCAATATGCCGCCCGTCCTGATTATGAAAACGAGCTGGCTGCATTGCTGCACGCCAACCTGATTGTTGTAGAACACCGTTTTTGCGGAGAATCTGTTCCTGATTCATTAAATTATGATTTCCTCACACTCAGGCAGGCTGCGGAAGACGACCATTCTATTAAATTATTATTTGAGACGATATTAAAAAATAAATGGATCTCTACCGGCATTAGCAAAGGCGGACAAGCGGCATTGGCTTACAAATATTATTACCCGCAGGATGTAAGCGCTACGGTTTTATATGGTACCGCCGTAAAAAAATCACTCAATGAAAACAAAGTAGATTCCATGCTGAATGTATTGGCACAAACAGCCTGCGGCAAACAGCTGGAAGCTTTTCAACTGGCAGCATTCAAAAACAAAGCGGCATTGCTTCCCATACTAAAAGAGTATGCTATTACCAATCATTTAAGCTTTACAAAATTTGAATTGGAAACATGCCTGAATTATATGCTGCTGGAATTGCCGTTCTCTTTCTGGCAGGAAGGTAATACCTGTAAGCTTATTCCGCCTGTGGATGTGGATGCAAAAACATGCTTCAATTACATCGTTCATGTTGTTCCACCCCGTTTCTTCTCCGATATAAATTTAAAGCGCCTGGAGCCCGCATTTTATCTGAGTTATCATGAGTTGGGATATTATGAATACAATACCAAAAAATTTAAACCTTACTTAAAACAAAGCAATTATTCCAACAAAAATTTTGTTCCTGAAAATGTGAAAGTGGATTTTAATCCTGTGTATCTCAATGCCATCAATAAATTCCTGCAAACAAACAATGCAAAAAGCATTGTTTTTATCTACGGCGAATTTGATCCTTGGTCATCCATGCAGCAAGTGTATAAAGCAAACAAAGTAATTGTATCAAGTGGCTCACACAAAAGCCGCATAAAGGATCTGGATGATGCAGAAAAAAACACAACAATCCGGTTGATCCGTGCCTTGTTATAAATAAATGGTAGCAGATTAAACGTTTAATGCAGCATGCAGTCGAAACAAAAAACACAGCTATGAAAAAGTTCCTGACCACATCTCTTATCCTCTCATCATTTTTATTTCTCAGCTTTATTCCTGCACATTTCGACGGTGATTTTGATGGTGACCCGATCAAATATGAAGTAATATCAAGTGGCAATCTCAATCATATCAATACATCCAATACCGAATGTTTTTCGCTCAACGATCAATTTGATTATGATAATTTCTGGATGGACCAACACGGGGACATGTCGGAGAAGCCTACAGTAAATATGGACAATTCCAGGCTGCTGGTGCTTTTAAAAGCCGGAACAATTGATAACATTACCGTTTCTTCCGAAAGCATCAACATTTACCTCACATTAATTCGATACTACTCATACGCTAAAACCGACCAGATTCCTCCTACTGTTTTTCGCATTATTAAAATTGAGTATAACGGCAAACCAATCCGGGTTTTCCAACAATTTGTGGAGCCGGAAACGCAGCAACAATAACCCTCATAAATGCGAAACCATCAGTAAATCGTTTTAGTCAAGCGTTAGTCAACACCAACCAATTATTATTCTTAAAATATTTATTAAAACAGAATTTTATTCTTAATTAACAACCAATTAAAGAATTTAAAATAAATCAATTCTCATTTAACTACACTTTTATTGGGTTCGTCTAAATTCCATTGGAATCCTTTTCCCGATTTGCTAATATTACATTAACAAAAAAGTAATAGCAGATAAACATGGCGCAACCTACTACTGACCAAAAACGGAAGATCAACTCTTCCCTCTCCGAAGAAACATTGTTAAAAGGCTTTGAATTGATGTGCACCGCTAAGGCGATGGCCGAGCTGTACGAAGAAAACAAAGAAGTGTGCGCCAAATATGTACACGCTACATCCCGCGGCCACGAAGCCATTCAGCTTGCAGTGAGTTTGCAGTTATTACCTCAGGATTTTCTTTCGGCCTATTACCGCGACGACAGCATGCTGCTTGGAATTGGTATGCAGCCTTATGAACTAATGCTGCAGCTGTTGGCAAAACGCGATGATCCTTTTTCAGGTGGAAGAACCTATTACTCGCATCCAAGCTTACGCAGGGATGATATGCCAAAAATTCCCATGCAATCTTCTGCAACCGGGATGCAGGCCATCCCAACCACCGGTGTTGCCATGGGATTACAATACATGGAAAAGCAAGGCCTGGCGCCCGATTACGGCGATGCAAAACCAATTGCCGTTTGTTCACTCGGCGATGCCTGCATCACCGAAGGCGAAGTGGCGGAAGCCTTTCAAATGGCAGTATTAAAGCAAATGCCGATCCTGTATGTAGTGCAGGACAACGAGTGGGATATTTCAGCAAATGCAAAAGAGATCCGCGCACAGGATGCTACCGAATACGCAAAAGGTTTTAAAGGACTGGAAACCCGCACCATCGACGGAACCGATTTTGAAAAATGTTATAACACACTAAAAGAAGTGATCGCGATCATCCGCAAGGAACGCCGTCCATTCCTCATTCATGCAAAAGTTCCATTGCTTAATCACCATACTTCAGGTGTACGCAAGGAATGGTACCGTGATGACCTGGAAGATGCGCAAAAACGCGATCCATTTCCAAAGCTGCGCAACCAGATGCTGGTAGCCGGTTTTGATAATTCCGAATTAAATACCATTGAAAAAAAGGCAAAAGAAAAAGTAGCTGCCGATTATCAAAAAGCGCTTTTGGCAGAAGACCCAAAACCTTCCGATCTGTTTGACCACGATTTTGCCCCTACTCCGGTTACTGAAGAAAAAGGAGAACGCGAGCCCAAAGGAAAAGAAAAAACCGTAATGGTGGATTCCGCTTTATTTGCGATCCGCGAGCTGATGGCAAAACACCCGGAATGCCTGCTGTATGGGCAGGATGTAGGCGGCCGCTTAGGCGGTGTGTTCCGCGAAGCTGCAACACTTGCGCAAACCTACGGCGATAACCGCGTATTCAATACACCCATCCAGGAAGCATTCATCATCGGGAGCACTGTGGGAATGAGTGCTGTAGGCTGCAAACCCATTGTGGAAGTGCAGTTTGCAGATTACATCTGGCCGGGGCTTAACCAATTATTTACAGAAGTAAGCCGTTCGTGTTATTTATCAAACGGTAAATGGCCGGTAAGCTGCATTATCCGTGTGCCTATTGGCGCTTACGGCAGCGGCGGCCCCTATCACTCTTCCAGTGTGGAAAGCATACTGGCAAATATCCGCGGCATTAAGATCTGTTATCCTTCAACAGGCGCGGATCTTAAAGGATTAATGAAAGCAGCGTACTATGATCCTAACCCGGTAATTATGCTGGAACACAAAGGTTTATACTGGAGCAAGATCAAAGGAACAGAAGATGCAAAAACCATTGAGCCCGATGAAGATTACATCATTCCCTTCGGAAAAGCACGTATGGTGCAGGAAGTGGAAGCTTCCGCAGATAAACAAACATTAACCGTGATCACATACGGAATGGGCGTGTACTGGGCTAAAAACGCAGCGAAAGAATTCCCGGGACAAATTGAGATCCTGGATTTGCGTACCCTCAATCCACTGGATGAAGCCGGTGTTTTTGCATCCGTGCGCAAACACGGCAAATGCATTGTGCTTACAGAAGAGCCTTATAACAATGGATTTGCGCAAGCGTTGGCCGGCCGGATTTCCAAATATTGTTTTGAAGCGCTGGACGCTCCTGTAGATATTATCGGTGCGGAAAATTTACCCGCGATCCCTTTAAATTCAACACTGGAAACTACCATGCTGCCAAATGCAGGCAAAGTTGTAAAAGCAATGAGCGAATTGTTGAAATATTAAAAAAACAATAATACAGGGCTAAAAATATTTCCTGCATACAAATGTCAATAATCCTGATTCTTGTGTCTCTCTTGACAATGATTACGCATAAAAAAATCCCGTTCGATCGAACGGGATTTTTTTTATAAAGCTAAATCTTATCTTCCTCTGTGTCCGCCACCGCCGCTATGTCCGCCTCCACTACTGTGTCCGCCACCACCACCACTATGTCCACCGCCGCCTGATGATCTTGGGGCCTGGTGCTGAGCGGGAGCAGAATGTTGCTGAGGCGCAGTTCGTGGCGCAGTATTCGTTCTTGGGGCTGTATTTGTTCTTGGGGCCGTGTTTGTTCTCGGTGCCTGCGTACTCCTGGTACCGCTGTTACGCGGTGCATTGCTGTTTACAGGCTTATCGCGATGTTGCTGTGTTGCACGCGATTGATTGATCGCTGCCCTGTGTGCCATTTCCGGGTGACTGTAAGTTGCTCTGTACGCACCTGTTTCGCGGCGTTGATTTACAGTTACAGAAACGCTTCTGCGGCCGTAATAGTATGAATGGATGCCCGGGTCGCGGTACGTATACGAGCGGTGATAATAACCGTAGTAAGAATGGTGATACCAGTGGTTGTAATACTCATGGTAGAACCATGGGTGCCATGGGCTCCAGTAAGTCGGATAAAATCCCCAATACCACGGCGAAACATATACCGCATACGTTGGTGCATACATGTAACGCACAACAGGCCAGTAAGAAGGTTCATATACTACTTCTGCCGGTGCTGAACCGCCGCTGTTATAATAATTATTGGTGATGTTGGTTCCGTTTTGTGTGGTGGTTGTAGTGGATTTGTACCCCGGATTAGGCGTTCCTTTTGCAACGGCATCGTCCGCAGGCTCTACAATATAATCTTTTCCATACAAGGCCTCATCACCCACAATCTGTACCTGTACTTTATCGTCTGCCCCTTTGGTCACTTCAATTACGGCTACATCCTGTGTTTCCTTATCGTTTACAGCCACCTGCAGCACTATGGCGTGGGAGCTCCCCTGTACATTGTCTGTCACCTTGATATAGTCGGCTTTGTCATCGCCGTTCAGGTCCAGGTTATTTAACTTTGTGTTCTGATCATTCAGTTTTTTTTCAAAATCCTCCAGTGTGGGAGATTTCTGAAACAGATTTAAAACACCGTAAAGGTTAAGATTATCGCCGGGCAATCCGAGTGAATCTGCGGTTGCCGTTTGCGAAAAAACCGGCGAGCATAATAAGCTGCATCCGGTAATGGTTAGTAAGAAGATCGCCTTTTTCATTTTCTGAGGTATTTAAACAAGTATGTATTATTTTTTGATACTTATAAAAACCAATACAAATATTAATCCATTTTTAATTTATAAATTTACAATCCATCTAAAAAACAATCATGTTATCCAATAACGACATATTAAAAAAACTTCGTGTAGCTCTTGAATTAAAGGACGAGGATGTAGTAAAGATCTTAAAGCTGGTTGATTTCGACATCACCAAAAGTGAATTAAATGCGCTTTACAGAAGCCCGGATCACCAGAACTACAAGGAATGCGGCGATCAGCTGCTGCGGAATTTCCTGAATGGATTAATCATTTATAAACGGGGACCGATGCCTCCGAAAAAGAACGATGCGAAGTAATTTCTTTATAAAAACACCCACATCAGGAAATATCAAAACGAAACCTTTTCGTTGTTTATTAAGAATATTTAACATATTGGGGATTCCCAGTGTGGCATGCTTTTGTAAATTCGTTTTATTCTATTCGAGATAATGCCCAACTCTACGCAAACAATACCCGAACCATGGCTGAATTTCCTGAACAGGAACAGGGAATGCGGAACAAAGGATCTGTTTTATGATCCCGCACAGCTGGAATGGGCAGCGGGAATAGAAGAACAATGGCAAACGCTGCGTACTGACATCCTTCAATTTCTCGAAAACAACGCCCATGAGCTGAAATCGTTTTATACGAATCAGCAAAAATGGAAATCATTCGGCCTGTATGCATGGGGCATGAGCTTATCGGAGGAGCGCTGCAAAAAATGCAAAAAAACAATTGATATTTTAAGACAGGTTCCCGGTATTGTAACTATTATGGTGGGGGTAATGGAGCCTTTTTCTGAAATAAACGGGCATAAAGGTGATACAGATGCTATTTACAGGTGTCATCTTCCGCTGATAGTACCGGGAGCATTACCGGATATCGGGTTCCAGGTGGAAGAAGAAAAAAGAAGCTGGGTGGAAGGCAAATTTCTTGTCTTTAATGATGCAAAATTTCACCAGGCATGGAATCATACTGCTGAACGCAGGATCGTACTTATTATTGATGTAATAAAGCCCGAATATCAAAGCCGGACAATTGAAATCTGCTCTAAAGTATTAAGTTCGCTGGCATTGCAAAAAATATCGCAAACCCTCCCCCTTATCCAGCGGCTTCCAACCTGGATCCAACGGATCATCCATCCTGTTTCCGGTAAAATAATTGCGCTGAATCTCAGGTATAAAAAAGGATCATCAAAATCCCTGCTGTAGAAATCACTAGGGGATTTGGTTAACGGTTATAAATTGATAGTTGTATTTATTCCGCAGCTCATCAATGATCCTCGGCAATGCCAGAACGGTATTTTCACGACTTTCCCTATCACTGTAATCGGCCGAATGCATCAGCACCATCTTATTATTTCCCCTTAATAACAATACCCGGTCGGCAATGGCATCCGGCGTGCTTCTGCTCAGATTATAATCGAGGGGGTCAATGTCCCATGTTACCACCCTGTACCCCCTTATCTTTAGCTGGTGCCTTTGCTCGTCGCTGATGTATCCGTATGGCGGCCTGAAAAGAAAAGAGGAGGGTGCACCGGAATACCTGTCGATGATGCGTTGTGTACGTTCCACTTCACTGATCATTTCGGTAGTGGAGGCGCCGGGCAAATATAAATGCGTAAATGTATGATTCCCGATCACATGCCCTTCGTTGTGGATACGGCGTATAATTGAAGGATACAAGCGGGCATGATAACCTGTAACAAAAAAAGTGGCCTTTACATTTTTTTGCTTTAAAATATCGAGGATGCGGACGGTGTAAACGGTATCGGGACCGTCGTCAAATGTTAGTGCAATGCGAAAGTCACCTATAGGCGGATCTTTTTTGCAAGTACTGAAAAATAGCATTCCGGCACAGACAAATAAAAGCACAAGGCATTTTTTTAACATCGCCCGCAGTAGTATTTAAAATGATTTAATCACTTTGCGAACGATCGCCACGCATTCCATTAATTGCTCTTCGTTAATTACTAACGGTGGAGCAAAACGGATTGTATCGCCATGTGTAGGCTTTGCAAGCAAACCGTTTTTCATCAGTTCGATACATACTTCCCAGGCTGTTTTATCGTGTTCCTCATGAATGACCATTGCACAGAACAATCCTTTTCCGCGCACTGTTTTGATCAGTTCGGGATACGATGCCTGGATAGCTTTTAACTCATTCAATAATAATTTACCAAGACGTTCGGAGTTCTCCGCTAATTTTTCTTCTTTTAAAACCGTTAGTGCCGCAATCCCCACCTTACATGCCAGCGGGTTACCACCGTATGTGGAGCCGTGCTGGCCGGGTTTGATGCACAGCATTATTTCGTCGCTTGCCAATACAGCGGATACAGGGTATGTTCCACCTGACAATGCTTTTCCTAAAATTAAAATATCGGGGTGAACGCCTTCATGGTCGCAAGCCAGTAATTTACCGGTACGCCCCAAGCCTGATTGAATTTCATCGGCAATAAACAATACATTGTTGGCTTTGCAAAGTTCGTAGCATTTTTTCAAATATCCTTCATCCGGAACGATCACTCCTGCTTCGCCCTGTACCGGCTCAACCAGGAATGCGGCTACATTTTTATTGGTCACCAATGCTTCGAAAGCGGCTGCATTGTTATATTCAACTGCAACAATGCCGGGTGTGAACGGGCCAAAATTGTGCCGTGCATCGGGATCATTGCTGGCAGAAATAATGGAAATAGTACGCCCGTGAAAATTGTTTTTACAAACGATGATCACTGCTTCGTTTTCAGCAATCCCTTTTTTCTCGTATGCCCATTTACGCGCTAATTTTAAAGCGGTTTCCACGCCCTCTGCGCCGGTATTCATGGGCAACACTTTATCGTAATTAAAATATGAGGTGATGAATTTTTCGTATTCGCCCAATGAATCATTATAAAAAGCACGGGAAGTAAGCGTTAATTTTTGCGCCTGCTCCATTAGTGCAGATACAATTTTAGGATGACAATGCCCCTGGTTGACCGCACTGTAAGCCGCTAAAAAATCGAAATACCTCCTTCCATCGACGTCCCAGACATATACTCCTTCTCCACGTTCCAACACCACCGGTAACGGATGATAATTGTGAGCTCCGTATTTATCTTCTAATTCAATTGCTTTTTGTGCGCTAATTTTATCGGTCATTGTTTCCATACTGATTGCATTTAATAATATACAAATTTAATGAAAATATTCTATTAAAAGAAACGCTTTATTTCCCTCAAAGGCGCAGGCATTGCCATAGTAAAGCCTGCTTTTACATTTCAGTAAATTATTTTTCCATTTTGTATCTTTTGAACGTTGCAAAAGTTATGTGCAGATACCTTTAAAATTTTCAGAAAATTTATTTTGCATTTGAACTTCGCGCTTTTTCAAAATCAATAAAAACAAACAAAATAATAATGCAGTATTTATTGCGTTTTAAAACAACATCAATCATTCCTTCGCCCTCAGTGATTTTTGTTTTTTTAACAATTGGTCAATAACTATTTCTTTACTTTCAAAAAGCGTTTGATTAAATTTGTTGTACGATCATTATCTCTCAATAAGCATGTTTTTAACCCGCATTTTAAAAAGCCTGTTTTTAGTTTTCCTCCTGTTTATTTCGCTGCAGCGATTGCATGCGCAGGATAACGATTCCTTGCCCGATTTTACAGCCTCCGATGCTGTAAATACAGATGAACGCACTGCAGTGGATGTTTCCGACAATGATTATTCGAAGGTAGATGCGTATGCCTTGTCCATTAAAAAAAGGTATAAAAAAACAGAGGAGCTGGCGCATGATCTGACAGCGCCTTATACAAGGGATGAGGATAAAGTACGCTCTATTTTTATCTGGATCACCAACAACATCGCCTACGATTGCGTAGCGTTTCATTCAAAGAAAAATCAGAATATAAAATTCACGTATAAAAACCAGGCCGACCTGGATGCTAAACGGGAAAAATTTTATGCCGACTACGCAGCACGGATCCTTCGCAGCCGCAAGGCGATCTGTGAAGGTTATGCCGTATTGTTCCAGGAATTGTGCAAAAAAAGCGGCATCCGTTGCGAAATTGCCGTTGGCAAAGTAAGCAATAATACATCTGCCATTGAGCGGGTGCGCAATAAAAAGAATTTTTCCACCAACCATGCATGGGACAGGGTGCTTGTAAGCGGTACCTGGTACTATATTGATCCAACCTGGGCCAGCGGTTACTGCGATAAAAATGTAAAAAAATTTTACAAAAGCTTCAAGCCGTATTATTATTTAACGCCACTCGACAAATTGTATGTAACCCATGCTGAGAACGAGAAACAAACGGTAAAGCGTAATAATGCGATTGCGAAAGTGAGGTAATCATTACAATCCCCTAACCCGGTAACCTACCTTATATTTATTTGATTCCGAAACATAAATGCCAATTGATTCGATCTTTTCGGTGTCGCCATTTGGCAATAAATAATATATATTTTCAAAATAAACCCTTGTACCGGATTTTATTCCATAGACCCGTTTTCGCATATCGATCGTAAAATGGTTATTTGGAGATGTTAATATTTCTGTAGTTGAGTCAGCTACAAAAACCATATCGAAGCCCAAAACAGGAAGATTTGTTTTATAAAACGGATGATAAGCTGTAATTACATTGTCATTGATGATCTGATCTTTATCAATTACCGAATCTGCTTTTACACCACAAACAAAAATCTGCGCAAACGGAATCCGCTGCACGGGAATTAATTTTGTGAAAAGTACACGCTTTTTATCTGCCGGTAACAGCTCAAACACCGAAATTGTTACAGCGCCTTCTTCCGTTGCATTCACAAAATAATTTCCCGCTTTTTTCGAAAGCGTTCCGCCTTTAAGATCGATCGCATAATTTCCACCTCCTTTCACAGTAATACTTACAGGGTTTTCTTTCCCAATCCAAAAAATACTGTCGACAGATGTAATGCTTACTTCCCATCTTACCTTCAGGACTTTTATTTTAGCAATTTGAGAAAAAACATCTGTAGATAAAAAGGAAAAACTGATCAACAGGACTATTTTAATACTTTTGAAGAGTTGCATGATTTCTCCTTTTCTAAATTAAAATTGTAAGCTCTTTTTTACGTCAGCTTCCCGGATAATGTGCTTATCAACGATCGTCATCCTAATGGTACATTGATCGTCTTCTTTTTTAAGTTCCTTAAAACGCTCATTCTTAAAAATAGCCAGTTTATTGTCGGAGGTTACTGCCCATAAAATATTTTCCTTGCCCGGATCGTAATACAAACGGGAGTACGAAGTGATCGCAAACATTGCATTCCGCCCCTTTTCAACGAGATACAATGTTTTAATTTCCAGTTTTTTCCCGGTAGCAGAATCTACATAATTTGCTGCAAAATTTTCTCCTTTAGGCAAGCAGGCGGGGCAATCCGAATTCCAGATCCCGAATCCGCTGATCACAAAAACCCGCTGAATGGTATTGATGGTGGCTATACAGGCTTTTTCGAGAATAGAATGATCTTTTGCAAATAATTGCTTAAAACTTCTCCATCTGCCGCGTAATAAGTGAACGGAATCAGCAGCATTTTGCTCCAATTCTTCTTTATTCCTGCGTTCCGTTAAAAGTGATGAATATGTTTCAAATGCCGTTTCGAACGATGCCATATCAAACACTGGATTTACTTTAAACGTATGCGATTCGCGTTCTTTCACCAGTGTCATCACAAAACTTCCACCATCATTTTTTTCCAGCTTTATATCGCTCCATTGAGCATTGGTAAAGTTTTTATTAAAATCGGGTGTGCCTTCTTTTACTTCAAATTCTACATCACGGTAAACGGCAATTTCAGGAAACTCCGCGAGGTCTGCATCCACCTTAAACTGGTAATTTTTTTCATCCATCAATACCGGTTTCACCAAATCCGGTTCTTTTTCCGCGTCCAGCATTTTCCGCGTTACCGGAACCGGTGTACCCGATACCAGCTCTGTTGGAGCTTTTATTAAAGGCTGTGGTGCCTCCAATCCTTTTGCCGTGTCTTTATAAATGAATTTCCAATTACCGGCTACCGAATCAAACTGGTAAATGTTGTATTTATCTTCCATTTGTTCGGAAGCCATTTCAACTGTTATTTTTTTATCCGGGTTTACAAATACCGGCACTCCATCCTGCGATGCCAGTATTTCCAACATCCCGGCAGATTCAAACTGGTAATTAACACCCGCTGAATCATAGGTCATGGGGATTCCGCTGACAAAAAAATCAGCAGGATCATGAAACTCACGGTACTTTACATCTACAAATCCTGTAATCGGTTTGCCCTTGCTATCCACAAAAGCACTAGCCGGGATATTTATTTTTGATCCGGTAGAATATACATTTACAGAAGCTTTAGCAGCATTTATTCTATAGGACGTATAGGCTACATCCACTCCTTTTAAAGGTTGTTCCACCTTTTTTTTGGCAACAATTGTATCATCCTGAATGGAAACAAATGCAATGCTGATAAGTGTACCAACAGCGATTACCGTAATGGCAATCTTAGCGCTCAATGGGTTAATGGCTGTGCTCTTCATGACTTTATTTTTTTAGAGATGAGAATTAATCCGGGATTTGAACATATAACGATGCCCGGAAAGAAAGATACAATCGTAATTTTTCAGCTAATTTCCATGCCCGGATCAGCATAAAATCAGGTGTTCTTTATTCCAATCGCTTTTAGTAAATTTGCGGGTTGTGTAAAAAGCGCAACGAACTAAACGACTGATGAAACCAAACAACAAAAAGCCTTTACCGATCCTTGAGAATGTAAGTGTAATTGATGCCAGCTCCGACGGACAATCCGTAGCGAGAACAGAAGAGTATGTGATCTTTATAAAAGGCGCCGTTCCCGGAGATATAGTGGATGTGCAGGTTACGCGTAAAAAAAGCAAATACCGCGAAGCGAATACGATCACGATCAAACACGCATCTGATAAACGTACAGAACCCGTTTGTAAGCATTTTGGCACCTGTGGGGGCTGCAAATGGCAAAACATGAGCTACGACTGGCAATTGTTTTACAAACACAAACAGGTAACGGATGCGCTTACACGGCTTGCCAAGATTGAGCTTCCGGAAATTCAAAAAATACTTCCCTCAAAAAAAACATACAATTACAGGAACAAGCTGGAATTTACATTTTCCAATAAAAAATGGCTGACGCTGGAACAGATCAATGATAAAAGCATTGCCTTTGGCGACAATGCCGGCGAGGAAACGCGCAATGCGCTTGGCTTTCACATCCCGGGAATGTTCGATAAAATCCTGGACATTGATACCTGCTACCTCCAGGAAGAGCCTTCCAATGCGATCCGCAACGAAGTGAAAAAATATGCACTGGAAAACAATCTATCGTTTTTTGATCTGCGCGAACAGGTTGGATTGCTCCGCAACATTATTATCCGCAGTACTTCTACCGGTGAATGGATGGTCATCGTTTCATTCTTTTACAACGATAAAGAAAACATTGAAAAGCTGCTGAATCATATCAGCGGCCAGTTTCCGCAAATCACATCGTTACAGTATGTGATCAATTCAAAAAAGAACGATACCATCAGCGACCTGGAGATTATTTCATTTAAAGGGAACGACAGCATTTACGAAAACATGGAAGGCCTGAAATTCAAGATCGGGCCGAAAAGTTTTTACCAGACCAATTCCGAACAGGCGTATGAATTATACAAAGTAACACGTGATTTTGCAGGCATTAAAAACAATGAAGTTGTATATGATCTATACACCGGAACCGGTACCATTGCCAACTTTGTGGCGCACCAGGCTAAAAAAGTTGTAGGAGTAGAATATGTGCCTGCAGCAATTGAGGATGCAAAAATAAATTCGCAGCTAAACAATATTACCAACACCGTTTTTTATGCGGGCGATATGAAAGATGTGCTGAACGATGCATTTGTACTGGAAAATGGTAAGCCGGATGTGATAATTACTGATCCGCCGCGTGCAGGAATGCACGATGATGTGACCAATAAAATACTGGAAATAGAACCGGCGCGCATCGTATACGTAAGCTGTAACCCGGCCACACAGGCGCGCGACCTGCAATTGCTGGATGCAAAATATAAAGTAACAAAAGTGCAGCCGGTAGATATGTTCCCGCAAACACATCATGTGGAGAATGTAGTGCTTTTAGAAAAAAAATAGTTGAAAGTTTAAAATTTGCTGTATGTGAGTTGATTATTTTGCTTTGCGCAGCACACAAAGAATAAAAAAATAAATTGCAACTCTACTCAATCCCGTAATTAGTAACATGTTAAAAAAAACACCGCTTTTATTGTTGTTCCTGCTGCTCGGCTTTATCGCCAATGCGCAGGAAACAGTTATCAGCGGGCGTGTAACAGAAAAAGGCACCAATGCCGGGATTCCGTTTGTGAACATTTATTTTAAAGGAACATTTACGGGAACCGTTACCGATTTTGAAGGTTACTATTCCTTAAAGACCAATGCACCAAAAGATTCCATTTTTGTTTCGCAGATCGGTTACAAATCACGCGCGAAAGCAGTAAAAAAAGGACAAAAACAAACCATCGATTTTTTATTAAGTCCGGAAGCACTAACACTGGGCACCGTGGAAGTACGCGCCACTGATGAAGAAAATCCGGCCTGGGCGATCATCCGAAAAGCACAGGCAAACAAAGCAAAATATAACCGCGATAATTTAAAATCTGTACAGTATACCAGCTATACCAAACAGGAAGCTGATGTGGATAACATCACGCCAAGAATGCGCAGATGGAAAATTTTCCGCCCGTTTGTGGCCATGTGGGATAGCCTGGATTTGCTTGTAAACAATGAAAGCCGGGCTAATTTACCGGTAATGATGAGCGAAGTCATCTCTGATATTTATTCCTACCAGGATGCAAAAAAGCGACATGAAGATGTAACCGCCGAAAAAATAAAATTTGTAGGAATGAAGGATGGAAATGCTGCTGCATCACTTACCGGAACCGACTTTCAAAATTATAATTTTGCCAACAACAGTGTAGCTGTTCAGGGAAAGGACATCCTCTCCCCCATCGCGGATAATGCTTTTTTATTTTATAATTATTACCTGACCGATACGGTTTACATCGATAACCTGAAATGTTTCAAGATCGATTGCCGTCCCATGAATAAAAAAGATCTATGCTATTCCGGTACCATCTGGATCGCCGATAGCAGCTTCGCGATCAAGCAGCTGGACCTCGGAATTACGCCAGATGTTAACCTGGACTGGATCATCCGCGCACGCTTGCAGGAAATATTGATCCCTACGGAAGCCGGCCCCTGGGTGCCTGTACAAATACGCACGATGGTTGATTTTTCGCCGGTGAAAAGCAAGTTTGTGAGCATGGTGATCCGCACCTATAATTCGAACCGCAATTATGTAGTGAACAAGCCAAAGGAAAAAAGCTTTTATGAAAGTACCATGACATTTGCTGAAGATGCGGTGATGAAAGATACGGCCTGGTGGAAAAACAACCGGCATGAAAAATTAAGTCCGCTCGAATCAAAATCTTACGACCTGATCGATACTGTGCGCAAAATTCCGTTTATTAAGAACGGTGCAAACATCCTGTATTTTTTATTTACCGGTTACAAGGACATTGGCCCCGTGAATGTGGGACATTACATGCAGCTCTACAGTCACAATAAATACGAAGGTGATAAAATAAAGCTGGGCGCTTACACGAATGATAAATTCAGTAAAAAATGGGTACTGAGCGGTTATGGCGCCTATGGTTTCAGGGACAAAGGGTTTAAATACAATGCACAGGTACAGCGCATCATCACCCGCTATCCATGGAGCGTAGCGGGTATACAATACCGCGATGACATTGATATTGTTGGAAGAAGTTATTCCAGTTCCAGCCTTAATTTGGGACAGGCACCCAATAGTTTGTTCAATACATTTTCACAGATCAATTCGGTTTCCAAACTGGTACGTAAACGCGAAGCACGCATTTGGTATCTGCGTGAATTTGCCCAGGGCGTTACTACTACACTTACCTTTCAGAACACACGCACATCACCACTTTTCCCGGTAGTAACGGAAGACCAGTTCCATATTTTCCAGCAACACAAATACTCCATGACGGAAGTAGTGGCCAACGTGCGCTATTCGGCAAAAGAACGCTATATCCAAAACGGAAATGAGCGCATCAGCCTTGGTAACCGCAAATCACCGATCATCACACTGACATATACGCTTGGATTAAAAAATGTACTGCAGGGCGATTTTAATTATCACAAAGTGGACCTGTCGTTTCAAAACCGTTACCGCTTCGCTACATTGGGTACTTCGCAGGTGTATATAGTGGTTGGAAAAGTATTTTCAAAGATTCCTTATATTTTCCTGAACATTCCTTCAGGAAACGAAACGTTTTTCTTTGCAAACAATACATTCAATCAAATGAGCAATTTTGAGTTTGTAAGCGACCAGTATATCCAGGCATTCTGGCAACATCATTTTAACGGTTTGTTTTTTAACCGCGTTCCTGCATTAAAAGAGCTTAACTGGCGCGAAGTGGTGGGTATTAACATGATGTATGGCACGCTCAGCAGCAAGAACCAGGATTTTAATGCCAACAACCATTTTACGACTATGGATGATGTTCCTTATTTTGAAGCCGACCTGGGGATTGAAAACATCTTCAACATTTTCCGCATTGATTATTTATACCGCTTAACGTACAACGATGATTTTTACATCCAGGATTATAAACGCAACAATCCGGGCGATAAGATCAGCAAATGGGGAATCAAAGTGGGTGTGCAATTTTCGTTGTAATTTTTCCTGATCAAAAAACACATTTCATGAATTCGCCATTCGATAAGAAATACTGGGCAAGCCGTTATCAAAAAAAAGAAACGAGCTGGGATGCAGGAAAGATTACCACGCCGCTAAAAACGTACTTCGAACAATTAACGGATAAAACAATTTCAATTTTAATTCCCGGTGCAGGCAATGCCTACGAAGCTGAATTTTTATTCAGGAATGGTTTTACAAATGTTACGGTGATCGATATTGCAGAAGAACCAATCGATAATTTCAAGAAACGGGTACCGGATTTTCCTGAAAACAAATTACTTTTAGCTGATTTTTTTAAGCATGATCATACGTATGATCTGATTGTTGAGCAAACTTTTTTTTGCGCATTGGACCGCGCATTGGGTGGTAAGTACGCACAAACCATGCAGCTCTTGCTAAAACCAAAAGGAAAATTATGCGGCGTGCTTTTCGATCGTGATTTTAAAACAAACGAACCGCCTTTTGGTGGAAACAAAGAAGAATACATCACTTATTTTGAGCCGTATTTTGAATTTAAAACGTTTGAAGCCTGCTATAATTCTATTGCTCCGAGGGATGGAAAAGAGTTGTTTATTAATCTCGTAAGAAAGTGATTTCTCTGTACACCCCCTTTGCGATCTGTCGCTCTGTATTTATTTAATACAGGTATCATCGTGCTTACAGAGCTTCATAGAAATAATAAATCCCGTGCTACAATTGTAACACGGGATTTATTATTCATCATTTATTTTTTAATCCATCGGCACATCAATGATCAGAATCTCTGATCCGGCGCTGATCTCCAGCTCAAACTTATCAGTATCCCACACACCCAGGGCATCACGCTTACCTAATTTTTGTCCGTTGATAGTGGCACTTCCTTCGATCACAAAAACATAGCTTCCATTGCCGGCATGCTGCATTTTATATTCCTGTTTGGTATCCGATGCAAATTTACCTAAGGAAAAATAAGCATCCTGGTTGATCCACATTACATCGTCCGCTTTTACAGGCGCTACAATGGTTTTAAATTTCCCAAGCTTATCGGCTTCTGAAAATATTTTTTGATCGTAACGCGGTTTGATATTGCGTTCTTTCGGGAACACCCAGATCTGCAATAAATTGATCGGTTCAGTTTTTGAATGGTTGTATTCAGAATGCATCAATCCCGATCCGGCACTCATTGCCTGGATCTCGTTCGGACGAATCACACCGATATTTCCCATGCTGTCGCGGTGTTCCAATGTTCCGCTTAACGGGATCGTTACAATTTCCATATTATCGTGCGGATGCGATCCAAAACCCATTCCGGCTGCAACAATATCATCGTTCAATACCCGCAGCAATCCGAAATGAACTTTTGATTCATCGTGATAGCTTGCAAAGCTGAAAGAGTGATGTGCATTAAGCCAGCCATGGTCAGCATGTCCGCGTTCAGTTGATTTATGAAAAACAGTTTTCATTTGGTAATCCTTTCTTTTTAGTTCATTATTAATTTTGGCAATTCATTGGAAACGCTGTTAAAAAAAGCAAGTTCCTGTATTTCCGGTTTCATGTATCCGATCAGCGGAAAGCTGGCAAGGATGTCCATCACTTCGCGCTCCGACAATGCCTGCATGGTTACCCATACAATGCTGCGATCCATGGAAAGCGAATACTGTGCTATTTTTCCCTGGTCCATCAAACGGTCAATGTGTTTTCGTTGTTTCGGAATTAACCGTACAAAATCTTCCGTGATTTCATTCGGAAGTTTTATGGTGATCATGTACTGATTCATTGTATATAGATTTTAATTGTCTCTGTTTATGTGAATGAGCATCTGTGTAAACACACATCAGCTCAGTAAAATATGCCGCATGCTCATGGTTCCGTATTGCCAGCTCATGTGCGGAAATTGCACACGGTCGTGCTCGTTTTTTACACCCATTAAATAAAGTAAGGGAATAAAATGATCAGGGCTCGGATGGTTCATCCTGAACAGATCGCCTGCTTTATCAATCTCTACAAGTGCCCGCTCATCGCCGCTTAAAAAGGCATCCTTCACCAGCTCGTCAAACTCCACCGCCCAGGCAAATGGTTTTGCATCCATGTTGCCAAAATTCAAATGCGAAAAATTATGTGTCAGGTTGCCGCTTGCCAGGATCAGGATATTTTCTTCACGCAAAGGCGCCAGTTTTTTTGCAAGCTCCAAATGTTCAGCAAAGGATCGGGTTTTGTCGATGCTCAACTGTAGCACCGGGATATTTTTTTCAGGAAACAAATGCAGCAGCATGCTCCATGCCCCATGATCCAAACCACGTTTGGTATCCTGTTTTACTTCTTCAAAAATTAATTTTTCAATTTCCGGGATCAGGCTCAATGCGCCTTTTACAGGATATTCAACATCGTTCAGCTCCTGTGGAAATCCTCTGAAATCGTGGTAAGTTGCTAAATCTTCTGAAGCAGTAACAAACAATCCATTTGTTTCCCAATGTGCAGAGATCACCAGCACCGCGCTTACATTCTTTAATGCATTTCCGATCTTGTTCAGGTCCTGTGTGTATGCATTTTGTGCGATCGCGTTCATCGGAGAACCGTGACTGACGAACAATGCGGGTGTAAGTTTTTTTTGAGCTTCCATTTTTATTTCTGTATTTTATTTCTTCTTTTATTAATTCTCTAAAAGTAAGAAAATCCGTTTCAGGCACAACAGGCCTTTATTCAAATATCACAAACCTGCATTTGCGGCCTGCTGTGCGGAGAAACGGTATGCTATTATTTAGTTGTTACTTCGATCTCTGCCTGCAATTTCACGGTTTTACCAACCATGGCGCTTCCGGCTTCGATCAATGCATTCCAGGTCAAACCAAAATCAAAACGATCGATGGCGCTTTCTAATGTAAAGCCCGAACGGGTGTTTCCCCATGGATCAATCACCTGTCCGCCGTAATTTACTTTAAACTCAATCTCTTTTGTTACATCTTTGATGGTAATGTTCCCTTTCAAGCTGTAATCTTCATCATTGATTTTTTTCATGGAAGTTGAAACAAATTTGATTGTAGGATATTTTTCAACATCAAAGAAATCCGCACCACGCAAGTGATTATCACGGTCAGCCATTTTTGTATCAATGCTGCTTACGCTGATTTCCAACTCGATTTTTGCATCTTCAAAGCTCAATCCTTTGGTTGTTACATTTACTTTATAATCACTGAACGAGCCTTTTGTATTGCTCACTACCATGTGTTTTACTGCAAAGTGTACACTTGAGTGTGTCGGATCCAATGTCCATACTTTCAAATCATTGTTTGTTTCCATTGTGTTTTTTGGTTTTAATTGTTTGTAATTATTATTATTTATTGTTTGTTAATTATTCATGCCTGATTATTTGTATCTACATTAAATGTACGTACATATATTATACCAAATTTTTTTAACCCCTCAATTTGTCAAGGAGCGTGTTTAACTGCTCAGCCTCTTTCAAAGTAAGGTTTTTCAGCTCTTTTGTAAGTGTTTCATCATGTTTATCGATCTCCGTTAACATATCCAATCCTTTTTGGGTAATGACAACATTTACCGCTCTTCTGTCATCCTGACACGTCGCACGCTCTACTAATTTTTTCAATCGTAATTTTTCCACTAAACGGGATGCATTCGAATTTTTATCCAGCATTCTGTCAATCAATAAATTAACAGTTGCCGGTTTTGGGTGCTGCCCTCTTAAGATCCTTAATAAGTTAAATTGTTGTGGAGAAATACCGTAAACCTTCAGGCTACAGGCATGTATAGCGCCCAGCCAGTTGCTTGTAAAAAAAACATTGATCACCAGTTTCTGGTATTCGTCCCTGAATTTTTCCTGTTTTATTTCTTTACCGATTTCCATTGTGTTAAATTTATAATACAAAGATACAAATAAAATAAATACAAATACATTATATGTATATACATTTATTTATTTTTTTAACATATTACCTAAACTTTTTGATCCTTTTGTTTTCTTTTGTGGTTCAAAGTAATAATCTGTGAATCTGTGGCTAAAGCCCCGCGATATTCTGCGCCACAATCCACCCCCCGCTCCATGCATTTTGAAAATTAAAACCGCCCGTAACGCCATCCACATCAGTAATTTCACCCGCAAAAAACAAGCCCGGCACCACTTTGCTTTGCATCGTTGAAAAATCGATCTCTTTAAGGCTGATGCCCCCGCAGGTCACAAATTCCTCCTTAAATGTGGTTTTACCTTTCACTTTGTATTCATCATTGATCAGGTTATTCACCAATTGGTTATTGTTTTTCTTCGAAAGATCCGCCCAGCGGGTACTTTCCGTAATTCCCGATTTTGTTACCAAATATTCCCACAATCGTTTGGGCAGCTCCAGCGGACAATTACTGATCACCGTTTTCGCGGGATTCTCCTCCCGCTGATTATTGAATTCGATACGCAGCTTTTCATCCGTATGTTTTGGCAACCAGTTAATAAGGGCAGTAAAGTTATAATCCATTTCGCCCAAAATCCGTGCGCCCCAGGCCGATGCTTTTAAAACCGCAGGCCCGCTCATTCCCCAGTGTGTGATCAGCAATGGCCCATCAGTTTCCAGCTTGGTAGTGGCTATTTTCACTTTTGCAAAAGGCACCGAAACGCCCATTAATTGTGTAACCGGGTTGTCCGGGATATTGAATGTAAATAACGAAGGCATTGGCTTTACAACCGTATGCCCGAGTTTCCGCAGCCATTCATACGCTTCACTTTTGGGATTACCACCAGTAGCAATTACCAGCTTATCACAGCTAAATGTACCACCGCCTTTGGCATGCAGCATAAATGTACCGTCTACATTTTTGATGATCTCTTCAATATCCGCATTCAGTTTGATGCTCACATTCGCCTTTTCAGCCGCTTGCATCAGGCAATTCACAATGGTTTCGGAGGTATCTGTTACCGGGAACATGCGCCCGTCGGCTTCCGTTTTTAAAGCCACACCCCGCTGCTCAAACCAGTTTACCGTATCCTGCGTGCTAAAGCGGCTGAATGCATTGCGCAATTCTTTTTCGCCGCGCGGATAATGTTTTATTAACAAGCCGTTATCAAAGCAGGCATGTGTTACATTACAACGCCCGCCACCGGAAACACGCACTTTCGATAATAATTTACTGCTTTTTTCCAGCAACATCACGCTACATTCCGGCTGCTGTTCCGCCGTATTGATGGCTGCAAAAAAACCGGCTGCGCCACCGCCTATAATAATTATTTGTTTTGAATTCAAATCGGGTTAATTTTGAGTTTTTAAAAGTACAAAAATTGATCTGTTCATCCTTAAAATAATCGATTGTGAAAAAAACACTGTGTATTCTCTTCATTCCTTTTCTGGCCTGCACTTCTCCAAAAGGGGATGTGAATGACATTTTAAAAACCGATAAAGAATTTTCTGCTATGTGCATGGATAAAGGAATGCAGGAAGCATTTATAAAATATGCGGCTGACGATGTGGTGAAATTACGCCCGGGCGAAGCACCGATCATGAACAAACCCGACCTTGAAAAAATGTTTGCGGAACATGCACAGGATGGCGTATTAAAATTCCAATGGACGCCGGTTAAAGCTGATATCGCTGCTTCCGGCGACTTGGGCTACACTTTTGGCAACTGGTCGATTTTTGTAAAAAGCGACGGTACCACCCGCGATACCACCATCTATGGAAATTACATCAGCATCTGGAAAAAACAAAAAGACGGTAGCTGGAAATATGTGCTGGACGGCGGAAATTCAACACCAGCACCCGAAAATTAACACACAGCAAGCACACAGCTTTTTTCTAATTACTAACGACTAAACGACTATTTACTGAAAACTAATTTTGATAATCAGACGAATTATTTTAAGTTTGATCTGCTAAAAAAAGAAACAATTTTAATCACACATACATGGGACTATTTGATAAGTTAAAAGGCGAATTCGTTGACATCATTGAATGGACGGACGATTCGAACGATACAATCGTATGGCGTTTTCCGCGCTATCAGAATGAAATTAAAATGGGCGCGAAGCTTACTGTGCGTGAATCGCAGGTAGCGGTATTTGTAAACGAAGGACAAATGGCCGATGAGTACAAACCCGGAATGTACGATCTGCAAACACAGAACATGCCGTTGATGACTACCCTGAGAGGCTGGAAATTTGGGTTTAACAGTCCGTTTAAAGCCGAAGTGTATTTTGTGAATACCAAACAATTTACCAATCAGAAATGGGGAACAAAAAATCCGATCATGCTGCGTGATGCAGAATTTGGCCCGATCCGCATACGTGCATTTGGAAATTATGCCTTCCGGATTAAGGATGCAAAAAAATTCCTGAAAGAAATTGCAGGAACCGATGGTCATTTTACAACAGATGAAGTAACCGAACAATTACGCAACCTGGTGATGACGCGCTTTACTGATGCTGTAGCAGAAAGTAAAATTCCGGTATTAGACATGGCTTCCAACTATGATGAGCTTTCTAAATTCATTGGCGATAAAATGCGCCCCGAGTTTGATGAACTGGGCATTGACATTACCAAATTACTGATCGAAAATATTTCCCTGCCTCCTGAAGTGGAAGCTGCATTAGACAAACGCAGTAGCATGGGCATCATTGGCAATTTAGGCGCGTATGCACAATTCCAGGCAGCAAACTCCATGGAAAAAGCAGCCGAAAATGGCGGAGGGCTTATGGGCGCCGGCGTTGGTATGGGAATGGGCATGGGCATGGGAAACCAGATGGGAAACATGTTCAACCAAAACCAATTTAATCCCAATCAAAACCAAGCGAATTCAAATCAAAATACACCGCCGCCGATCCCACAGGCAGTACAATATTTTGTGGCAGCAAACGGACAGCAAACCGGTCCGTTTACCGAAGCGCAATTAACGCAAATGACACAAACAGGAGCTTTAACAAGAGAAACAAATGTTTGGAAAAACGGGATGGCGGCCTGGCTACCGGCAGGACAAGTTGCAGAGCTTGCTCATTTATTTGCTGCGGTTCCACCTCCATTGCCTCCTATGTAAATTCACCGGCCAACAATGGATCAGCAAATTAATAAACAGATCAGTAAACCAATGCACTAACCATGGAGTTTGAAGAAAAAACAAAAGACATCAGCAATCAGCTCGACTGCCGCGAATGTGGCGCACTGCTTAGATATGCACCGGGAACAACACATTTAAAATGTGAATACTGCGGATGTGAGAATGAAATTAAAGCCGCTGCAGAACCTACAGTTGTGGAGGAAATTGATTTTGAAAAATTCCTGAACGATAATGGCGTTGGTGTGGAAAAGCAGGAAATTGTAACTGTAAAATGTAACAATTGTGGTGCATCGTCTACGTTAAAACCAAACATTACATCGGATAACTGTCCGTTTTGCGCATCACCATTGGTGATCACAGGCGGCACTGCCAATTCCATCATCAAGCCAAAATATTTATTACCGTTTAAAGTGGATCAGAAAACGGCATTTGTAGATTTTAAAGCCTGGATCAAAAGCCTTTGGTTTGCACCAAACGATCTTAAAAATTATGCGGACAATGCCGAAAAATTAAACGGCATGTACATTCCTTATTGGACGTATGATTCCAAAACAATAAGCGAATATACCGGTGAGCGCGGCATTGATTATACCACCGTGGAAAGCTACACTACTGTGGAAGATGGTAAAACCGTAACACGCGAACGTACTGTTACACGCACGCGCTGGAACTATGTAAGCGGAACGGTTTATAATGATTTTGATGATGTGCTGGTGCTTGCCAGCAATTCGCTCCCGGAAAGCTATACCAATGCGCTGGAGCCATGGGACATGCAAAATATTACTTCTTACAATGATCAATACCTGAGCGGTTTCCGTACAGAAAGTTACCAGGTGGATGTAAAAACGGGGTTTGAAAAATCAAAAGTGATCATGAACGGCGAGATCCGTAATACGATTTGCGCGAACATTGGCGGCGATCACCAGCGCATCGGATCTGTGGAAACAACCTACAACGATATTACTTTCAAGCATATTTTATTACCGATCTGGCTGAGCGCTTATCGCTACAATGATAAAGTATTCCGATTTATGATCAATGGCCGCACCGGCGAAGTACAGGGAGAACGCCCATACAGCGTGATTAAAATTGTACTGACATCCATTTTGGTGATCGCGATTGGTGTTGCTGTTTATTTTGGCATCAGGCATTACAATCAACCACACTAATTCAGTTTAAAGTTGAAAGTTACACAGCAATCCCCGATAGCTATCGGGGATTGCTGTGTAACTTAACGACTCTGCCTGAGATTTCGCGCAAGCGAAATACACCTCTGCGTTCCCCTCTTCACTGTAACCATATAGCCTCTGCGAACTCTGCGCCTCTGCGAGAAAAAAGTACAGCGTTTTTACTTCAACCTTGCTTTTGCCCGAATTGTTCAGGCGGGCGCTATCTGAACCCGCCTTATTCTGTATAACGATTTCCCCACCTTTTGCAGGCAACAAATTTTCATATCACCTACATGGAACAATACAAAAAAAATAACTCAGGAGATTCGGGAGTGGAATTTTACGAGATCGAAAACGAAGACATTATTGTGCAATTTGTAAACGGCGCAAAATATAAGTACACCTACGCAAGTGCCGGCAAAGAAAATGTAGAAAAAATGAAATTACTGGCGATTGAAGGAAAAGGATTGACCACCTTTATTCAGCAAAATTTAAAAGAAAAATACGAAAGAGTATAAATTAACTTTTGATTTTTTTTCCGCAGAAATATTTTTGCCGGAAGAAAATTTTCAATTCGTCTTTTTACATTCATCGCACAATTCAGTTTCCATATCGCTTTTTTAAGCCCGTTTGTTGATAAGAAAAACTTATGTTCCATGCAGTTGAAAAAATCACATAATTTAAACTAATTTATTGATTTTGAATACCTTACAACGAGTCGAAATTTCCCCTAAAACTGTCCTTGCAAAATGATCATTATTGGTCTAACTTTAAGAAAATTTCATTCTGAAATTTTTTGATAAAAATCCTATTTTTTTATTTTTCATAGCCTATTGTGGAGCAATTTATATTGTAATAAGTTGCCTGATGAAACAATGATCTGCCTCCCGGTAAACTTGTTTTTTAACCACAAATTTTTTTGCAATGATCAGCTTTGAAGAGTATAAAAAAATAGCCTGCGAACAAAAGGATGCAGAGCTTTTCAAACAATATGAAGACTACCGGAAAGAATGGCTTGCTGAAGAACAAAAAACAGTAGATGCAAAAGTGGCCGGCCGCGAAAAAGTGTCGGCAGCGCGTTTTGAATTTTTAAAATACTTTTTCGGCACCATCATCATCGGCGGATTTACCGCCTACACCACCTTTATTTTCAAGGATTACGAGCTAAAACTGCAAACCCGTAAGCAGGATTCGGAAACCATTGCGCCATATATGAACAAGTTTATGGACCTGATGGAAAAAGATTCGTTGAAATACAACCGCGTACACGCCATGTGTGAATTTTTAAGCTACACCATTATTGAAGACAGTCTTAAAAACGGTTTTGTAACCTTGCGTAATCTTTATCAATCCCGGATCAACGATGCGATCAAAAATGTAAATGTAGCTGATGATCAGATCCGGTTACTCACAGCAAAACAGGATTCGTTATCGCATATAGCCGATTCAAATATTTCCAACGTCGACAAAGCAAAAATTGCGGTCCAGATCAGCCAGTTGCAAACGCAACAAAAAGTACTAGCCACACGAAAAACCGAAGCCATCGCTGTAGCCAAGGACAAGCTGGAAAACATTACCAACCTCGACATACCTGTTTCCTCCGACCCTGCAAATTATGACGTGATCTACGAAGAAGACCGCTTCACCGGCCCGGGCTGGTTTAGCCAGGCCATCGAAGGCTTTTCGGTATTTGTGAATGAGATAGACATGGCGGATGATAAAATTAAATTCGAGCTGAAAAAAGGTGAAGAACTAATTGCAGAAACAACCCAAACAAAAAGCGATGTGCAACCTATTTTCACAAAAGACCATCAATATAAAATAACTATTTATTTTACTTCATTAACAAAACATAAAGCGTATTACACGATCCGCATTGAAAAGAAAAAAGAAATATCACCACTTGATGCCCGTAAATAAATGTAAAATTTGTTCATCCTTTAAATATTAAAACTCTCAAAAAAAAATAAGGCTATGGCAGCAAAAAAACAAACCCTTAATACTTATGACTCCTCCTGGTATGGCTGGAAACCAGATCTGCCGGATCAGCGGGATTTAATTTACAAACCGAAAAAAACGCAAAAAAAACTTCCTCGATCGGTTGACCTTCGTAAAGATTGTCCATCTATATACAACCAGGGACAGCTTGGAAGCTGCACCGGCAATGCAATAGCCGCTGCTATCCAGTTCGGCTTGCGCAAGCAGGGGAAACAATATGATTTTATGCCTTCGCGCTTATTTATTTATTACAATGAGCGTGTGATCGAAAATACTGTATCTATTGATAATGGCGCCGAGATCCGCAACGGGATTAAAAGTGTGAACAAGCTGGGCGTTTGTCCCGAACAGATGTGGAGCTATAGCGAAGGAAAAACAAAATTTAAAAAGAAACCTGGCGATGACTGTTATAAAGAAGCGCTGAAACACCGGGTACTAAGCTATCATCGGCTGGAAAAAAAACTGGAGCTGATGAAAGCATGCCTTGCTGAAGGATTTCCGTTTGTATTCGGGTTTACCGTTTACAAAGAATTTGAAGGAACAGCGATCACCAAAACAGGTATCCTGGACATGCCGGCGTCAAATGAATACATCAAAGGCGGACATGCGGTTTTATGCGTTGGTTACGACGATGCCACCAAACGTTTTTTGATACGCAACAGCTGGGATACCGACTGGGGAATGCAGGGATATTTTACAATGCCGTATGCCTATTTGACCGATGCCAATCTTTCTGAAGATTTCTGGACGATCCGTATGGTAGAAGTTGCAAAAAAATAAAAACCTTATCTAAAATTTAATTATTATGAACGCACACACGATCCTTTTAATTTCGCTCGCAGTTTATTTCTGCCTGATTACTTTTCTTGATTTAAAATTTAAGCTGCTGCGTGATACGAGCAGCGCTGTGCATAAGCCGTACAGCTTTTCCAAAGTACAAATGGCCTGGTGGATGGGGTTTATCATGAGTGCTTTTGTAGCTGTGATCTTCGATAAATACAATACCGCTGATTTTATTCCTACATTTAGTAACGGCGCTTTGATCGTGTTGGGCATCAGTACGGGTACCTCTGTTGCTGCACTTCTTATTGATTCTTCGGACCAGGCGGCACAGCTTCCGCGACTCCAGGACCATGAAAAAGAAAACATTTTCCTGGACATTCTTTCGGATAAGAACGGCGTGAGCATTTCGCGTTTACAAACAGTGCTTTTTAATTTAATATTTTCGATTTGGTTCTTTTTAAAATTGTGGAAAAACCTGGATTGTTTTGATGTTGCTGTTTCAAAAGCAGGAATTACTCCCTGTACTTCTGAATTTGCAAAGAGCATCAAGGATATCATCGATACCATCATCCCGGATTTTGATTCAAACACTTTGATATTGCTGGGCATCAGCTCAGGAACCTATGCCGCTTTTAAAACAACAGAAAATAAAAACCCTGCACCGCCGGCAACGCCAACGGTTAATCCGCCTGCGCCTGCTGTAGGTTAATTTTTTATATTATTGCAATGCTAAAAATAAGCAGCACAGGAAAAATAAGGGTAACAAAGCGGCTCAACATACGCAACGATGCAAAACGTATTGATCCACCTGTTGCGGTAATGGAAGTGGGAGCCGAGCTTACCTATTACGGTTATACCGAAGAAGGTGAATCAATAGAGGGGAACAGCAAATGGTATTTTACAAAAAGAGGAACCTGGTTTTGGAGCGGTGGCGTTACAAACCCGGTAGAAAAATAAACAAAAACTAATTCTGACAAAAATAATGGCTGGCTGGTGGATCACAGGATATAACCTGGAAGAGATTTGGAAAACAACAAAAGGTGAGAACATAAGGGTTGCGGTACTCGATACCGGCATCAACCGCCATGTGGATTTTGATTTTTCAAAAATACAAGGCTACGATTATATTAATAAGTCGGCCAATTTTATAACAGATATAAAAGGCCATGGAACGCATTGTGCCGGCATTATCAATGCAAATGGTACCGTAAACCAAGGCGTTGCTCCGGGTGCAAGTATGTTTATTGCCAAAGTATGCGGCATTGCCGGAAATGTAGATTTTAATGCATTAAAAAATGCGTTAACCGACATTTATAATGAAACCAACAACGCCACGCAAATTGATATTTTAAATATGAGCTTTACATTGGTTGGTGCTGAAAGCGATAAACCCATTATAAAAGACATAGAAAACCTTCTGACAAAAATTTCAGCGGAAAAAGGCTGCCTGCTGGTAGCAGCAAGCGGCGATGATGATTATCCGGACAGTGATGTGAACAACTACTCCCCCGCCCGTCTCAACGAATGTATCTGTGTAGGTAGCGTAGGGCCAACAAACAAACGCTCCGAATTTTCGACAAAAACAGTCAACATGGATGTGATGGCGCCGGGCGAAGCTATTTTATCTTCCGCCAATACAAATGGCACTATTGCCCTGAGCGGCACCAGCATGTCGACAGCATACATTTCAGGAATTTGCGCATTGGGCTTAAGCCTGATGAAAACGCTGAAAAATAAAACAGACCGAGAACTTATAAAAAAAGCACTTTATCAAACAGCCTTCTCAGATAATTTCCCATTGGTTGAATACGGCCATGGCATTGTTGTTCCTCAAAAATTTATTGATACATTAAAAACTTTCTAACATGAAAAAAAATTACATCACCTGTATTTTAATGATCTTCATTTCTATAAATGCATTTTCACAATCTGCATTCCTGGATGCGCAAAAACTGAAAAAATACATTGTTCCCGGCACTTCAAAATTTGTGATCCCTGATTCACCTGATTCTGCGACCAGGGTATCACAAATGAAACAGGTAACCGAGTATTGCGCGATCATCAATGCCTTTTATAACAATAAGTACAGGACAGAAAAAGAATTGATCGATAAAATAGGCAATTCAGATAATCCTGATTATAATAAATACATTGGCCCGTACTTAACACCGGGAGGGATTGCATCAGTTGATCCGCGTTCATTGGCAAACAAAGCAAATGCATTATTTTCGATGGGTGCCTCCTATCTTGGCAATGTAGACATGACCAATTTTGCAGATGCACTTGCCCGCTTTTTAATCAAGCGTGGAAAGCAAGAGCTGGATGTGGCATTCTTTTCAAAGCTTCAGAATTTTATTGCAAACAACCCGGAAGCAACGATCCTGTTCCCGAAAACAAGCAACGTGCTTGGCAAGATCGAGATCACACGCTATGCCGAACTAATCCAAACCATCCGTAAATCATTTGATGAAGATCTTCAGGCAATTCCGAACAACGCTTACAAATTATTGGAAAGCCCGAAATATGCCGAGCTGAATAAAAAATACCCGGAACTGGGAGTCGTCCTGAAAACCGCACATACATTAGCCAACGTTGATCCGTCTGTAAACCCGGTAGCATTTGTAAATGGTTTTACAACGTATACCGAATGGAATGAGATCAATCCGAATTTGGGCAGCAGCTTCCAAACGCTTAACATGATCTCCAACAGCCTGGTGGATGAAACGGGAGTTCAATGGATTTCTTATCAGCAGTTAAATACAATGTACCGCGACCAGGACGGATTTGCATTGTACCTCGGATTGCTTTATGCCGAGGCTGATGTAGCAAACATCCAGTTTACGGTTGTTGGTGGCAGCAGTGTTAAATTAAAAGATTTTATTTATTCACCAACCACCGGCAATGTCCAGATAAAAAAAGTACTGGATGATTTTGTTTCATTAAGCGAACAAACCAAACAGCTTGCAAAAGATATCAGCAATAACAAAGGCGAAATAACCAATGATGTAATTTACAGCTACCTGAATAAAACGATGGAAATTGCCACGTACGGCGTTTCGATTGCCAATAAAATAGATCCGGGCTGTGTCAACGATCAATACATGGATTACACCTCAAAAGGAATTGAAATTTACCGGTATGCGTACACAAAAGATTACTCATCAGTTGTATTTTCGTTGTATGCATTGTTGAAAGATGTGACCAACGATCCGAATTTCAAAGATGTGAAGACGAGCATTAATGCAGAAATAAGCAAGATCGAGGCAACGATGAAAAAAGGAACAACGCCAGCTCCTGCAGATGTTGCTACATTGAAAAATTTAAAAGAACAGAAAGAAAACCTGGCAAGCCTTCCGAACTTCAACGAGAAATTTTTAACCTTCGGAAATTTCATTTCCGGCATCGCGAAAGCACAAAGCCCTGAAGAAATAGAAAGCGTAATTGAAGCATCCGCATTACCGGCCGGAAGCTCGCGCACAAAAAAACATGCAGACTGGAGCATCGACCTGAATGCCTACGTGGGTTATTATTACGGAGCGCCACGAAAAAGTACCGACGGCCTTTTTACCATCAACCAGGGAATTACAGCGCCTGTTGGAATTGCATTTAACAGAGGGCTGCATTCCTTTGGCTCGATCTCCGTTTTTGCTTCTGTAATTGATATTGGCGCCATCGTAGATTACCGCATCAGCAACGACAGCACTTCCATCGATCAAACCATTCATCTCGAAAACATACTGTCGCCGGGCGTTTCACTTGCTTACGGCTTGCCATGGAATATTCCGCTAACGATCTCCGGCGGTTGGCAATACGGGCCAAACCTCCTAAAAGTGGAATCAAACAGATTAACATTGACAAACAATCCCGTTTGGAGATGGTATGTTTCCGCAACTATCGATATTCCGCTTGCTCACCTTGGATCCAGCGTTAACAGGAAAACACATCATTTATGTCATTAGTATGGAGTCGCGAGTCATTAGTACTGCATGTAAAATGCTAAATAATAAAAAACTAAATTTTAAATTAAATATTATCTAAATACTAAGTACTAACTACTAATTTATGGCACTTACACTCATTTTTGTACACGGTTACAGCGTTACCGACCTTTCTACTTATGGCGAATTACCTTTACGGCTTAAGGCGGAAGCAGCAAGCCGTGGCGTTGAATTACAGATCGAAGAAATTTTCCTGGGCCGCTACATCAGCTTCGACGATGCAGTAGTACTGGATGATATTTCCCGCGCTTTTCAAACCGCTGTAAAGGAAAAATTACCGGATCCCAACACACGTTTTGTTTGTATTACACATTCCACCGGCGGGCCTGTGGTACGCAACTGGTGGAATATATACTATAATAACAATCCGCAGCACTGTCCGCTGAGCCATCTCATTATGCTGGCGCCAGCCAACTACGGATCGGCATTGGCACAGCTGGGCAAAAGTGTACTGGGGCGTTTGAAATCCTGGGTCGGAGGTGTGGAACCGGGACAGGGTGTTTTAAACTGGCTGGAATTGGGCAGTGCAGAGGCATGGACATTGAACCAGACCTGGATCATGAACGGCGAAAACCAGGTAACAGATACCGGTGTGTTTCCATTTGTGATTACAGGACAGTACATCGACCGCCAATTGTATGATAATTTGAATTCCTATACCGGCGAGCTGGGCTCTGATGGCGTTGTACGATCGGCCGCAGCCAATCTGCAGGGAAACTACATACAACTGAATCAGTTACCACCAACAAAAGATGCGAACGGGAATTTTATAATAGGTGAACTGGTTGTGGATAATTTTAAAGAAGCAATGCCCACTCCATTCCGTATTGTTTCGCATAAATCGCACACCGGCGACCAGATGGGAATTATGTGGAGCATCAAAAAAGAGATCAGCGATACGGCGAATGCGGAAACAGTGAACGCGATCTTTGAATGCCTGAATGTTCAGAACAAACAACAATACAATGCGCTGATCACCCAATTTGATGCGGAAACAAAGACTGTACAGGCCAATGAAAAAATAGAAATTAGAAGAGTATTGCTGAAGGATCGCGTATTTATTCACGATCGTTTTTCCATGGTCATTTTCAGGGTTACAGATACCGACGGACGTCCTGTAACTGATTTTGACTTGATCTTGACAGCTGGCCCCGACAGCAATCCCAACCATTTGCCGGAAGGATTTTTTGCAGATCGCCAGTGCAACAGGTTAAATAAAAACACGCTTACTTATTTTTTTAATTACGACATCATGCAGGGATCACCGGTGGTAAAAGATGCATCCGGCAAAGTATACCGCGATGCTCTTCCCGGAGCATTAATGCTGGGCTTCCAGTTAAAATTACGCCCCGACAGCGGTTTTGTAAAATACGTTCCCTGCGAAATTAAAGCAACACAGGAAATGCTGCAAAAAGCGCTGCAACCGAATGCAACCACAATGATCGATATTTGTGTGCAAAGGATTGTGGATAAGGAAGTATCGCGCCTTGTAAAACTGGAAGGCAATGTAATGCCGGACAAAACACATAGCAGCTTTAAAGATGTAAAACCATCCGGTGAAATTGCAGATTAAAATTAAATCATACAAACAGAGCCATACACATTTACCTAAAAACAAAAAAACATGAACCTTAAACTTATCCGCAAATATCCTGCTGCAGATTGCACCATCAGCGAGCTGTATGTAAATGATCAATTTGAATGTTATACCTGCGAAGATGTCGAGCGGCCTGTAAAAATAGCCGGCGTTACTGCCATTCCGCGCGGAACATATGAAGTGGTGATCACTTTTTCAGATCGCTTCCAGCGCCTTTTACCTTTATTGCTGAATGTTCCCAACTATGAAGGTGTACGCATCCATCCCGGCAATACAGCGGCAGACACAGAAGGCTGCATTTTGCCCGGGAAAGAAAAAACAGTAAACTCCGTGACACAAAGTAAAATTGCATTTGATGCTTTGTTCCCGAAAATACAGGCTGCTGCCGGAAAAGAAAAAATATTCCTGGAAATTACAGCGTAGCAAGAAAATAGACAGTAGGCAGCAAGCAAACAGAAAAACAGAAAAACAGAAAATAAAAAACGTGCATCGATTGGGTGCGCGTTTTTTTGTGATATTTTATTACTGCACGTTTTAAATTTTTCTGCACACAGCACACTTTGAACCTTAAACTTTGAACTTCTTATTATTTCATTATCTTTCAATTCCAATTACAACCTAACAAATGATCATACAGGAAAAACATTCATTGGGACTGGTTCCCATCACACTGTCAAAATTAATTGAGCGCATCAGCTATTATGGAATGCGTACAATAATATTGGTTTACATGACCCGCACCGTACTTGCTTTCTCACATGTAGACGCCGTATATGTGTATGGCATGCTGGTGCTGGCAGCAGGGCTTCTTCCGCTCGTGGGCGGCCTCCTGGGCGATTTAGTGTTTGGGGTGCGATTGGCTTCTATTATCGGTTTGGCAATACAGGCTGCGGGATGTTTTATCCTCGCCATTCCTTCCGTTTCCGCACTATATACAGGCTTATCTTTAATTTCTCTCGGTACCGGATTGTATAGTCCCAACATCATATCGGCATTAGGAATTATATACCGAGAAAAGAAAAAACTAATGGATGCAGCAATGTATATTTCCTACATTATTGTAAATATAGGAGCATTTACAGGCTCATTTATCATGGGCGCTTTGGCTGATGATTTTAGCTTCTCCATCGCGTTTATCGCTTGCGGGATCTTGCCGCTGATCTCCATGGGAATTATTATCGCCTCCGATAAATCATTGGCTGTGCTTCCTAAAAAAGCAAACATTTATCTCTCCGAACAAACTACTCCTGTTACTATGAAAATTCAATGGCGCATTTTGTCCATTATCCTCGTGCTTATTGCACTTCCTTTGTTTTGGTTAATGACAGGTTCCGGCTCCAATTCACTATCCCAGGTTTGCATGAACATCGAAGAACAGTTACACCTGTACCCGTTTACGATGCTCCTTGGCTTGGTGAATCCGGCAGTAACAATAATAATCGGAATAATCTTATCCATTGTCTGGACCTTTGTTGATCTTCCTTCCCTCTTGAAATTATTTATCGGCTTCATTATTTTTTCATTGGCCTGTTTTTTATCAGCAACCATTGTTTCATCTGCGGTAAGCAACAGCACTGTGTCATTTATTGTAACAACCACCGCATTACAGGCCATCGCCGAATTATTCATCGCTCCTGTTGCGCTTTCTTATATTTGCCAATATGGCCCGGTAAAATTCAATTCCACACTGATTGCTGCCAGCTCTGCACTTTCATACCTGTTTTCTGCCGGCACTTCATTCCTTATCATGTACACTAAAGAAATCCCGTATGGCTTTATAAATTGTGTATTCGGAATAATCATGCTCCTGGTCGCAGCTATTTTTCTAACATTTCATCTGCTTACAAAAGAAGAAAAATCAAAACAGGAACAAACCTTATAAATAAAAAATGACTCCTTTGATTTAATCAAAAGAGTCATTTTTATTTTCATTTTCAAATCAACAAATTTTCAAATTAATTTTAACCAAACATCTTCCCCGGGTTTAAAATGTTTTTCGGGTCAAATACTTTTTTAATATCGCGCTGCAGCTGCAATGCTTTTTCAGAAAAAACAATATTCATATATTCCTGCTGCACTAACCCTACTCCATGCTCACCGCTGATTGTACCACCCAGCTGTTTACAGATCGTAAATATTTCAGCGATCGCTTTTTTAATGTAATCCCCTTCCCACTGTTCATCGGTTAAATCACCTTTGATCAGCCGGATGTGCAGGTTTCCATCGCCGGCATGGCCGTAACAAACCGTTTTAAATTTATATTTTTCTCCCACTTGTTTCACTCCTTTTACAAGTTTAGGCAATTCCGCACGCGGCACCACCGTATCCTGTTCCTTACTGATAGCATTATTTTTCACCGCTTCATTGATCCCCCTTCTCAATCTCCACAACTCCTGCTTTTGTGCAGCGCTTTCCGCAAATAATACATCCGCGATCTTGTATTTCGTCATCAGTTCTGCCATGGCTTCCATTTCTTTCATCAGTACTTCCGGGTCATTTCCATCCACTTCCACCAGCAAATGCGCTTCGATCCCATCCTCGAGTTTCACCACCGTACTTTGCACATATTTACTTACCCAGTCAAGCGCATCCCGCTCCATCAGCTCCATCGCGCTGGGAATAAATCCGGCGCGGAACACTTCGCTTACCGCTGCACAGGCTTCATCCAGGCTGTAAAAGGGGATCAGCATCAACAGATCGTGTTTCGGGTATGGCAATAATTTCACCATGATCTTTGTCACAATTCCCAATGTACCTTCACTTCCCACCATCAATTGTGTGAGGTTGTAACCTGTAGAATTTTTTAGTGTATTGGCACCCGTCAAAATAATTTCTCCCGTAGGCAAAACCACTTCCAGGTTCAGAACATAATCTTTCGTAGTCCCATATTTTACACATTTGGGGCCACCGCTGCTTTCCGCCACATTTCCTCCCAAAAAGCAGCTTCCCTTACTGGCTGGGTCTGGCGGATAAAACAAACCGCGTTCTTTTACAGCATTCTGGAATGCTTCGTTGATCACACCCGGCTCCACTGTTGCCTGCAAATTACGCTCATCAATCTCAATAATGTTTTTAAAGCGCTCCATCGACAATATAATTCCTGCATGCACCGGCAACGCACCTCCGCTTAGCCCGGTGCCCGCACCACGCGGCGTCACCGCAATTTCCTGCTCATTTGCCAGCTTCATGATCGCCGAAATTTCTTCGGCGGTACCCGGTTTTACAACCAGTTCCGGTAAATACACCAATTGCTCCGTTTCATCACGCCCGTAATTCTTTAAATTTTCAGCATCGTAAAAAACAAAGCTTTCTCCTGCTATTTTTTTAATTTCTGTAATTAAATCTGCATTTATTTTCGTGTACATCTGTTAACCGTATCTGGAATTAATAATTGAACTTTGCTGATTACTTCTAAAAGAGAGCGATAAAAATAGGATTATTTTTTCAGTGTTTTTTTTGTTATCAGCATTTGCTCAGGCAAAGCCGGCAAAACAATAATTTTCTTTTTTTCTACAAAATTCCAACAGAATTCCATACTAATATTACTTCACAATCAGGTATTTATAGTAAATTAGTTTTAGTAAAAAAGTGCATTGAACACCCTAAAGGATTGTGCGGCTCCGCAACAAATTCCTTAACCACTGCAACAATTCCGGAGTGAACACCCTAAAGGGATTATCAACCAAAGATAAGATTCCTTAACCGCTTCTTTAACACATTTTTTTCAATGATTTTGAAAGCGGTTAAGATAAGTTTGCTCATTTTCACATTGTTTGCATTTACAACTCCCGTAATTGCGCAATGCGGCACCTTTATCTCCACTTTTCCTTACAACGAAAATTTTGAAAGCGTTCCTGCCTGGACCTCCGGCGGCACCAATTCCGACTGGGCATGGGGAACGCCTGTACATCCAACCATCTCAAGCGCAGGCAGCGGCAGTAAATGCTGGAATGTAGGCGGACTTTCCGGCTCCTTTTATAATTATTCCGAGCAATCCTGGCTCATGAGCCCCTGCTTCGATTTTTCAACCCTCAATTATCCATGGATTTCCTTTAAGATTTTCTGGGAAGACGAATGGAAATACGATGGAATGGTATTGCAATATTCAATCAACAGCGGCGCTACCTGGAGCAATGTAGGCGCATTTGGTGATGCCACCAATTGCCTGAACGATCACTGGTACAATTACAATAACATTTCCTGGCTAACATTGGCAAGCCCAAAATGTGGCTGGACCGGGCGTACTGGGGCCACCAGTGGTTCCTGCCAGGGCGGCAACGGAAGCCTGGGTTGGGTAACAGCGAAGCATTGCATGTCCGCCCTGGCAGGAGAATCCAACGTTCGCTTCCGCTTTTTATTCGGCTCCGGCACCACCTGTAATGGCTACGACGGCATTTCCATCGATGACATCCAGATCTCGGATGCGCCACCGAATACTGCTTCATTTACCTATGCCTGTGTTGGAGGCTCCACTATCAATTTTACCAACACATCCATCCTTTGCCCTACGGGCTATCTCTGGAATTTTGGCGATGGTTATTCGGCAATTTCACAAAGCCCTTCACATACTTATGCCGCGCCCGGCACCTACAATGTAACACTAACAGCCAGCGGTCCCTGCAACGCGCCAGGAAGCATCACCATTCCTGTTACCATCATCGGCGCAAGCACCACCTCTACAAACATAACCTGTAACGGTACAAACGATGGAACTGCAACGGCTGCTGTTACCGGTGGAACTGGTACATACAATTATACATGGATGCCTTCCGGCATTAATACGGCTGTAGCAACAGGATTAGCCCCCGGCACCTATACTGTAAGTATTTCCGGAACAGGAACCTGTACAACTACAGCCACTGCTGTGATTACACAACCTCCCACTCTTGCTGCCACTGTTACCGGCACTGCCGTAAGTTGCTTCGGCGGAGCTAACGGAACCGCCAATGCAACAGCATCCGGTGGAACGTCGCCCAGCACTTATTTATGGTCGCCGGGAGCTTATACAACTGCTTCTATTGCCGGGCTTTCTGCAGGAACATACACCGTTACCATTACTGATCACAACAATTGTACGGCTGTTGCTTCCACAACAATAACACAGCCTGCTGCCGCATTGAGTGTTACCGCTGCAAATACCTCTGTAAGGTGCTTTGGTGGAACAAATGGCAGTATTACCACTACAACAAACGGTGGCACAGCACCCTATACATTTGCATGGACGCCATCAGTGAGCACCACTTCCGGCGCTTCCGGGCTCATTGCGGGAACATACGCAGTAACAGTAATTGATTATAACGGCTGCACGGCCGCCTCAGCTACCACCATCACCCAACCCGCAACGGCTTTAAATGCCAGCACGTTAACAACACCTTCCAGCTGCGGGATGCCCAACGGAACATCAACGGCAAACGCGACAGGTGGAACAGCTCCTTACACTTACTCATGGTCGCCATCTGCCGATACATCCCCTGCAATTACAGGATTAGCGCCGGGCACATACACTATTACCGTCAATGATGCTAACGGTTGCAGCATTGCCCCAACTGCCACCATCATTGATTCCGGAGCGGTTGCAGCATCCATCATTTCCAGCCCCATACTTTGCTATGGCGATACAAACGGCAGTGTTTCTGCCGAATTATCGGGCGGAAGCGCTCCTTATTCGTATCAATGGAATAACGGTGAAACCGCAGCACATCTGAACAATGTGCCGGCAGGGAATTATTGCGTAAGAATTACCGATGCCAACGGTTGTGTGGACAGCACCTGCGTTATCCTCGCTAATCCACCTAAGATCAATGCAAACTTTACGTTTGACCCGGCGTATGTGGACCTTAGCGATCCTACCGTTCATTTTACAGATCAAACACCCAATTCCAACAGTTGGAACTGGAGTTTTGGCGATTCAACATCCGCCATCACAAACAATCCTACCCATGTCTATACTGCAGAAGGCACCTACCCCGTTATGCTGGTTGTGACAAACACACAGGGTTGTACCGATAGTGTAACACAATATATTGTTGTTAATGACGAATCTACCTTTTACGCTCCAAATGCATTTACTCCCAATAGCAATGGTAATAACGATGTATTTCTGCCCAAAGGAACCGGCTGGAATCCATCACGTTATCACCTCTGGATCTTCGATCGCTGGGGGAATATGGTTTTTGACACCACCGATATGAACAAAGGCTGGGACGGAAAAGCAAAAAATGGCAGCGACATAGCATTGATCGACGTTTATGTTTGGAAAGTGCAGCTGGCAAATCTCAAAGGCAACCAGCGCATTTACATTGGATCGGTTACGCTGATACAGTAGCTTGCCACCTTTCTTAGCAGCAAAAAATTAAACTTAAGCTAATAGTTCGCCCTCGCAGATACAAAGATTCGTTATTTCGTTCCTGTTCGTTATCTGCAACATTACCGCTCATCATTTTTCCGCTCACATCTTCGCAGATTTTGCTATTTTCGTTCCATTCTAATCAAAACACAAATATTCAAATATGAAAAAGCTGGCTATTTTTGGTTTTTCAATGCTGATGCTCCACAACATCAGTGCACAAAAAAAAGACATAACCCTGGAAGACATCTGGAAAACTGGAACATTCCGCACCAATGGTGTATACGGACTTGTTTCCATGAAAGATGGGATCCATTACACAACATTTGATGGCAACGATAAGGATGCCTACATCCTCCGTTATGAATATGCCAAAGCTTCAAATCCCGATACGATCTTAAAAGAAAGCGCTTTGAAAGTGGATGGAAAAGCGATCAGTATTGATAATTATTCCTTTAGCCCGGATGAGTCCAAAATGCTTATTTCCAGCGGAACAGAACAAATTTACCGCCATTCCACCCGCGAAAATAATTATGTATATGATCGCAAAGCAAAAACACTCACACCTGTTTCCAACGGTGAAAAACAGATGTATGCTACATTTTCACCCGATGGCAGCAAAATTGGTTTTGTACGCGGCAATAATATTTTTATCAAAGATCTTGCTTCCGGAAAAGAAACACAGGTAACCACCGATGGCTTGCTTAACAACATTATTAACGGTGCTACCGATTGGGTACACGAAGAAGAGTTTGCGTTTTCTGTTGCGTATTTCTGGAGCCCCGACAGTAAAAAAATTGCGTACTATAAATTTGATGAAAGCAAAGTAAAAGAGTTTTCGTTCAACGAATTTAACGATCAGCTCTATCCTTCGGAATATAAATTCAAATATCCGAAAGCCGGCGAGGCCAATTCCATTGTAACCATTCACACGTATGATCTTGCAACAGCTGCAGATAAATTAATGGACATTGGTAAAGAAACCGATCAGTACATTCCCCGCATTAAATGGACGATGGATGCCAATACATTATCCATCGTACGCATGAACCGCCATCAGAACAAGCTGGAACTGATGATGGCAAATGCTACTACCGGCGCTACTTCCATTGTTTACACGGAAGTGAATGATACCTACATCGACATCCACGAAAGCGAAGGTGATTATGTTTATTTCACTGCCGACAATAAAAATTTTATCATTCAAAGTGAAAAAGACGGTTTCAATCATTTGTATTTATACGATATGAGCGGAAAGCTGGTAAACCAGATCACCAAAGGAAACTGGGATGTGGTGGAATTTAAAGGCATCGACGAAAAAACAAAAACCGTATTTTACATTGCATCCGAAACCACCGCTACCGAAAAAGATATCTATTCAATTAAGCTGGATGGAAGTGGCAAAAAGAAAATATCCCTTGAAAAAGGGACACATAGCCCGGAGTTTAGTGAAGGAATGAAGTTTTATGTGGATACCTATTCAAACGCAAACACACCGTACACATTTGCCATCTGCAATTCAACTGGAAAACAGCTGAGAATGATGGAAAATAATGCGGGATTGGTGAATACATTAACACAATTCAATACCAGCCCGAAAGAATTATTCATGTTTAAAACAACCGAAGGCGTGGAGTTAAACGCCTGGATGATCAAACCTACTAATTTTGATCCCGCTAAAAAATACCCGGTTTTCCTTACGTTTTACGGTGGGCCCGGAAGCAACAAAGTAAACAACTCGTTTGATGGCCGCGATTATTACTGGCACCAAATGCTTGCCGAAAAAGGTTACATCATCATGTGTGTCGATAACCGCGGAACCATGTACCGTGGCGTGGAGTTCAAAAAATGCACCTACAAACAATTAGGAAAACTGGAAGTGGAAGATCAGATCGAAACGGCGAAATACCTGGCAACCCTGCCTTACGTGGACAAATCCCGGATCGGCACATTCGGCTGGAGTTTTGGCGGCTATTTAAGCTCCTTATGCATCACCAAAGGCGCCGATTATTTTAAAGCAGCAATTGCTGTAGCACCGGTTACCAACTGGCGTTATTACGATAATATTTATACCGAGCGTTTTATGGGACTGCCGCAGGAAAATGCGAGCGGATACGACGATAATTCGCCAATCAACCATGTGAAAGAATTAAAAGGGAAATATTTACTCATCCATGGAAGCGGTGATGACAACGTACATTTTCAAAACAGCATGGAAATGATCAGCGCATTAGTTGCTGCCAACAAACAATTTGACATGTTTATTTATCCCGATAAAAATCACAGCATTTATGGTGGCAATACCCGCTTTCACCTGTACACCAAAATGACCGATTTTATCCTGAATAATTTATAAGAAGATTTATTATCAAAAAAATGCCCGGATCATAAATTGATCCGGGCATTTTTTTTGCTGCTCTGAGTTTTATACAAATTAAAAAACATATTTCTCCAAAAACATCCTGCTTCCAAGTACTTCGATCTCAGAAAAATAAAAATCGTTTTTATCCTCCGTTACAATGTACTTGCAATCGCTTTCAATTGCGGAATAATATTGAAGTCCGTCCTCAAAATCATGGATTTTTTTATTCCTGATCACGTTCAAAACGGTTTCCTCATCCACGGAAGTAAAGTGCAACCGTTCTGCCAACAGGTTTATTTTATGACGCGCATGCTCCGTTCCGTGCTTTTTTTCAGCAAAATAAAACGCAATGGCCATGCACAACGGTGATGTGTGCACTTTGTATTTTGCATTATCCGCCAGGCTCAATATTCTCGAGCTATACGAAAACAAAGGATATTCCTTATTCAATACCGAAACCAGCACATTCGCATCAAGGAATATTTTCATCGCTTGCGGTTTTTATATTCTTCTTTGAGCTTGGAGCTTTTTTTAGGCTTGGCGTGGTACTCCGCCTGGCCTTCGGCAACGGCATTTACCCAATCCGAAACCGGGAAATCATCGAGCGAAGCATATTGATTGCTGGTGATCTTATCCAGTAGAAATTCCATCAGGCGGGAAAGGCTCATATTCTGGCTTTCTGCGTATATTTTTGCGCGCTCTATAACTTGTTTATTGAACGACAATGTGATTTTTGCATCCACAATTTTTTCCATACGACAAACTTACAATTTTTATACGTATCTTTTACATTCCCGCCAACTTTTTGCATTAATCCCCTTATTTTAGCCGTTCGGCAATTACTCCGCATTTACATTCATTATTTTTTTATATTCGCAACTGTCAAAATTATCATAAACTTAAAAAGCAGCATATGTCAGAAACAAAAACAGGGCACCCAAAAGGATTATGGGTTTTATTTGGAACGGAAATGTGGGAAAGGTTCAATTTCTATGGAATGAGGGCAATTCTTAGCTTATTCATGGTGAATGCCTTGCTTATGAAGGAAGCGGATGCTTCATTAATATATGGAGGATTTCTTGGTCTTTGTTACCTTACCCCAATGCTTGGAGGTTTTATTTCTGACCGTTTTTTAGGGAACAGGAACTGTATTATGCTGGGGGGATCAATGATGGCTATAGGCCAGCTGTTTTTATTTGCCAGCGCAACAATTTTCTCAAGTAATCTGGGATTTGCAACAACTCTGATGTGGATAGCATTGGCTATCATCATTTTTGGAAACGGATTCTTCAAACCAAACATTTCCAGTATGGTTGGAAGTTTATATCCAAAGCATGAAAAAAGCAAACTGGATTCGGCATTCACCATTTTTTATATGGGGATTAACTTAGGAGCATTGTTTAGTCAATGGCTGTGTCCGTTAATAGGTGACGTAAAAGATGCAGGAGGAGTAAGAGACGTTCATGCATTTAAATGGGGCTTTTTAGCTGCATCTATTGCAATGATCATCGGAACTGCAGTATTCTATTTTCTGAAAAACAAGTATGTAATAACACCCGAAGGGAAGCCATTGGGAGGATTACCATCCAAACACGATGCCTCAGATTTTGAAGAAGGAGAAACACAAAAAGCAGTATTTAGTAATACTTCTTTAATAGCTGCATTAATTGCTTTTGTTGCTTTATATTTAGGCATTCACTACTCCGTTTCAGGAACCAACGTTGTTAAAACGATCATTTATCCGATCATTTACGCAAGTGGCCTTACTTTAGCGGGATTGATCATTTCCGATACATCTTTAACAAAAATAGAAAGACAGAGGATCATCGTTATTTACATCGTTTCTTTCTTTGTCATTTTCTTTTGGGCAGCATTTGAGCAGGCAGGCTCTTCATTAACCTTTATTGCCGATAACCAAACGGACAGAACATTTTTATTCGGTTGGAAAATGCCTGCATCAATGGTTCAGATCTTCAACGGTTTATTTGTAGTGATCCTTGCATTTCCATTCAGCTGGTTTTGGAATAAATTATCTGCAAAAGGAAGAGAGCCAATTTCTCCGATGAAACAAGCTTTCGGCTTAGCTTTGATCGCGATCAGTTATTTAATTATTGCACACAATGTAAAAGATCTTGGAAACAACGGTCTCCTGGGAATCAAATGGCTGGTATTATTATATTTTATTCAAACTTGCGGAGAGCTTTGTTTGTCACCGATAGGTTTATCCTTAGTAGGTAAATTATCTCCTAAACGTTTTGCTTCTTTATTATACGGAGTATTCTTTTTATCTAACGCAGCAGGATATGCACTTGCGGGAACATTGGGATCCCTTTTACCTGCAACAGGCGATAAATATAAAAAAGCAACCGAATTAGGGATCGACCTGCAAGGAGTTTTAAACAAATCAATTACTCCAACAGCAGACCAATTGGCGCTATTGGATAAAAATCAGATAAGCGCTTCAAACCCTGTATTTGTAGGGTTTGAAATCCATAATTTATATGAATTCTTCATGGTATTTGTTGTTCTTTGCGGAGTAGCAGCCATCATCTTATTTCTTATTACACCATTATTGAAAAAATTGATGAACGGAGTAAGGTAAAACACGATACACAATCTTAAAAGCCGGAGCATCTGTTCCGGCTTTTTTGTGCTTAAAACACAGTATCTGCACACAGCCAGCTTTAAACTTTCCAACTTTGAACTTTTAACTATATTTCCCTATCTTTGATATAACAAATTTATCATGATCAAAAAAATATTTTTCGCATTCGGGATTGCTGCAATCATTGTGATCGCACAAAGTTTTATTACCAACATCCAGGCTCCTGCCGATGAGCTGAAAGGCCCCGTGCACTGGCTTACGTTTGCACAGGCAGTGGAGCTTCAGAAAAAAGCTCCCAAGCCGATCATTGTGGATGTATACACCAGCTGGTGCGGCCCCTGCCGGATGATGAGCGCCAATACTTTCGGAAACGAGATCCTGGCAAAATACATTAACGAAAATTTTTATCCCGTAAAATTCAATGCCGAAACATTCGACAGCGTTTCCTTTAACGGTTATGTCTTCAAAAATAAAAATGCACCCGGTACCAACCGCCCCGTACACGATTTTGCCGTTTCCATCCTCGACGGAAAACTGGTATACCCTTCCATCGTATTCTTAAATGAACAGATCCAGCGCATCCAGGTAGTGACCGGTTATTACCAGGCACCGCAGTTTGAGCCAATCCTGAAATATTTTGGCAGCGGAAAGTATAAAGACACCAAGTACGAAGATTTTCAAAAAACATTTGTTCCGGAGATTACTACTCCCGTAGTGGCCAACCCCGTTATAACGCATTAATTATTAGCTATTTGCAGAATTAAAAGAACCTTTTTTAAAGAACCAGCGTATAAAAGACATTTTGTATCTTAGCTCAACTACTTCTTTATGAAAACAGCAATCGAAATGATGAACTTGAAAGCTAAAATCCTTCAGGTACTCGAACTTAAAAAATTTACGTATGCCGATCTGGCGTCGTATCTCAATATTTCTGAAAGTGACCTCGACTTTTCCCTCGAAAACAATACACTGGAAATCCGTACACTGGAGCTCATTTCCAAAGAATTACGCATTCCACTTTACAGCTTTTTCCGGGAAAATTTTGATGGTTTCGACTTTGAAAAGGAAGCTTATTACAATGTAAACATCTGGAGCAAAGAAGAAAGCAAATACACACTCGAATTAAAAGCCTTGCGCCAGGAGATCGAACAATTACGAATCGATCTCCGCAATAAAGATTTGCTGATCGACGCACTCGAAGCACAAGTTGCAAAAAGTTAGTGTTCACCAATATACACTCTATGAAAAAAGCATTCGCTGCTATCCTGCTCTTCTTTGCTTTTTCTCTCTCTTATTCACAAACAACATTTTCATTAACCGGTACACAATTTAAAGTTGGTAGCTTTTACCGTGCTTATGATATCTTATTTTCACTTGGCAAAGCGGAATTGCTACCTAATACACCACAACCTATACTCGATTCGGTTGTTACATTCCTGAAAAATAATCCTACCATAAAACTGGAAATAGATGTTCATGCCGATTCACGCATGTCTGATCATTCAAACACGAACTTAACGCTGGCGCGCGCAAAAAGTATCCATGATTACCTTGTAAATAGCGGAATTGCCGAAAACAGGCTGGTAGCAATGGGCTATGGCAAAAGAAAATTACTGATCAGCGATGCACAGATCGCCAAAGCAAAAACAATAGACGAAAAAGAAGCATTGCACGCCCAAAACAGGCGGGTAGAATTTAAAATTCTGGCACTTTAAACCTTAAACCACAAACAATGACAAACGAGGAAAAGATTAACCTCATCGGGCAAAAAATATTTATTTTATCCAATAATTTAGATAAATATCAAACGGAATTGCAACAGCTAAAACAACAGCTGGAGGAATTACAAGCCCAATCTCATAACCTCAAACCCATTGTTCCGGATGCCATCATCACGCGGGAACCAATCATTCAAACTCCTCCTACGGTTGTAAACCAAATTATTCCGGAAACAAAACCGGAGGTCAAAAAAGAACAACCGGTTGTAAATACAGCGCAACCGATTGTTTCTCCTATTCAGCAACAATACGTTCCACCCGTACCGCCAAAAATAAAACGCGAGCCTGCATTTAATTTCGAAGAATTTATCGGGGGCAAGCTCATCAGCATTATCGGGATCGTGGTATTGGTTATCGGGCTTGGGATCGGCGTAAAATATGCCATCGACCAGGGCCTCATTAATCCGCTCATGCGCGTAGTATTAGCATACGCTGCAGGCGGTATTTTATTACTGATCGCATTCCGTTTAAAAGAAAAATTCAAATCGTTCAGCGCTGTATTGCTGAGCGGTGCCATGGCTTCGCTCTACTTCACCACCTTTGCCGCTTTTAGCGTGTATGGGCTGTTACCACGTGAAATGACATTTGCGCTCATGCTCATCTTTACCGCATTTACAGTGTACGCCGCCATTATTTATTCACTTGAAGTGATCGGCGTGATCGGGCTGGTAGGCGCATACGCAGTACCCATGCTGCTGAGCGACGGCACCGGCCGGATCGAGATCATGTTTTCCTACATGCTCATCATCAATACCGGTATCCTTATTTTATCATTCAAAAAATACTGGCAGGTGCTCAACCACATTGCATTTGCTTTATCATGGCTCATTGTAGGCGCCTGGATAGTTGGCAAATACAATTATGAAACGCAGGCCATCATGGTGCTTACGTTCTGCTTTTTGTTCTTCATTATCTTTTACATCAGCAACATGGCGTACAAGATCATCAAGCACGAAAAATTCGGGGTGATCGATATTGTACGCCTGCTTAGCAACAGCTTTATATTTTTCGGCATCGGCTACTACATCCTCAACAATGAACTTTACAGGGATTATCTCGGATTATTCACACTTGCCAACGCCATCATTCATTTTATTTTCAGCTACATCGTTTTCAAAAATAAATTACTGGACCGCAATTTATTTTACCTGCTGATCGCGATGGTGCTCACTTTTATTACTATTGCCGTTCCCGTTCAGCTCGAAGGTAACTGGGTAACGCTCATCTGGAGTTCCGAAGCAGCATTACTATTCATCATAGGCAGATATAAACAGGTCCGTTTTTATGAATGGCTGGGCATCATCATGATTGTCCTTTCGCTGGTAAGCCTGGCAAACGATTGGGGAAATAGCTATTACGACAGTTCTATTTATAAATTCTGGGTGCCGGTTACCAATATTTATTTTTTCACGTCAATCTTCTTTATTGCCAGCCTCAGTTCCATCATTTACGTGCATCATAAAAAATCACTTACGACGGAAGAGCGCAGCAGATTTCAAATTTATTCGCTCATCGATTATGCATTGCCTGTTCTGCTCTTTATTATTACGTATGTTACATTCAGCAACGAGATCAATACATTTTTCAAGGCTAAATTCGAGCAATCGTACCTGAAAGCACCTTCTCATGATGGCGATATCGAAACCTTCGATTATTCCATCAATCACTTTCAAAATGTTGCCATTCATATTTACAATTTTATATTTTTAAGTATTGTTACTGTTATCGCCATCCGGAAATGGGATAATAATACAGTTCGCTGGACAGTGCTGGGATTTAACTTATTCATCGCATTGTTTTTTCTTGTCACCGGACTGGATGAGCTTTCAACACTTCGCAGCGGTTACCTTAGTCCTGAAAGTTCATATTATCCACAAAGCAGTTGGGCCATAAACATCCGTTATATCTGTATTTTACTATTAGGCATTTTGTTGTACTTAACACACCTGTTATTAAAGACAGAAACATTCAAAAAAACAAGTCTTCAAAAAATGTATGTGGGTTGCATCATCCATTTTTTCATTCTAGTAATCCTGAGTGTAGAGATCATCAATATCAACGTATTGCACAATTACGGAATTGAATCGTCGTATTACCACGGTACTAAAACAGCTTACAAGCTTGGATTTACAAGCCTCTGGGGGATTTATTCATTTATGCTTATTGCCTGGGGGATTTTTAAACGTAACCGCATCATGCGTGTTTCCGCGATCACTTTGTTCGGGATCACGCTGCTCAAGCTCGTTACATTTGATACCTGGGATCTTTCCACCGGTTACAAGATCATTGCATTTATTTTATTAGGTGTGATTTTACTGGTAGTGGCATTCCTTTATCAGAAATTTAAATTGCTTATTTTCGGTAATGATGAACAGGAAGAAGAACTTAAAAACGAATCGCAACAATGAGATCAAAAATAATTGCCACACTCTTTTTATTACTTTCTGTAAAAGCTTTTTCGCAGCTCAGCAGCTATTCCTATACGCGTAAACTAAATACCGTAACAACCGAAAATTATTACACCATTCCATTATTACCGGAAGTTATGGCCGCCTGCAAAAGCCAGAATGATATCCGCATTTACAATGTAGGTGAAAAGGACACTGTTGAAGTTCCTTATTTAATGGAGTGGCTGGGCGATAAGACCGAAGAAATACCAATTCCCTTTGAGTTGATCAACGATGTTACGCATTTAAAATGCTGCTCTTATGTCACGCTGAAAATGAGCAAAAAAAGGGTGATCAATCACATTTACCTGGATGTTGCCGAAAATAATTTTGATAAATTATTGAGCATCGAAGGAAGCAATGATAACAAAGAATGGTTTACCATCCGGCAACACCTTCGGATTGCGGGATTCCAGAATGCAGAAAATAATTTTAAATCCACCGCACTTTATTTTCCTTCTGCAGAATACAGTTATTTTCGTATTAAATTTGATGATGAGAGCAGCAACAAGATTACTATCACGAGTGCTGCTGCCTTCGAAACCACTACTACAAAAGGAAATTATACCGAGCCGCCGGTAGCAGTGAAACACCAGGTTGAAAACAAAACACGAAAAACCTCGGAGCGTATCGTGGAGCTTCCGGCCGATTACCTGATCAGCTACATCACGTTAAAAAGCAATAGCAAAGCCGATTTTTACCGGGATGTGAATATTTATAAGTTCAACGGAATTTACCATCTGCCAAAAAAAGACGAGGAATTATGGGAACAGGTGGCTTCGGGAATTGTTGCTTCTAATGAAGACAATACATTTGTACTAAATAATATTAAAACTAAAAAACTAAAGATCGAGATCATCAATTATGATAATCAGCCGATCACATTGGATGATATCCGGTTTTTTGCTGAAAAAGCGCAGTTAGTGGCTAAATTACCGGCAAGCGATCATTTGTACCTTGCGTATGGGAAAGAAAATGCAGATGCTCCGGTGTATGACCTGATCCATTTTAAAGAAAAGATCCCGGCCGCATTATCAGAAGTGAACTATGGAAAAGAAGAAAACAATGCCGGAGAAAAAGTAAAAGCGGGTGTTCAGCCGCTTATGACTGATAAAAAGTGGCTTTGGCTGGTAATGCTGGTTGTGATCCTGGTGATTGGCTATTTTGCATTAAGCATGCTAAAAAAGGAAAAAGAAGCGGAATAAGGGAAAAAGGTAATAGACAAAAAGAAAAAAGCATGCAGGGATATTAATTGGTACTTGTGTTAATTAAACTGAGCAGAAAACACGGCATCCTTTTGAATTTTTCCAACCCAACAAACTTCGAATGTTTTCAACTTTAAACTTTTTTAAGAAGGCAGGAACACATGTACCGTTGTTCCCATCTGTTCAGAGCTTTTCAGGCTGATAGTGCCTTCCAGCTTTTCCACACCAATCTTAACCAGATATAATCCCAATCCGCTGCCATCCGATTCGCTGTTAGCGCGATAGAACATTTCAAAAACACGCTCCGTCAATTCTTCTTTGATCCCGCTTCCGTTATCCACTACAAAAATATTTACGCCACCTTCATTTGCAGCAATGCGGATATTTACATATGAACCGGTACTGGAATAATTATGAAATTTAATGGCATTGTCCACGATTCGTTTCAAAAGCATGGATAAAATGATGAGATCGGAGTAAAAAGGGACGCTATTGTCAATGTCTATGGTAACACGCAGCGCATCAAATTTTGGAAAATTGTGATATTCGGCAAGGATCTCATTGATCAGCTTTCTAAAATCGATTTCCTTTCTGTCAACCAACCGGTCTCTCACGCTTACCGTTTCAATCAAATCGATCAATATTTTATCCAGTTTTTCGGCGCTTACATCCATCATTTTGATCAGGCCGGTAAGATCGTTCTGTTTTTCAAGCTTTGCCACATTGATCAACCCTTTCATAGAGCTGAGAGGCCCCCGGATATCATGCGAGGCACGATAAATAAAGGTTTTAAGCTCGTGATTGGCTTCCAGTAGTTTTTTCCAGTTGTTTTCACGCTCATATTCCGCTCTTTTTTTCAAAAAAGCGTTGGTAATGGCAGAAGGTAAACGGGTAAGAGATGATTTAAGAACATAATCATCGGCGCCGGCTTTTAAAATATCCACGGCAAATTCTTCTGAAACAGTTCCTGTAACCAGGATAAATGCGCTGGAAGAGCATATTTCGCGTGCAATCGGTAAAGCTTCGGAGGAAGTAAAGGAAGGTAATGAATGATCCGATAAAATCACATCGGGATGGAACTCCTGTAAGGCCACAACAAAATCAACTTTGTTTTCGACCAGCCTGTGGTCAAACAATATTTCTGATTTTTTTAGCGCCCTGATCGTCAGTTCCGCATCTGCATAATTGTCTTCTAAAATCAGTATCTTCAGCTTGTTCTTCATCCTTTCACAGTTTCTATACTAATCAGTTTCATGCCATACTATATATCAAACTTAAACTTATAAAAAAAGGGAAGCAAGGTGAAAGTGGCTACTCCTCCACTGTATATCACCTTGCTGTTGGTGTTTGTAGAAAACCACCAATAATAAATTAATAACCCAAAAATTTATTCCAATGAATCTAAATGTCCCTCAATCGTTTGACCATTTGTAAAAACGGTTGCAATTAAATATTCTCCGTTTTTTATTAAAAATGCAAGCCACTTATTACTATTCTTTACCGGAGTAATGTTGCATACGACGTATCCCTTATCTATGAAATAGTGTGTTACCTGCTTTGGAGTAACAGAACTGTCCACTTTTCCCTTTCCTTTTCGTACATCTTTAACAATTTGCCAGCCAAATGCGTAAAGCAATGTTGCGATTGCTATTACAAATACTACAAAAAATAGTATTTCGGGAAATGTGTTAAATGATGATTGCATGATTTATTTTTTTACATTATAACGTCATTGTTTCCAATAATTTCACTGGAATTACAGATAATGGTTGTATTGTAGCGCACCCCATTGATCGTTGTCTGAGCAATCCAGTTAAATTTAGTTCCGGGATCCGGGCAAAGGGTAAATACGGTATAACCTTTACTTGTCAGATACTCATACACCTGGTTGTAACCGATGGAAGCACTAGCTGTATTTACTGTTTGTACTCCTGTTGTTGTAGATAATACTACTGATCCAGTTGTGAAAAGAACGATAACGAATAATCCTTTTAATAGAGTTTTAGAAATGTGTTTCATGTGTTTTTGTTCGATTTTTTTGATTAATGTGGTTGAATACTTACTTTGAATAGGACAAAGTAAAGACACTCCACTAAAAAAAACCGCGGACAAATTACCCCTAAAATACGACTCGGAGTAAAACACTGACTGTCAATATCTTAACTGCTTTTCTTT
>OLLL01000188.1_pt1 | contig 61166 bp, 52 predicted proteins | sample 1604541 | NCBI WGS metagenome assembly OLLL01 (sample SAMEA104055722, study PRJEB20765) | soil metagenome | isolation source: soil
GCTTAATGCAACACCAGCAGGCGGAACATGGAGTGGAAATGGTGTAAGCGGGCCTTCATTCGATCCTGCAACAGCAGGAGTGGGAATGTCGGTGGTAACATACACTTACACCGATGTAAACGGTTGTGCAAATACAGATACCACTTCTATTAATGTGGATGTATGTACAGGAATTGCAACTGCTGCATCAAACAACCTGGAGCTGAATGCATATCCAAACCCCGCAAACGGGCTGATCACTATATCAATCCTGAATGTAAATGCAGCTGAAAAAATTCAATTACAAATTACCGACATGCTGGGCAATGAAGTTTACGGACAACAAATTGCGTCGGCCGGAACGGAATTTACCACGCAGGTGGATGTTTCTGCTTTTGCAAAAGGAACATACCTGATGAAAGTAAGCACCGGAACAACGGTAAAAATGATGAAGATTGTAAAACAATAATTTTACGGAATTATAAAATGCAAAGCGCTCCCGAAATCATCGGGAGCGCTTTTTTATGAAAACCGAATAAATTTATTCGGTTTCGTATTCAAAAAAAGTATAGCTGCAAGACGAATTGGCTGTACTAACATCACCCGTTTGTTTAACAGGATAAGATGTCCTTTTTGAAAGCAGTTTCATTGCATTATACTCATAGCTACATTCAAATTCTGAAATCTGCGCTATCTTCTTTTTTATTGAATGGTCTTCCGTAATCCCCGTGGCTGTTTCGGTTTGCGTGTATCCGCCGGTCACTACTTTAATCTTAGACTTGTAGATTGTACAGGCTCTGATTATATTTTTATCATTGTCAAGATATTCAACCGTCTTTACGACAGATGTTTTTAACTTATTAAATTTTCGTGTATGATACCTGATATAACTGTCTTTCTTGGTAATTCTGTACAATTTTTTGAACTGGCCATTAAGAAAGAAAAAACATAGTATCCTCTTTTTTCCTTTAAATTCTATATATCTGTGATAATTGTTAATAGTTGTATCCCGGCTATTTTGAATGATCCGTGTAGCACCTTTTTTAGGATAATCGTAAATAGTAATAAAAGGATTTTTCCCATATGCCTGATACAAAATGATACGGTTATGGCTATCGTATTGCGAACTGTAAGAGTTAATTGTATCACCATTCCGCCTAAGCCACAATTCTTTTGCAACGAGCCCACTATCATTTAAAAAACAAATACTACTTAAATATTTGGAATCTTCGGAGGTATCGTTATAATAGGTTAGTATTCTTTTAATATGATTATCTCTTAATATGATTCGTTCCTTTTCGCTTGTTTGCGAGACACTATTCAAAGCAAAAAATAAAAAACTTAAAAATAAAAACCGGCAGTAGTTGTGATTCATAGTTCCTGAATTAATGAACGCTTGACGGCCCTAACAGGCAATTGTTACAATCTCTTTTTCAGGTCACTGTTAATTTTTGTTAAGCATTAATTGGATCAGGTTGCTTCGTTCCTTGCAATGACATTAATTTATAATTACATCTAATTACCAGCGACTAACTACTTTTTCAACACATCCAGCTGTTCCTGCGCCATTTTTTTTGCGTCAGCATCACCATATTTAAGTGTTAGTTCATAATACTTAATGGCGTTGGGTTTATCACCTTTTTCTTTGTACGCCTGTGCGATGTTCCCCAACACAATAAAATCAGCAGGTGCTAATGTTTCCGCTTTCAGCAATGGTTTCAGCGCATTGTCATATTCTTTTCTCACAAGGTAAACAATCGCCACATTCGAAAGGCTTTCCACGTGATCGGGATAATATTTCAATACACGCTCTGCAATCTGTTTCATATTATCGAGTAATCCGTCATCATTGGTACTATACAGCTGCACAACATAATTCTGGATTCCTTCCAGTAAAAATTTTTTACCATCCTTTTTCGGTTCATTATCGCGCCAGAGCCATGCATTTTTATTTTTTGCTGAATAGTCGATCGTTTTTATGATCTCCTCTGTAAATGTTTTGTAATCCTTCGTTTCGCCCAGCATGTATATTTTCCCGAAACGCATGTCGAGCCGGTCCGGAAATTTTTTGATCGCTTTATCAATATAAGTAAAACCCGTTTTCAGGTATTTCGGGTCATACTGCACAACATCATTGAGGTAAGCAGCCGTTTTACCGGTAGAATCTTTTACTACAAGCGAGTTCTCTCCTTTCTGCTTTTTCTGCAGCCCAATATATTCCAGTTTACTTTTCCACACATAATAACTGTAATACGATACATACAATTCGGGGTCGTCCGGTGCTTTTTTTTCCCAGTCCTTGAGCAAGGCAATTTGTCCGGCTGTATCTTTTGCCGCGTTCAGCGCAATAAACTGTTTTTTAAAATCCTGCGCAAAGCCGCTCCACGAAAATAGGACAGCGGTGATAAATGGAAGTAATTTTTTGAAGCTCATGTGTTACGTACTTGAGTATTGAAATGTAAAACTAACGATAACTGACTTTTAATATTCCAAAACCATCATTGGTGTAATCTCCGTTTGGTAATGTATCCACAAATTTGTCATACCGGCCTTTCAGCTCCATCTGTGCATTTATTTTGTCTACAAACGACTGAATGAGCTGAGCCTCGGGCAATCCGTGTTGAGCAGAAGGTGTCCAGTAGCTTTTAAAGCGATAAGCATCCGGTGTAGATGTTTCCATTAAATACGTTGTTCCGTCAAGGCCCTGCGCCCAGCCTTTTATTTTTTCATCCGTGGGAATTGATTGTATGCCCGACGAAAGAACCAAATTATAAACCGCACGCGCCTGGCTGGTATCCAGTTTTATCCGGCTTGAAATCATCTTTTCATCGCCCGGATTTTCACTGTCATTTTTTTTAGGATTCAGCTTCTTGATATAATTAATAAGCTGCCCTTCCACTATTTTATTATCACCAAACCAGATGTCTACCACCTGGCCATTTTGCCAAAACCTGAAATGAAACGGAAGTGTTTCATTCATTGTTTTGCTCATTTTTAAAGATTCGCAGCGTCCCGAATACCACTTGTACCAAAAGGTGGTGTCACCGTTTGTTTGTGTTTCGATCTCCACCGTTTTTTTAGACTGGCAAAAAGCAAACATGCTCTGTATAAAAAACAGCATTAAAATAAAAAGATGCTTCATCCTGTTTTATTTATATTCCATTCAATTACCGGCATCTCTGCTGATGTCATCCGGCAATTGTGATTAATTTTTTTGTATGATCAGATCTTAAACCTGTTGTTCACTGCCTGCTGGTAAGTACGGCCGATCGGGAGTTCCTTATCGTTGATGAATAAGCTGCCCGACTTCACTGTATCCACCATTTTATAATTCACTACAAAAGATTTGTGGATCCGCATAAATGATTTTTCAGAAAGCTGTTCCTGCAATTCCGTGATCGGCGTACGCACCACACGGCGCTTATCATTACTTGTATGGATAGTTGTATAATTTCCATCCGCTTCCATCCACATGATCATCGAATACGCCAAACGTACCATTGCATGACCTTCCTTCACCATCAGCTCCTCTGTTTCATTTGCTTGCTCCGCTTTACTGTTCGTGTTAAACAATGCCAGTTCAATCGCCACCATCAGGTCTTCGTTCTTAAATGGTTTTATAATGTAAGCATTGGGACGTGTGTGCTTTGCTTTTCCAAGGATTTCCGGGCTGGCGTGCGATGTAATGTAAATAAAAGGAATCTGGTATTTTTCGTGTAGCAACGCTCCCAGGTCGATCCCCGTTTTTTCCTGCCCAAGAGCAATATCCGTCAGCACCATTGTAGGCATTTCCTCTTCAATTGCAGTAATTGCTTCTTCCACCGTTGCCGACATCCGTATACTTTTGCAGCCAGCCCTTTCCAGGATCTCGGCTGTATTTTCAGCAATTAAAAATTCATCTTCTACAATTAAAAATTTTGCTTCAGAGATCGTCATTGTATTGTTACGCTTAAATTATTTTTGTTTTTGTACTGTAAATGCCACTTCAAATAAAGCGCCTGCACCTTCATTCACCATTAGCTTCCCACCGATCTGTTTCACCATAATGTTCACCAGACGCAGTCCTAAACTTCCTTTCCTTCTTTCTTCCACAGGCCCCATGCCTTTTCCGTTATCTTCCACTGTTAATTTCCAATCAGCATTTTTTTCACCCGGAACCAGCCGGATTTTTATTTTTCCGGATGCTTTATCGGTAAATGCATATTTAAGTGAATTGGTCACCAGCTCATTAATGATCAATGCTAAAGGTACGGCAATTTTTGTAGGGAACATCACGTTCATTACATCTGTTTCAATCGTAATTTTTGCAGGAAGCGTACCCGCTACTTCTTTGTGAAAATCCAATACTTTTTCAATGTATTCCTGCATGTTTACCTGCAGCGATGAATTGTTCTGATACAGCAATTCGTGCAGCGCCGATAACGACTGGATCCTGTTCTGGCTCTGTTTCAAATACACATTCAGCCGCTCATCCTCAGCACTGTTGGCCTGTAATGAAAGCAAGCTTGAAATGATCTGTAAATTGTTATTGATCCGGTGATGCACTTCCTGCAACAGCAATTCCTTGCGACTATCCTCGTTACCTAAAAATGCAGCCAGCCTTTTTTTATTACTGTAAGCACGCTGTACAAATACCAAAATAATAATGCAAAATGCGATCACCAAAAACAGGAACAACCGCAATTGTTTCTGGATCTTGTTCTCGCCTTCCAGCACAATAATTTGTTTCTCGTGCTCTGCTTTATTAGCCGCCTGCGTTTTTTCAAAATTATAATTCAGCTCACTGCTCACCAGCTTACGCGTGCTTTCCTGGTTAAACACACTGTCGTGATACGCCATGTACTCCTTGTAATATTTTAATGCTTCCGCAGGCTTGTTCGTTTCTTCGTAAAAATGACTTAAAAACTCATTTGATTTCATCATAAAATCATTAGAGCCGGCAGCTTTTGCATTTACCAACGCTTCCTTAAAACATTTCTCAGCTTCCGCGATCTTGTTTTGTTTTTGGTATACAGTACCAATGTTGCCAAGGCAATACGACATTTCTGCCCGTGAATTAAAAGCAGTATACAGGGCAAGCGCTTGTTGTAAATAGATCAATGCCGTATCCAGGTTACCAAGCCCCAAATTAACGGAGCCCAGGTTTTCAAGTGTAACGGAAATCCCATCTTTATCGTTGTATTGCTGGTGGATCCTCAATGCTCTTAAATAATAGCGCTCCGCGATCGTGTATTGCTGCTTTGCAAAAGGCAAATTATCCTGCTTTTGTTTTAGTGCGGAATCACCTCTTACTTCGTAAATGCCCGCCAGGTTATTGATGTTAATTGCCAGGCCGCTTGTATCTGCTTCCTTTTCCTGGATGGCAATGGCTTTAAACATATATTTAATTGCAGCCGGCTTATTTTTACTATCATCTAAAATGGCTGCAATATTTCCATAGTCAATTGCCATTTGTGATAATGCTTTTGCTTCTTCATCAATCTTTAGCGATCTCATGTAATAATCCAGCGATGAAGCATAATTTCCCTGGTCGGCATACGCTGAAGCAATATTGCTGTATACTTCGGCAACTGCGCCGCTATCGCCAGCCATTTTAAAAATGGGCAAGGCAATAAAATAGTAATTAAGAGCTATGTTTAAATTACTTTGGTTCAGGTTTACCTGTCCCACACAATTCCAGAACTGGCCTTTTCCTTTTCTACCAGCCCTGGCAATGGCCGGGTTTGGCGACCTTTCCATCTGTGCAGAAAACTGCAGCAGCTGCCGGGCATATTTTAACGCGCCGGCGTAATCGGCTACATCCGTCAGGTCCAGGCTCAGCGTATTCAGCGTTGCCAGTTTAACAGTATCGTTTGGTGTAGTATTTACAACATTTATCAGTGAATCAACCGATTCGTGCTGTGCAGTTGCTTTACCCGTGCTGAGTATAAAAAGAAAGGAAAACACAGGATACAAAACGCCTTTTTTCATTGTACTAAGATAAACAAATTGCAAAGTAAAAATTTATCCCTGCGCCAGGCTATTACATAAAAAAACGCTCCCGGAAAACCCGGGAGCGTTTTGCATTTTATAAGTCAGGCCGGTTATTGGATTACCAGTTTCTGAACTTTAGAATCTGTTCCGGTTGTTAATCTTATATAATAAACACCTTTTGCAAATCCTTCAATGTTAATTTGTTTGCTGTATGCAGCAGATACATTTTTATCCAGTTCATTGTAAACTTCTTTTCCTTGAATATCAACGATGTTGATCAGCAATTGAGTAAAGTTTGCATTGTTAACCGAAATGTTCACCATGCCGCTTGCAGGATTTGGATACACTGTAATGTCCTGAATTGTTGAAGCGTTGTTCGCTGCAATTCCTGTACATACATCCACATTGATGGAAGTGGTATCCATATTCGAGCAACCGTTTACATCGGTAAATGAGTAGGTAACTATTGACACTCCCACGCCTGCTGTTGCAGGATCGAATGAAGGCCCGCTTACACCATTTCCACTCCATGTTCCGCCTGCTGGTGTTGCATTAAGCGCAATTGCCGCATTGTAAACACATAATGTTCCTGATGTTGTTGTCACATCTACTACCGGTAATGGATTTACAGTTACCGTTGTTGTTGCTGTATTCATACAACCGTTTGCATCTGTACCGGTTACCGTATAGGTATCAGTTGCTGTTGGAGCAAATGCTACACCATCAGTTACACCGGTTGTCCAGCTGTAAGACGTTGCACCGCCACCGGTTAAGGTTACGTTGTTACCCGCACACACCATACTCATATCTGCCGAAGCAGTTACTGTCGGTAATGGATTTACAGTTACTGTTGTTGTTGCAGTATTTGTACAACCGTTTCCGTCTGTACCTGTTACAGTATAAGTATCAGTAGCTGCCGGAGCAAATGCTACTCCATCGGTTACACCCGTTGTCCAGCTGTAAGAAGTTGCGCCGCCACCGGTTAAGGTCACGTTGCTACCCGCACACACGGTACTTAAATCTGCCGAAGCAGTTACTGTTGGTATTGTATTGACAGTAACAGTTGTTGTTGCTGTGTTCACACAACCGTTTCCATCTGTACCGGTTACGGTATAGGTATCAGTTGCAGCTGGTGTAAATGCTAATCCATCAGTTACACTTGTTGTCCATGTGTAGGATGTTGCACCGCTACCTGTTAAGGTAACCGATGATCCGTCACACACCGCAGCAGCAGTTGAATTTGCTACTACTGTTGGTAATGGATTTACGGTAACTGAAGTTGTTGCTGTGTTCATACAACCGTTTGCATCTGTACCGGTTACGGTGTAGGTATCGGTAGCTGCCGGGCTATATGGTAATCCGTCGGTAACACCGGCGCTCCAGGTGTAAGAGGTTGCGCCACTTCCGGTAAAGGTAACAGCATCACCGTCGCACACTGCCGGTACACTTGCGTTTGCAACCACTGTCGGTAATGTATATACGTTTACAGTAGTTGTTGCAGTGTTGGTACAGCCATTTCCGTCTGTTCCGGTTACGGTATACGTGTCGGTTGCTGTAACTGAAAAGGGGATTGCATCGGTAACACCGCCGCTCCAGGCATAGCTGTTAGCTCCGCCGCCGGTAAGAGTTACGTTGCTTGCCGGACAAACGCTTGCAGCACTTGCAGATGCAGTAACAGTTGGCAATGCATTGATGCTCACCTGTACGCTATCGGTATTGGTACAACCGCTCAGGTCGGTTACCATTACCATGTAAAGTGTAGGAGCGGTGGGGTTTGCCATTGGGCTGGCACTTGTATCGTTATTTAAGTTAGCAGAAGGCGTCCAGTTATAAGCAGCAATGCCGTTGCTTGATTGAAATGCGAGTGACCAGCCGTTCAGTGTTCCAACATCTGCCGCAGCATTATCCGAAACATTTAGGGTCCAGGTTCCGTTTGCCGGCCCGGTAAGTGTGCTGAATGCTGCTTCCGGCATAAACGCGCCTGTAAATGGGCCTGTACCAGCGCTGACAGGGGTGGTGGCGGTATCAGAAAAAACGGTGTTGGTATAGTTCTGATCAAGACTTCCTTCCTGGTTGGAAAGGATAATAGAAGAGCCGTTAGGCGCTGTAAGCGTTAAAATCAAATCGCCGTCGAAAGTATGTGTAATACTGTTGATGATGGCAGTTGCCGAGGACGCAAGAGCCGTGCCTGCCCCGGAAATGTTGATGGTGGAGTTGATGCCGGCAGGTGTATTATCAGGAATTGCTATTGCTGTTGAATTGGTTGCTGTGATCACGTAAGGATAAGCAGTTGCTGTTCCTGTAAGTGCAATGCTTTGCCCGCTGCAAACAGCAGCATCGGCGTAAGCGACAGCAGGCGTATGGCTGATGCGTGGAACTACGGCTGTGTTATTACCCGCGTGTGAATCACCGGTAATGGCTGCAGAAGCGGTAAACAGGTACGTACCGCTTACCGACATATTATATGCGGTTGTGATCTGTACGTTTTGTGAAGCATTAACGGCAAGGGTACCGGTATTTACAACCACGGGTGTAAATGTTGCAGGGTTTGGCCCTGTTGCAGCTACATTTAATGTAAGCGGAGTGGTGGCAAAATTAAGCGCTGTACCGCCTGTGTTGGTAACGGTAACCGATACGGTTTCTGTTTTCCCGTAACAGCCGGCGATGTTTGGAGATGCTACCCCTACTGCCTTTACATCCACTGCTGCCGGTGTCCAGGTAAAGGTGGTACCCGCTGCAGGAACAGTGGTGGTGGTAGCCGAATTAAAATAGCAGGTGCTTCCCGCTCCTGTACCGGCAACGGAATTGATCCATGCACCGGTACCGGCGTTTACTTTACGGTTGTTTATGTTTGTTGCAAATGTGTTATCCGGGCCGCGCAAACCTACTTCCATGTAGGTATTATCGCTGCCGGGCGTAATGGTTCCGCCATACACAATTTTAATCTGGTTGGTAACTGTATTCAAACGGATCTGGAAACTGATGCGTTCGCCGGTAACAGCATAACGCGCCACATTTTGCCACTGGATCACAAATTCGGTACCGATGATTTGGTAACGGATATTACGCGTTCCGGAAGTTGCCTCATCCAGGTCGTGCCCGAATGCAGAAATAGCGCCAATGTATGTTCCTGCATCGGAAATGGGATTGTATTCAGCTACATCAGGCGCTCCTCCAAAAGTGATAAACCCATTGGTGCTGATGTAAATGCTGTTGTAAACGTTTCCGTCGAATGCAAAATTCGGAATGGTGATGGGTCCAAAAACCTCGTCGTCCATATTGGCTAGGGCATTACTCGCAATGGTGGTTCCTGCGCTGGCGGTGTAGGTGCCGGCGGTTTGCGTAAATGTGTAAGTGGTTGCTACCTGTGCTACGGACGGTACGGCCATCAGCAGACTGCAGCCCGCTATGAGCCGCCTGAAAGAAGTAAATGTTTTTTTCATGTTTTATACGGTTGGTTTATTTTATCACAACCAATGTAAGAAGTTTTCTTTTTAACTGAAAATAAATGGCGGGGAAAAAATGCAACAAAGGGTTTCAGATAACGAACAGAAACGTTCTTCGACAAGCTTAGGGTGATACGAATTTGTGTGTGAATTATTCCGGAAAACAAAACGTGCAAAAAGCTTATTGAAAGCTTCTGCACGTCTTTATAATAATGTGAGAAATAAATTACAATAAAACTATTTGATCACGCCCAGCTCTTTCCCTACTTTTTCAAATGCTGCCAATGCTTTATCAATGTGTTCTTTTTCATGCGCTGCGGATAACTGTACCCGGATCCGCGCCTGCCCTTTTGCTACTACAGGGTAAAAGAAACCTGTCACATAAATTCCTTCATCCAATAATTTGGCTGCAAATTCCTGCGCCAGCTTTGCATCGTATAACATTACCGGAACAATGGCCGAATCGCCGTCTTTAATTTCCAGCCCGGCTTTTTTAATTCCCTGTTTAAAATAATTCACGTTCGATTCCAGCTTGTCGCGCAGCGTGGTGGTTTCGCTCAGCATATCCAATACGGCAATGGAAGCGCCCACAATGTGTGGTGCCAATGAATTGCTAAATAAATACGGACGGGAGCGCTGGCGCAGCATTTCGATCACTTCTTTTTTACCTGAAGTAAATCCGCCCATAGCGCCGCCCAATGCTTTACCAAGTGTGCCGGTAACAATATCCACGCGGTGCATTACATTTTTTAATTCAATAGTGCCTCTTCCGGTTTTACCGATAAAGCCGCTGGCGTGGCTTTCGTCCACCATTACCATTGCGTTGTATTTATCGGCGAGGTCGCAGATTTTATCCAGAGGCGCCACAAAACCATCCATCGAAAATACCCCATCGGTAACGATCAGGCGGAAACGGTTATGTTGTGCTGCTTTTAGCTGTTCTTCCAGATCAGCCATGTCGCAGTTTTTATAGCGGTAACGTTGTGCTTTACACAAACGAACACCATCAATAATAGATGCATGGTTCAATTCATCCGAAATAATCGCATCCTCTTCGCCGAGCAATGGCTCAAACACACCGCCATTCGCATCAAAGCAGGCCGCATATAAAATAGTATCTTCCTGTCCCACAAACTTCGAAAGTTTTTGTTCCAGCTCCTTGTGAATGTCCTGTGTTCCACAAATAAAGCGTACGCTACTCATTCCGTAACCATGCCGGTCCAGCGTTTTATGTGCCGCTTCTATCACTTTCGGGTGTGATGATAATCCAAGGTAATTGTTCGCGCAAAAAATGATCACATCCTTGCCATTCACTTTTACAACAGCGCCCTGTTCTGTAGTGATAATGCGTTCGCGTTTAAATAAGCCTGAATCTTCAATGTTTTTTAATTCTGCCTGTAAATGATCTTTAAAATTTCCGTACATGATATGATGAGATTTAATCCGGGACAAATGTAAAAAAATAACACACATGTAAGGTCTTGGGCGCAATAGTAAGCCCGTTTACCTAATTTTTTTTTCCTTTGTAAAGAAATATCCTATATTCATAAAATATACTAATGAAAGCGCTACCCATTTCATTACTATTATTTGGACTATTGTTCACTAATAGCAAACTACTTCATTCACAAACCGGCCCTGCAGGAGTTGGCTCTACGGCCAATAATGCCTTTTGGCTCAAGGCCGATATGGGAACCAGCACCACTGTAAATGGCGCTGCTGTTTCTTCCTGGGCGGAAATGTCGGGAAATGCATTTAACGTAACCCAAAGCGTTGCTGTACAACGGCCAACGTATGTTACCAGCCTTATGAACGGCTTTCCGGCCGTGGAGTTCGATAATAACAGCACTGCCGGACAAAATGATATGCTGGTTGGGTTCGACAGCCCGGTGCTCGACAATACCGCAGGCTACACCTTTTTCACCGTTACCCGGATGAAAGGATTGGATGGAAATGCAAAGTGCATTATCTCCAAACGCACTACTATCGACATCGACGAAGCGTTCATGTTATTTTATTATACCGGCAATTCGTTTTTCCTCGACATTGATGGCCTGGGCGATCGTTTCAGCACTACAACAACTTTCAGTGCCAATACCAATTACATCATTGATGTTGGATATGACGGATCACTTACCGCAGCCAGCAGATCAAAAATATACGAAGGCGAAGTGCTGCGGAAAACCGGTAGTGAAAGCAGCTCGTTTGTGCCCGATAAAACGTCCCCGCTTATGGTTGGCGCTACACACGCTACAGATAACAGGCCTTTCAACGGTTATATTTCCGAGATCATTATTTACAGGACTGCTTTAAATGATGCATCACGCATCATTGTTAACAATTATTTATCTGCAAAATACGATATTGCACTGGCCGCAAATGATAAATACGTAGGCGATAATAACGCCAACGGTGATTACGATCGCGAGGTGGCGGGTGTTGGCAAAGAAAGCTCCGGGAGTAACAATTCCTTTGCTTCTTCCATTGCAGCAGGCCTGGGGATCAGCGTTAATTCAGGGCTGGATGTTGGTGATTACATTCTTGCCGGGCATGCAACTCCTGTAAATAACCAGATCACAAGCGATGTAGGTGGCATGACCGGAACCGTGAATGCCCGCTGGCAGAGGATCTGGTATTTTGATGTAACCAATACATCCACGGTGATCAATGCCAACATCGAATTTGATATGAGCGACGGTTTGCCGATCACGCCTTTGCCGCTTGGAGCTGCCAGTGATTATGTATTGCTGTACCGTGCTGCGCAAACCGGCAACTGGACGGAGCTTGCAACCGCCAGCGCAATTACCGGCGATAAAGTGCAGTTTAATAATTACAACATCACGCTCGACGGATATTACACCATTGGTACGCACAATTACCCGGTAAGTCCGCTGCCGGTTGAATTGCTGAATTTTAATGCCATTAAAAACGGAAGCGCTGTGGATGTGACATGGGAAACCGCTTCGGAAACCAACAATGATTATTTTACGATCGAGAAATCGCACGATGGGATTACATTTGAAACAGCAGGCATTGTGCATGGCGCCGGTAACAGCACCGGCACTATCTCATATGGTGATAAAGATTATTCGCCCTACAGCGGGATTTCCTATTACCGTTTAAAACAAACCGATTTTAACGGACACTCTACATACTCCGATATAGTAGCTGTAAATTATTATTTTGGCGATGATGGCATCAGTATTTATCCAAATCCGGCAGGGAGCGACGAGCAGCTAAACATGAGCATCAGCGGACTGGAAAACCAAGAGGTATTAGTTGTGGTGCGGGATATATTCGGAAAGGAATTTTATTCGAAAGTGATTGTTACTACCGAAAATAAACAGCTTATCGCCATTGATCCGGATCAGAAGCTGCCTGCGGGAACATACCTTGTGATCGCTTCCTCCAACAATAAATTATATAGTAAAAAGCTTATCATCCGTTAACATCTTAACACAGGGCACACGGAGTTTATGGAGTTCCACAGAGGAAACAAATTTTTCAATAAGCAGTTTAAAAAAAGTTATTGCTGGTGGTGGCGAAGCAATCTCATTCATAAAGATTGCTTCGCTACCGCTAGCAATAACAAACTACATAACGTTTAAACAATTATTACTGCGGCTTATCGAAATTAAACATCCACTGGATCCCGAATTTATCGGTCAACATTCCAAAACGCGCTCCCCAAAACGTATCCGCTAAAGGCATTGTTTCTTTTCCGCCTTTTGCAAGTGCCGCATAAAATTTATTAATGCTTTCGGTTGAATCGCAATTGATGGAGATCGTCACAGAAGTACCGTTCACCGTCGGCTGATCCGGCATGCAATCAGATGCCATAATGGACGCATGGTCTGTAAAACGCACTGTTGAGTGCATGATCAGATCTTTCGCGCTGGCCGGAACATCCTGTTTGGAATCTTCAAAGGTCATTAATGTAAGTTTGCCACCCAGGCACACCTGGTAAAAAGTCATTGCTTCGCGGCAGTTGCCGTTAAAATTGAGATAAGGTCCAAGTTCTTTCATAGTAGATTTTTTTACAATAATAGGTACAAAAAAAGGCATTTCAAAAGAAATCTCCGGAAGGAAATTCGGTCCGGAATAAATTAATTTTTTGTTTACATTAGCGTGCATAAAATCAGGATCATGAAAAAGATTATGCTGCTCGGTTCGGGCGAACTTGGGAAAGAATTTGTAATTGCCGTAAAGCGTTTGGGACAATATGTGATTGCGGTAGATTCATATAACGATGCACCGGCGCAACAGGTTGCCGATGAGCGGGAAGTGGTCAATATGTTAGATGGCGCAGCGCTGGACCGCATCGTTGCCAAACACAAACCGGATATTATTGTTCCCGAAATTGAAGCCATACGCACCGAGCGTTTTTATGATTATGAAAAACAAAACATACAGGTAGTGCCCAGTGCAAAAGCTGCTAATTTTACCATGAACAGAAAAGCCATCCGCGATCTGGCTGCAAAGGAGCTGGGATTAAAAACGGCAAAGTATGAATATGCAAACAGTTTTGAGGAATTATCCGCTGCAGTAAAAATGGTGGGGATCCCCTGTGTTGTAAAGCCCTTGATGAGCTCTTCCGGAAAAGGACAATCCGTTATAAAATCCGAAAGCGATATTGAAAAAGCCTGGGAGTATGCGCAGGCAGGCAAACGGGGCGATTATACAGAAGTGATCGCGGAAGCATTTGTAAAATTCAATTCGGAAATAACATTACTCACTGTTACACAAAAAAATGGTGACACGCTGTTTTGCCCACCAATAGGGCATCGCCAGGAGCGAGGTGATTACCAGGAAAGCTGGCAACCCGCCGAAATAAAAGCCGGACATTTAAAAGAAGCGCAGGAAATGGCAGCAAAAGTTACGAAAGCGCTTACGGGTGCCGGCATTTGGGGTGTAGAATTTTTTCTTGCGGATGATGGTGTTTATTTTTCAGAGTTATCGCCGCGCCCGCATGATACAGGAATGGTAACACTGGCGGGAACACAAAACTTTTCTGAATTTGAATTGCATGCACGTGCAGTGCTCGGCTTTCCGATCCCGGAAATTACGTTAGAAAGAGTAGGAGCAAGCGCTGTAATTTTAGCAGAAAAAGAAGGAACAAACCCAACCTATTCCGGTGTTGAAAAAGCAATGAGCAATACCCTCAGCGATCTGCGTATTTTCGGAAAACCCGTTACGCGGCCGTACCGCCGTATGGCTGTTGCACTTACGTATGATAAGGTGGGAAGCAATGTGGATACGGTAAAGCAAAGAGCGATAGAGATCGCAGCGATGGTAAAAGTAAACTCCTACTAACTACCAATGTTAAAAAAAATTTTCTGTATAATTATTTTTATCGGAGTCGGTGGGTTCTGTATCTGGACGGGATTTTTATGGAAATTTTTTAGCCATGGTTATGCTGGTAGTCTGCCCTATGTTGAAACCTGGACATTTAAAGTGAAAGAAAATCAGCTGATCAATATTATAAAAAATATTAAAAAAGAGAATCTGCAACTTCAGCCGCCTGACGATACAACGCTTATCTATGGCAGGGATTCCGGTTCTGTTTATTACAATGTTGCATTTTATTATCCGGACACCAAACAAGTGGTGCACACGCTGATTGGCAACGGTTCCGATCCCGCCAACATGGAATTATTATTATACGGTTTTGAACCTTACGAACAAAAAAGAGAAACCCCTGTTGATTCTTTACAGATACAATTAAACAATAACAATTCACCGGAAATACAGGAAAAATCAACAAAAAACTGGTTGCTCATTAACAAGGATTTTAATTATTTCGCGAACAGAAAAGAACTTAAAAAGTTCGACCATATAATTGTAGATAAAATCAATGAAAAGCTAAAATTGCTCTCTGCTCAATAATTAATTAAGTATATTTAAACCTCTTTACAAATAATCAACCATGGAGCAAAATCAAACATTAGAACAAATTCAGGATTTTAAAGGAAAATATCCGAAACAACTTTGGTACTTATTTTTTTCCGAAATGTGGGAACGTTTTTCGTTCTATGGAATGCGCGGGATGCTGGTGGTTTTTATGACAGAAAAGTTGATGATGAAGGAAGATGTGGCCAATCTGCAATACGGCGCCACACAAGCCTTTGTATATGCCTTTACTTTTATAGGCGGGCTGTTGGCTGACAGGGTTTTGGGCTACCGCAAATCCCTGTTCTGGGGCGGTATCCTGATGATCATTGGAAGCATCATATTGGCTACCGATCCACAGCACTTATTTTTCTTCGGTATTAGCTTTACCATTGTGGGCAGCGGTTTTTTCAAACCGAATATCTCCACGATCGTAGGAAAACTATACAGCGAGCACGATGTTAGGCGCGACGCTGGCTTCTCCCTGTTTTATGCCGGCGTTAATTTAGGTGCGCTTATCGGTGGCTATCTCTGTATTTCAGTGGCCGATGGCAGTTTGCTTAGCTCCATGATCCCGGAAGATCTGCGCTGGAATTTTGCTTTTGGCTTTGCATCGGTGGTAATGATCATCAGTTTGATCACCTTTACAAACACACAAAAAAGCCTTGGCGAGATTGGTGTTTCACCGATCCTTCTGCTACACCCGACCCGCCGGAAAGTATTGGAAATTGCTACATACGTAGGCTCACTGCTGGTGCTGCCTGTGGTGATGATCATGGTTTCCAAAACGGAATACACCGACATCTTCATGTATATTATTGGGCCCTGCTCGCTGATCTATTTCTTTTATGAGATGAGAAATTATTCAGCTGCCGAAAACAAAAAACTGCTGGCTGCACTGGTCTTTATTATTTTCTCTATTTTTTTCTGGGCATTCTATGAACAAAGCGGGGGTTCCTTAAGCCTGTTTGCTAAAAACAATCTGCACAATAAGCTGCTTGGTATTACTGTAGATCCGGTAGGGACAAACAATTCGGCCAATTCTCTTTTTGTTATCATTTTTTCAGCGCTGGTAGGGCTTGTTTGGCTGGGACTTAATAAACGCAAGCTGGAGCCAAATACAATTGTGAAGTTCGGGCTTGGTTTCCTCTTTCTTGCCGGCGGTTTTTATGTGTTCTATTATACAAAATTTTTCGCTGGTGGAGATGGCAGAACATCGCTTAACGTGTTTACCTTCGGCTGGCTCATCATCACCTTCGGCGAATTGTGCTTATCACCTATCGGCATGTCGGCCATGACCAAGCTTTCGCCGCACAAGTTACAGGCGATGATCATGGGTATGTGGTTTTTGGCCAGTGCTTACGGACAATATTTTGCGGGCATCCTCGGCGCTAACATTTCAAAGGCTTCCGAACATTCATCCAATCTCGAAAAGCTTATTGTCTACGCTGACGGCTACAAACAGCTGGCATTGTACGCACTGATCGCGGGTGTGCTGCTCATCGCAATTTCACCGCTTGTGAAAAAATTAATGCAGGGGGTAAAATAATTTATTTTGCCAACCAACGTTCACATAAACGAATTTTTAAAACTATCGGAAACGTCTCCCATCCTGGATGTGCGTACGCCTGCGGAGTTTGAGCACGGGCATATTCCGGGTGCGGTCAACATCCCGTTATTCGATAACGAAGAGCGGAAAATAATCGGCACGCTATACAAACAGGAAGGCAAACAGTCGGCTATTTTAAAAGGCCTGGAGCTGGTAGGCCCGAAAATGCATCGCTTTATTTCCGATGCAATGAGCATTCCCAACCCGGGAACATTTTTATTTCATTGCTGGCGCGGCGGCATGCGCAGCTCCAGCATGGCGTGGCTTTTCGAAACATATGGCTTTACATGTATTACGCTCAAAGGCGGATACAAACAATTCCGCAATCATGTATTAAAAAGTTTTGCCGAGCAAAAAGAGATAGTTGTTGTTGGCGGAAAAACGGGCTCGGGGAAAACGCTCGTTTTGCACGAATTAAAAAAACAAGGCGGGCAGATCGTCGACCTTGAATACCTGGCGCATCACAAAGGCTCTTCATTTGGTTCCTTTGGTGAAAAAAAACAACTAACGCAGGAACAATTCGAAAATAATTTAGCAACAGCGCTTTCAAAAATTGATCCCGCAAAAAAATGCTGGATGGAGGATGAAAGCCGTAAGATTGGCATCAATGTATTACCCGCCGCTTTATGGGAGCAGATGCGCGCTGCAAAGGTGATCTGTATTAATCTGCCGGTGGAAGAGCGTATAAATTATCTTGTAAAAGAATACGGAAAATTTACAAAAGAAGAGCTGATCGCAGCCACACAGCGCATCACACGTCACTTAGGGCATTTACAGACAAAAATTGCGGTGAATGCGATTGAAGAAGGCAATCTTGCAACCGCCTGTACGATCAGCCTGAATTATTATGATAAAACATACAACTTTGGATTGGATAAGCGGGAGAAAGAAAAAATTGTGCATTGCGAATTTGAGAAACTGGATGTGGAATTGATCGCAGAAAAAATCAGGGAAATGTAATTATATTTATTTGTTACAATTTCTTTTTTAATCGTCATCCCGTGCTTGACACGGGATCTGTTAATTAAAAACAATAGTAATGGATTCTGCAAACATTCATGAGATCCCGTGTCAAGCACGGGATGACAGCAAAAAGTGAAACCGTTTCTCCGATTTAACACATTACCTCTGCGAACTCCGCGCCTGCTTTGCGTCCTTTGCGGTTAAAAAAACCCCAGCGTCTGCGCACAGCAAAACTTTGAACCTTGAACTTGCAACTTGAAATAAAAAATGGAACCCATAAAACTCACACAATACTCCCACGGCGCCGGTTGCGGCTGTAAAATAGCGCCGCATGTGCTCGAAGAAATTTTAAAATCAAATTTTATTGCGCCGCAAAATGATAAATTAATTGTGGGAAACAACACCAAAGACGATGCAGCAGTGTACGATCTTGGGAACGGACAAGGCCTCATCAGCACCACCGATTTTTTTATGCCGATTGTGGATGATGCATTTGATTTCGGAAAAATCGCATCCGCAAATGCCATCAGCGATGTGTATGCCATGGGTGGGAAACCTTTGATGGCGATTGCGATCCTGGGTTGGCCCATCAATAAATTACCTGTAGAGTTGGCGCAAAAAATAATCGACGGCGCACGCACCATTTGTGCGGAAGCGGGCATTCCGCTTGCCGGCGGACACAGCATCGATAGCCCGGAACCCATTTTTGGATTAGCTGTTTCCGGAATGCTGGATTTGAAAAATTTAAAACAAAACAACACTGCAAAAAAAGATGATTTGTTATACCTTACCAAAAAGATCGGTGTGGGGATTCTCACAACTGCTGAAAAAAAAGGCGTTTTAAAAGAAGAGCACAAAGGCATCGCGGCAACGCAAATGATGCAGCTGAATAAAATTGGCGAAACATTCGGGCATTTAAATTATGTAAGTGCCATGACGGATGTAACCGGTTTTGGTTTGCTCGGACATTTAATCGAGATGGCGGAAGGAGCAAATTTATCGGCAGAATTAAATTATGCAAATGTGCCTTTGATCGCTGACCTGAATTTTTATACTTCGCAAATGTGTGTGCCTGATAACAGCTTTCGTAACTGGAGCGGCTATGATCCCAAAGTTTCGGGCATTACCGGCGATTCGTTGCTTACACTTTGCGATCCGCAAACCAATGGCGGCTTGCTGGTTTCCATTGATCCTGCTTTTAAAAACGAATTTGAAAAATTGTTGATTGGCGAAGGCTTGCAGGAATTTGCAAAGCCGGTTGGAAGGATGACAGAAAAAAAGGAGAAAGTTGTTGCGATAATTTAAGAATCGTAGCAATAGATTCTGCAACGTTAATGAGATCCCGTGTCAAGCACGGGATGACAACATACTTTTATGATCTTGTTTCCGAATTTCGCACATCCAGATTCGTAATATTCGTTCCTGTTCGTTATTCGTACCTAATATATATCCTGTGCATCAATCAAATCAGTTACTTCCTCAGCTGATGTTTTGTGCATTTTTTTAGGTGGAACGGGAATGTTGCCGTTGCCCGGATTTACATTGTTATCGCCCGGATCATTCGAATTATTCAGGTCCATCATATTGTACATCTGGCGGTTGTTATAAAATGCTTTTGTTTTACCGAAACGCACCACTAAACCAACATTCACAAATAGTGTGGATTTAATATTTTCTTTATAATAGCTATTGTATCGCGATAAATTATCGCGGGAGCGTGTCGGGAAAAGCGCCACGTAATTGCTGGTGGTTAAGCCACTGCTCACATAAAAACTAAAATGTTTCGAAGGCAATACATCTACTCTCGCACCCGATAAAAATTCATAACGGCCGAAATATAGTTTTTTGTCATCGTTCGGATTTCCAACACGAAGCGAATCTACGTTGGCAAAGGAATACAACCCGCCCTGTGGCTTGGTGAACAGGCTGGCACGCACGTATCTGCCCACAGGGACATTAAATGTAATGCTGCGCGGAAACTGAATGCTGAAATTTATTTTGTCGAGCTTTCCTACACGAATCCCGATATAGGGCAATTGAAAGCGGTTTCCCCACATGAATGAACGGGTAAATCCCAACCGGAAACTAAAATAATCGTTTACAGAGCAATCGTATAAAACCGTTGTGGCTAGCCGGTAAGTGCGTGTGTAGCGGTAGCCAACATCTTTGGTGACGAACGGTGCGAGCTCCACAAAAAATATCGATTTTTTTCCGTTGTTATATATCCCGCGAAAGCCTAGTGCCGCTTTTGATAAATAATGCCGGTCGATCCCCTCAAAATTAAGATTGATGCGGTTGTAGCTTCCTGTCAGTAAAAAATGAATGTTCGAGATTTTTGTGCTGTCCTTGTTGTAAAAATCTTTGGTCACTACCGGGATGTTAAAACCCAGTGCCAGCTGGCTTAACTGGTACGAATGCAGTTTTTTAGAAACCAAATTCACCGTGTCCAGGTCGCGTTTTCCGATCGTATAATAATCCAGGAAAATGGTGTTGCTGAAATAATGTTTGGGAATTTTTACGGTTTTTGTTTTTGCAACCTTAGTGGTATCGCTGTTAAATGCCGAAAGCTTTGTGACAGTGGTCGCAAAGCCAAGGGTAATAAGGAGGAGTAACAGGTGTTTGTTCACAGGATGTAATTAATTTGCTTTAAAGCCGGGATCAATTGCTTTTAATAATTCTTTCTTAAAATCTTCTTCCGCTCTTCTCAACTCCGCCACTTTTTTCACCGGTAATATTTTCTGAAATTTATCGTAATATTCTTTATAGATCTCAAATTCTTTTTGACGCAGATTCAGTTCGGCATTTAGATACGCCTGTGCTTCTTTATCGGTTGCAAAATTATAGTTGGTGTTTGCATTGTATTGTAGCCTGAATGTTTTCCGGTTCGCATCCAGTTTGTCGTTCATCTCATTATAAAGTGGCCAGAAAGCGCGTGATTCCTGATCTGTGAGCGGTACCTTTTTTGCAATAAAAACAGCCCGCAGTGCGTCTATCTTGTCTTTTTTCGCATCCGATATCTGCGCCGTAATACCGGTGGCAAACAGCAGCAACAGCAGCGAAAAAAAGATATGTTTGTAAGTGTGGTTCATTCCGAATGCGTATTATTTATTTTTAATTTTATCCAAATTTTTTGCTGCTGCCGTTACCGAGTCCGTTGCCACGGAATCTGCCGAAAGTCCTTTTTCCAGTGCATCCACATCCACGATATCATACAGGTCGTCGGCGCTCATTTCCCGGATCGTGTGATCGTTCAGTATTTCCCTTTTCTCCAGGCACGCCAGCGTTTTACAATCGCCGGAAACGGTTGGAAGGAGTTCTTCTTTTTGTTTGTTGTTATTGTAAAACAAGCCCGCTCCGATAATCAGTAAAATGCTGTATGCAAATGCAACACGCGGTTTTAATAAAAATGCAAGTACTTTACCGAATGCGGATGTTTGTTTTGCCTGCGCATGGTATTTTTCTTTTACGCGGTCGGCCACCGTTTCAAAATAATCTGCATTTACCGCAAAATTATTTTCTTTTTCCAGCGCCGCCAATGTGCTGTATTCAGTCAGCTCTTCGGCGATCTCCATGCGCTGCAGTACTTTTGCATCCAGTGCGGTAAAGTATTCTGCTTGTGCTTCTTCTTTCAATACCGGTTTCCCGATTTTTGCCAACGCTTCAAATTCACTTAATTCGTGTTTGTATTCCAGTTCATTTTCTGCTGCTTTAAAATAATCTGCCGGGATCTCAAATTGCGGTTCTTTTTTGATGGAAGCCAGCAATGCAAATTCTTCCAGCTCCGCTTCCAATTCGATCCGCGCCATAATGCGGTCCGACAGTTTTTCAAAATAACCATCAGGCACTGCAAAAGAATGTTGCTTGCCGTTTGCAGGCAAATCGTATTCTTCTTCCGGATCGTTATTTTGCGTATTCATTTAACTGTTTTTTAAATGTTCTTCTACTTTTTTTGCTGCCAAATGGTAAGATGCCCTCAGCGCACTTGCCGATGTTTCCAGTATTTCCGACATTTCATCATACGGTGTTTCATCATAATAACGCATATTAAAAACAATGCGTTGTTTTTCCGGAAGCGTTAAAATCGCTTTCTGCAATTTCATCTGGATCTCATCACCTTTAAAAAATGAATCGCTTTCCAGGTTTTTGCTCAGCTGATCTTCCAGGGTGTGGATGGATGTTACATTCGCCTGCTTTTTTTTTCTTAAAAAACTGATCGATTCATTGGTTGCAATCCGGTAGAGCCAGGTATAAAATTTCGACTCTTCCTTAAATGTTGCCATCCCCTTCCATGCTTTAATGAACGTATTCTGCAGCACATCATCCGTATCGTCATGATCAATAATAATTTTACGGATATGCCAGTACAGGCGTTGCTGGTATTTCTTGATCATAAAATGCACCGACATATTCCGCGACGTTTCATCGCGATACATTTCGAGTAATTCCTGATCCGTATAATCCTGCATACTTTTTTTGCTTTGACGCTGTTAAATTGGAAATGTTTAGTCGGAACGGGTTTAATTAAAATTAATTCGTAAGTAGTTGATTATCAGAACAAAACAATTGAAGAGTAAATGTTTTACGGTTTTCTTAGTTCATTTACCCCAGCGCTCACCCGCTCTATCACTGCGTTGATCTCTTCCAGCGTGGTGTATTTTCCAAGGCTAAAGCGGATGGAGCTGTACGTATCTTCATCGTTCAGGCCCATTGCTTTTAATACATGTGATGGTTCCGCAATTGCAGAAGTACAGGCAGAGCCCATTGCCACAGCAATGTTTGGAATTTTATTTATCAGCGATTCGGAGCGTATACCCGGAAAAGCAATGCTGGTAGTGTTGAACAGGCGGTGCTTGGTACTTCCGTTAATATGCACGCCAGGCAAATCACAAAGCAATTGTTCCAGCCGCGTACGCAATTTTGAGATGCGCACAGCGTCGTCCCACATTTCTGCCTGCGCTATTTCACATGCTTTTCCAAATCCCACAATTCCGGTTACATTCAGCGTTCCGGAGCGCAAGCCGCGCTCATGTCCACCACCATCTATCTGCGGAAACAAGCTTACCCGTGGGCTTTTACGGCGTACATACAATCCGCCAACGCCTTTTGGCCCGTACAATTTATGCGCGCTCATGCACATCAGGTCAATGTGTTCTTCTTCCACATCCACATTCACTTTCCCGATCGCCTGTGTGGCATCGCACATAAAAATGCTGTTGTTGGCATGTGTCAGATCCGCAATTTCCCGGATGGGCTGGATCACGCCCGTTTCGTTGTTGGCAAACATAACGGACACTAAAATGGTTTGTGAGCTAAGCGCATTTTTTAATTCCTGCAGATCGATCAATCCTTCCCGGTTTACGGGTAAATACGTGATCTCCGCGCCTTTTTTCTCCAGCGCTTTGCAGCTATCCAGCACGGCTTTGTGCTCGGTTTGCACTGTAATAATGTGTTTTCCTTTGGTTTGGTAATTTTCCCAAACGCCTTTCAGGGCAAGGTTAATGGCTTCGGTGGCGCCCGATGTAAATACAATTTCCTGGTCGAGGCAGTTGATCAGTGTAGCGATTTGCTGCCGGGCCGTTTTTACGGCATCATCGGCAACCCAGCCAAAAGCATGGGTACGGCTGGCAGCATTCCCGAATTTTTCGGTAAAATAGGGGAGCATTGTTTCAAGCACCCGCGCATCAACCGGCGTGGTGGCATTGTAATCTAAATAAACGGGCATTTTCACACTGTAAAAGTAAGGATTTACAAGCGGATAAAGGACAATTTCCGGTACAAATTCCAGTATCGGCACACCGCTTAAAACACTTTATTTGAAAGGAAAAAACCTTCTATTTAGAATTATTCTTAACTTTGTAGCCTCGATTATGAACGAATCAACCCTCCTTAATAAAACAGGTTTCGACATTGAACAGATCCGTGCCGGTTTTCCACTGCTTTCGCGCAGTGTAAACGGTACTGCGTTGGTGTATTTCGATAATGGCGCAACGGCTCAAAAACCGCAAACGGTGATTGATGCCCTGGATCATTATTACAGTTACCAGAATGCGAATATTCACCGTGGTGTGCACACGCTGAGCCAGGAAATTACGGTGGCCTATGAAAATGCCCGCGCTACGATTCAAAAACATCTGAATGCAGCACATGCACACGAAATTATTTTTACACGCGGCACTACAGATTCCATCAACCTCGTGGCAAGCTCCTTCGGTAAAAAATTTATCTCCAAAGGCGACGAGATCATTATTTCTGCCATGGAGCACCATTCCAATATTTTGCCATGGCAGCAGTTGTGTGAGGAAAAAGGTGCGATCCTGAAAGTGATCCCGATCAATAATGCCGGCGAATTGCAGATGGATGAATATAAAAAACTGCTGAACGGAAAAACGAAAATTGTTGCCATTACTCATATTTCCAATACGCTCGGCACTATCAACCCGATTGACGAAATTATACAGCTGGCACACGCCAAAAATATTCCGGTGCTGGTGGATGGTGCGCAGGCAGTAGCGCATACTTCCGTGGATGTGCAGGCTTTGGATGCCGATTTTTATGTGTTCAGCGGACATAAATTATTCGGGCCAACCGGCGTGGGGATTTTATACGGGAAAGAAAAATGGCTGAATGCCATGCCGCCTTACCAGGTGGGTGGCGGAACGATCAAAACAGTAACGTTTGAAAAAACAGAGTATGCCGATCTGCCTTTAAAATTTGAAGCAGGCACGCCGCATATTGAAGGCGGAATAGGCCTTGCAGCAGCAATTGATTATGTGAATGCTCTTGGCTTAAAAAATATTGCGGCTTACGAACATGAATTATTGTTGTACGTAACGGCTGCATTGGAAAAAATACAAGGTGTAAAGATCATTGGTACGGCAAAAGAAAAAGCAAGTGTTATTTCATTTGTGGTAGAGGGTTTGCATCCATATGACATAGGAGTATTACTAGATGCTCAAGGAATTGCTGTCCGCACAGGCCATCACTGTACTCAGCCACTAATGAATTTTTATTGTGTGCCTGGGACGATCAGAATTTCACTTGCTTTTTATAATACAAAAAAAGAAATTGACCAGTTTATAATAGCCTTAGAAAGAAGTATTAAAAGGCTTCAATAAAATTTATTCATAATATGAGTATCGAAACAACTGAGAATGAAATTATAGAGGAGTTTTCCTTATTTGAAGATAACATGTTTGATAAGTTTGGTCATCTGATAGATTTAGGGAAAAATTTGGAGGATATGGATCCGGCACTTAAAACCGACAACAGGTTAATCAAAGGATGCCAGGCAAATGTGTGGTTATTCAGTGAATTAAAAGACGGCAAAATTTATTTTAAAGCTGATGCTGATGCGGATTATGCAAAAGGATTAGTTGCTATGATGATAAGGGTATTCACCGGACATACACCCGACGAAATTCTAACTGCACCTCTTAAATTTATAGAAAAAATTGGCTTAAGTAATATGCTTTCAATGAAAAGAGCAGGTGGCTTAGAAAGCATGATCAAACAAATGAAGCTGGATGCTTTGGCTTATAAACAATTAAGTTAGTTCAAAGTTCAAGGGTCAAAGTTTGCTAACCGCAGAAAAACCCAAACCCGGAATTTGAATTTATAAGCATCAATAAAATATACCACGGAGTGCAACAGTTTAAAGTTACAACAACTTTGAACTTTGAACCTTAAACTTTGAACTTAGAAAAGAAATGCCTGCAATCATAAACACACACAGTACCGAGATCACCCAACGTGTGATCGATACGATCAAAACCTGCTACGACCCGGAAATTCCGGTGGATATCTGGGAACTGGGACTGATCTACGAAATAAACATTGACGAAGAGAATAACCTGTTGGTGAAAATGACATTGACATCGCCCAGCTGCCCCGTTGCAGAAACGCTCCCGCCCGAAGTGGAACAAAAATTACGCGATGTGGAAGGGATCCGATCCGCTAAAATTGAGCTGACCTTTGAACCCTCCTGGGAAAAAGACATGATGAGCGAAGTGGCGCAGCTGGAATTGGGGTTTATGTAAAATAAAATACAAGATGCAAGACACGAGAACCGGGACGAAAATAATTGCAATGCTGATTGTCTTCGTTTTCTTTTTTGCATCCGCTTCTGTTGCGCAGAAAAATCCAGCTTCGAAAACAGATTCCGTTTCAGAGCAACTAAAAGTATATGTTTTTCTTTCCGAAACTTGCCCCATTTGCCAAAGCTACACGCTTACGTTAAAAACACTGGCCGAAAAATACAGTCGGGAAAATGTGGTTTTTCTCCTGGTATTTCCGAATTATTATTCCGGCACAGACAGTGTAAATGCATTTATCAAAAAATACAATTTGCCGTTTTTTTCGATTGTAAACAAGGCGAAAGAGTTGGCAAAAGAACTGAACGCTACCATTACACCCGAAGTGTTTGTGCAGGATGCGAAAGGAAAAATTTTATACAGCGGCCGCATCGACGATTCTTTTTATTCATTGGGAAAGCGCCGAACTGTAGTTTCTTCCAACGATCTCGACGATGCATTGCAAGCGATCACCGGTAAACAAAAAGTAAAAAATGTCAAAACACAGGCAGTGGGCTGCATCATTTCATTATCGGAATAATTGCGTAGTTTTAATGTGGATAAAACAAAAAACATGAACAAATTTAAAACTATGTGCTGCATTGTTTCGCTTGCAGTAATTTCTGTGATTTCCACTTCGTTTGTAAAAGGCGGTGATGACAAAGATCTTGATCCCGAAACTTTTTATTCCATGGGCGAAGTAAAAGCCATGTCGGCGGATAGTATTCCGTATGGCACTTACGTGGCGCTGACAAAAGAGGTGATGGACAAAAAAAACAACATCATTACGATGAAGTCGGTTACCATTGATCAGAAAGGCGAAACCGTGGAATACAACTATACGATGAACATCAACGATCCGAAATTTGTGGTGAAAGATGTGGATGGTAATTACAGCGGTGTGGGCAAGCTGCATGGTAAAAAATGGAAATGGACCAGCTGGGATTACAGTTTGTATTATACCAACCCGGCAGGCGGACGAATGGAAGCATTCAATTACATTTCACTGGTGGGATTGGTGGTGAACAAAGCATTTTACGATGCCAACGGAAAAATGCTGGTGCGTTATAAAGAGCATCACAAATTTATTACAAAAGAAGAATTTGAAATTTTGTATCTACAGGTTTTAAAATGTTCAACAAAATAAACGTGCTGAGCTGAATATGAAAAAGCAATTGTTACTTTTCTTTTTTGTTTGTATCTGCATCGCTGCAAAAGCGCAAACGGTAACGTATACCGAAACCGTTGCACCTGTCATTTATAACAAATGCAGCTCCTGTCATCATGCCGGTGGCATAGCCCCGATGCCGTTTACCAATTATTCCGAAGCAAAAAAATATGCAGGAATGATCACCATGGCAGCGCTGGACCCGAAAAACAAATTTATGCCACCCTGGATGCCTGATACGGCCTACAGCCATTTTGCAGATGAACGTACATTAACGCTAACCGAAACGGAAGCCATAAAAAAATGGATCGCGGATGGAATGCCGCAGGGAGATCCGGCAGCAGAGCCCGAATTGCCGCTGTATCCCAAAGGCTCACAATTGGGAAAACCGGATCTGACAGTATCCATGGCGGAATCGTTTACACATGCCGGTAACAACAAGGATGAATACCGCGTGTTTGTATTACCAACGCATTTAACGGAAGGGCATAATGTAAAAGCAATTGAGATTGTGCCCGGGAATCCGAAAATTGCACATCACATTATTTTAGGATTGGATACCACACGCATGGCAGATAAGCTGGATGCAAAAGATGAAGAGTACGGATACGAACAATATTCCGGCTTTGGGTTTTATCCGACCTACGATAACTGGAGTGGCTGGGTGCCGGGGAACAAAGCACGCTTTTTCCCGCAGGGCATCAGCAATTACATATTACCTAACTCAAAAGTATTGCTACAGATGCATTACGGGCCATCACCAATTGATGCAAAAGATTCCACCACGGTTAATATTTTTTACAATGATAAATCCTCTGATCGTTTTATCAAAGGCTGGGTGATCAGCCCGAACGATATAAAAGACGGACCGTTTTTTATTCCGGCAAATACAAAACGTACTTTTCATGCACAGTTTAAAGTCACCTCGGATTACAGCCTCATTAGCGTAACGCCGCATGCGCACTGGCTGGGAAAACAATGGGAAGTGTATGCAGTGCATCCCAATGGCGATACTACGCACCTGATCCGTGTAAACGACTGGGATTTTAACTGGCAGAATTTTTTCAGCTTTAAAAAATTCATAAAGCTCGAAAAAGGCACCATTATTTATTGCAATGCAACGTACGATAATACCGAAAAAAATTACCGCAATCCTAATCGTCCGCTCAAAAATGTAGCCTGGGGTGAAAGCTCGAAAGACGAAATGTTTTTGTTTTATTTTTCGTATGTGCCGTATAAAACCGGTGATGAAAATACGGAGATCGGAGGAAGCGTAAATTATCTGAACCCTGTGTATGATGCAACAGCAAAAAAAATAAGGATCGATTACAGCACAACGGATAATTCGGCGGTAAACCTGAAATTATGTGATGACAAAGGAAAGACAGTAGCGTTGGCATTGAACAACGAACGGGTGGAATCGGGGCGGCACCAGTCGGAAATAGACACAAAAACATTAAAACCGGGTATATATTGGTGCAAATACAGCACCGGATCGTATACGGATAGTAAAAAAATAATAATAGAGTAATATCTTTGTATCGTGGAAAATGAAATTTCAAATAAAGTAGCACAAAGCGGTTTGGTGACAATCGACCTGGAAGAATATTACCCGGCCGGTGAACGTTTTTTATTCGACATCAAAGATTTGCTTTTCCAGGGATTGATCCTTCGTGAAAAAGATTTCAGGGAATACATCAAAAATGAGGACTGGACAAAATACAAAGATAAATATGTGGCGCTTACCTGCTCTGCCGATGCAATTGTGCCAACATGGGCCTACATGCTGCTGGCAACGCAACTGGAGCCGGTAGCAAAGCGTGTGGTGTTTGGCGATCTGGAAACGCTGGAAGCGATCTTATACAACGAAGTGCTTTCTAAAATTGACCCCAGCGATTATAAAGATGCGCGCATTGTGATCAAAGGATGCGGAAATTTACCCGTACCAAAAGCGGCGTATGTTCAGATCACCAGCATTTTACGCCCGGTTGCAAAAAGCATTATGTATGGCGAACCCTGCTCTACGGTGCCTTTGTACAAGCAGCCGAAATAGATTAAATTCAATAAAAAACTTTTTGATGCATGTCATTAACAATAAAAAATCCATTTTTCCCGTATAAAAAAATGGATACAGGTATTCCTGCTGATTGTTTAATAATTTGCGATTCTATTCTCCTTTATAAGAATACGATAATTGAAATGAACTTTATTGAAAACTCCGGTGTTAAAGGTTCATATGATGTAAGCAATGTTAAATATACATTAGAATTTCAGCATAAATATCTAACAAGAGATTGGAAAATAAGCGAAGAAGGGAGATTGAGAAGAATTTATAAAATATCGTATACAAATGTTGGTGCTTTTCCTGTTCACATATTTGTTAAGCTATCATTGTGGAAAGCATTTAGAATAAAATGGATTAATAACTTATTCTGGATACAAAAGGAAAATAATCTATGGCGTTTTATTACACCAACAATTAGCGCTGTTTTAGGTGTAATTGGTGGATTGATAATCGCCCATTACAGAAAATGACCTACACAAGACGTTTATCTACTCGAAACCTCTTTAACCTTTAAAAGAAATAGTAAACGTAGTGCCTTCATTCACGGCGCTTTCTACTGTAATTGTCCCATTTAAGCCGGTTACATGATTGTACACCAGGTACAATCCAATTCCTTTGCTGTCAGAATGTTCGTGAAAGGTTTGGTGCAACCCGAAGATCCTGTCATTTACTTTAGCCATGTTAAATCCCATGCCATTATCGGAAATGATCAGTTGCTTTTTCCCGTTTGTAATTTTAGAATGTATCGATATAACCGGAGTACAACCCGGCCGTGTGTATTTAATAGAATTGGTGACCAGGTTTAAAAAAATGCTTTCCAGGTAAGTTTTGTTAAAAATGATCTTTTCGAGTCCCGAAAAATCAATGTGGATGGTAGCCTTCGAATGCTCTACCAACGAATTGATAGAGCGGAGAACTATCTGCAGGCAGTCGTTCAGGTTTAATTCTTCCAGTGGTACATTCAGGCTGTCCTTTTGAATGATCACATCAATCTGGTCGTTAATGGTTTGGCTTAAGCGGATGCTTGCCGATTTTAAAAGCTCTAAAAGCGTGAGCGTTTCGCCATCGTTAATTTTAGAAACATCCAGGAGACTTAAAATGGAAAGCAAATTATTGACAGGTGATCTCAGATCATGTGAAGCCGTATAACTCAGGTGTTTCAGGTCTTTGTTGCTTTTTGTAAGATTTGCAAGCAAGAGGTTTCGTTCATCGTCCTGCCTTTTTTTATGCGTAATGTTTTTGGCAATTGCAAAAACCAGTTTTTCACTGTCGATCGGCATGGAAGTCCATGAAAGCCATACGATCTCACCGCTTTTTGTTACGTAGCGGTTTTCAAAATGCATAAGCGGATTGTTATTTTTAAGTCCCTCGCGTGCATGGCTGGTTTTATTACGGTCTTCAATGTATACAAATTCATCAATGGGCCTCGAAAGTAATTCTTCATTGGTATATCCCAGTAATTTGGAAACAGATGAATTTATTTTTTTGAAAAAACCGTCGTAGCCGGCAATACATAACAAGTCGGGTGACAACTCTAAAAAGTGTTCAAACCTATAAGTTGCTTTCTCATCCGGTTTTAAGTCAATCTGTTCATTCATTTTGTATTTGGAATAGTTTTATATAGTAACGTTATTAGAAGGAAATAAGTGTAAAATAACAGGGATTATTTTTTATTCTTCAATGCCAATGTGCATGAGTGCATCGCCCTGGTTGATCACCGGTTGGTTGTTGATCCCCACAATGTAGCCATCCACCGGAGAAATTAATTTCTCTTCGTGTTCGCCATACGGATCGCAGATCATGCCGATCAGATCACCTTTTACAATGTGCGCCCCGTTTGTTTTGGATGTATGGAACAGGCCCGATGATTTTGCACGTACCCAGGTGCTTTTGTTCAGGTAAACAGTTGGATTTATAGGTAGGTCCAACTCGATCATTTCCAGGTGTTTCATTAAACGCAAACAACCATTCATGCCTTCGTTGATGGATAAATAATCGAAGCGGGAAGATTCACCACCTTCAAAAACCAAAATCGGTTTCCCTTTTTTTGCCGCTTCTTTTCGTAAGGTATTATCGCGGAAGGGCGAATTTAAAATAAGTGGCGGCGAGAACTTTTTGCCAAGGTCGATGTTGATTTTATTATTGAACACACAGCGCAGCTGCGGGTAGTTATTGATCTTGGCGCCTCCCGTATGAAAGTCAACTCCAAAATCAATTTGTGGAATAATTTCATTCATCAGGTCGTATGCAATTCTGCTGCCAAGCGATCCTGCTTTGCTTCCGGGGAAACAGCGGTTCAGATCGCGCCCGTCGGGCAGATCGCGCGTTCCTGATAAGAAAGAAATGATGTTGATCACCGGAATGGCAATGATGCTTCCGCAGATCGGTTTTTTCACATCGTCGCGTGTGATCAGCCTGCGTACGATCTCGATCCCGTTGATCTCGTCGCCGTGCATTCCTGCAAGGATCAGCAATGTAGGGCCCGGATTAATGGAGCGAAATACATAAACAGGGATTTCGATCACCGTTTTTGTCGGAAGCTGGTACCAGTTTAAACTCACCTGTGCATTGGTGCCAGGCTTAATATCCATTCCGTTGATGTGAATGTTCTTAGTGGAGTAGTGCATTATTTTTTAATTATAAATGCTGAAGTGTACTTGATGGATCAGCGCCATTGAAAAAGCTATAAGTGTGTTATTCGAACCTAGGCATCGTGATTAAACTCATTCCGCTCAATATACTCAATGATCTTTCCGGCAATATCCACACCCGTTGCGCCTTCAATGCCTTCCAGCCCGGGCGACGAATTTACCTCCATCACCAATGGTCCGCGCGATGATTGCAGCATGTCCACACCGGCAATTGCCAGTCCCAATTTTTTTGCAGCTTTGATAGCCGTTTCCCGTTCCTCTTTCGTCAGCTCAATCACATTGGCGCTTCCGCCACGATGTAAATTGCTGCGGAATTCGCCCGGCAATCCCTGGCGTTTCATGGCGCCCACAATTTTTCCATCCACAATAAATGCACGGATATCGGCGCCGCCTGCTTCTTTTATAAATTCCTGCACCAGGATATTCGCTTTTAAAGCCAGGAATGATTCGATCACCGATTTTGCCGATTTATGAGTTTCCGCTAAAATCACTCCGATGCCTTGCGTGCCTTCCAGTAGCTTGATCACACACGGTGCGCCACCTACCTGTTCCAATACCGTTTCAATGTTTTTGGGTGCGGAGGCAAATGCGGTTTTCGGCATCCCGATCCCGGCTTTTGACAATAATTGCAGACTTCTAAGCTTATCGCGGGAACGCACCAGCGCTTGCGATTCTACAGATGAAAACACTTTCATCTGCTCAAACTGGCGTACTACGGCTGCTCCGTAAAACGTTACGGAAGTACCGATCCGCGGAATGATCGCATCAATACCTGTTACTTCTTTTCCACCGTAAAAAATATGCGGGTGTCCCTTTTCAATCACCAGCACACATTTTAAATGATCAAGTACCATCACTTCATGGCCGCGTTGTTCGGCTGCTTCAACTAATCTACGGGTAGAATACAATTTAGGCCCGCGTGACAGGATCGCTATTTTCATATAAACAAGGGATTAAGGTTTAGGTTTTTTCTTTTTTATAAGAGGAGGAATATTATTTAATAAGGCAACATCTACCACAAAACGTTTTTTTAATAATTTTCTTCCGATCAGTACCGGGTAACGCATCGTACCCCGGTCGGTTAACGAAATTAACGAATTAATCCGTCGCCGCCCGATCTTTATCAGCGTTTTTATAATGTAACGCTTTTCCATTTCCCCGAACGAATTTTTGATCTCTTTCTGGAAATAGGAACTGAACTGCTGTTCTTTTTCAGTATAATCCGGGTGGCTGGGATCCAACAGCTTAAAATACAAAATACCGTTCTCTTCCCGGATATCGTGGCAATGCAATGCAGTGGTATAAGCACCGGTATCAACCTTTGCAGTAATATTGAACAATCCGAGTTCCGGAAAATCAATAAGCTCCCTGCGGCCGATCGTTTGTTTTGCTTTTGTGGTTTGAATCATGTGTGTTAAATCCAATGCAAGATAAAAAAGAAATAGACAGTGAACAACAGGGAAGAGAAAAAAGAAACAGGAAAAAGGCGGTTGCCGATATTATAAGACCGTTGGAACAATCTGCATTATTCGTACTTTCGTGAAAATGAAAAATTACGATTACATCATAGCGGGGCAAGGCATTGCCGGAACCGTGCTTGCACAAATATTGCTGTTGAAGGGAAAATCGGTGCTGGTTATTGATGATCCCGCTTTATCACAGGCGTCAAAAATTGCGGCCGGATTATACAACCCTGTTGTGTTTAAACGCCTCGTAAAAAGCTGGAAGGCAGATGAGCTGATCCCTGTGATGGATGATTTTTACACCGGATCCGAAGAATTACTGAACACGGATTTTTATTTCAAAAAACAGATCGTGAAGATCTTTACCGAGGAAAACGAAAAAGCATTCTGGCTCAAAAAAACAAACGAGGAGGTCGGGCGTTATCTGAGTAAAACCATCCTGGATGATTTTTTAAATACAATCATTTATAACCCGCTTGGTTCCTCGGAAGTAATCCATGCCGGAAATTTAGACACACACAAATTCCTTTCCGCTTTCCGCGATCATTTTATCCGCAATAATTGCCTGCTGGAAGAAAAGCTGGAGTATGGACAATTACAAATTGCCGAAAATTCCGTTACTTATAAAAACGCAACAGCTCAAAAAATTATTTTTTGTGAAGGTTTCAAAGCGCTGGAAAATCCGTATTTCTCCTGGTTGCCCTTCAAGCTTACCAAAGGCGAGATCATTACCATTCAGCTGGATGCCGGAAACGAAATCCCGGTAGATAAAGTGATCAACAAAGGCGTTTTTATTTTACCGCTTGGGAATAAGACCTACAAGGTGGGCGCAACCTACGAATGGGCCGATCTTACCGAAATGCCCACCGAAAAAGGCAAATCCGACCTGGTCGATAAATTAAAAAAAGTCATAAAAGTGCCGTTCACCATTATCGAACACAAAGCGGGCATCCGCCCGACAGTAAACGACCGGCGCCCGCTTTTGGGCATCCACCCGCAGCATCCGGCATTGGGTGTGTTTAATGGTATGGGAACAAAAGGTGTAATGCTCGCTCCGTTTTTTGCAAAACACCTGGTGGATTTCCTGGAAAACAACATTCCGCTTGACCCTGAAGTGGATATTAAAAGGTGTAATAAATTTTGATCCCTTACTTTGCGTTCTTTGTGAAAACCTTTGCGTCCATTGCGGTCCAATTCATACCGCAGCTTTAAACTTTGAAATTCTTTTTTATGGAATTTTAAATTAAATGCATCTCAATTAAAAAACAATCAATTTTTAAACATTCCGGTTATGAAAATAAAAAAAACATTCTTCCTCCTGATCATTGCTCTTGCCAGCATTGCAGGGGCTTTTAGCGTTTACAGCCACCAGCGGTCGGAGAAACAACCGATGCTTATTTTTCCCAAAGGCAGCACTTACGAAAAAGAATGGAAAAAAGTGGATTCGCTCATGGCGAATGGCTTAACAAAATCGGCGCTGGAAGTAGTGCAGGGGATTTACGACAAATCCAAAGTCGAAAAAAATTCGCCGCAGTTTGTAAAAGCCATTATCCATCGCATGAAGCTCGAGCAAAACATGGAAGAATATTCGCTGGAAAAATCGCTGAACAAGCTGGAAGAAGAAGCCAAAACAGCAACCTATCCTGTAAAGCCGGTGCTGGAATCCATGATAGCCGAAAGTTACTGGCAATATTACCAGGACAACCGCTGGAAATTTTATAACCGCAGCGCCACCGCCAATTTTGATAACAATGATATTACCACCTGGGACCTCAAAACCATTTTTTCAAATGTTGTGAAAAATTACGAAGCGTCGCTCCAGAATACAGATTCGCTCAAACGCACATCGCTGAATATTTATGATGATGTGCTGATCGTTTCACAAACCGATACCCGCAAATTCCGCCCGACCTTATACGATTTCCTGGCACACCGCGCCGTTGATTTTTATATGAACGAAGAGCCGGACATCACTCGCCCCGTTTATAAATTTGAGCTGAATTCCGAAAGCTATTTCTGGAATGCACAGGATTTTGCAAAATTAAAGATCGAATCGCAGGATACGCTTTCCTCCAAATTTTATGCGATCCGTACACTCCAGGATTTAACTGCATTTCACCTTGATGATGAAAATCCGGAAGCATTGATCAATGTCGATTTAAAACGCCTGCAATTTGTAAGGAACAAATCGGTTTCCGAGATCAAAGACAGCTTGTATTTAACATCGTTGCAGCAGCTGGAGCAAAAATATGATATGGAGCCGGTTTCTGCAGAAATAAATTATGAGATCGCAAAAGTGTACATCGCAAAGTCAGCAAAGTATAATCCGCAGCAATCCGAAGAAAATAAATGGTATAACAAAAAAGCATTGGAATTGTGCGGATCGGTCATAAAAAGCTTCCCGGATACATACGGCGCTATTAATTGCAATGTGTTAAAAGCACAGATAGAAGCGCATTCGCTGGATTTTATCACCGAAAAAGCAACCGTTCCCGGCCAGCCGTTCCGTGCACTGGTCACCTACAAAAATTTAAAAACAGTGTATGTGCGCGTTGCAAAAATGGACATTGATAAATACAATAAATCCACAGAGCGCTTTTACGGTGAGGAGCTGATCAGCCAATATTTAAAATTGCCTTTTATACAGGAATTTGAGGTAACACTGCCCGATGACGGCGATTACCAAACACATACCACTGAGATCAAAATCCCGGAATTGCCACTCGGGCATTATGTGATCCTGGCAGCATCCGATAAATCCTTTTCCTATAAAAATAACGGTGTGGCGTATGGCGCGATGTGGATCTCCAACATCAGCTATATTAACCGCCGCATGACAAACGGCAGTTACGATTTTTATGTGCAGCACCGCAGTACCGGCGCTCCCTTAAAAAACGTGACGGCGCAATTGTATTATGAAAAATACAATTATACCAGCCGTAAATACGAATATGTAAAAGGCGAAAAATACAGCAGCGACGATAAAGGATATTTTAATGCTCTTGCCGGAGTTGATTACCAGAATTACACCGTTGATTTTACATACAATGAGCCTTCGCCGGAAGGTAAGGGCGAAACCGACCGCTTGCAAACCGACAATGGTTTATACATGTACAAAGTATCGCCGCACTCTAAAATAAAAGAACCGCGCACGTTTTTCTTCACCGACAGGGCCATTTACCGCCCCGGGCAAACCGTTTATTTTAAAGGCATCATGATCCGCACCGATGGTGAAACAAACGAGATCATGCCGAACGCCGCTACTACTGTTACATTTTACGATGTAAATTCCCAGAAAATAGCGGAGCTGAATTTAAAAACAAACGATTACGGAACATTTAACGGAACATTTACAACGCCGGTGGGTGTGCTCAACGGGCAAATGTACCTGGCGAATACCAGTGGCTCCATTTACTTTTCGGTGGAAGATTACAAACGCCCGAAATTTGATGTCACATTTAATCCTGTGGAAGGCAATTACCGCCTGGACGAAAACATAAAAGTGACCGGCATCGCCAAAGCGTATTCCGGCGCCAACATTGATGGCGCTGCAGTAAAATACCGTGTGGTGCGCAACGCCTCCTTTCCATACTGGTGGTATTACTGGCGCGGGTATTATCCGCAATCGCCGGAAATGGAAATTACAAACGGTGCAACTACCAGCAACGATACCGGCGCTTTTTTCATCGACTTTAAAGCCCTGCCGGATTTGAGTATTCCCAAATCGTATCAGCCTACATATTCCTACACCATTTATGCGGATGTAACCGACCTGAATGGTGAAACACACAGTTCACAAACGTATGTAAGCGCTGCTTACACCGCTTTAAAGCTGGATGTGCAAATTCCGGATTTGCTGGAAAAAGGAACCAGAGATGCGTTTGCGATCTCCACTACCAATATGAGCGGACAGTTTCAAATGGCGCATGGAAAAATTGAGATCTATAAATTAAAACAACCCGACAAAACCTACCGTTCGCGTTTGTGGAACAAGCCTGATAAATACAGTATCAGTAAAGAAGATTTTGAAAAATGGTTCCCGAAAGATGAATACAGGGACGAAAATAACATGTACAAATGGGAGCGTGGCGAAAAAGTATTTGAGAAATCATTCAGCAACCGCTTCAATTTGGCGGCAATGCACAACGGCGAAAAAATAAATGATTCCGTTCGTATTCCCAATCTTCCGGCATGGAAACAGGGAATTTATGTGATGGAGGCGCACAGTACCGATGCGTATGGTGAAGATGTGAAAGATGTAAAATATTTTACCGTGCATTCCAATGCTGCTGTAGAAGTTCCCGGAAATGAAATTAACTGGTTCAACATGCTCACAACACAGCCGGTGGAACCGGGTGGCAAAGCAGCATTTGTGATCGGCTCGAAAGAAAACAATGTAAGCGTGCTGTACGAGATCGAAAGCAAAGGCGAGATCATCAAAAAAGAATTTATCACACTTAATAAGGAACAAAAACGGATCGAGATCCCGGTAACGGAAAACGACCGCGGCAACATTGCTTTCCATTGTGCTTTTGTAAAAGATAACCGTACTTATGTACAAAGTAGTGTGGTTACGGTACCATATACCAATAAGGAGCTGGACCTGGAATTTGAAACGTTCCGGGATAAGTTGCAACCCGGACAGCTGGAAGAATGGAAAGTAAAGATCAAAGATAAAACCGGCGATAAGTTTGCCGCCGAAATGATGGCCACGCTGTACGATGCATCGCTGGATGCATTCCGCCCCAACTATTGGAATTTTGATATTTACCAAAAATATTATTCGCAGCTCAACTGGGAAACAAACGGCGGTTTCGGAACAGTAAATGCGCAATTGTTCGACGACAGTTGGAATATCTCTCCCGCTGCCGCTTACCGTTATTACGACCGGTTGAATTGGTTTGGATATATAAGTGGTTACCGCTCATTCAGGGGAAATGTAGATGATGATGAAGTTTACGACGCGCCGGGAATGTTAAGAGCCAGGGATGGTACTGCTACCTATGAATGGGCCGATTCTGCGCCAGCCGCCCCTGCGGCAGAAAAATCGCTGGAGCAGGAAACAACAAAAGGAGATAAGAAAAATCTTACCGCAAAAGTAAGTCTTGGCTCAGGAAGTACTACCGCTCAGTTTACCGCGCAGACCACTACCGTTGCTGATAATGGAATGGACAGGACATTCGGAGGAAATAGCAATGATGGACAATCCGGGGAACGGCAGGACTTAAGCAACGTAGCAGCACGCAGCAATTTTGCGGAAACCGCATTTTTTTACCCGGCCATGGAAACCGATAAAGACGGAAACGTGATTATTAAATTTACCATCCCGGAAGCGCTCACCAAATGGAAAATGATGGGGTTTGCGCATACCAAAGATTTAAAATTCGGGATGATCCAGAAAGAGCTGGTTACACAAAAAGATTTAATGGTGATCCCGAATGCGCCGCGCTTTTTCCGTGAAAACGACAAGATGGAATTCAGCACCAAAATTTCCAATCTGTCGGACAAGGAGCTTTCCGGAAATGCACAGATCTTTTTTTACGATGCAACTACCATGAAAGATGTTACCACGCAGTTATTGAAAGCGGGCGAAAATGTGCAACCAAAATTTACTGCCAAAAAAGGGCAAAGTGCATTGGTGGTTTGGAACATCAGCATTCCTGAAAACATTGGCGCCATCATGTACAAAGTAGTGGCAAAAGCAGGCAGCTTTACCGATGGCGAGGAAATGGCGCTGCCGGTATTGACCAACCGCATGCTTGTTACCGAAACATTGCCATTGCCAATCCGCGGTAATCAAACAAAAACATTCCGCTTCGAAAAGCTGATCTCGCAAAACAACAATTCAACTACGTTGCGCAATCAGAAATTAACCCTGGAATTTACTTCCAACCCGGCCTGGTATGCTGTGCAATCATTGCCTTACCTGATGGAATATCCATACGAATGTGCCGAACAAACATTCTCCCGCTTTTACGCAAACAGCATTGCATCGCACATTGCCAATTCATCACCGAAAATAAAAGCAGTATTCGATAGCTGGAAATCCCAAACACCGGATGCACTGGTTTCCAACCTGGAAAAAAACCAGGAATTAAAATCACTGATGTTGGAAGAAACGCCATGGGTGCTGGATGCAAAGGATGAAACCGAACGCAAAAAACGCGTGGGCCTGTTGTTCGATTTAAATAAAATGAGCAACGAGCTGGGCCGCGCCATGCAAAAGCTGGAAAAAATGCAATCGCCAAACGGTGGCTTTCCATGGTTTGAAGGAATGCCCGATGACCGCTACATTACGCAATACATCGTTACCGGGATGGGGCACCTGGATCACCTGGGCGTGAAAAATATCCGGGAGGATAAACGCGTGTGGAACATGGTAAATGCCGGCGTAAAATACCTGGATGACCGTATCCGTGAAGATTATGAGTGGATCCTGAAAAATGATAAAGCTCACATCAGCGACAATCATTTAGGAAATGAGCAGATCCAGTATTTATATGCTCGCAGTTACTTTAAAGACATTGCTATTGATAGCCGCAATCAAAAAGCAGTTGATTATTACCTGGGGCAGGAGAAAAAATACTGGCTGGAAAATAGCCGCTACATGCAGGGAATGATCGCATTGGCGCAAAACCGTTATGCAGATAAAACCACCGCTTTGGCGATCATGAAATCGCTGAAAGAAAATGCGCTGAGCTCCGAAGAAATGGGAATGTACTGGAAGGAAAATTACGAAGGTTATTATTGGTACCAGGCGCCAATCGAATCGCAGGCTTTATTGATTGAGGCATTTGATGAGGTGGCAAATGATAAAAAATCGGTGGACGATTTAAAAGTATGGTTATTAAAATCCAAACAAACACAGGATTGGAAAACCACCAAAGCAACCAGCGAAGCTGTATATGCTTTATTATTAAGAGGCACCGACTGGCTTTCAACCGAAAGCAATGTGGAGATCAGCATGGGGGATGTAAAAATTGATCCGAAAAATTTGCCGGATGTGAAACAGGAAGCCGGCACCGGTTATTTTAAAACATCCTGGAGTGGCAGCGATATTAAACCAAAAATGGGAGAGATCACCGTTATCAAAAAAGACAATGGCGTAAGTTGGGGTGCTGTTTACTGGCAATATTTTGAACAGCTGGATAAGATCACACCCTCTAAAACGCCTTTGGTTTTGAAAAAACAATTGTTCCTGCAAAAAAATACAGATGCCGGCCCGGTGATTGAACCCATCAGTGAAAAAACAGTATTGAAAGTTGGTGATAAAATAAAAGTAAGGATTGAGCTGCGTGTGGACCGCGATATGGAATATGTGCAGATGAAAGATATGCGCGCATCCGGTTTTGAGCCAACCAATGTGATCTCCATGTATAAATGGCAGGATGGTTTGGGATATTATGAAAGCACACGCGATGCTGCTACTAATTTCTTTTTTGATCGCTTGCCAAAAGGAACCTATGTTTTTGAATACCCCATGGTGGTCACTCACAATGGCGATTTCTCGAACGGAATTACGTCCATTCAATGCATGTATGCGCCGGAATTTACCAGCAATTCGGAAGGAATTCGCGTGAAAGTTGGAAAGTGATTTCTGATGTGCAAATGACTAATGCACTGTGTGTGAAAAGAACAACCCTTTCAGGGCTTATTTGTCCCTGGAAGGGTTAGATGGAAAACATTGGCATGGAAAGGAAAAAGATGTGCAGATTTCTGATGTGTATGTTTCTGATCGCTTTATGCAGAAAAAGATTTTTGGATATTTATGAAGCGCTTTAAAAAGGACGTACCCATCCAGGGCTTTTTGGGCCCTGGATGGGTTGGATAACAAACGTTGGTATGTAAAGACAATTGATGGGCAGATTATTTCTGAATTGTTCGTCCGGGCGAACTATTTATTTATAAATTTGCAACGTGTAGAAAGTAGATTACACTACTCCGTGGACTTTAATTTTTCTATACACTACTCCCTCTGTTCGAACGCGGAGGGAGTTTTTATTTTAATCAGAAACATTCCAACATATACATGTCACTGATCTCAAAAACACCCGCACCGCCTTATTACGCTGTCATTTTTACATCCGAAAAAATGGCTGATGAGGGATACTCCGAAATGTCCGATCGCATGATGGAGCTTTCCGAACAACAGGATGGATTTTTAGGAATAGAATCCGTAAGGGAAAAACTCGGTATTACTGTTTCTTACTGGCGCGACCTGGAATCCATCAAAAAATGGAAAATGAATACCGATCATCTCCAGGCGCAACAAAAGGGAAGGTCCGACTGGTATAAAAATTACAAAGTAAGGATCTGCCTCGTAGAGCGGGATTACGGATTTGAAAAATAAAATGTGCAGATTTCTGATGTGCAGATGTGCAAATTTGCTTTACGCAGAAAAAGATTTTCTGAATGTTCATGAAGCGCTTTTAAAAAGAACGTACCCTTCAAGGGCTTTTTGCCCCTGGAAGGGTTGGATAGAAAATATTGGCATGGAAAGTAAATGATGTGCAACTATTAATTTCACTTAGAACGGGTTTCGCCCATCTGCACATCAGCAATTCGCACATCAGGAATCCTTTTCACACGGTAGGTCCATCCGCATATCAATAATCAACCAATCTGCACATCAGCTTTCCGCCGCACTCCCATATACATCACGATCATACTGATCATGATAAAAATGTGGGCAATATCATTGTAATTAAAGTAATCGTGTAGCGAAAATTTTGCTCCATGCACGATCGCCGTAATAAATGAAACCAAAATCCCATACCCGATCCATTTATAGTATTCCTCTTTTTCCTTTGCAGCAAAATGCACGATCATGATCGGGATCAGGCCCAGCGCATTATCTACGATCGTTACCACGTATTTCTGTACGATCAGCAATACAATATAGTATACAACCAGCTGAATAATATAACTCCATTTCCAGGCATTGTACTGTTTCGAATTTTTTAATGCCGATAATAAAGTAGCTTGTTGCGCAAAATAAATGGCTAATCCGTTTACAAGCTGCATCGTTAACCAAACGCTTTTATATGTAACACCTTCATGAACTCCGAAAAAAGCATGTGCGCTTGCACCGAAAAAGGTAGATAAGCCGAGGAATAGGAAAAATAAGCGCCAGTAATTAATAACCCGATTGCCTGTAGAAGGAATCTTCAGGAAACAGGTAAACCCTATAATTGTGATGATATAATCTGTGAATGCAGTTACCGGCTCATGGATTGCAAGCGAGCCTATATATATAGTAGTATCAACCATGCTGTAAAATTATAAATTTTTTAATTCCCGATTTCAAAATAATCCCCTATAAAGCCGTTTCGCTAATTAATAGTACTTTTGTGACATGACAAAAAATTTCTATTTAAAACATCATACCTATCACATTAAAGCCATTTTTGCCGCTTTAAAAGATGTTTTCGAAAATAATGTGTTTGCCGATAAAGCAATTGAAAAAGTAATGCGCGCCAATAAAAAGTGGGATGTGCGTGAACGGGCCTTTGTATCTGATGTGACGTATGATATGATCCGTAACTGGCGCTTGTTAAATACATCGGCCGCTACCGAAGGAAAACTCACGGATAAAAACTTATGGATGATCCTGGGTACATACCTGATCTTTGACGGATATGAATTGCCCGAAAGCGAATATTTCAGAAATGTAAATGAGAAAAAAGTGATCGCACAGCTCGAGAAATTTTCCCGCATCCGCAAGATCCGCGAATCTGTCCCTGATTGGTTGGATGTATTGGGAGAGCAGGAACTTGGAAAATCCTGGGATAAAACATTGCGTGCACTCAACCAACGCCCAAGCATGGTGCTGAGAGCAAACTCGCTTTTGATCACACCAAAAGAACTGCAGCAAAAATTAGAGGAAGAAGAACAGATCATGGAATCGGCCCTGGTGACCTGGTCGCCGGATGCCGTTGAATTAAAATTTCCACGTAACGTTTTCCGGACGGAAGCATTCCACAAAGGATTGTTTGAAGTGCAGGATGCCGCTTCACAAATGGTTTCGGAATACCTGAATGTTGCTCCCGGTATGCGCGTGATTGATGCATGTGCAGGTGCAGGAGGAAAAACATTGCACCTGGCTGCTTTAATGAAAAATAAAGGCCGCATCATTGCAATGGATGTAAAAGAGAACAAACTGGCGGAATTAAAAAAACGTGCAACGCGTGCAGAAGTTAAAATTGTTGAAACACGAACCATCGATTCTTCCAAAGTGGTAAAACGCCTGAAAGATTCAGCCGACAGGTTGTTGCTGGATGTGCCATGCTCGGGTTTGGGTGTGTTGCGCCGTAATCCCGATAGTAAATGGAAATTATCATTGGAAGAGATTGAACGCGTGAAGGGAATTCAGCGTGAGATCCTGAAAAGTTTTTCCGATATGACCAAAGTAGGCGGTAAAATGGTGTATGCAACATGCAGCATTCTTCCCGGTGAAGGCGAAGAACAGGTGAAATGGTTTTTAAATGAAGTAGGCGATCGATGGAATTTTGCAGGAGAAAAAAGATACCTGCCGGATGTACATCATGCAGATGGTTTTTACATGGCATTGCTTGAACGTGTAAAATAAATTTTAGAAAAAATCATTCAAAAACATCAAAAAGAATGATTTTAGAAAAAAGTATAAAAAATAATTTAAAATAATTCAACGCGTTTATTGCATCCTAAACCATGCTGAAAATCAAATTTGAAATTTTAAAAACAGTAATTTTTTTTTATTAAGAACAAACATAAAAAAACAATTACACTCTATACATATTGATAAATCAATACATGCAAGAGAGCCAACAAAAAAAATATTTTTTATTAGCTGATAAAATGAAAATATAAATGTGTTTGCAAATTCAAATGCATTAAAACTCAAATCAACGATATTAACAATATCAACATTTTGGTGTTAATAAAATAAAGTCTAATTTTTTCGTTTGTGTTAATAAATTTTCTTACTTCGTATCAAATAATTTAATAACCAAAAAAACCATGGCAAAAAAAGTAGCAAAAAAAGCAGCTCCAAAAAAAGCTGCGAAAAAAGCAGCTCCAAAAAAAGCAGCTAAAAAAGTAGCAAAAAAAGCAGCTCCAAAAAAAGCAGCTAAAAAAGTAGCAAAAAAAGCTGCTAAGAAAAAGTAAGAAAAAAGGCTCGTAAGAGCCTTTTTTTTTATCCTTTATTTTCCCTCCGATCTGTTTTCTTCTTCCTCTTCTTTTCTTGTATACTTATAGCGCATCCGGAAAACCCTTTCTGCATGTGGTAAATCAGTAATTCGTAACAACCCGGTACGTCCATCCGCACAACAGTAATCGATAAATTTGCACATACACCTGTTTCTACACCAAAGTTTGTAATCTAACCCTTCCGGGGATTTTGTCCCTGGAAGGGTACTGTTCTTTTAAAAGTGCTTCATGAACATCAAAATTTTTTTTCTGCACATAGCAAACCAGAAATCTGCGCATCAGCAACCAGTAATAATCTTCACGCCAATTCCAGGCAAGTCCTTCAACACGATCTTACCGTCATTAAAAGTAATGCCTTCAAATAAATTGTTTTTGATCAGCAATGGCCCATCAAGGTCTGCATGATCTGCAAACGGAGTTAATTGTGCCGCTGCCGAAACCGCACACGATGTTTCACTCATACAGCCGATCAATACCTTCAGGTTTAATTCGCGGGCACGTAAGATCATTTTACGTGCCTCCAGCATTCCTGTACATTTCATCAGCTTGATGTTGATCCCGTGATAACAATCCTTCACCAGCTCTATATCGGTATAACGTTGTACGCTTTCGTCGGCATACAGGGGCAACGGACTCCGTTCAAACAACCAGCGTGCATCATCATAGTTATTCTTCGGCATCGCCTGCTCCACAAATAAAATATTTTTACCCCTCAGCCATTCGGTCATTTCCAATGCCTGTTCTTTTGTTTTCCATCCCTGGTTCACATCCACAGCAATCGGCTTATCCGTAAACTTCCTGATCGTATTGATCACCTTCCGGTCGTCCACACCATTCAGTTTTACTTTCAGGATCTTAAATCCAGTTCCTTCCAGTATTTTTTGCCGGATCACTTCCGGTTCATCCATCCCTAATGTATAAGTAGTGTATGGCGTTTTGTTTTTATCGGCTCCCAGTAATTGCCAGCAGGGTTGATTCTTTAATTTCCCGTTGAGGTCGTGTAATGCAATGTCGATGCTTGCTTTTGCCGCCGTATTATTGTTTGCTGCTGAATCAATTGTTTGAAGGATGTATTCCATGTCAAAGGGATCTTTCAAAGCTTCCAAAAAAGGCTGCACTTTTTTTAAAAAAGCCATTACCGTTTCATGATCTTCGCCCAGGTATGGCGGCATGCACGCTTCGCCATAGCCGGTCACACCCTCATGCTCCAGCTGGATGATCACAACAGGAGTGGAAGTGCGGGTGCCGTGTGCGATTTTAAACGGATGCTTAAAATAAAGCGTTTGAGGAACAAAAGAAAGCTTCATAGATCATAATTTATATGCGAAAGTAACGGAATCATTTAACAGGGAGGGAGGCTGTTAATTTTTTCTGAAAACATTGTTTTGCATAATATCAACTATATAATTTATATTTGCTCAACTAACAAACAACAAACAAACTAAGAGAAAAATGAAAAAATTACTTTTATTATTAGCAGCACCTGCATTATTATTTTTTGCAGCTTGCGGAGGCGCTAAACCAGCTGATAATGCTGCAATGCCAGGAATGACCGAAACCACCATCACGGTAAACGGTAACCAGCTTACGCTGATGGTACCTGATTCCACAAAAGGAAAACTGGAAGTAGTGGAACAATCCTGGGGAGCAACCGAAGTGAAAGTTGGAAAAGAATTCCAGATCTCGATCACAGAAGGTGAAGGAGATGTAGCACTAACAAAAAGCGATATCGCCGGAAACGACGTAAATAAATTCAAACGCTTCATTAAAGATGAGCCAACCCTGTTATTCTGGGAATCAGAAATTACTGCTCCTGAATGTCATTTTTACACGATTGTAAAACCAGCAACTGTTTCTTATGTGGTAGAAGATATCAAAGGAGAAATGTTCAACGAAAAAACAGCACAAACAATGATCGATGCTGCTAAAACATTAAAACCAAAAGATGCAGCGAAGCCAAACGCTTAGTTTTACCTCTAAATAATTGATCCTATAAAAAATGCCCCGCAATTGTGGGGCATTTTTTATTATCATTTCCGAAGGAAATGATAATAGCTGATATTGAATCTTATTACAATAAATATTGCCCATTAAAAACAATACTCATCCGGCTAACGCTTTTTGCCTTGTTCAGTAATAGCGGTAAAAATCGCCCCCGTGATCAAAATGGAGAGCAATATTATTTAATTTTTATCAGATGAAGGGATAATGTGCACTGGCGATTATTTATCCGCGGTTGTCGGGTCACGTCAGTGGCAAGACAAATTACCTTACAAGGCGAAAAAGCTTTTTGTTACTTTTTGGCTCCAAAAAGTAAGAAGGCAAATTAAAAAGTGTTATCATTCTTTTGGTTGACCATCAGCGGAAGAAAAAATTACCTTACAAGGCGAAAAAATAGTAGGCTACTTCGACAACAGCTGCAAATACCCATGCCGCTCAATCAACTCATCATCCTTCCCGGTAGCTTTTAAAATATAATAATACGTCCCGTCCGGCGCCGCTTTTCCGCTTTTCGTTTGCCCGTTCCAGCCTCCGGTAATTCCATTATGCTCCGCAATCTCCAAACCCCAGCGATCATAGATCACATAAGAAAGATCTTTAATATTCACCGTATGGATCAAAAACACATCATTCACCTGGTCGCCGTTTGGAGTAAACACATTGGGAACAGCAATCGTGGATTCACCTTCCACCACAATGCAATATTGAACCGAGTCACTACAGCCGTTTGCATTGGAAGCAATCAGCAAAATGCAATAATCGCCTTCCTTCGCATACGTGTGTGATGGCGAAACCGCAGTGGAAAAATTTCCGGTACCTGATAACGTATCGCCAAACAACCACAAATAAGTGGTAGCGCCGCTGGAAGTATTGGTTAAATGAACCGATGTATTTTCGGGAACCGGTGACGAAGGCGCCATCGAATAATCGGCAGTAGGTACTGGATACACATTAATCATCCCCGCAGTGCTTGCCGAGCCCACACAACCGTTTACATCCGTGCAGCGGATCGTAACCGAATATGTTCCCGGTGCAGCGTAATGATGCAGCACCGATGCTGTAGTTGCCGAATCGCCGTCGCCAAATGTATACAACACACTTGCACAGCTGGCACTTCCGGTTTCGTTAAAATGAACATTCAATGTTCCGCAGCCGCTTACCACATCCGATGTAAATGCAGGCGTTGGCAATGCATGCACCGTTACCGTTTGCGTAGCGGTATCGCCGCAGCTTCCCGAAAAAATATGCGTGATCGTAAATGTTCCTGCTCCCGATACAGCGGGGTTAAATGTTCCGTTTGTTGAATTGGTAATTCCGGTTCCGCTCCAGGTGCCACCAGCTGTTGCAGATGTAAAATTAAATGCAGGATCGCTGATGCAATGCGCCGCTTGCGGATTGATTGTAGCATTGGGCGCTGCCGGTAACACCTCTATAATGGAAGTGTCTCTTGCAAGGCATGGCGTTGTGATCGTGTACACCACTGTGTATGTTCCTGTACCTGCCGTTGCCGGATTAAATGCGCCGGTACTTGCGTTGATGCAGGAACCGCAGCTGGCCGTCCAGGTACCTCCGCCCGACGCCGCTGCAAACGTTACACTCGGCGTACCTGTACACACCGTAAAATTATTGGCAGGCGATAGAATTGTTGGATCGCCGGTTACAGGCGGCGCGCTAATGCTGTTCTGTGCAAGAAAGCCTTCATATGCGGGGCCGGATGAAATTTTAATGATCAGTTCATTTAATCCCGGTTGCCAGTCACGGCAAATGGAAAAGGAAGAACCGCCGGCAGCGCTAAATCCTACATAGGAATACGGGCTTGCTACCGGAATTCCTGGTAAATAGCCACTTTCCGGATGTCCGTTTACATACACTTCATCAATTGCATTATCAGAGAAAAAATCCATGTTCAAACAAAACGTCGCCGAATCGGAATACGATGCGCCGCAGGAATTAACACAGGGAAGGTAAAAAGTGGTTTTATAATAAAAGTCAGTGGGAACCGAATGCATTCCTGTTGCATCATGCGAGATCCAGTTGCAATCCGGCCATGGACTGGTGTAATACGAACCCGGAACACTGCTCATCACCACAGCAGGTACATACGGCCCTGTAAGCGATCCGGTAGAGATCAGCCAGTGGTTATCATTGCTTCCGCCAGGTAACACACCGCCAACACCATTTGTAGCCGTATTGAATTGTGTACCCGTAGGTACTGTCCCGCCCGAACAATCCGGGTCCATGCAATCGATCAATCCATCACCATCGTCATCCAGCCCGTTTCCACAGATTTCCTGGGCCTTTGCAGTGAACATGATAAAAAACAAGAAGGAACAAAAGAAGAGTGATTTTTTCAAAGTGCTGCGTTTTTGGTTGTGTACTATTCAGAAGCAGATCGTACTAAAAAGGTTGCATTGCTAGTGGTTTTCGCAGCAAAAAAGTAAAAACGGATCTTCCCGGAATTCTTATCTTTGTTTTTCAAATTTATGAACCGCCTGTTTTCCGCATATCTTAAATCGTTTGCAAACATTCAGCGGAATGTATGGATTCTTGCCATTGCCATGTTCATTAACCGCAGCGGGTCCATGGTGCTGCTTTTTACATCGCTTTATTTAACAAACGATCTGCATTTTACTATTGCACAGGCCGGGATCGCATTGAGCTTTTACGGTATTGGTAGCGTTGCCGGTTCGTATGCTGGCGGATGGCTTACCGATCGCCGCAATTTTTTTAATATCATGATCTTTTCATTGTTTTGCAGCGGTTGCATTCTTTTGTTATTGCTCATTGCAAAAACACCTTTCCAGATCGCTCTCATTATTTTTATCTATGCCTTTACTGCCGATATGTTCCGGCCCGCCAACTCAAAAGCCATCGCCTCCTACAGTACAATTGAAAATCGCACCCGCTCGGTTTCGCTCGTGCGATTGGCAACCAATCTTGGTTTTTCACTCGGGCCTGCTGCCGGTGGTTTTACCGCTTTATACCTTGGCTACAAATGGTTGTTTGTGATCGATGCCTGCACCAGCTTTGCTGCTGCGCTGATGTTGTTTTTCTACTTACCGAAAGAGGCCGGCCAACCCAAACACGAGCGTACACAAGCGCTCAGCGATCACAGTACTTCCGCTTACCGCGATGCGCCTTACCTGGTGTTTATTTTATTAGTGGCGTTTTACGGCATTTGTTTTTTTCAGCTCTTTGCAAGCATTCCTCAATACTTCAGCAAAATTTGTCATTACCATGAAGATACCATTGGCTTGTTGCTGGCCTTAAATGGATTACTGGTAGTGATCATTGAAATGCCGTTGATCACCATGCTGGAAAAAAACCGGCGATTGTTTCCGTTCATCATTACCGGAACATTATGCATTCCGGTATCATTCTGTTTTTTACTTTTTGGAAAAGGAATGATGGCAAGTGCTGTAGTATACACGTTCGTGATCACTTTTTCAGAGATCTTTGCAATGCCATTCATGATGAACTATTCGTTGTCGAGACCCGCAAAAGAACGGCAGGGACAATATTCCGCGCTGTATTCCATCTCGTTCGGACTGGCAAATATTTTTGCTCCCCTGCTTGGTTTGGGAATCGCCGGAAGATACGGCTTCGATAATATGTTCTATTTCCTGATCCTGCTCAGCATTTTAACTGCATCCGGTTTTTGGCTGTTGAGCAAAAGAAGTATAAAAAATTAATTACTTCCGGTTGGAGGTCTTTTTAATTTCCTGATCAAATACATAATAAGCATGTAAACAACCGAAGGGATCCCAATCCAAACTGCTTCGCTTTTTAAAACCCGGATGCCCCGTTCTCCGAAAAATTTAGCAGCGCCAATCGGCGATACTTTAATCGGCCGCCAGGGTAAAAAATACCGGCCGGTATCAAATGGCGAGAAAAAAGCAACGCCCAATCCACCGCTCGTCATGGCATCCAAAACACCATGCGAAATGCCGCAGAGTGCAAAGTACAAAATATACATCCAACTCTTTTTACTGAAAAAAATGGATCTGTAAAAAATAAACGTTAGCAGCGTTGCTAACATAACCGCGAATAAGATCGAATGTGTAAACCCTCGGTGTCCCCAAAGATCTTCATAATGCACACCAAACTGGAACGAAATTACATCCGCATCCGGGATTACCGCGCAAAAAATACCAAGGAGTATAAATTTTGCAGTGGCTGTTTTTTTAGAATAGCTTTTTCCCATTGCTACCGAAACCAATGCATGCCCGAATGCTGAAGCCATGTTTGTAAGTTAATTATGTAGTAAATTTATTTAAGCCATTCCCTTCATCTTCACCCGGAGTTACCGCAGCATTAGTAATAAAAAAAGCATTCTCTGTTTTGTTTTCTTTCGCGATCAGATCTTTGTATATTTTGTAAATGATCAAAAGCGGGAATATCTCAGTAATTATAAAAATATGGTAATATGGGTTTCGAGTATGTGAAAATCTAAGAATAAGTAGCACGACAGCCGTAAGGGGGATTAAAAATAAATACAACAAACCTAATTTTTGTACAAGAGGAAATGTTTTGTGTTTTTGAAGCCGGTAGCCCAAAATGGCATAATGCATAGTCATGTATACAAAGCAAATCAATATTATAGCGAATAAATAAAGGCGCAAGGGTACGAAATAAGAAGAAGCATATAGTCTTTCAATTCCGAGAATAATAAAACCAATCGTTGAAAGGTAGGCTATGCTAACTGAAATAATAATACTATAAATCGGGTATGTTAACCGGTTGATGAAAAAAAATGTTTTGAAATTATTCCGTAGCTGTATAAAAAACACTGTATTGATAGTTAGAATAAATAGAATAAAAGCCACCGCCAGCCATGATTGTGCCATTCCGAAAAGATCAATTATGTGGTAGAACATCAGAAGGATTATCAAACCAATGATTACAGCAATTGATCTTTTTAGTTTTTGTACTTTCATATTTATAGATATTTAAAACGGGTCAATGATCCGGTAGGCATTATGGTTCGTGCTTTTCGTGAAAGTGGTCAGTAATTTATCTTTGTAAAAAACACCCCAGTCCTTGCCGCAATACAAGGTTTGAAAGCGATAGGCTTTGATCTCTTTTATCGTCACATCTTTTACCTGGTAAACCGCACGGTCTTTTACATCGGTGATCGTTAGCTTATTTTGTTTCAGCAGGTTTAATAAAACACGGTCAAAAAATACCGGGTGAACGTGATAATCATAATCGGGAATCCCTGTAAAAAAATAACCGTCTAAAAAAACGGTGGCAGCATTTTTTCTTTTAGCAGCGCTGATCGTATCCGAAATAAATTGTCGGATCTCATATTTGAGGCTATCTTTAAAAACAACATCCACTTCTGATAAATAATCCGCTGTACTCATTTTTAATTCAACACTATCTATGTAGTTAAAAATAGTCAGCGAATCACCCGGGTTTGCCCGACAATAAGTAATAGCCATCAAAAAAACAAAGAAAAAAAAGTATTTTATTTTTTTCATTTTTTGGTTAGTTAACCCATTCTACTGTCCTGAATAATCGTTTATCTATAAAATATTCCGTTCCTCCACAGCTTTCCAGGGCATAACGCTGTGTGTAAATTTTTGTAACAGCATTTTTTGTTTTTTTATCAATCACAACACAATTGCTTGTTTTTATCAATCGCGCTGTTTGAATAAACACAAGATCTTCCAATCGCTTCCGTTTGGCATATGCATAATAATTTGTTGTGTCGCGTTTTGCATTCATACAGGCTGATAATAACTTTTTTCCTTCTTCCTTCCAGGGGTTAGAGTTTTCAGGATCATTATAATAATCTACCAGTTCTTTTGTAGAAGAAAGAATCAGATAATCATCATCTTCAAAAAGAATACAGGCTTTTTTGTCGGGTGAGAATGGTTGTAAAGTAAGCGTTATAATAGAGTCTGAACTTCCGGCGACACCCGGATATATTTGAGCAGTACAAATTTTAACTCCCAACAGCAGGGTTACTGTTAAAAGAAAAGATGTGTGTCGGAGTGCTTTCATTTTGAAGTAGTAGCTCCTACTAAGATACTCAAATCCCCATAAATAAAAAACGCCCCACATTTCTGTGAGGCGCCTTCGAAAACAGGGTAAAATTATCCTACCAGTTTTTTCTCCTGGCGTTTACGGTCGTTCTCATCCAATAATACTTTACGTAAGCGGATGTGTCCCGGTGTGATCTCTACATACTCATCAATTTGTATGTACTCCATCGCTTCCTCTAACGAGAAATTGATTTTTGGTGCAATGCGCATTTTATCATCCGTACCTGAAGCACGCATGTTTGTTAATTTTTTCTCTTTGGTAATGTTTACCACGATGTCATCCTGGCGGTTATTCTCGCCGATCACTTGTCCTGTGTAGATAGGTTCACCCGGCTCTACAAAGAATTTACCACGATCCTGTAACTTATCGATTGAATAAGCAATTGCAGTTCCCATTTCTCCGGAGATCAGTACACCGTTGTTACGGCTTGGGATAGGGCCTTTCCATGGTTCAAACGCTTTAAAGCGATGCGCCATTACAGCTTCACCCGCAGTTGCAGTCAAAATGTTGTTACGCAAGCCAATGATCCCGCGCGACGGGATTTCAAATTCAATGTGCTGCAAATCGCCTTTAGGCTCCATCAGCAACATATCGCCTTTGCGCTGACTTACATATTCAATTACCTTACCTGCAGATTCTTCAGGAACATCCACTGTTAAATACTCGATCGGCTCACATTTAACACCATCAATTTCTTTAATGATTACCTGTGGCTGTCCAACCTGTAATTCGTATCCCTCGCGGCGCATTGTTTCGATCAATACCGACAAGTGCAAAATCCCGCGTCCGAATACCAAATACGAATCGGCAGAGTTGGTTTCTTCAACGCGCAATGCTAAGTTTTTTTCTAATTCTTTAAACAAACGGTCACGTAAGTGGCGCGATGTTACAAATTTTCCTTCTTTACCAAAAAACGGGGAGTTGTTGATGCAAAACAACATGTTCATGGTTGGCTCATCAATCGCTATCGGGGTTAATCCTTCCGGATTATCAAAATCAGCAATCGTATCACCGATCTCAAAACCTTCGATCCCTGTGATCGCAACGATCTCACCCGATTTTACAGAAGTAGCTTTTAATTTACCCAATCCTTCGAATGTAAATAATTCCTTGATCCGGGATTTCACAACCGAACCGTCACGTTTTACCAATGATACCGGCATGTTTTCTTTGATCTCGCCCCTGGATACACGTCCAACCGCAATACGGCCTACGAACGAAGAATAATCCAATGAGGTGATCTGCATTTGCAGCGTACCTTCCTGTCTTGGAGCTTCAGGGAAAAATTCGATGATGCTGTCCAGTAAATAGGTAATGTTATCTGTTGGGTTTTTCCAATCCGGCCCCATCCATCCTTGTTTGGACGATCCGTAAACTGTTTTAAAATTTAATTGTTCTTCAGTCGCATCCAGGTTAAAGAACAGGTCAAATACCTGGTCATGAACTTCGTCCGGACGACAGTTTGGCTTGTCTACTTTGTTGATCACCAATACCACACGTTTTCCCTGTGCCAGCGCTTTTTGCGTCACAAAACGTGTTTGAGGCATTGGGCCTTCAAATGCATCCACCAATAAAACAACTCCGTCTGCCATGTTCAAAACACGCTCTACCTCACCGCCAAAGTCGGCGTGGCCCGGAGTATCAATAATGTTGATTTTCGTATCTTTATAACGTACCGAAACGTTTTTTGCCAAAATAGTGATCCCGCGCTCACGCTCCAAATCATTGTTATCGAGGATCAGCTCTCCCGACTCCTGATTATCACGAAATAATTTTCCGGTGTGTAAGATCTTATCAACCAGGGTAGTTTTTCCGTGATCGACGTGGGCAATAATGGCAATGTTTCTAATGTTTTTCATTGTGTGTTTAATTAATCGTTAACTCATTCTTTAATAGTAAAAACCTGTTAACGATATTTTATAACTGTTTTTTTATTAAGAGCGTGCAAAAGTAGTGATTTTCTTGTTAAGTTGGCTATAAGCTAAGCTTATATAATTGTGTTTTAGTCGAAATAATGTACTTTTATCCCTGCTTTTGCCGGTAGGTTCCCGGGAAAACAAGCCCGAAAAGGCCCGGAAGCAATCAAAAAAAACCAGCTCATGCCCGATCAAAAAATATGGTACGCCAATCCCACTGTGGAAAGTCTCGATTGGATGAATGCGAACACACTTGCAGATTCGCTGCACATCCGGGTAACCGAAATTGGTGATGATTATATTAAGGGAACCATGCCGGTAGACGGGCGCACAAAGCAACCCTTTGGGCTATTACATGGCGGCGCTTCCGTTGCATTGGCCGAAACGCTCGGTAGTATTGCCTCCTGGCTGATCGTGAACCCCGAATTGTTTATCGGCGTGGGTATCGAGATCAATGCAAACCACATCAAAGCGGTAACGGAAGGTATAGTGACAGGCATTTGCAGGCCCATTCATGTAAAAGGGCGGAACCATATCTGGGAGATCAAAATTTATAATGAAGCCGGCGACCTGACTTGCATCAGCAGATTTACGTGCAGTATTGTGGCGAAAGACCGGATGAAAGTAAAGGTTTGATTATTAATTTCTGATGTGCAGCAAAATCCTAATTCCTTAATCCGGTAATCCTTATTTAAAAAATTCTTCCTGCCCAATTTTAACTGAGTTATCATCATACGGATTCAGGAAGACCTCATACGATGAAAAGCTGGTACTGTTGCCCGCTTTTTTTTGTTTCATCACAAATGCATTCTTACCGGTGTATAGTTTTACAAAATCAATATCGGTTGCAAAACCGCCTTTTATTTTTCCATCCAGCAATGTTTTTTTTTCGTTCCAGCGGATGCCGTAATAAACCCTCAAATAATAATTGCCATCAGGTATATGGTTCATTTTAAATGTAGTGGCGGCAACAAGGTATACGTTGCGGATCACTTTGTTGCTGCGGCTATCCACCAGGCATACCACCGCTTCTGCTGCATTACTATTGTTAATGTCGATGTAGTTTTTACCTTCATCAATATAATCGCCGTTGCCAAAATAAGCATCGTAAGGCGATTGGAAATCACTGATCCCGGGTGGCGCTTCTTCAACTGTTGAATCCACCACATTGGGCACATCCGGACTGGCAACAGTAACCATCCTTTGCTTATCCATATTGGCAGAATAATTAATGATAAAATAAAGCAGTATAATGGCAACGCCAACGCTGATCAGCACATAATAATTTTCTGATTTGTCGGGCTTTGCTTTTTGCCTGTAAGCCGGTTTTGGTTTTGTACTTTGCTGCTGCCTGTATTGCGCCTGTTGTTGCGCATATTGGTAGGCATTACCGCTATAAGCAGTATTTGTGCTTTGTGTTTTTGTAGTGGTTTGTTGTGTGCTGGCGTAGCTAAACCTCAGATCGAATTTTTTCCGTTTTTCGGGATTGGAAAGTGTGGTATATGCCTGCTGTATTTCCTTAAAAAAATCTTCTGCAGCCTTATTGTCCGGGTTCTTATCCGGATGGTATTTTTTGGCAAGTTCGCGGTAAGCAGCTTTTATTTCTTCAAAACTGGCCGTGTTCTTCACACCCAACACGATATAATAATTTGTAAAAGCCATTTACTAAAATAAAAAACCCTGCCTTGAAATGCGGGCAGGGTTTTAAAGTATGATTGTTATTTATTTTGCATCTCCTTTTTTTGCATCTGCAACAGCAGGAGCAGCATCTTTTAAATACACTGCGGAATAATCTCTGTAGCGCATAGGGTTAGAGAAGAAATTACGAACGTTTGATTTGATCAACCGGTAATTCTCATCATACCAAAGTACTAAAATCGGTGCATCCGACATTAATACCTGCTCGGCTTTTAAGAAATTATCATATGCCTCTTCTTGTGTTTTTGCCATTTGTCCGGCAACAAACAATTTATCAAATTCCGGGTTTTTGTAACGTGGCGTGTTCGGGTAAGAAGGCTGGGTTAAGTCAGAAGGAACAGATCCACCGTACATGGTCCATAAAAAGTTTTCAGGGCTTGGAAAATCCGCGATCCATGCAGAACGGAACATTTCCGCACGTGCATATTTAGCGTCTTCCAGCTTTTGTTTTTGAGGCACTACTTCAAAATCCACATCCACATTTAATACATCCTTCAATTGTTTTTGTACCTCCAATACTACGTTTGCATTTTTGGAACCCCCGCTGTTCAATTCGATTTTTACTTTCGGGAATCCTTTTCCATTCGGGTAGCCAGCCTCGGCTAATAATTTTTTTGCTTTAGCAGCATCAAAATCATAACCGGTAATTTTTGTAATGTCGTAACCTTTGAAAGACGGAGGTGAGATTCCGTTTGTTCCCGGGCCGTAAGCTTCTCCTTTTAAAACGTCTTCAATAATTTTGTTTTTATCAATAGCATAAGAAAATGCCTGGCGAACCTTCAGGTTGTTGAACGGCTCTTTGGTCAGGTTAAATTCATAATACTGGCTGGCCATTTCAGGTGAGCGCTCCAATACATATTTTGGTGGTTTGTTCTGGAAATCAGCGATCTGGCTTTCTACCATGTCTTTGATTGATTCGGAAGGTAAGCCGATCACCATTGCTAAATCACCATTCTGGAAATTATCAAGCTCTTGTTTTTTGGTTGGTAAAAAAGTAACAACGATCGAGTCGAGGAACGGTAATTTATTTCCTAAAGAATCAGTTCCGTAGTAATTATCATTGCGTTTCAGGATCACTTTGTCAGCAGAAGCAGAAGCGAACATGAACGCACCGGTACCAACTTTTGCATCCACACCGTATTTTTCAATTGCTTCTTTCGGGATCACTGTTGCAGCAGGAGAAGCCAGCACATACATAAATGAGCTGCTTGGAGCGTTTAGCATAATTTTCAGGGTGTAATCATCAATCACTTTGATCCCTTCGATCTCGCCATTTGGCTTGCCTTTGCTTGCTTCGAAAAATTTATTTGCACCTACAACGCGGTCTTTGAACGTAGCGGCATAATTAGAATTGTCTTTTGTATCGGTACATAATAATTCGAAAGAATATTTAAAATCGCCTGCTTTTACTTCTCTTCCTTTTCCTTCCGGGAAACACTCATTGTCCTGGAACATTACGCCATGGCGAAGGTGGAATGTGTAAGTGGTTGCGGCTGCATCCACTTCCCATTTTTCAGCAATGCATGGAATGATGGAAAGGTCTTTGGTATTGAATTTTACTAATCCTTCATAGATTTGCTGTGCAATGTGTGCCGATCCGATATCAGTGATCGAAAACGGGTATAAGGTCTGATATTGTTCGGTTTCGTTGATCCGTAACGTTCCGCCATATACCTTGTCTCCTTTAGCAACCCTGTTTGAGCTGCTTTCACTGCCTGAGTTAGAGCAGGATGTGTAAAATACTGCTAACGAAAGAATAAAAAACAATGATTTTTTCATAAAGAAAAGAATATCTAAAAAATAGGGTTAAAACTCTTAAAAACTACGCTTAAATTAATTGCAAGATTACGTCATCTTTACCAAAGATGCAAATAAATATGGAATTATAGCACATATTGCAAAAAAATACGGATAATGTTTTGTGTAAGACAAATTTGTTTAAATTTGCGACTAAATGTGAAAATAATACATTTTTTATTTTGAATTCATTAAATAAGATTATAATATTGCGTTCGAAAATAAGTACCCCTATTCAAACCAGTTCTTGTTTTTAACATTAAAATAAAATGAAAAAAATACTTTTTGCGATAATTAGTTTATTAGTTTCAACTGCAGGTTTTTCAACCGGTGTTATAGTGTTGGAAGGAAACTATCAGGGAAAAAACCTGTATGTTCAAAATCCGTTTGCCGGTTCCGGCGTTGGTTTTTGCGTAGAGGAAGTACGTGTGAATGGTAACGTTACCACGGATGAGATCGCATCTAGTGCATTTGAAATTGATTTCAGAAACCTGCAATTAAAATTAGGGGATAAAGTAGAAGTAAAAATTACGCACAAAGACGATTGCAAGCCAAAAGTATTAAACCCGGAAGTATTAAAACCAAAAAGTACATTTGAAGTAACATCAATGATCGTTGATAAAGACCTTACTTTTAAATGGAGCACAAAAGGCGAAACAGGAAAATTAACGTACACAATTGAGCAGTTCCGCTGGAACAAATGGGTGAAAGTAGGAGAAGTAGAAGGTAACGGTACTCCGGATGAAAATAATTACTCTTTTAAAATTGTTCCTCACTCAGGTAAAAATCAATACCGCGTTAAGCAGGTAGATTATACAGGAGCACCGAAATTATCCAAAACGGTTGATTACTTGTCCACCACTCCGGAAATTTCTTTCAGCCCGGCAAAAGTATCCAAGGAAATTACATTTACTGCAGGCAGCACGCCCACAGAAACCATGTTTGAAATTTATGACCAGTTCGGTAATATTGTAAAACGAGGGTTTGCATCGGTAGTAGATGCCTCCAACCTCCCGAAAGGCGCTTATTATCTGAACTATGATAATAAAATGGGTGAGTTCATTAAGAAATAGTCCTGCTAAAATTTAAAAGATAATCCCGGTTTTTAATCGGGATTATTTTTTTGTACTAACGCTAAAAACTGCTGATCATGCTGAAGATCGAACATTTGGGAATTGCTGTAAAAAACCTGGAACAATCCAACGAATTGTTTACAAAACTATTTGGAAAAACACCGTACAAGCTGGAAAAGGTAGAAACAGAAGGAGTTTCCACTTCCTTTTTTATGATGGGCGATAGCAAGATCGAGCTGCTGGAAGCAACCAGCCCGGAGAGCCCGATCGCAAAATTTATTGAGAAAAAAGGAGAAGGCATTCATCACATCGCTTTTGAAGTGACGGATATTCATGCAGAAATGAAGCGCTTGCAGGGTGAAGGGTTTACGTTGCTTTCGGAGCAACCGAAAAAAGGCGCCGATAATAAACTCATTTGCTTTTTACATCCGAAAGGTACAAACGGTGTGCTGATCGAACTGTGCCAGGAGATTTATTGATTGATTCAATAGTTTATTGGCGAGCCGTGTTTGTACTGTGTGTCCTGTACATAATGCCTTCAGGCAATTCACATGCAGATTCGTAATATTCGATTCCGTTTTAAAATAAGTCCATTATACTTTCCTTGTTTACATCCAGCCAGTAGGTTTGAATACCTAATTTTTTAGCACCTTCCAGGTGTTGGGGCGAATCGTCGATAAAAAGTGTTTCGGCGGGATCGAGGTTGTTTTCATTCAGCACCAGCTCAAAAATTTCGATATCCGGCTTGCGCATTTTTACTTTGTAGGAGAGGTATATTTTTTCGAAATAGACGGAAAAATCAGGGATGTTCATTTCTGTTTTCATTCGTTCATAGATCGTATCAATATGGATCTCGTTGGTGTTACTTAATAAAAATGTGCGGTGTGTGCTTTTTAGTCGTTTTAAGAGCGCCAATCGTTCCGTTGGAATATCTAACAGCATCGCGTTCCAAGCCTTATCAAATGTGGCATCATCCACGTTTAAGTGAAAATTTGATTTTAATGCTGTGCGAAAGTCGCTGGAAGAGATCAATCCTTTTTCGTAGCGGTCGAACAGATCGCTTTGTTTGAGCTTGGAGAAGAGCTCATCAAAATTATCCAAACCGAGTTCGCGGAAGGCTTTTGTGGTGAGGTGATAATCAATGTTGATGATCACACCGCCAAAATCGAAGATGATATTTTTGTAGGTAACTGCAGGAGCATTCATGTGAAAAAAATTACAAAAAAGCCCCGGACATCCGGGGCTTTTTGATGCTGTAAAATTAAGAATAACAGCGTTGTTATACTACTGTTTTGTAATTTTTTTTGTGATCAGTTTGCGCTCATCCTGTAATGTAATAAAGTAAATTCCTTTTGGCTGGGATGAAAGATCGATCTCTGTTTTTTCTTTACTGATAAGTGTTTTAGAGATGAGCTGACCAGTACTGTTGTACAATGAAAGTGTGATAGGCCTGTTTAGCTGCACATTTTCTATCTGTACGGTCACTGCATCATTTGCCGGGTTCGGGTATACGGTAAGCTTGTAATCTGCGGAAGCGCTATGAATGCCTGTGCCAACGATCGCAACACAGGAAGATGTGTCAGAACAAGCCTCCAAAGTGATTACAACTGCAAAATTTCCATCGGCTGCAGCGGTATAACTTTGTGTGGTCTCACCGCTTAATGGTGCATTGCCGTTATTACAATCGATCCACTGATAAGCAGAAGCGCCTGTAAAGTTTGCAGTGATTGTATTTCCACTTAGCGAAGTGCCTGCATCAATGGCCGCGTTGATGGTTAAATTACTTGTAACAGTGCTGTCGCAGCCGTTTGACGCTGTAATAATATCTGTGTATGTTCCACTGGTGTTATGCGTAAATCCTCCAACCGTAAGTACATCGGCGGCACATAATGTGACTGTTTGTGAGGTGCTAATGACTGCCGGTTGAGTAACTGTGATGCCTGTTGTTGCTGAACATCCGTTTGCATCCGTTACGGTATAGTTATAAGTTCCGGCGGCTGTTCCAGTAAACGTGCCCGTACCAGTATATGCCCCGGTTCCACCGTTTGCTGTAACGGTAATGGCAGCATTGCCGCCATTGCAAAGAATGGAAGTTGCCGAGGCCGAAGCAACAAGTGCAGTTGGTTCAGTAACTGTGATGCCTGTTGTTGCTGAACACCCGTTTACAT